>Ga0210388_10003026_pt1 | contig 13159 bp, 9 predicted proteins | sample IncBWC19OmetaG_FD_155485 | JGI IMG/M metagenome (GOLD analysis project Ga0210388, IMG submission 155485) | Forest soil microbial communities from Barre Woods Harvard Forest LTER site, Petersham, Massachusetts, United States - Inc-BW-C-19-O ... | reverse complement strand
TGGGAGGTGGTCCGCCCGCACATCACACGGGCGCTGTCCGGCGGGCCGCCGGGCATCGTCAGAGCTCGCCCAGTCTGAACGTTCGACAGCGCGAGCATGCCGCAGTCGCCGGCGACGGGTGTCGTGGGCGTGAACGGCGTGCCGCCGCCGTTGCTGCCGCAGCCGAGCGTCGCCAGCGTGATCGAGCTCGAGGTCGCGGTGAAAGCGGACGCACGTCGCCGCAGTTATTCCCGGCAACGAACCGTCTCCGGTCCGGCAACGACCCGCCAGCAGATGCGCCACCAGTCCGCCTCGTCGTTCGGCAACGCCTCGCTCGCCTGCCCGCATCGCCTGCCTCGCTTTCCGCGAGAAATGCGCACACTCGGCGTGCGCTCCGTAATCCTCGCCACCTTCGCGTCGTGCGCACTTCACGCGCCTGTCAAGAAACGCACTGCCGGAATTGCCCGTCCACGTCGTCGGAGTGCAGTGCTTGTTCGCACACGATCGCAACGATTGCGCAACCGGCAAAAACTGACCTTGATCTTCGTTTGACGCCTGTGCACCCTCGTTGCGGACCGTTACAGAAAGGGGTGGTGACCATGTTCATTGGCAATGTTCCGCGTCTTCAGAAGCTCGTTCGTTGTGTGGTCTTTGGCTCACTGGTTGCGGGTGGCACGCTCGGCGCCTGCACCCGCTCCCAGGGCAATGACGCCCAGGACACGGAGGTCGTCGCCGGGGCGTTGTCGACGCCTGCCGCCCCGGCCGCCGCGGCTGCCACGAGCGGCCTGACGCTGCAGGTGCTCACCAATTCCTGCGGGACGAATCAGGTGCAGAACTTCTTTCAGGTGACCAACAACGGCACGACCGCCGTTCCTCTGTCGGCCATCCAGATCAAGTTCTGGCCCGATGACACCAGCGGCCAGAGGGTCGTGCCGCAGGTCTTCTACGGCGGCTGCGTGAGCGACGCCGGCAACCCCAGCTGCGTGCACCAGGTGTCGGGCGTGACCGCCGCGCCGGCGACCTCCTTCGCGGCTTGCGGACCAAGCCCGCAACAGCAGGCCAACTGGGAGGTCACCATCTCCAACAGCGACAACACGCTGCTCCCCCCCGGCGCGACCTGGAGCAACATCCAGAGCCAGGTCCATCTGGCGAACTTCGGGAACTTCAGTCCGGGAACCGCCGACTGGTACAGCTCCTGCGTCTCGAGCGGGAGCGGCGGGAGCTACGTCTCGACCGGCACGTTCGCCATCTACGACGCGGGCCAGTTGGTCCGCAGCTCGACCGGCGTCCCTCCGTCCTGCCGAGCGCCGAGCGGGACCCAGACGATCACGGGAAACGTCCCTCCCGCCGTGACCACGGCACCGCTGGTGGGGAGCCTCCCGGGCTCGACGGTGTTGACCCTGAACATTGCGCTGGCGCTGCAACTGAACGGGGCCACTGGGTCCGGGGCCCCGCCCATCACGACCTTCATCAACCAGCTTTCCGACCCGACGGCGACCTCGCATCCGGCGCCCCTGACGCCGGCCGGATTCGCGGCGGCCTACGGCCCGACGGGGACGGACTACACCAACCTGACGAGCTTCGCCACGGCCAATGGCCTGACCGTCGCCCGCACGTTCACGGGGCGAAACATGCTCGCCGTGACGGGGACCGTGGCGGCCATCGAGAACGCCTTCTTCGTGACCTTGAACGTCTACCGGCGTCCGGATGGAACGACGTTCTACGCGCCGGCCAATGACCCGTCCCTCAATCCGGGAGCCTCCGTCACCAGCATTCCGATCGTCTACATCGGGGGGCTCGACAACTTCGCCAAATCGTTTCACAGCGGTGGAACGGTGCCTGGCACCTGCAGTCAGTCTCCCATCGGCGCCAAGAACGCCTTCTTCGGCTCGGACTTCGCGAACGCCTACTTCTCCGGCTGCGCGTCGCAGCTGGGGCAGGGCCAGGGGCAGACGGTGGCGCTCTTCGAGCAGGACTAGCTACCGGCCAGCGACATCACGGCCTTCACGCAAGGCACGCTTTTGGGCGAGAGCGCTCTCAACGTCCCGGTCAACCTGACCAACGTGACCCAGGAGGTCGTCCCCTCCAGCACGTCGGTCCCGTTCGCCACGGTCACCTTCCCGCCCAACGGGAAGGCCAACAACGGAGACAACGGCGAGGTGGCGCTGGACATGAGCATGGTCCTCGGCGTCGCGCCGCAGGCCAATCTCATCGTCTACGAGAACAACAATGGTGCCGTCACCCAGAGCCTGATTCTGGCGCAGATTGCCGATGACGACAAAGCGCAGACCATCAGCTCGTCGTGGTGGTGGGGCTTCAGCACCAACAACGAGCAACTGGCCGTCCAGAGCGTGCTCTATCAATTCGCCGCACAGAGCCAGTCGTTCTTCGAGGCCTCGGGCGATCTCGGCGCGTTCATCGCGACCTCTCCTTACAACAACACCTCCGCCGGCCCGCTGCCAACCCCTCCAGAGCCCCACATCGACAGCCCCTACATCACCGTGGTCGGCGGCACCGAGCTGACGACCACCGGCACGGCGGGAACGCTCGGCGCGTACTCGGCCGAGACGGCCTGGAACGACACCAGCGGCCCGCGCACCCTGACCAGCACGGTCAACGGCGTGCTGCAGACCAACGTGCCGCAGAACTCCGTCACCGCGGGGGGCTTCTGCACGGGAACGTCGCCCAGCGCCCCGGGAAGCACTCCGCTCACGGCTCTCCCCCTGCCGAGCTGGCAGGTGGGCGTCACCACCACCAACGGGGAGGTGAACAACAATCCCTCGAACGCACGAATGATTCCGGACGTCTCGCTGGTCGCGACCGATCTCGGGATCGTCCTCAACGGCGGTGCGGCTTGCTCGGGCGGAACCAGCGCGTCCGCGCCGTTGTGGGCCGCGTTCACCGCGCTGATCAACCAGGCCAACGGCGTGGGGAGCGGGTCGGGCCGGTCCCCGATCGGCTTCCTGAATCCGACGCTTTATCACTTCGCTTCGGCCAGCGCCGCCAATTTCAACGACATCGCGGACGGCAGCAACAACGACTGGTTCGACGACGGGCAGAAGGTCGAAGGATCGAGCGACGGAGCCGGCACGCCGACGGCGCCGTTTGCCCAGACCAACTCCAACGCCATGCCTCCGGTGGTCACCACCAGCGCCCTTCCGGGTGCGCCGGTGGCCGGAACGTCCGAGGCGGCCGGGCTCTATCATGCGGTGACCGGATACGATCTCGTCGCGGGGCTCGGAACACCGACTTGCGGCTTCCTGGGCGCGGTGGCCCCGACTCTGAACCCACCACCGCCGCCACCGCAGACGGTGACGGTCACCTACGAACAGGTCGGCGCCTGCAACGGCTTCATCGACATCAATGATCCCAACGACCTGGTCAGCGCCGGCCCGGGCTTCGCGTTCGTGTTCTTTGGTATCACCAGCATCGACAATGAAGGGACGACCCCGTTCACCGTCCAGCTCGCCAACATGTTCGTCCCGCCCGATACCTTCGCCTCGGACCTCGGCAGCCAGCTGGCGGAGTCCGTCTACGCGCCTTTCGCCGAGCCGACGAGCGAAACTCTCACGGCGGGGGGGAGCGTTCAGTTCCAGGTCGACGCCATCGTGGGGATGGCCACCGTTCCCTCGACCTCCAGCACGACGGTCGGATCCTTCTTCCTGAACTACAGCGTCAACCCGGGTGACCCCTCGGCCACCAACCCTCAGGTCGTCTTCGTCAAGTCGAATTCCGCGACGACCTCGTTCGCCATCACCCCGGACTGCAACGACATCATCTTCTAGCTCGGTCTGGCCAACACCATCGACGCCGGCTGTCTCCGCCCCGTCCGGGGCAGAGCAGCCGGCGCATCCGTCGTGGTCGTTTCCGAGCGCTGCGGCGCTGCCAGACGTGACGGAGGTTCACCGGCGGGTGTCCAGCATCGGGCGGCACTGTTCAACGCGGGGGCGTTCGGGGCACCTTCTGGGCGGCCTCGCGCCTGGCCCGCAATGTGCTTAGCTCGCTCCCCGTCGTGGTCATCCAGGTTGCCATCCTTGTCGTCGTCCTCGGCCTCCCGGATCTTGCGCGCGTCGATGACGAAAACGTGCCGGCGTGGAAGACGGCGGTGTACGCCGAGACCGGGCTCGGAACGCCGGTCGGCTACTTTGGCCTCGAGGGGCTGCGGCGGATCGCGCCACGCTGGGAGATCGCGGCGGGCGTCGGCCTTGGCCTGTCGGCGAGCAAGAACGGCTCGGGACTCGGTCACGAGCTGCAGTGGTCGTTGATGCCCCGCTACCGATTGGGAAGCGACCGCGCAGCGATGACGATCGGGCTGGGGGTTTCGGGAGGCAACTACGCGCACACGCTGGAAAGCCTCTGCGGGAGCGAAGAGGAGATCCTCACCTGCAGCCTGGCGAACTGGCGTTACACGCTCTGGGCCAATGTCGAGCTGGGCGGGGAGTACTGGCTCCCGAGCGGGTTCGCCCTCCGGTTCTTCGTCGGCTACGGCCACGTCCTGGCGCAGGGGGCCGAGCATTGTGTTTTCGCCAACCCCGACTGTGGCCCGGACGTGCCGGGCGGAAGCTTCCCCTATTACGACGTCCCGTACGCCGGTGTCGCCTTCGGAACCGCGTTTTGAAGCTCGCTGGGAGCTCCTAGGGCGCGGGGTTTTGAGCTGGATCTGGCGGCGCGGGGCTGCCGGCGCAGAGGGCCTCGATCGGTGTCGGGGAGGTCGACGACAGGGCGCGGTAGTAGTTGTCGACCCAGACGACGTCCGCCCCGGAGATCTGCAGGAGACCGGCCCCGCTCAAGTCCGTTGCGATGGTTTCGATGGCCCCGCCCGCCTTGGGCAGACGGGCCAGCAGCGAATCGCTGGTGAAATAGAGATCGGATGGGCCGAGAGCGATCTCGGTGGGGCTGCCGACGCTGTTGCTGTCGTCGACCAGCGGGGTCTCGTTCTGGCCGTCCAAATCGGCGCGCACGACGCGGGTGTTGCCGAAGGTGCCGACGGCGGGCTGGTCGATCCAGTAGAGCGCCTGGTCGTCGACGAGCAGATTGTCGGGATACCCGGGGAGGGTCAGCAGGCGATCGGTGGGCCCCCCCGCGTCCGACTTCGGCATCCGGACGATGACACCGTCGCCGGACGAGGTCGTGGTCTCGCCGACGGCGGCATAGAGGTACGTGGCGTCCACGGCAAGCGCGCGGATCGACAACGTCCCGTCGAAGGTCAAGGTCACGGGCGTGGTGCTGGGGGGCGTGATCTTCAAGACCTCGTTGGACGTTCCGTTCGCGACATACAGAGAGGCGCCGTCCGTGACCGTCGGTCCGTCCACGAAGTTGTCCTGGATCAGGGTGGAGCCTCCACCCGATGCGCCGGTGTCCGGGGATATTCCGGTGAACGGCGTCGCGTAAAGAGCGGGGGCGCTCGATTGCTTCCCGTCGGAGTCGGGCGTCCCGATCAGATGGTTGTCGACGGTGTAGAGGGTGCCCCCGACAATCGCGACACCGGCGCCGAGCGTGATCGAGGTCGGAGGACCTCCACCGAGCGGGACGCTGAAGAGCTCATACGCCAAAGAGAAGAAGGCCCGGTTGCCGAAAACGAACAGCCCATCGACGGCCACGCCCGTATCGTCATCGAAGAGGGGCGTTTCGGCCGACGGTGCGTTGCAGGCGGGCGCACCTCCGTCGATACCGGCCGATGGCGCGCGCTCCGGCAGCGTGGCGACGCTGCAGGCCGCGGCGGCCGTGGCGAGCGCGAGCAGCGGCACCCCGATCCCGAGCTTCGATGGTACGTACATCATTTCGCGACTCCCAATTTACGATCCGTCTTGTCCCCGCGCCTGTCAATGACCTGACTGTCCGCCCCGGGCCGGTCATCGGCGCAGCTCACGATTGCGCCCCCGCAGATCAGATATGGTCGGCGGCGTGAACGACCCAGGAGTCCCCAAGATCCGCCGCGGCACCATGCCCGACCTGCCGCGAATCGCCGAGCTGTTCGACGCCTACCGCCAGTTCTACGGGCAGGCGCCCGATCCCGACGGCGCGCGCGCCTTCCTGCGCGAGCGGCTGCAAGCCGGCGATTCGGCGATCCTGATCGCCGAGCGCGACCGGCGGTTCGTGGGATTCGCCCAGCTCTACCCGTCGTTTTCGTCCACGGCGATGAAGCGCCTCTGGATCTTGAACGACCTGTTCGTGGCGCCGGCGCACCGGCGCGGCGGCGTCGGGCGCGCCCTGATGGCCGCCGCCGAGGATCTGGCGCGCGCCACGGCGGCCAGGGGATTGGTGCTCGCCACACAGAAGACCAACGCGACCGCCAAGACGCTCTATGAAGCGCGCGGCTGGAAGCTGGACGACGCCTTCGACCATTACCTCCGCTACTTCTAGCTGACGGGAGCTCCGCCGCGATGTTCGACCTCGATCGCTTTCGAAAGGCGCAGGACGGCCACCCGGGGTACGCCGAGGCGATGCGCGAGCTGCGGGCCGGCGCCAAGCGGTCGCATTGGATCTGGTACGTGTTCCCGCAGCTCCGCGGCCTCGGGACGTCGCCGATGGCGGTTCGTTACGGCCTGGACGGCGTCGAGGAGGCCACGGCCTACCTCCGCGACCCAGGGTTGGGTATGGGCTTGGCGCTCGCCACCGACGTGGTTGCGGAACAAATTGTCGCCGGTGTCCCGCTCGGCGTGCTGATGGGCAGCGAGATTGACGTTCGCAAGCTCGTTTCGTCCATGACCCTGTTCGACCACGTCGCGGCTACCGAGCAGGCGCGCAGCCCGTTTCCGGCGTTAGGCGTTGTGGCCTACGGTGCCAGGGAGATCCTTCGTGCCGCTGCGGCGCAGGGTTACCCCCGCTGCGCGTTCACGGAAGAGCAGATCGGCGCGCGCGACCAATTGGATTAGGTGAAGTGCGCACGGGCTCAGGGCAGGCAGAGCACCCGGCCGAGGACGTCGGCGATCAACAGCCGGTGGTCGGTGGGCGAGAACGCGATGATTGGTTGGGAGACATAGGCCTGGTTGGGGCCGAGGTCGACGGTCGACGTGTAGGCCGCCAGCGGTGCGCCGGTCGTGGGCGAGGACAGCAGGATTTCGGTGGGCTCGAGGATCGGCCCGGTCGGCGTGTAGGTCGACGGCGCGGGAGCGACCGTGGCCAGGAATTCGCCGTCAGGCGAGAACGAGAAGTACCAAGAGGGCTGCTGGGGCCAGCGCGCGACCGGCACCCCGGCGGTCGTGAACAGCGCCAGGTCGTTGACCTGGTCGCCGGCCATGACGCGGGTGCCGTCCACGCTGAACGAGATCTGGCGGATCGCGGCCGGCACCGCGGTGAAGGCCGCCTTCTGTGCGCCGGCGGGGAACGACCAGAGTCCGACCGCGCCACCCGCGTCCCCGACGGCCAGCGTCGAGCCGTCGGGAGAGAACGCGACGGCCGTCGGCGCCTGGCCGGCCTGGCCCACGAACCCAGTCGGACCGCTGCTGCCGTCGGCCACGCGCCACAAGAGGACACTCGAGGCGCCCGGGTTCGCCAGCCATTGCCCGTCAGGTGAATAGACCAGCGAGTACCCGCCCAGTCCGGGGGCAGAGTACTGGGCCAGGAGCGCGCTGTCCGAGGTCCGGAACAGGTAGACATTCCGGTTGTAGTCGTTGCGGGCCAGCGCCGTGCCGTCGGGTGAGAACGAGATCCCGTCCGGCGGCGTGTAGATGGGCGGCGTGGTGTCGAGCATGCGGACCATCTCACCGGTCTGCGTGTCCCAGAGCCGGACGTTGTCGAAGACGCCCTCGGCGACGTAGCGGCCGTCGGGGGAGAACGCCGCCGCGGTGAACGAGTCGTCCCAGACTCCGCCGCCGGCGCCCGGCACGTCGTCGACCGGCTCCTTCTGTGTCTCGGCGGCGGTGGTCATGCTGATGAGCCAGGTCGCGTCGCGCGACAGCCGGGTATAGGTCGGGAACCCGATGTAGTTGACCAGAAGGGTGCCGTCGGGGCGAAACGCGAACGCGCCAGCGGGAGAGACCACGCCCGCCGCCAGCAGGGTGCCGTCGGCGTTCAGGTCGACCGAGACCGGTGCGACGCCCGGTTGCGAGACGCGGGCCAGCAGGTTGCCCGCCAGATCCCAGAGCGCGGTCGTGCCGTCGGAACCTCCGGTGACCAGGCGCTGCCCATTGGCGGAGATCCGAAGGTCGGTCACGCCGCCCGGATGGGCCGCTGGCACCGAGACGCCGACCGCGAGATCGGCGGCGCCCAGCAGGCGATAGCCGCCGTCGGTATCGCCGAGGGCGAGCGTCCCCCCGTCGGGCGAGATCGCGAGCGCCGCCGCGCCGGCGCCCACCGCAGCCGCTTGGCCGTGGGCCCCCGAGGCCGCGTCGATCGCGTAGAGCCCGCCGGCCGTCAGCGCCCACAAGCTGCCGGGCGTCCCGAAGACGAGCGCCAGAACCCGGCCGTCCAGCGCCTGCCCGGCCCAGACCTGGGAACCGTCTTCCACCGTCCACAGCGCCAGGTTCCCCTGGGCGTCGGCCGAGGCGATCTGCGTTGCGTCGGGAGAGAACGCCACCGCCGTCACGGGCGACGGATGCGCGGTGATTGTCCGCCGCGCGACGAAGTCCGTGACGCCAATGATCGTGATTCCCCCCTCGGCGCTCCCGTAGGCCGCCCACATCCCGTCCGCGCTCAGATCCATCGAGATCGTGTGCCCGATGCCGAGCAACCGACACGGCTGAACCTCCGTCGCCGGCGGCAACGCGCCTCCGTCCGCCAACCCAGCTCCGCCGCTTCCCCCGGTCGCCACCACCACACCACCGCCGGCCCCTGCCGAGCCCGCGTCCGGCCGATGATCCGGATCCCCGATGAACGCGCCAGACGCGTCAAATCCGCCCGAAGAGCCACCACCACCCGAAATGCCACCCGCACCACCCGAGGGGCCAGCCCCGCCGGTGCCCGCCCGCATCCCCACCGCATGCCCTCCACAGGCCGCCCCACCGAAGGCGACTCCCGCGATCAAGAGATGAGACCAGCGCGTCAACACCAACTGAATTGTCTCGCCCGATCGCGCTTTGGTCCAGCGACGTTCCTGGTGCGAGGGGTCGGCCGAGACGCGGGGCGGTCTCGCGCTCAGCGTCTGGCGGCGCGCTTGCTGGCGCGCTTGCCGGTCGGCTTGCCCGGGCGTTTGGCTGCGCGCTTCGCCGCTCGGACCTCCGCGGCCCCAGGTTCGAAGCGCGGCTTTTGCGGATGGCGCTTGTAGATCAGGATGGCGTGCCCGACGATCTGGACGATGTTCACGCCAGGACGCGCCGCGAGCAGCTCGGCGACCGCCAGGCGATCGTGGGGGCTGTCGGTGTCGACCTTCATCTTGACGAGCTCGTGATCGGCCAACGTCTGCTCGACCTGCTTGATCACGGCTGGCGACAGGCCGCCCTTGCCGACGTGAACGAGCGCCGACAGCTTGTGCCCGTGTCCGCGCAGCGACTGCCGCAGCTTGCTCGACGGCATCAGGGAGCGCTTCTTGGGACTGGTCGGTGAAATCATCGCGACTCGCATATCACGCCCGGCCGGCTCCGGCATCATCACCAAAATGTCGAGCTGTCGTCCCTTATCCTCTATTGCGGACGGCGGTCTAGTATAGTAGACGTCTAGAAAATGGCCGTGTTGACCTTACCGAACCCCGATGCGCTGACGGTCCGCGCGAAGGCGCTCGTCTTCGAGGATCCCCTCTCTCGGGCGCTGCTCGAGCGAATCCAGCAGATTGCCCCCAGCGACGCCACGGCCCTGATCGTGGGAGAGACCGGAACGGGTAAGGAGATCGTCGCCCGTCACCTGCACGAGCTGGGGCCACGCCGGGCGCGGCCGTTCGTGGCGGTGAACTGCGGGGCCTTGTCCGAGACGCTGATGGAGAGCGAGCTCTTCGGTCATGAACGAGGCGCATTCACGGGCGCGATCGCGACCCGGCCCGGCTGGTTCGAGAGCGCCAACGGGGGAACGCTGTTCCTCGATGAGATCGGCGACCTTCCGACCGGGATGCAGGTGAAGCTGCTCCGCGTGCTGCAAGAGCGCGAGGTGGTCCGGGTGGGGGGACGGACCCCGATCCCCATCGACCTGCGCCTGGTGGCCGCGACCAACGTCCACCTCGAGGCGTCGGTACGGGCCGGCAAGTTTCGCGAGGATCTCTACTACCGCCTCAACGTCGCGATGTTGTCGTTGCCGTCCCTGCGCGAGCGTCCCGGCGATATCTTGCCGCTGGCGCACTACTTCCTCGACCTCTATCGCCATCGTCTGCGCGCCGGGGAGGTGGTGCTGGTCGATGCCGCCAAGGAGCGCCTGCTTGCCCATTCCTGGCCGGGAAACATTCGCGAGCTGGAGAACGTCATCCATTGCGCCCTCCTGGTCTGCCGCGACGGGCGGGTGGTCCCCGACGATCTGCGCGTGGGGGGAACACCGCTGCGACCGGCGCGGGACTCCGCTCCGGCGCAGGATCGCTGGAACGTCCTCGAGGACGCGGTGCGGGCGCTGTTCGATGAGGAGACCGAAGGCCTCCACCTGCGCATCGAGCAGATCGTGATGCGCACCGCCTACGACCACTGCCACCGCAATCAGTTGCAGACCGCGCGCCTCTTGGGGATCAGCCGAAACGTGGTGCGGGCGCGCCTGCTGGAGTCGGGAGACCTCCGTCCAGCCGTCCGTCGGGAGACGTCCGTTCTCGCCGACGGGCCGCCCGCCTCGGTCCCTGGGCAGGTGGCGGACCCGCGCCCCGCGGTCCGGATCGGCTACCAGCAATTCGGATTGCTCTGGTTGCTTCGGGCCTGCGGCGGCCTCGAGCGCGCCATTTCGGAGAGCGGTTTTGCCCTCCGATGGACCGAGTTCTCGAGCGGCCCGGAGCTGGTGGAGGCGTTGCGGTCGGATGATCTCGACCTCGGGGTGGTGGGGGAGGCGCCTCCACTGGTCGCGCAGGCCGCGCACACCCCGCTGGTGTATCTGGCGGCCGAGCCCCCCGCGCCCGAGGCCGAGGCGATCATCGTGCCACGCGATTCGACGCTCACCCGGGTGGCCGATCTTCGTGGCGAGCGGGTGGCGGTGACCCACGGGTCGAACGCGCACTACCTTCTCCTCCGCGCGCTCGATGAGGCCGGCGTGCCCGTCGCGGCGGTCGACGTGGTGTTCTCCACTCCGGCAGAGGCACGCCGTCAATTCGAGTCCGGTCTGGTTCGGGCCTGGGTGATCTGGGATCCGCTGCTCGCCTCGATTCAGCACGACACCGGCGCGCGGGTGCTGCGCGACGCGACCGGCCTCGCGAGCAATCATGCGTTCTATGTCGGGTCGAACGGTTTCACGGCCAAGCGACCGGGGCTGGTCGACGCTTTCTTGACCGAAGTCGGCAAACTCGGGCGCACCGCCAACGACAACCCCGAAGCGGTCGTCGAATTGCTGGGCGATTCGGTGGGGATCTCCAAACCAGCGCTGCTGGCGGCGTTGCGGCGCAACCGGTTCGGCGTGAAGCCGTTCGACGCGGAGCTGACCCGTTCGCAACAGGGCGTCGCGGATCTCTCGTTGCGTGCCAGGCTGATCGCGCGTCCCGTTTCGGTCGCCGACGCACGCTGGAGGCGCGCCCCCCAGGGCGTGGCGCTCTCCTCTCGCTGAGGGAGGTCGCTCAGCTCTGTGATGCCTTGGGGAGGATGTCGTTGGCCAACATCTCCCCGAACGGACCGGTCAGGTTCGTCTCCGTCGAGCGACCCACATCGGGTCGTTCCAGCGGTAGCAAGGGGAACAGCAACTCCGCCACCCGGTAGGACTCCTCGAGGTGCGGATAGCCCGACAGGATGAAGGTCTCGATCCCCAGATCCGCGTATTCGAGCAGGCGGGCCGCCACCGTCTCGGGATCGCCGACCAGCGCGGTGCCGGCGCCGCCCCTGACCAGGCCGACACCGGCCCAGAGGTTGGGGCTGACCTCCAGCTTGTCGCGGCGGCCGCCGTGAAGAGCCGACATTCGCCGTTGACCCTCGGAGTCGAAGCGCGCGAACGCCACCTGGGCCGCCTCGACGGCGCTGTCGTCCAGGTGCTCGATGAGAGAGTCGGCCGCCTGCCACGCCTCCTTGGTGGTCTCGCGGACAATGACGTGGATGCGCAGCCCGAAGCGCAGCGTTCGACCATATCGCTCCGCGCGTGCGCGGATGTCTGCGAGCTTCTCGGCGACCGCATCCGGGGGTTCCCCCCAGGTGAGATAGACGTTCATGCGCCGTGCCGCGAGGTCGTGCGCCGCAAGGGACGAACCGCCGAAGTAGAGGGGAGGGTATGGCTTCTGGACCGGCGGGTAGAGCACCTTGGCGCCTTTGACGCGGAGGTGCTGCCCGTTGAAGTCGACCGTCTCGCCGTCCAGGACCCGCGTCCAGATCTCTAGGAATTCGTCCGTGACCTGGTAGCGCTCGTCGTGCGAAAGAAAGACCCCGTCGCCTTCCGCCTCGGCCGGGTCACCCCCGGTGACGACGTTGATCAGCAATCGCCCCGCCGACATGCGATCGAGGGTGGCCGCCACCCGCGCTCCGGCGGTGGGCGACACGATCCCGGGTCGGATGGCCACCAGGAATCGCAACGACCGCGTGAGCGGCATCAACGCCGAGGCCACCACCCAGGCGTCCTCACAGGAGCGCCCGGTCGGCAGCAGGACGCCCGAGAAGCCGAGCTCGTCGGCCGCGCGCGCGATCTGCGCGGCGTAGGCGTGGGTCACGGGCCGGGCCCCTCTGGTGGTGCCGAGATAGCGGCCATCACCGTGGGTGGGAATGAACCAGAACAGTTGCATGGCCGGGCGAGCTAGCAGCTCCCGTGCCGGCGGAGCCGGCGCCGCAACCGCCGTCTGACGACCGCGGTCGCCACGCGTTGTTGCTGCAGCAGCAGGACCGGTGCACAGGCTGCGTGCTCAGCAACATCGGATTGCCGCGGGAGCGGCGTCTCATCGGTCGGCGCGCCTGGCACGTTGGATGCTCAGAGGTCCGGTGCCCGTCGGGGCTTCATTCATGACCGCGACCAACCAGGCAGACTCACCGTTTCGATCGTCGAGCGACGACTTCGCGTCCGTCGCCGCGGCGCTGGCGCGGAAACTGGCCGAGACGGCCGTGGAGCGCGATCGAAGAGGAGGCACGGCCAAGGCCGAGCGTGACCTCATTCGGTCGAGCGGCCTCCTCGCGCTGTCGATTCCGCGCGCCTACGGTGGCGGGGGAGGCTCCTGGCC
>Ga0210388_10003025_pt1 | contig 13160 bp, 11 predicted proteins | sample IncBWC19OmetaG_FD_155485 | JGI IMG/M metagenome (GOLD analysis project Ga0210388, IMG submission 155485) | Forest soil microbial communities from Barre Woods Harvard Forest LTER site, Petersham, Massachusetts, United States - Inc-BW-C-19-O ... | reverse complement strand
CCGCGACCGCGTTGGACCGCGCGGGCCGCCAGAGCAGGGCGAAGCCCAGGCACATGAACGCGACCATGGGCACGTCGGTCCCGCCCACGCACAGCTCGAACGCGATGATCGGCGAGACGGTCAGCAGCAGGGCCCAGCGCACGCAGTCCCTGGCCCCGGCGACCCGCAGCGCGAAGGCGAACACGCCCAGGAACACGATCCCGAACCAGACCCGGGGATCGGTCAGCAGGCCGTGGCCGAGCAGGGCCTGCGGCACACCGAACACGGCCATCAGCGGCAGGTACGGGTTGTACAGGTTGGGATTGGTGGTAGTGGCGAGGACCTGCGCGCTCTTGTACGGGGTGCCGTGCTTGATCAGCGTGGCGGCCGAGTTGGCCACCACCCCGACCTCGGGCTCGCCGTGGCCGGTCCATATCAGCCACAGCAGCGGGACCAGGATGGCCCCGCCGACCAGGATGGCCAGCGCGACGTCGACCCCGGTGGTGCCGCGGCGCCGGCGGGAGGCTAGGACACAAACCGTGGCCAGCGCGTAGGAGATGCCGGCCGAGGTGCCCCACAGCCGGTGCAGCGGGTCCTTGCTGAACAGCGCGACCCCGCCGCCGAACAGGGCGCAGACGGCCAGCCCGGCGGCCAGCCAGATCCGGGGCATGGTGACAACCGACTGCCAGCCGGCGGAATCCGAGGCCGCCTCGTCGCCCCCGGCCCCCGTCGTTGGCGCGAGTACGCGAGTGTCGCGACTCCACACCCGATATATCTTACGCTCTATGGAACCGAGGGGCTTGCTGCGCGGGAAGGCCGCCCTCATCACCGGCGGCGAGGGCAGCATCGGCATGGCCACGGCCCGGGCCTTCGTGGCCGAGGGCGCCCGGGTCTGCCTGATCGGCCTGGTCGCCGACGAGCTGCGGGACGGCGCGCAGGCGCTCGGCGGCGCGGCCACCTGGGCGGTGGCCGACGTCACCGACTCGGCGGCGGTCAAGGCCGCGGTGGCGGGTGCGGCCGAGGCGTTCGGCGGGCTGGACGTGGTGGTGAGCAACGCCGGGATCGCCGGGGTCATCGCCCCGGTGGCCGACTACCCGGAGGACGTGTTCGATCGGGTCATGGCGGTGCACGTGCGGGGTTCGTTCCTGGTGTGCAAGCACTCGCTCGGGTATGTGCGGCCCGGCGGGAGCATCGTGATCACCTCGAGCGTGGTCGGCCTGACCTCCGCCCCGGGGATCTGCGCCTACGCCACGGCCAAGCACGCGCTGGTCGGGCTGATGCGGACGCTGGCCAAGGAGACCGCGCCGCGCGGCATCCGGGTCAACACGATCCACCCGGGCCCGGTCGACAACGAGTTCCAGCACCGCATCGAGGTCGCGGCCACCGGCGCCTCGCAGGGGCAAGCGGCGGCCGCGTTCGAGCAGCTGATCCCGCTGGCCCGGCACGCGGCGCCGGCCGAGGTGGCGCGGGCCATGCTGTTCCTGGCCAGCGACGAGAGCTCGTTCGTGACCGGGGCCACGCTGGCCGTCGACGGCGGCATGTCGATCTAGTCCGTGGCGTCGAGCCAGCCGCCGAGGAAGTCCCAGCCGGCCAGCAGCCAGAGCCAGGCGGCCAGCACCGCGTAGGCGAACGGCACGATGCCGAGCAGGGCAGCGAACCCGGCCAGCAGTATCCGCCCGTCCCAGCCCAGGCCGTACTTGTCGTCCGGGATGCCCCGGCCGACCCGGGCCCGGAAGGCGAGGTCGGCGTGCCGCAGCACCACCGCGGCCAGCAGCGCGAAGATCACCGGCAGCCAGACGTGGCGGGCGAGCCCGAGGCCGGACAGGAAGATGCCCTCGCCGACCAGCAGCAGCGGCGGCACCAGCCAGTCCAGCCGTCCGTCGTGCGGGTGGCGGGCGCCCAGCGCGGCCAGCAGCAGCGCCAATACCGGTCCGAAGATCAGCAGCCCGGACAGGTCAGCCACGCCCAGGACGACCAGGTCGCAGGTGACCAGCAGGCCCACGAGCAGCGGCGGCAGCGGCGGCAGCTGGCCCCGGACCACGCCGCCGATCCAGTGCGCGATCGGACCGTCGCCGCGGTAGGCGGGCAGCACGCCGCGGGCGTGTTCCAGTTTCCCCGCGGCGGCCAGTTTCGCGGCGGCGGCTAGCTGGCTGGCCAGGATGTAGCCCGCCGCCACCGCGCCCCAGGCCAGCAGGACCAGGAAGGTCAGGCGCGGCCCGAAGCAGACCGCGGTCACCGCGATCACCACGACCCGCTCACCCGCGGGCAGGGTGATGACCTGGCCGATCAGACGGCGGGGCGGCCGGGGGAGGATCTTCCCCGAGGCGCGGGCCACGCCCTCGTAGCACTCCTCGGCCAGCCTGCGGGCCCCGAACAAGAGCATCACCGCCACGGCCAGCCGCCACACGCCGATCTGCCCGCCGCCGCCCCAGGTCGCGACCACGGTGTTGCTCAGCGAGCCGCCGAAGATCCCGTCCAGGCCGTCTTGGGCGGCCGGGGTCAGCCCGCAGCTAACGGCGAGGGCGGCCAGGACCGCGAGCTCGGTGAGCATCCCGGCCGCCGTGGCCAGCCATCTGACGGCCGGGATGGGCCGTTCGGCGACGGTCAGCTGATCCGCGGCCCGGGCCACGGTGAACCAGACGAGCAGGGCCACGCTGGCCAGGACCTGGGCCCGGGTAGCCGGCTCGGAGAACCACGTCGCGGCCAGCAGCGCGAGGCCGAGCGAGATGCCGAGCAGCGCGGCCGGGGCGAGCTGGCGCCCGGCCGCCCAGCGGGCCACGTCCCGCGCGACCGGACCGACGATAAACCGCGCGACCACGCCGTCGCCGTCCGGCCCGTCGTCCAGGACCCGGATGCCGACCCCGCGCTCGCTGAGCTCGCCGAGCAGGACGCCGAGCCCGGCCGGGGCCGCGCGCCGGCGCGCGAGCGACTCGGCGGCGTCCGCGAGCGCGGCCAGGTCGGAGGGGGCGACCACCAGGGCGCCACCGGTGTGCGCTGCTTCAGCTCGGGTTCCGGTGAAGGCCGCGGTGCCGCCCGCGCCGAGCAGCCGGGCCAGGACTTCCTCGGGGAGCGAGTCGTCCCCGGCGCAGATGAGGACGCGTTCGCCGGCCGCCCGGGCCGCAGCCGCTACGGTCAGGAGGCCGGGCCCGGCGCGTTCGGCCGCGTCGACCTGGCGCACGCCCAGGGCAGCCAGCTGGCCGCGCAGCCCGGCGTCCGGCTGTCCCGCCAGCACCAGGGCTACCGTCATGCGGATCCTCCGTCAGGCGGGTCCTTCCAGCGGCACGCGCCGTTGTGCCTGCACGCCCTGTCCGTCGAGCTCAGCCTTACTCAATGTAGCCGGCGGTTCGCCCACCGCCCCGGAGGAACACGCCCAGGCTGTTCAGCGGCTTACCCACCTTGGCCGGGGTGAAAACTGCCGCTGGCGGTGGGTTAGAGTCCGGCTCATGCGGATGGTCGCGGTGGTGCTGGGCGGCGGCATCGGTCAGCGGGTCGGCGCGGCGCTGCCCAAGCAGCTGCTGCGGCTGGGCGGCAAGACGCTGGTGGAGCACTGCGTGGCCGCGTTCGAGCAGGCGCCCGGGGTGGACGAGATCCTGGTCGTGATGGCCGCCGGGTACGTCGAGCGGGTCAGGGACACGCTGGCCGAGGGCGGGTTTTCGAAGGTCACCGGGGTCATCGCGGGCGGAGTGGCGCGCTCGGATTCGACGCGGGCGGCCCTGGCCGCGATTGCTGGGGGCGGCGATAACCAGGGGGTGCTCCTGCATGACGCGGCGCGGCCCCTGGTGGATCAGCGGATCATCGCGGACTGCGTGGCGGCGCTGGGCGAGCATGACGCGGCCGGGGTGGCGGTGCCGGCGTCGGACACCATGGTGATCACGGCCAACGGGGTGATGCACACGATGCCGCGCCGGGAGACGCTGTGGCGCTGCCAGACCCCGCAGTGTTTCCGGCTCCCGGTCATCGCCCGGGCCCACGAGCTGGCCGCCGCCGACCCGGACTTCGCCCCCACCGACGACTGCGGCGTGGTGCTGCGCTACCTGCCCGGCGTGGACGTGCATATCGTGCCGGGCAGCGAGCGCAACCTCAAGGTCACCTACCCGCAGGACCTGGCCGTGGCCGAGGCGCTGCTCGCGGAGGGCGCCGTCCGTTAGCGGCGGGCGGCCTGCTTGACCAGGGTGCGGCCGAACTCCCAGATCAGGCCGCTGCCCTTGCTGGCGTCTTCGAGGACCTCGCCGAACGCCTCGGTGAACAGCTTGACCTCCGTGTCGCCGATCATCAGCGGCGGGATCAGCTTGATGACCTCCATGTGGTCGCCGGAGACCTGGGTCAAGATGCGGTGCCGCTGGAACAGGGCGACGACGACCATCTGCGCGAACAGGCCGACGCGGGCCTTCTGCAGCATGTTCCAGCTGGTCCGGGCGCGGAGCGAGGAAGGCTTGTCGAACTCCAGGCCGATCATCAGGCCGCGGCCGCGTACGTCGGCTAGCACGTCGTACTTGTCCCGCATCGCGGTCAGCGCGGCCTTGAGCGCCTCGCCGGTGCGGGCCGCGTTCTCGGTCAGGCCCTCGTTGTCCAGCACGGACAGCGTAGCCAGGCCGGCGGTCATGGCCATGACGCCGGCCTTGAACGTGGTGCTGTGCACCATCATCCGGTCCATGGAGGAGTAGACCTTCTCGAAGATCCACCCCTTGGCCAGCATGGCACCGACCGGGACGAAACCGCCGGACAGCGCCTTGGCCACGGTGACGATGTCCGGCACGACCTGCTCGTGCTGGTAGGCGAAGAACTTGCCGGTCCGGCCGAAGCCGCTCTGCACCTCGTCGCAGATGAGCAGCGCGCCGTGCTCGTGGAGCAGGGCTGACGCCGCGGCCAGGAAACCGTCGGGCGGCATGAGCACGCCATGGCCCTGGATCGGCTCGATGATGAGCGCGGCGACGTCTCCCTTGCGCAACTCGGCCGCGAGCGCGTCCAGGTCGCCGAGGGGCAGGGCGGTGTCCGGCAGCAGCGGGGCGAACCCGCGGCGGAACTCGTCCGCGCCGTTGACCGACAGCGAGCCGGTGGTCAGCCCGTGAAAGGCGTGGTCGCAGTACAGGACGCGGCCGCGGCCGGTGGCGTAGCGGGCGAACTTCAGCGCGGACTCGACCGCTTCGGTGCCGCTGTTGCAGAAGAACACCCGGTCCAGGCCGGGCGCCTTGGCCAGCAGCTTCTCGGCCAGCAGCCCGGGCAGCGGGTTGCAGTCGAACTGGGTCCAGTCGGCCAGCTGGGCGTCCAGCGCGTCGTGCAGCGCCTGGCGTATCACCGGGTGGTTGCGCCCGGCGGCGAACACCCCGAAGCCGGCCAGGAAGTCGGCGTACGGGTTGCCGTCGGCGTCGTACAGGTACGCGCCCTCGGCCCGGGTGTAGACCTTGTCGAAGCCGATCGCGTGCAGCACCTTGGGCTGCTGCGGGTTCAGGTACGTGCCGCAGAGCTCGTATCCGTCCGTCTTATGGGCCGCGAGGAGGGCCTGCAGGTCGAAGTCCATGGTCCATTGTCGCGCATTCCGGGGCGTCGATAGCAGGCGTGCGATGCAGGCCCCGGGGGCTGGTCAGGAAGCCGGCGCCCCAGCACATGTGCATGACCGCGAGGACCAGCGGCAGGCGGGCCTTTACGCCGGCCGTCAGGCCTCTGGACAGGGCCAGGCTTACGGCCGTGATGCCGGCCGCGTAAATCAGGGGGACGGCCAGGCCGGCGGTCAGCGCCTTGACGGCGATCGGCGCTCCGGCGGCGAGGCCGGCCAGGCCGGCTAGGCCGGCCAGCAACCCGATGGTGTTCAGCGCGGCGGCAATCGGCGGGGCCAGGTAGCGGAAGCTGGCCGTCTCGGGGTGCTCGCGCATCACCACCCGGCGCCAGCGGCCGTAGTGGAAGTACTGCGCGCCGAGCCGTCTGACGTTCTCGCGGGGGCGGTAGGTGACCTGCAGCTCGGGGGTGAACCAGACCAGGCCGCCGCGGGCCCGGATCCGGTAGTTCAGCTCCCAGTCCTCGGCGCGGAGCATCTCCTCGTCCCACCCGCCGGCCTGCTCGATCAGCTCCCGGCGGTAGACGCCGAGGTAGACGCTGTCCGCGGGGCCGGCCACGCCGCCGGTGTGCCAGCCGGCCGAGCCGACGCCGGCCTTGGAGGTCATGCCCCAGGCCACGGCCTGCTGGAACGCGGTCTCGCCCTCGGCGGCCATGACCCCGCCGACGTCGGCCGCGCCGGTCTGGGCCAGCACCGCGACCGCGGTCCGCAGGTAGCTGGGCGGGAACAGGGCGTGCCCGTCGATGCGGGCGATGACCTGGTGCCGCGCGGTGCGGACGGCCAGGTTGAGGGCGGTCGCGATCTTCCCGGACGGGTTGGTGACCACCGTGATGCGCGTTTGTTTGCTGGCCAGGTCGCGCGCGATCTGCTCGGTCCGGTCGTTTGACGGGCCGACGGCAAGGATGAGCTCCATCGGGCCGGGGTAGTCCTGGCCGAGGACGTGCCGGACGGACTCGGCCAGGTGGCGTTCCTCGTTCCTGACCGGCATCACGACGGACACGGGTGGGTATTCCATGACGCTGTTGAAGGTACCGCAGCCCGCGGCCCGTAGTTGTTAGTTAGAGGCCGGAGTCCTCCAGCATCTCGGTGACCAGGGCGGCGATCTGGGAGCGTTCGGACCGGACCAGGGTCACGTGAGCGAACAGCGGGTGACCCTTGAGCTTCTCGATCACCGCGATCACGCCGTCGTGACGGCCGACCCGCAGGTTGTCGCGCTGGGCGATGTCGTGGGTGAGCACGACCCGGGACCCGGAGCCGATCCGGGACAGCACGGTGAGCAGGACGCCGCGCTCCAGGGACTGCGCCTCGTCCACGATCACGAACGCGTCGTGCAGCGACCGGCCGCGGATGTGGGTCAGCGGGAGCACCTCGAACATGTCCCGGGCCAGCACCTCGTCGATGACGTCCTGGGTGGTGACCGCGGTCAGGGTGTCGTAGACGGCCTGGGCCCAGGGGCCCATCTTGTCCGCCTCCGAGCCCGGCAGGTAGCCGAGCTCCTGGCCACCGACCGCGTACAGCGGCCGGAACACGATGACCTTGCGGTGCTGCCGGCGCTCCATCACGGCCTCCAGGCCCGCGCACAGCGCCAGCGCGGACTTGCCGGTGCCGGCCCGGCCGCCGAGCGAGACGATGCCGATCTCCTGGTCGAGCAGCAGGTCCAGCGCGACGCGCTGCTCGGCACTGCGGCCGCGCAGGCCGAACGCCTCCCGGTCGCCGCGGACCAGCTGGATGGACTTGTCGGGTTTCATGCGGCCCAGGGCGCTCCCGTTGGCCGAGGTCAGGACCAAGCCGGTGTGGCAGGGCAGGTCGCGGGTCCCCTCATAATCCAGGGTGCCTGTGTCGTACAGCTGCTCGATATCACCGCTGGCCACCTCCAGCTCCGTCATCCCGGTCCAGCCGGAGTCCACCGGCAGCTCGGCCCGGTACTCCTGGGCGGCCAGGCCCACCGAGGCGGCCTTGACCCGCAGCGGCAGGTCCTTGCTCACCAGCACGACGTCCTCGCCCTCGGCGGCCAGGCTGCAGGCCACCGCCAAGATGCGCGAGTCGTTGTCCCCGAGCCGGAACCCGGCCGGGAGCACCGAGGCGTCGGAGTGGTTGAGCTCGACCTGGACCGTGCCGCCGAGCGTGCCGACCGGCAGCTCGGCGTCCAGCCTGCCGTGCTCGATGCGCAGGTCATCGAGATGACGCAGGGCCTGACGGGCGAAATAGCCCAGTTCGGGATGGTGACGCTTGGCTTCCAGCTCGGTGATGACGACGACCGGCAGGACTACCTTGTGCTCATCAAAGCGGGTGATGGCAGCCGGGTCGGCGAGCAGGACGCTGGTGTCGAGTACGTACGTACGGCGACCTTGGGATTGGACCACGCAGACTCCCTGGACGCCAGGCCGGAAGCCCGGCGCCGGACAGGACACAGACGTGTCGGATGGGCCGGGACTGGCCCTCGAAGGGCCGAGCCGGCCCTTCTGTCATCTCGCCTGCACGCAAAGCGCGAAAGCCTAGAGATTCGAGGGCCCTCCCGGCGGACGGCGCCGTGCCGTCCACCACTAACGAAGGTACCCGCGAAGGCGTTCCGGCAAAAGCACCGCCAGGTTACTAAGCGGTGTCGTGGGGTTTAACCAGCGATAACGCGCCGAACCTGCGATGCCGCGCCGCATAGGACCGCAGCGCGCGCAGGAAGTCGACCTTACGGAAGGCGGGCCAGTAGGCGTCGCAGAAGTAGAACTCCGAGTGGGTGCTCTGCCACAGGAGAAACCCGCCCAGGCGCTGCTCGCCCGAGGTCCGGATGACCAGGTCGGGGTCGGGCTGGCCGGCCGTGTACAGGTGCTCGGCGATGTGCTCGACGTCGAGCACCTCGGCCAGTTCCTCGATCGTGGTGCCGCGGGTGGCGTGGTCCTGGAGCAGGGAACGCACCGCGTCGGCGATCTCGCGCCGGCCGCCGTAGCCCACGGCCACGTTGACCAGCAGGCCCGGATGGCCGGCGGTGGCCTCACCGGCGTCCTTGAGCACCCGCACCGTCTCCCCCGGCAGCAGGTCGAGCGCGCCGACCGCGTTCACGTGCCACTGCTCGGCGACCAGGCCCTGCACGGTGTCCTCGATGATCTTCAGCAACGGGACCAGTTCGCTGGCCGGCCGGGCCAGGTTGTCGGTGGACAGCAGCCACAAGGTGACCACCTCGACCCCGCTCTCGCGGCACCAGTCGAGCAGCTCGAAGATCTTGTCGGCGCCCTTGCGGTGGCCGTTGGCGACGTCCCGGAACCCGGCCGACCTGGCCCACCGCCGGTTCCCGTCGCACATCACCCCGACGTGGCGCGGGATCGCCTCGGGCGACAGGGAAGCCTGGAGCCTGCGCTCGTACATCCGGTAGGCCAGATCGCGAACTCCCATGCTGCGGCCTTCCTCGTCACCGTGCTGATCTAGCACTGAAGGTACCCAACGGATGGAACGTTCGGCCCGGTGAGTGTGGTTCCGGATCGTCTTCCCGGATCGGGGTTAGGTGCTGCCGGGTCCTTGGTCCCGGACCTCTTCCACGTGCCGGAGCGCGTCGCGCAGGCGGGAAAGCCAGGCGTCGGCATTCTCGCCGGTGAGCCGGACGCACCAGGCCAGCGCGTCGCTGCGGCTGCGGGCCACGCCCGCGTCGACCAGGGTGTCGAGGACGCGGCGTTCGGACTGGCGCAGCCGGGTCATGACCGGCACCGACAATGTGGTGAACATCTCAGTCACCGGGCCGCACGTGACGCCCCACGACACCTTGCGCCGGAACCGGTGCTCGGCCTCGCGCGCGATCTCGATCCGCCGGTTCCGGGTTTCCTCGCGGAACCGGCGGATCCGGCCTTCGGCCGCGGCGGCCCGCTCGGCGTCGGAGTCCCCGGCCGCGGCCGGGTCGGGCAGCGTCCCTACGATGGTGATCTCTTCACGGTCGACCTGGATGTCCGGTGGCGCGGGGAACCAGTCGGGCGGGAGCCGGCCGGCGCACCAGGCGCGGACCTTGCCCGCGGCGCTGGCGCCGCGCTCGGCGGCCGTGTCGCCGCCGGAGCCGGTGTCCTCGGCGGGGCCGGTATCGGCCGAGCCGGTGTCCTCGGCGGGGCCGGTGTCCTCGGCGGGGCCGGTGTTCTCGGTGGCTGTCCCGGCGGCGTTCGCCGCCTCGGGCTCCTGCCGCGTACTCATGTAATCATGATTACGCTCTGTGTGATCACCGTCAACCAGGCGCGCAGCCGGGTGTCGGCTCACCTAACTTGAAGTTGATGTCAACTTCGAGTTAGGCTTCATGGGTGCGAGCGGACGCGGCGCGGAACCGGGCGGCGCTGGTGGAGGCGGCGCGGCGGGTGTTTGAGCGGGATGGGTACGTGCGGGCCCGGATTACCGATATCGCGGACCAGGCGGGGGTCGCGCACGGGTCGTTCTACTCCCACTTTGACTCCAAGCCGGCCATCTTCGCGGCGGTGATGGCCGAGGTCGAGGAGGAGATGCTGCATCCGGGGCCGGCGCTGAACGGCGGGGATGCGGATCCGGTGGCGGTGATCGGGGCCGCGAACCGGGCCTACCTGGAGGCCTACCGGCGCAACGCGCGGCTGATGGCGCTGCTGGAGCAGGTGGCCACGGTGGACGAGGGGTTCCGGGAGCTGCGGACGCGGCGCAGCGCCGCGTTCCTGGCCCGGAACGCGCGGGCCGTGCGCCGGCTGCAGCAGGCCGGGGTGGCCGATCCGGAGCTGGATCCCGACCTGACCTCGCTGGCCCTGTCCACCATGGTCAGCCGCAGCGCCTACGCCGCCTTCGTGCTGGGCGACCCGCCGGCCGATATCGAGCCGCTGGCCGCCACCTTGACCCGGTTGTGGGTCAACGCCCTGCGTATCGGACACCGTTTATGAGGAGGACGTAATGGATCTCACGCCTACCCAGCGGAGCCTGGACCTGACCGGGCGGCTGCTGGAGTTCATGCGGGAGTTCGTCTACCCGGCCGAGGCGGTGTACGCGCGGCAGCGCCGGGACGGCGACCCGCACGGGCTGCCGGCGGTGGTGGCAGACCTGCAGGTGGAGGCGCGGGCCCGGGGGCTGTGGAACCTGTTCCTGCGCGACGAGCGGTGGGGCGCGGGCCTGACCAACGTGGAGTACGCGCCGCTGGCCGAGATCTCCGGGCGCAGCCCGGTCATCGCGCCGGAGGCGATGAACTGCTCGGCCCCGGACACCGGCAACATGGAGCTGCTGGCCGAGTTCGGCACCCCCGAGCAGCAGCAGCGGTGGCTGCGGCCGCTGCTGGCGGCGGAGATCCGCTCCTGCTTCTGCATGACCGAGCCCGACGTCGCCTCCAGCGACCCGACCGGGCTGGCCACCACCATCCGCCGCGACGGCGCCGACCTGGTGGTCAGCGGGCGCAAGTGGTGGAGCACCGGGACCGCCGACCCGCGCTGCGCGCTGGCCATCGTGGTCGGGGTCAGCGACCCGGACGCGGCCCCGCACCAGCGGCAGAGCCTGGTCCTGGTGCCGCTGGAGGCGCCCGGGGTGGAGGTGGTGCGGGACCTGTCCACGTTCGGGTACAGCGAGCAGCACGGGCACGGCGAGGTCCGCTTCGCGGATGTGCGGGTACCGGCGGCCAGCCTGCTCGGGGCGCCGGGCGGCGGATTCGCCATGGCCCAGGCCCGGCTCGGCCCGGGACGCGTGCACCACTGCATGCGGGCGCTCGGCATGGCCGAGCGGGCGCTGGCGCTCATGGTCCAGCGGGCCACCGAGCGGGCCCCGTTCGGCCGCCCGCTGGCCGAACAGGGCCCGGTCGGCACGTGGATCGCGGAGTCACGCCTGGAGATCGACCAGGCCCGGCTGCTGGTCCTGCGCGCGGCGTGGCTGATGGACACGGCCGGGAACCGCGGCGCCCGGACCGAGATCGCCGGGATCAAGGTGGTCGCGGCGCGAACCGCGGCGCGGGTCATCGACCGGGCCATCCAGGTGTTCGGCGCGGCCGGGCTGTCCCCCGACACGCCGCTGGCGCTGTTCTACGCGATGGCCCGCCAGCTGCGCATCGTGGACGGGCCGGACGAGGTCCACCTGCGCAGCATCGCCCGGCACGAGCTGAGCGCTCAGGGCTTGAACGATCAGGCCAGGCCGCCGGCCACCGCGGCGGCGATCCGCGGCGAGACCCTGATGGCGCCCGCGAACTGAGAGCCGAAGTTGGCCGGCACCACCTGGACCCGCAGGCCGGGCTGGGGGGCCTGGATCATCCACCCGTTGCCGAGGTAGATGGCCACGTGCGAGATGTACCCGGGGGCGGTCGGGTCGGTGTGGTAGAAGAGCAGGTCGCCCGGCTGGAGCTGGCCGACCGGGACCGCGGGCCCGGTCCGGGCCTGGTCCGCGGCGACCCGAGGCATGAGCACGCCGGCCTGGGCGAAGGACCACTCGACCAGGCCGGAGCAGTCGAACGAGGCGGGGCCGTCGGCGCCCCACTCGTAGGGCAGGCCCTGCCTGCTCTCCGCGGCCCGCAGCGCCGCGGTCAGCTGCGCCGCGCTCAGGCCGGCGCTGTCGGCCGCTTCCGACGGGGGCGCCCCGGCCTGGGTCGCCGCGGCCAGGGTGACCAGCGGCTCGACGGCCGCGCCACGGGGCAGGATGGCCTTGATCCGGGCGGTCAGCGCGGTCACGCTGGCCGGCGGCGCGCTGATCACGATGGCGTTCGAGGCCGGCATGCCGAGCGAACGGGCCACGGAGTCCGAGACCACGGCGTCGACCCCGCCGATGCCCACCGTGCCGAACGCGACCACCCGGAGCCGTTCGGCCTGGCGGCCGGTCACGGTGACCGCGCGGCCCAGCGCCAGCCGGTCCAGGGTGCCCATGGTGTAGGACACGGCCACGCCGCCGCCGGCCACGCCCTGCCACAGCGAGTCGGACGCGGCCACGGGCCCGGCCGCGTAGCCGCGGAACGTCGAGGGGTCGACCCCGAGCACCGCCTCCTGCGTGCCGTTGACCGTGATCCGGGCCGCCTCGATCGGGTCGGCGCTGGTCACCCCGGACTGCGCGGACACCGTGGCCAGCACGTGGCGGGACAGCGAGAACGGCGCGACCACCAGCAGGTCGGCCTGGCGCAGCCCGCGCAGCGGCGCGACCTCGGGCGGCGCGGTCGCTGAGCCGGTGCGGGCGGGCGTCGCGGACACGGCCGGGACGGCCCGGTTGGCGTCGGCGCTCGCGCCGAGCAGCGGCACTACCGCGCCGGCGCTCGCCGCCGGGGCGGGCCTGGTGCTCGGGACCGGCGCGCGCGGGCCGGCCGTCTGGGCCGGATGGCCACCGGTCGTGGCCAGCACGACCCCCGCTGCGCCACCGATCACGACCAGCACGGCGATAAGGACGGGGACTCGGTGCCGGAGGCGCCGCGCGACGTCAGTAGTCAGGTGCATTGGACCTAAGACTAGTAGGGGGCGGCGAGCAACGCCTTCAGGTCTTCCGGGGTGGTGACCGGGGCCCGGCAGGTGAAGTTGCGGCATACGTAGGCGGCCGGGGCGCCGTCGACCTGGTGCCGGCCGGCCAGCAGCGGGCCGGTCTCGAGCGTGCCGTCGCCCAGGGCCAGGACCGCGCCCGGCGGGGCCGCGTACAGCGCGGTCTGGTGCAGGACCCGGGTCCGTTCGTCGCCGGACTCGCCGACTACCGCGATCTC
>Ga0210388_10003024_pt1 | contig 13161 bp, 7 predicted proteins | sample IncBWC19OmetaG_FD_155485 | JGI IMG/M metagenome (GOLD analysis project Ga0210388, IMG submission 155485) | Forest soil microbial communities from Barre Woods Harvard Forest LTER site, Petersham, Massachusetts, United States - Inc-BW-C-19-O ... | reverse complement strand
GCGGGGGCAGCCACCGTCCAGCCGGGCAGTTCCTTGTACTGGGAGGGCGTTGGCACCGGCGGGCGGTGATAGTCGGGGCCGACCAGGCAGCCGCCGAGCAGCAGCGCAAGTGAGAATGCCAGCGCGTTGCGGAGAGTGTTCATGTCGATGCGCTCGCGTCCAATTGTCGATTCCACGGCATCGTGGCTGACCACCGGACCAGCTTCATGCGCAAGCGGTCGAGGTACAGGTAGATCACCGGTGTCGTGTACAGAGTAAACACCTGGCTCAAGATCAAGCCGCCCATAACTGTGATGCCCAACGGCTGGCGCAGCGAGGCGCCCTGGCCGATGCCGATGGCCAACGGAACCGCACCGAGCACGGCGGCAGCGGTCGTCATCATGATCGGCCGCAAACGTACCACGGCCGCATCGTGGATCGCCTGCCGCGGCTCCATCCCGGCGCGCTGCTGATGAATGGCGACGTCGATCATCATGATAGCGTTCTTCTTGACGATGCCGATCAACAGAATGATGCCGATCATGGCGATGACCGAGAACGGCGTACCGAAGATCAGCAGCGCCAGGGTGGCGCCGATTCCCGCCGACGGCAGCGTCGAGAGGATCGTGATGGGATGCACCGTGTTCTCGTAGAGAATGCCGAGCACGATGTACACCGCCACCAGTGCCGCGAGAATCAGCAGCGGCATGGTCGACATCGACTGCGCATACACTTGCGCGGCGCCGGCGAAACTGCCGTGGATGGAGGCCGGCACACCCAGTTCCCGCGAAACTTCCGCAATTTGCACCGTGGCTTTGCTGAGGGAACCGCCCGCCGGCAGGTTGAAGGAAATCGTGGCGGCCACCAAGCCGCCCTGATGACTGACCTGCGTGGCCGTATGGTTGCTGACGGACGAGGCCAGCGCGGCAAACGGCACCAGCGTTTCCCCCGCCGTGCTATCGGCGCTGCCGCTCGAACTGCCGCCCCGGGAATTGGCAATCGCATTGGTGAGCTGATTGGCCTCGGCGTTGCTATTGAGCGAATTGGTATTGGACGCGGCATTCGGCGTCGACACCGCCGACACCGGCGTGACCGGACTCACCGTGTTTCCCGGCATTTGCGTCTGCTGCGTGCCGCTCGGGTTGCCGGCGGCGGTGCTGAAGTAAATGCGGTTGAGCGCCTGCGGATACTGCCAATACGCGGGCGCGACCTCCATCACGACGAAATACTGATTGAGTTGATTGAAGATGGTCGACACGGTGCGTTGGCCGAAGGCGTCGTACAGGACGTTGTCGATCTGGTTCGGCGCAAAACTGTAGCGCGCGGCGGTGGCGCGATCCATATTGACATAGAGCTGCAAGCCGTTCTGCTGCAGGTCCGAGTTGACGTCCGTCACCACGGCGGAGTCCTTGCCGAGCGCGGTCACGAGCCTCGGCACCCATTTGTACAAGGCGTTCGGATCATCGCTGGTCAACGTGTACTGATACTCCGACGCGGATTGGCGGCCGCCGATGCGCAGGTCCTGCGCGGCTTGCAGGAATAGCCTGGCACCGGACACAGCACCGAGCTTCGGCCGCAGGCGTGCAACAACCTGCGTCGCGGAGAGCTTGCGCTCCGCCAAGGGCTTCAATTCAATGAACACATTGGCGGTGTTGAGCGCGCGGCCGCCGGTGAAGCCCGCCACCGAGGCGACCGCGGGATCTTGCTCGACGATGCTTTGCAATTGCGCCAGTTTCTGCTCCATCGCCTGAAACGAAATGCTTTGATCGGCGATGATCTGGCCGTTCAAGATGCCGTTGTCTTGCTCCGGAAAGAAGGTCGAGGGCAGCACCTTGAACAAAAATACATTCAGCACGATCAAGCCAATGAGCGTTAATCCGACAAGCAGCGCGTGATCCAACGCGATGTCGAGGGAGCGCGAATAGGCATTCTTGAAGCGTTGGAACTGACGCTCGAACCAGAGCGCAATGCGCGCCTGAGAATGCAGCTTGCGGCGGTTCAAGATGTACGCCGCCATGGTCGGCGTGACGGTGAGCGAAATGACCAGCGAAAACAGGATTGCGATCGACAGCGTCACGGCAAATTCGTGGAACAGCAGGCCGATGATGCCGGGCATCAACAGGATCGGCGTGAACACCGCGATCAACGACAGGCTCATCGAAATGACGGTGAAGCTGACTTCGGTGCTGCCGCGCAGGGCGGCCTCCTGCACGTCCATGCCCGATTCGACATGGCGCACGATGTTCTCGAGAACCACCACCGCATCGTCGACCACGAAGCCGGTGCCGATGGTGAGCGCCATCAGCGAGAGATTGTCGATACTGTAGCCGAGCAGGTACATCGGCCCGAAGGTGCCGACGATGGACAGCGGCAGCGCGACCGCCGGCACCAGGATGGCGCGCGGCGATTGCAGGAAAACGAATACCACGCCGATCACCAGCAGCACCGCGATGAACAGGGTGCGTTCGGTATCACGCACCGCGTTGTTCACCGATTGAGAGCGGTCCACGGCGATGGAGACGTGGACATTGTGCGGCAACGTGGCCTCGACGGCCGGCAGAACTTTCTTGATCTGCGCCACCGTCTTGACGATGTTGCTGCCCGGCAGTGGATAGACGATGACCAGCACCGCATCCTTTCCGTTGTAGAGTCCCGCATTGCGGATATTCTCGGCGCCATCGTCGACCTCCGCGACGTCGCGCAGCAGCACCGGCGCGCCGCTGCGATAGGCGATGACCAGATCGCGGTACGGCGCGGCCTTGCTGATCTGATCGTTGGATAGGACCTCGAAGCGCTGGTCGCCCTGATCGATGTGGCCCTTGGCGCTGTCGGCGTTGGCGGCGGCGACCGACGCGCGCACGTCTTCCAGGCCGATGCCGTAGCTGTTGAGTTTGTCGGGCTGCAACTCCACGCGCACCGAGGGCAGCGCGCTGCCGCCAAGCGTAATCTGGCCGACCCCGTCGACTTGCGACAACTGCTGCTGCAGCACCGAATCGGCCGAATCGTAGAGTTGCGCACGGGTCAGCGTTTCCGAGGTCAACGCCAGGACCATGATGGGCGTATCGGCGGGGTTGAACTCGCGATAAGTGGGATTGTTGCGCAGCGTGGTCGGCAGGTCCGCGCGCGCCGCCTGGATGGCCGCCTGCACATCGCGGGCGGCGCCGTTGATGTCGCGGCTCAAGCCGAACTGGATGACGATGCTCGCCGCGCCGACCGTGCTCGTGGAGGTGAGTTCGTTGACGTCCGAGATCGTCGCCAGGCGCCGCTCCAAGGGCTCTGCCACCGTCGAGGCCATGATCTCCGGACTTCCGCCCGCCAGGTTTGCCTGCACCACAATGACGGGAAAGGTGATATTCGGCAGCGGCGCCACCGGCAAGTGGACATACGCCAGCATTCCGGACAGCAGGATGGCGACCGCCAACAAGGTGGTGGCCACCGGGCGTTTGATGAACAGCCCGGGAATGCTCATGGCGCTGGCTCCGACGCGGTTTCAGCGCCCTTGCGCCCGAAGCGCAGGGCGAGGCGGTCGAAGAACAGATAGATCACCGGCGTGGTGAATAGCGTCAAGAGCTGACTGAGCGCGAGTCCGCCGATGATGGCCAGTCCGAGCGGCCGGCGCAGCTCGGAACCCGTGCCGGTGCCGAGCAGCATGGGCAACGCGCCGAGCATCGCCGCCAGCGTGGTCATCAGAATCGGCCGAAAGCGCAGCAGCGAAGCCTGAAAGATGGCCTCGTGCGGCGGCTTGCCCTCTTTGCGCTCCGCCTCGAGCGCAAAATCGACGATCATGATGGCGTTTTTCTTGACGATGCCGATCAACAACACGATGCCGATGATGCCGATCACATCCAGTTCGTGGCCATCGATCATCAATGCCAGCAAGGCGCCGATGCCGGCCGACGGCAGCGTCGAGAGAATGGTCACCGGGTGGATGAAGCTTTCATAGAGCACGCCGAGCACGATGTAGACGGCGACGAGCGCCGCGATGAGCAAGAACACTTCACTCGACAACGAATCCTGAAAGGCCTGCGCGGCGCCCTGGAACGACGAGGTAATCGAGGGGGGCAGGTGTACGGCCTGCTCGGCCTGATTGATTTCGTCCACCGCCTTGCTGAGCGAGGCATCCGTCGCCAAATTGAAGGAGATGGTCACGGAAGGAAACTGCGCCAGATGGCTGATGACCAGCGGCGACTTGGTGATCTTGATGTCGGCGATGGCTTTCAGCGGGACCTGGCCGGTGCTGCTGGTCTGGCTCGGCAGGTACAAGTTGCCCAGCGACTCGATGCTCGGCAGGGTTTCCGGCTTCGCCACCAGGATCACGCGGTACTGGCTGGACTGATCGAAAATCGTCGACACGATGCGCTGTCCCAGCGTGTCGTATAGCGCGTTGTCGACCGTGGCCGCCGTGATGCCGTAGCGCGCCGCCAGTTGCCGGTTGAGCTCGACGTTGACGCTCAATCCATCGTTGTTGAGGTCGCTGGTGACGTCGGTGATCGAAGAAATGCTCTTCATGCGGGCGATCAGTGCCGGCACGTATTGCTGGAACGCCTGCTGACTCGGCCCGCGCAACACAAATTGATATTGGTTCGGCGACACGGTGGTGTCGAGCGTCAAGTCCTGTTCGGGCTGCAGATACAGCTGGATGCCGGAGACATTGGCGACTTCGCCCTGCAAGCGCCGGGCGATCACGGCCGCGGTCGAGGACCGATCATCGCGCGCCTTCAGATTGATCAAGAAGCGGCCGTTGTTGAGCGTGGTGTTGGTGCCGTCGATTCCCACATAGGAGGTCAACCCGGTGACATCCGAGTCTTTGAGGATGGCCTCCGCCAGGGCCATCTGCCGCTCCACCATGGCGTTGTACGACACCGAGTTGTCGGCGACGCTGATGGCCTGGATGACGCCGACGTCTTGGACCGGGAAGAGGCCCTTGGGGATGATGACGTACAGAATGACGGTGAGCGCCAAGGTGCCGAGGAAAACAACCAAGGTCAGCGTCTGACGCGCCATGACGAAGTTGAGTCCGCGCTCGTAGGCGCCCAGCAATTTGTTGAACAGCCGTTCACTGACTTGCTCGAAGCGGCTTGGGTGACGATCGTGGGTCGACCTCAGAATGCGCGCGCACAGCATGGGCACCAAGGTCAGGGAGACCACGCCGGAGATCACGATGGTGACCGCGAGGGTGACCGCGAATTCGCTGAATAAGCGTCCAATGACCCCGCCCATGAATAGGAGCGGGATCAACACTGCGATCAATGAGACCGTCAGTGAGACGATGGTGAAGCCAATTTGGCCGGCACCCTCGAGGGCGGCTTGCAGCGGTGTCTTGCCCTCCTCCAGATAACGAACGATGTTCTCGATCATGACGATCGAATCGTCGACCACGAAGCCGGTGGCGATGATCAGCGCCATCAGCGACAGATTGTCGATCGAATAGTGCAGCTGGTACATCACCGCCAGGGTGCCGACCAGCGACACCGGCACGGAAATGCTCGGAATGATGGTCGCCGGCACATTGCGCAGGAACACGAAAATCACCAGCACCACGAGCACGATGGCGAGGCCCAGCTCGAACGCGGCGTCCGACACCGAGGAGCGGATCACGTTGGTGCTGTCGGCGACGATTTCCACGTCCATGCCCGAGGGCAGCGTGGCCTCGAGTTGCGGCAGCTGCTTTTTGATCTGATCGACGGTGGCGATCACATTGGCGCCGGGCTGACGCTGCACATTGAGAATGATGGCCTGTCGCTTGTCGTACCAGGCGCCCTGCTCGGTATTCTGCGCGGCCTGGCTGACGCGGGCGACATCGCGCAGGTACACCGGCGCCCCGTTTTGATAGGAAATGACCGTATTGAGGTAATCCTGCGGATCCTCGATCTGGTCGTTGCCATTGATGGTGTAATCGAGTTTTGGGCCGTCGATGTTGCCCTTCGGCTGGCTGACGTTGACGTTCGCGATCAGCGATCGCAAGTCATCGATGTTGAGTCCGTATCCGGCCAGCTTCTGCGGATCGGCCTCGACCCTGACCGCCGGCACATTGCCGCCCGCGGGCGTCACCAGGCCCACTCCGGGCACTTCGGAAATCTTCGCCCCGAGCCGATTGTTGGCGACATCCTGCAACTGCGTCAGCGACATCGAATTGGACGTGACCGCCAGTGTGAGGATGGGCTGATCGGCCGGATTGATCTTCGCGTAGGTCGGCGGCGCCGGTAAGCCCGTGGGCAACAAGCTGTTCGACGCGTTGATCGCTTCCTGCACGTTTTGCTGGGCGACGTCGAGATTGAGCGAAAGATTGAATTGCAAGGTGATGATGGAGGCGCCGGCAGAGCTGCTCGAGGTCATTTGCTGCATGCCGGGGATCTCGCCCAGCTGCACCTCCAGCGGTGCGGTCACGGTGGTCGCCATCACCGTCGGACTTGCGCCGGGATAGAAGGTCTGCACCTGAATCGTCGGATAATCGACGTCGGGCAGGGAAGAAATCGGCAGGAAGCGCACGGCGACCAGGCCCACCAGCACCAGCGCGACCATCAGCAGCGAGGTCGCCACCGGCCTCAGCACGAACAGGCGGGAGATGTTCATCGGATCGTGCCCGACGCTTAGGGCGCCTGTCCCGAGGCGCTGGCGTGCGAGCGCTTCGCGCCGGGCGCTGCTGCGTCTGGCGTCGCCGCTTTGGGCGCGGACGCCCCGGGTGCGTTCGCCTTCGCCCCGGCCATCTTGATTTTGGCGCCGTCACTCAAACGGTCCATGCCGTCGGTGACCACGATTTGACCTGCCGCAAGACCCGAGAGGATGGCGGTATTCGTGCCGTCGCTGGGGCCGGGAGTCACTTTGTGAACGGAAACCGTCTGGTCGGCGTTGACCAGGTACACATAGTCTCCTGGAGCACCGCTCAGCACCGCCGGCGTCGGCACCAGCACCGCTTTTTGCAGCGTGTCGACCAATAGAGTGACATTGACGAATTCGTTCGGAAACAGCGCCTCGTCATCGTTGGCGAATTGCGCACGCAGCGTCACCGTGCCGGTACTGGTGGCCATCTGATTGCTGATCGCGTACAGCGAACCGGTGGCAATCTGTTTGCTGTTGTCGCTGTTGGAGACCGTGACCGGCAGTTTGGTCCCGGAATTGAAGCGCTGTAGCACCTTGGCAAGCGAGTTCTGCGGCACCGTGAATTCCACCGTGGTCGGTTTCATGGTGGTGATGGTGACGAGGGCGGGAGAGATCGACGGGGTAACGTAATTGCCGGGGTCCACCAAGCGCAGGCCGACCCGTCCGGCCACCGGCGCCGTGATGTGGCAATAAATCAGGTCGAGATCGAACTGCGCGATATTCGCGCGGTCGGCCTCAACCGCCGCCTCGTCCTGTTGAACGAGGAACTTTTGGTCCTCATAGGTCTGCTCGGCGATCGATTTCTGTTGGTTCAGCTGGGTAAAGCGGGCCAGATCGGCGCGCGCCTGCGCCAAGCTGGCTTGATCCTTGGCCAGTTGCGCTTCGGCCTGCTGCTTATCGATCTCGAACTGACGCGGATCGATCTGGACCAAGAACTGTCCCTTCGTGACGTCCTCGCCCTCTTTATATGCAACCGCCGTCACGTAGCCGCTGAGCTGCGGCAATACATTCACCGTGGCGACCGGCGTCACAGTGCCAAGTTCTGTCAAGACTTCCGGCATGTCGCCCAACGCCGCCGTGCCGGTGCTCACGACCTGCGGCGGCGTAGCGGCTTTTGGTTTCTTGCCGCCGAAGAGATGGAAAAGAACCAGAACCAGTAGAACGAGTCCGACGATTCCTACAATTAGACGTACTCGATTCTTACGCGGGGATGCGGAAACATTCAGCGCGTTTGCGCTCATAGGGCTTCTTCACTACGAAATTCAGTTGGCTTGGAACACAGCGCCGCAGATTCGTTCAAGCGATACCATCGCTGGCCACCGCTGCACGGCGATTCTAATCTTAGGAGACCGGCTCGATCGGCGGCAAAACTCGCGCGCCCGCCCGCCAATCGCTCGGCGATTGCCCGGTCCAGCGGCGAAACGCTCGTGTGAAGCAGCTTCCCGCGGAGAATCCTAGCAAATAAGTGACGTCGCTGACGCTGTGTCTCGGCGCACTCAAGTAAGCCAGCGCCAATGCGTGGCGCGTGTCGTCGAGTATTTCTTTGTAGGTTGTGCCGCATTCGCCTAATTTGCGCTGCAATGTCCGCGCGCTCATATTGAGAATTTCCGCGATGTCCTCTTGAGAGGGTTCGCCGTGCGCCAATCTCTGCGTCAAGACCTCGCGCACGCGCACCTCGATGTTGTCGCGCTCGAGTTGCGAGAGGTATTGAAGGGCAATCGCGTCATTGTGCCGTGCCAGTTCGGGGTTGCCGCCGTCGAGACGCCGCTCGACGCTCTCGCGGTCGAACACCAAGCGCGTTTGGGGCGCATCGAATACCAAGGGGGCGCGCAGCAAATTCACGAAGTCATCGAGCCTCGATGGCGGCGAGCGCCGAAACTCAATGCGCAGCGGCGAATATTCCCGCCCAATCAGCGAGCGGCACATCCGTAAATAGAGCCCGACGACCGCATCGATGGGCGCATCGCCCAATTCAGTGGTCGGAGAGATGATGAAGTGATACTCGGAACCGCGCAGAAAGAACTGATAATCCACCGCATCGCTGACGATGTGGCAGTAGCGCTGCGCCCTTTGGAAGGCTTCCTTCAAGGTCGAGCTCGCGGACATGCCATAGCTCATGGCATGGAAACTGGTCGGCCTGATATAGCTCGCGACCTTGAGCCCGAACCCGGGATCCCCGGTGGCTGCCAGCGCGATTTTCCACAGCCGCAAGCTGTAGGTTACCGGGCAGCGGGCGGTGGGGCAGTCGAGCGACTTCACATCCAAGCCGGCTTCGGCGAGCAAGGCCGCGCTGTCGCAACCCGCGGCATCCAACGCACGGCAAATGGCCTTCACCCAGGAGCAGAGCGTGGTCTTGCCGCCCGAATCAGCCGCCGCTAGCCGCACTGCTCTCGCCAATTCGCCCCCTCAAGCTCAGAACGGAATGTCGTCGTCGAATTCCTCTTTGCCGCCGCTCGGCGCCGGTGATTGGTCATAGTCATCGCGTGGCGGCGCCCCGCCGGCCGGACCGCGTTCGGGACTGCCCGAGCCCCCGCCTCCGCCTCCGGTTCCACCTCCGCGGCCTCCGAGCATTTGCATATTATCCGCGATGATTTCCGTGGTAAATCGGTCATTGCCCTGCTTGTCCTGCCATTTGCGGGTCCGCAGCTTGCCCTCGACGAAGACTTGCGAGCCCTTGCGCAGGTACTCGGCGGCGATTTCGCCCAGCCGCCCGAATAGCGCAATGCTGTGCCATTCGGTGCGCTCTTGCTGCGCCCCGGAAGTCTTGTCCTTCCACGACTCGCTGGTGGCGATCCGAATGTTGGTTACCGTCATGCCGCTTGGCATGGATCGGGTTTCAGGGTCGGCACCCAGATTGCCGACCAGAATCACTTTATTTACGCCGCGCGCCACGTCCTTCCCCTAGCCTCGATACAGTGCCGCATATTGTACACGGCGAACACCGCCCCAATATGGACCTTGGGGACGCGTAAAAGTGCAGATATGCGCGGCCTCGAGCACTCCATAGACTCGTTTTACCCGCACTTGACGCGGCGCGTATAGTAATCGGTTAGATGCAAAATATCCGAATCCGGGGAGCCCGGACCCACAACCTGAAGAATATCGATCTCGACCTGCCGCGCGATCGATTGATCGTATTCACGGGCCTGTCGGGCTCGGGTAAGTCGTCCCTGGCCTTCGACACCATCTACGCCGAGGGTCAACGCCGTTATGTAGAATCGCTTTCGACTTACGCCCGCCAATTCCTGTCGATGATGGAAAAGCCCGATATCGACAGCCTCGAGGGACTCTCCCCGGCCATCTCCATCGAGCAGAAGTCGACCTCGCACAATCCGCGCTCCACCGTCGGCACCGTCACGGAAATCCACGACTATTTGCGCTTGCTGTTTGCGCGCGCCGGCACGCCGCGCTGTCCGGATCACCACATCGATCTTGCCGCGCAGACGGTAAGCCAGATGGTGGACGCCGTGCTCGCGCAGCCGGAAGGAACCGCATTGATGCTGCTGGCGCCCGCCATTGCGGAACGCAAAGGCGAACACGCCGAACTCATCGAGGAATTGCAGGCCGGCGGATTTGTGCGCGCGCGCATCGACGGCAAGGTGGTGGAGCTCGACCAGGCGCCCAAACTCGACGTGCGCCGCAAGCACACCGTCGAGGCGATCGTCGATCGATTCAAAGTGCGGCCGGATTTGGGACAACGGCTGGCCGAGTCCTTCGAAACGGCCCTGCGATTAGGCCAAGGCGTCGCACGCATCGCCTACATGGACGAACCGGAGCGTGCCGAGCTGGTGTTTTCCGACAAGTTCGCCTGCCCGATTTGCAACTACTCCCTGAGCGAGCTTGAACCCAGGCTGTTCTCATTCAACAGCCCCATCGGCGCCTGCCCCACCTGCGATGGTCTCGGCACGCAGGAATTCTTCGATCCCGCCAAGATCGTCGCCAATCCCCATTTGTCCCTGGCGGGCGGGGCGGTGCGCGGCTGGGATCGGCGCAACGCCTATTATTTTCAATTGATCCAGTCGCTCGCTCGGTACTCGAAATTCGACATCGAAGCGCCGTTCGAGACCCTGCCGCAAAAAGTCCAAAATCTGGTGCTGTTCGGCAGCGCCGATGAGCAAATCGAGTTCAAATATTTGGACGGCAAGGGCGGCACCGTTTCGCGCCGGCATACCTTCGAGGGCATCGTCCGCAATCTCGAACGGCGCTACAACGAGACCGAATCGGTGGCGGTGCGCGAAGAACTCGCCAAGTATCGCTCGTCGAGGGCCTGCCCCGATTGCCTGGGGACGCGCCTGAACCGCGCCGCGAGAAATGTCTTTGTCGACGGCAAAAGCCTTCCCGAAATCTCGGCGCTATCGGTGGCGCGCGCGTTGGAGCTCTTCGGCAAGCTCACACTGGCAGGCTGGCGCGGTGAAATCGCGGTGAAGATCGTCAAGGAGATCAATGACCGCTTGGGGTTCCTCGGCAACGTTGGGCTGGGATATCTGACGCTGAATCGCAGCGCCGATACCTTGTCAGGCGGCGAAGCGCAGCGAATTCGCCTTGCGAGCCAGATCGGCTCCGGATTGGTCGGGGTCATGTACATTCTCGATGAGCCCTCGATCGGCCTGCACCAGCGCGACAATCAGCGCCTGCTCGACACGCTGGTCAATTTACGCGATCTTGGCAACACGGTCATCGTGGTGGAACACGACGAGGATGCGATTCGCCAAGCCGACTATGTGGTCGATCTGGGCCCGGGCGCCGGAGTGCATGGCGGCAACATCGTGGCGCAAGGAACCGCGGCCGAAGTAGCCGCGCACCCGGACTCGATCACCGGCCAGTACTTGAGCGGCCGCCGGCGAATCGAGATCCCGGGCTTGCGGCACGTTCCGGATCCGAAGCGCATGCTGCGGGTGATCGGCGCCACCGCCAATAACCTGAAGAAAGTCACGGCGGAATTTCCCTTGGGATTGATGACCTGCGTCACCGGTGTATCGGGGTCGGGCAAATCAACCCTGATCAATGACACGCTGTTTCGCGCGGTCGCCACGCAATTGAACCACGCGTCCGCCGGTAGCGCGCACTTCGATCGCATCGAAGGCCTGGAGCATATCGACCGCGTGATCGAAATCGATCAGAGCCCGATTGGTCGAACGCCGCGCTCCAACCCCGCCACCTACACCGGTTTGTTCGCGCCGATCCGCGAGATCTTCGCCGCCGTGCCCGAGTCGCGCGCGCGCGGCTACGAAGCGGGCCGGTTCAGCTTCAATGTGAAGGGCGGGCGCTGCGAGGCCTGCCAGGGTGACGGTGTCATCAAGGTCGAAATGCATTTCCTGGCGGACGTGTATGTGCCTTGCGATGTGTGCAAGGGAAAACGCTACAACCGTGAGACCTTGGAAGTCCGCTTCAAAGGCAAGAACATTCAAGAAGTGCTTGAAATGACGGTCGAGGACGCCCTGCCGTTCTTCTCGGCGGTACCCACGGTGCAGCCCAAGCTCAAGACGCTCCTCGATGTGGGCCTGTCGTACGTGCGCTTGGGACAGAGCGCGACGACCTTGTCCGGCGGCGAGGCGCAGCGCGTCAAGTTGGCGAAGGAACTCTCGAAACGCGCCACCGGACGCACGCTGTATATTCTCGATGAGCCGACGACGGGTTTGCATTTCGCCGATATCGCGCAGCTGCTCGTGGTGTTGCAGCGCCTGCGCGATGAGGGCAATACGGTCATCGTGATCGAGCACAATCTCGATGTCATCAAGACCGCGGACTGGGTGGTGGACCTGGGGCCCGAGGGCGGCGATAACGGCGGACGCATCATTGCCGTCGGCACACCCGAACAGGTGGCGGCCAACAAAGCCTCGTATACCGGTCATTATTTGCGCGCCACGCTGGCAGCGCCGAGCAGTTTCGAGCGCAAACGCGCATGAGTCCCCGGGCCTGTACCACGTGCGCGTGACCGGCCCACTCGCGCCGTTGATCGGGATACTCATCGGGGCGGTAGGCGGTGCCATTTATTGGCTGGCGCTCCAAGTTTGGCCTTCGAGCGTCGCCGTGATCTTGTCGATGGGCGCCACGGCGCTGCTGACCACCGAGTTTCGGGCGCTGCCGACCACGCGGCTGGATCTCTTGGGACGCGTGCTGTGCCTGCTCATCAAGTTCAACGCCCTGATGGCCTTGTCCGCCGCCAAGCTGCCTTTTGCGGCTCCCCCTAATGTTGCGCTGGCATTGATCATGATCGCAGGCTATGCCGCCAGCTTCGCGCTGCTCGTATCCGTCATGGCTACGCGGGGTGAAAAGTCGGCGCCGAAAATCGGTCACGGACCCTTGGGTCTGGCGTTACTGATCGGATTCGCGCCCGCGGCGTTGCTCGGCATTCCGGGCCTCATTGGATTGACGGCCGCCATTGTCGCGGGAATGGGGTTCATCGCCTTCTTCAAATACAAAAGAATCAGCGCCTCCGGCGACAGGCTGGATGCCACGCAGCTGGTCACGGAGGCCTGCTTTTATTTGGGCGCCCTGGCAACATGGAAATACGTTTGAACGGAGCAGCAGCCGCCATGTCGCATGCGGCGCTGCCGCTGCTGCGGCAACTCGATCCCGAAC
>Ga0210388_10003023_pt1 | contig 13163 bp, 10 predicted proteins | sample IncBWC19OmetaG_FD_155485 | JGI IMG/M metagenome (GOLD analysis project Ga0210388, IMG submission 155485) | Forest soil microbial communities from Barre Woods Harvard Forest LTER site, Petersham, Massachusetts, United States - Inc-BW-C-19-O ... | reverse complement strand
GCCCTCCACGTCGCGCAGCAGAAACAACAGTCGCTCCTGCGCGGGCAGCGTCTGTATTGCGTCTTCGAGGTCGTTGCGGCGAACGTTGCGCTGCGATAAATCTGCGCTGCCCGCCACTGCGTACTCCTGAGGGGTAAGGGATTCGTGATCTCCCAGCGGAAACCTCTCTCGCAGTTCGCCGACCAGCGCCGAATCTACATCCTGCGCGCTGGGCTCTCCCGCCGCCGAAAAAGCGGTAATGAACGTGTCCGTCAAAATCGTCTCCGCCTCCATCTCGTTCCCTGTCATATAGAAGGCCAGGGCAAACGTCCTGTGGCGGTGGCTCTCGTAAATGTCGCGCCGACGGTCCTCAACGCGCTGCGCCTGCTGCCGCGTCACCGTCATCTTGGCCGTGTTGTCACCGGAAAACAAACTCTCGAAATCGAACAATGGAGTCCTGCTAGTCCTGATTACTCTATATTGCCGATAATCAGAGCAAAAATGTTATTTTTCAAAAATCGCGTTTTGCTGCAGCGCCAGAAAGATATACCTTTGGAATCAACCACCCGCTCAGAGGTTGCCAGCCCCGGAACGAGGCGCACGCGATGGGCAGCACAAAGCGGGAGGTCAGCGTCAAAGATTGTCAGGACAAACATTTCCGCGAAAAATATTTCCGGGACAAACATTTCAGTCACAATTACTTGTAGAACTCACACTCCCTGGATGCAGCCATCGAGAAGCACCGCCCCCGAGGTCTTGACGAGCTCTATCAGGCCTTCTTCGGTCAGTCCGGCTCACGTATTGCATCGGCACACAGGTATCATCTGTTCTGTCGTGGTGGAGAAACATGGCCTCTGAGCGAATTTTGATTGTTGACGACGAGCCTTACGTCAGGGCCGTCATGTCAGCCATGCTCGAAGTGTGCAACTATTCGCCCGTGCTCGTCTCCAATGGCCTCGAAGCCATCGAGCGCTTGGAAAAAGATCCACCCTACGATCTGGTCCTCTCCGACATCATGATGAACGGACTGGATGGCATCGGCCTCCTCGAGCGGGTGCGCGCCGCACAGCCCGATGTCCCCATGGTCATGGTGACCGCAATCCATGACATCGGCGTGGCCATCGCCGCCATGCGCAAAGGCGCCTACGATTACCTTCTCAAGCCCTTCGAGAAGGATCAGCTCCTGGCCACCGTCAAGCGCGCCCTCGAATACCGGCGCCTCGTTCAGCAGAACAGCGTCTACCGCCACAACCTCGAAAATCTGGTCGCCGCGCGCACTGACATGCTCCGCCATGCCATGGCCGACCTCGAGCGCTCCTACGACATCACCCTCGAAGCCCTGGGCGACGCCCTCGATCTCAAGGATGCCGAGACCGAAGGTCACTCCAAGCGCGTCACCGCCTACACCATCGCCCTGGCTCGCGCTATGGATGTCGATTCCGCCGAGATGCGCACCGTAGCCCGCGGCGCCTATCTGCACGACATCGGCAAGATGGCTATCCCCGATGCCATCCTGCTCAAGCCCGGCAAGCTCGATCACCACGAACAGGCCATGATGCGGGAGCACTGCCTGCGCGGCTATCAGATCGTCCGCAAGATCCCCTTTTTACAAGGCGCTGCCGAAATCGTTTACAGCCACCAGGAGCACTACGACGGCAGCGGCTACCCGCGCGGCCTCCGCGGAGACCAGATCCCCCTCGGAGCCCGCATCTTCGCCGTAGCCGACACCCTCGACGCAATCACATCCGACCGTCCCTATCGCAAGGCCAACACCTTCGAAGCCGCCCGAAAAGAAATCCGCCGCTGTTCCGGAACCCAGTTCGATCCCACCGTTGTCAAAGCCTTCCTCAGCATGCCGGACAAGTTATGGAGCGACCTTCGCTCGGAGATCACCCGCCACGGCCGCTTCTCCCCGTTGTCCTTTGAAGGCAACGCCGGAACCGGCACCGACTTCTAGACCGTCCTCTGCAGGCAGATCCCCCAGGAGAACCCCACCATGCCGATTTTGACGCCCAATGAAATTCAGGAGAGACTTACCAGCCTTCCCACCTGGAAGCACGACAACGGAGAAATCGTCCGCGAAGCCGCCTTCCCCGACTTTGTCAGCGCCATGGACTTCGTCAACGCCGTAGCCGACAAGGCCGAGCTGGCGGGCCACCATCCCGACATCGACATCCGCTACAACAAGGTGCGCCTGGCCCTCGTCTCCCACGATGCCGGAGGCCTCACTCCGAGAGATTTCGACCTCGCGGCCTCCCTCGAAGCCCTGCTCCATTGACCGCGCGGGCCTGATCGCCCGGCCGCGCTACCGTAATCAGCTAATCAATATCCTCATCTCGACCGGGAGGAGGCGGCGCAACCGGCTCCGTCTCCCGTCTCCGCATCGCGGTAAGCGCCTTGCGATCCCAAAGCGCGACCGCCAGCCCTCCAAAGACTGCCGAGCCGGCAAAGAACAGGGCGGCCCGGAAAAGCTTTTGGGTTCTAGTGGATGCGCTTGCAGATTCCTTCGGATCGGGTTCTCGGTCAGCCATGAAGCCTCGAAAATAAGATGTAAAACGGGATATTCCAAAAAAAACGCGACACCATACAAAAAATGGAAACTAAATCCGGGGTAGTGGCGTCTATACCTGTAGATTCAATTTGCGCGGAATACGGCACATCTTGATGACGAACGGCGCCAAAAGGTAGACGAAGGGAAAAGTAGAAAAAAGCAGAAAAATAAATCTACCATTTGCCAGAATCGCGCATCTGATTTATTGTAGAGACAAGTTGGACAGGTTGAGCAGTGCTCCCCTCCAACAGAGAGTTTATAAGTTGCGTCACTGGCCTCCCGGCACGAACCTAAAAAATTCGTGCCGTCTTTTTTTGCTCTCGCCAGCCCACCCGCCGAAACGATCACCCGAATACAAGTACAGTAGCTAACCAGTTCAGCAACCCAGACTTTCGCGACCCGCACTTTAGCGACCCGCTTCTTAGCCAACCGCTTCTCAGCCAACCACACTTTACCTACCCGCTTTTCCGCCAACCGTGATTTACTCTTGAAGTATCAGGAGAGGCAATGAAACGCATCCTCATCACTCTCGCGCTCGGCCTGGTCACGGTCGCCGGATACGCCCAGTGGTCCAACCCTTCCGACGATATCCCGGCCTACCATACAGCGCCGCCGGCGAAGGGCTCTGAAGAGCCTGCCATCCTCTCCGGCTCACAGCTCACCGGCCCGTACTTCCGATATCCATGGCAAGTCAAGGTCTATGAGGAAGCGGCCAAGATCCCTGACGTCCTTTACCAGCTTCCCTGCTACTGCCGCTGCGACAAGGCCCTCGGACACACCAGCCTCCATAGCTGCTTCTCCGGAACCCACGGAGCCATCTGCTCCACCTGCGCCAAAGAAGGCGCCTACGCCTACCGCATGACCAAGCTGGGCAAGACCCCAAAAGAAATCCGCGAAGGCATCGAACGCAAGGAATACGAACAGATCGACCTCGACTCGCTGGGCAGCTGAAAAACGCGCCCGGCGCACCCTCCCTCACTCCTGTCCTGCGCCTTTCACCCCACCAAATTGACATCGACGAATTGACAACAATTTGTTGAGTTGCTGCTTGGCAACTCAGTTCGCTCACGGCTAATTCGAACCCGAACTCTCCTCGATCTTCGGCCCCGTCTACCCTGCGTCCATGACCGCGCTTAACGCTTTGACGGTCGCCATGGCGATCGAACTGGAGGCGGAGGGGATCAAGGTCAACGCTGTCTCCCCCGGCTTCACCAAGACCATTCTTAACGGCTACGGGGGGAGGGAGACGGTCGAGGAGGGCGCCCGCGAGGCGGTGCGTGTGGCACTGCTCGGCCCGGACAGCCCGACCGAAACGTTTACCCGGTGGGAGGGCGAAACGATCCCGTGGTGACGGGAAGTCCTGAGCTACATCCTTTTTGCAAGACGTTTATCGGACCAGCCTGGACAACGCGAGGCGGTATTAGACGGATAGTTGGTGGAGGCGGCGGGAGTCGAACCCGCGTCCGAAATCATTGACAACAAAGAGAGGCTCCATGCTCAGTCCTGTTCCGGAGGTTTCGCTTTATGCGCTCAGAACGGACAAGATGCGCATATTGCTAGTCCGTGGATCTCGTCCTTATGACCCGTACCCAGCCATGAGGACCAGCCTGCTGTGCGACGTCCCTTTGCAGCCCGCAGACAAAGCCGCAGGGGACGGCAACTTAATTAATTAAGCTGCGTATGCCAGTTGATGATCGGCAATTATCATTTTCCGAGCGATTACGGGTGCCCAGCCCCCGACATGCCTCTTTGCCGCAAGCGATCCCGTCGAAACCGTGACGCCCCCACTCTGTGGGAGTCCCCGTTGCTCTGGGTCTCTACCTGTTGCTCTTCCATTCTAGCGCTTTCCATCGTTATTTATCCGGTTAACTACTGTCCGCACTCGGCGAGCGGCGCGAGCTTGCGTCCCCATTCGGCGAGGGCGCGACGGAGCTGGCCTTCGATGCCTTCGAATGTCTGCGTGGTTGCTGGCCTGGCGATGACCTGCTTCGGTGCTCCGCAGACTTCGGTGTGATTCATGGCCGGCTGAGCAGTCAGCGATGGGTCGGCGTAGACGGTGTCGCCCGCGATCGTAACCAGCTCGACGTCGCGGGCGTCGGAGTGAACTACGCTCCAGTAGGCGTCCTTGTCCTTGCGGTCGTCACGCGGGCGGAGTGCGAGGATGTCGGCTGCGTAGCCGGGCGCGAGCGTGCCCAGCTCGTGGTCGAGGTTGACGAGGGCCGCTGCTTCGCTGGTTGTCATTTCTACGAGCTCGCGGTCGGCGAAGACCGGAGGATATTGGCTCGCGTTCCAGGTCGCGGCGTAGTTGAGCTCGGCGAGCGTGCCGTCGCTTCCGGTGGGACTCCAGTCGGGTGCGAGAGCCATCTTTACTCCTGCGGCTTTCGCTGCGGCTACGTTGGCGGTGTCTCCGTAGAGCTCAATATTGCTGCGCGGCGACCAGATGAAGCCGGTTCCGGCGGTGGCCATTGCCTTGAAGTCTTCGGGCGTGAAGGCGACTCCGTGGATAACCGAGACTCCCTTGCGAAGCAGGCCGCGGCCTTTGAGCATGTCGAACTCGCGGGCTGCCGCGGCGTTATTCGGAGCACCTTCGGCGACGTGGATGAGGAGCGCGCCGTTGTGGTCGAGCGCGGTCTTCGCTGAAGCGAGTTCGGCTTCGGTCATCTCGAAAGGGAAGATGTTGTAGATGATCGGACCCGTTGGTTGAGCGAGACGCGGGTCGAGGTCGAGATTCCGCGCGAGGCGCGGGCCGCAGTTTTCCGTTGCGCCTCCGACGACGCTGGTTTCGCCTTCGCTGACGGCCTTCACCTCGGCGTACCACTCCATGTCGCAATTCATGCCTTCGGCGGCGAGCTCGCCGTGAGGCGTATCCATCAGGACGTCGTAGATGGTGGTTTGCTGCCAATCGTAACGGTTTCCGAATTTCTGATTGGGTTTCCAGCGGGGAAAGATGTTCCAGGTGAGGTGATTGTGGAGGTCGATGAAACTGGGGAGGAGGATGGCGTGAGTTTCGATGAGATGGGTGTTGGGCGGGAGCGGAACTTTGTCACCGACGGCGAGGGTTTTCCCATTTTGGAACAGGACAGTTCCATGTTGAATTGGGCCGGAAGGGGTGAGAACGGTTCCGGTGAGTGCGGTGGGGATGGTCTGGGCGTGGGCGGGGCCGATGGCTAAAAGGAGGGTGAGTCCGATGAGGGTACGGCCGATCATGCACGCCATGGTCTCATGGCTGGATCTTTTTGTGCTTCGGGATGACCCTCTCCCCTGTTTACTGGTAAGTGTTTGATTCCACTTGCTCAGGATTTATTGAGAGGTAAGTGTTTCATTCTATTGGAGCCGGTGGTAAGTGTTTCATTTGACGGGGTTTCCATTGTCCGGCGCGTTTTGATTGCTTCTTGCGTGATTTCTTTTCTTCTTATTCTTTAGTTTAGCGAATGGGGCTTGAAAATCGGCAGATTGTTTGGGTGCTATGTGGTTTGGTGGGAATGGCTTATCAAGGCATCTTAAAGCGGCTAGGCACATCCACGAAACGGTGAGCCACAAAGACTCTCAATGAAAGGCGACATCTGGACTGACCGTCCGAATGTCATTCTTGACTGCCCACGGTGAACTTTCTCCTCTTATGCTCCGGCCGGTTTCTTTTCCAATTTTGATTTCTTTTACCTATAAGAGTGCGGCCATTGTCTCCTCGAATTTGTCTCCGTCTTCTTTACATTTTGTGTTGTCGAGTTTCATTTATTCCAATCCCATCGTATGTCTGTATGGTTTGTTAGTTCCTGGGATCCATTCAGAATGCGCAGAAATCGGCTTACCGGCAATATCCTTGCATGTGAGATAGAATTTGGTGCGCACGTTCTCTAGTTTGTCTTTGGTTATTCCTTTTAGGAAGTAGATCAGAATGCCTGCTTTTTTGTCTCCGGCGGCAATCGGTGTTTTTGTCTCAAGATAGAGAACCTTGTCATTTGGTATCGCATCGTCTCCGATGTGAAAAACTGCAGACGGTTGAAAGTTATAAAAGTCCGCCATGTGGGGAATAATGTTGGTTCCTACTCCGGGTACATCCAACGAAAGGCCCCAGTCATCCGCAATACTCGGAGACCCTGTATTGCGCACGGTAGCAAATACCAGAATCCATGTACCACGGTCTTTTACTATTGGACTTCCAGACTTCTTTGCGGACAGCCCCTCACTAGGAAAGAAACCAAACCCATCAATCGACAACTGCAAAGATGACTTTTGTGCGTCCTGAAGTGCTGTTTTTAGCTGTGCGTTTTCATTGGCAAGCCCTTCGCGATCCGTGTAAGCCGTGTGAAATACCGCGAACACAAACACTAAGACGTAGAACGCAATCAACATCCATGATTGCCGTGCTAGGCTCATCAGCTGCCGTTTTCGATTCACGGCGTCCCGTATGACCTGCTGTATCCGGGTTCGCTCTTTGAACGCAAATGCCGCGGGGGGCAACACGCCAACAGTGAACCAATTTCCGGAAAATATATTTGGATAGTAGGCGAGGCTTTGGGACAGCAAGTGACACAGATAGGACCACATGCGGGAAGCCTACGCCGCACGCAAATGTGCGTCGAGTATATTATTGCTGTGGTAAGTGGTTCATTTGACGCGGTTTCTGTCTTCTGCGCGTTTTAGTTGCTTCCTGTGGGATTTCTTTTCTTCTTATTCTTAGTTTAGCGAATGGGGGCTTGAAAATCGGCAAATGGTTTGGATGTTATGTGGTTTGATGGGAGTGATTATCGGGTCGATTTTGACAACGGGAATTGATTACAACTTCGGACGCGTCCATAAGACGCTTCGCGTGACGCCAGCGATGGAAGCTGGACTCACTGATCATGTCTGGAGCCTCGAAGGAATGGTAGGCTTAGCCGCATGAAAGAACGTCGCGACTGCGACTGTCCGTGTCATTCCGGTGCGATTGTGATTCACGTAGTGCCCTGCTGCAATGGCCTTCCCGCGTACATCCAACCAAAACTTACTCGGAAAGTCGCCACGAAAGATCGAGCGAATTCTCAAATTTCAAACTGAGACACTACCGAAGAGTTGACTTCCTGGTGGTAATTCGACGGGCGCGATATCGTTAGCAAAAATACTGGAGCTTCCTTGCGCCTGACACCTCTGTCTTCTGCTCGTTTGACATTTCGAAGCTGGACTAACAAAGATGCCGCGCTTGCCGAAGCGTTGTGGTGCGATTCGGAAGTGACTTACTACTTCGGCGGCGCTATGACCCGACAACAAGCGCATGACCGGCTGGATATCGAAGTGGAGCGTGAGAACCGCATCGGTATGCAGTACTGGCCGATGTTCCTACGCGAGACGGGCGCGTTTGCAGGGTGTGCCGGGCTGCGAGAGTGGGGGATTGATCCAAAGACAATCGAAGCGGGCGTCCATCTGGTGCGGTCCGCCTGGGGATTGCGGCTGGGCGAGGAGGCTTTGCGCGTGGTGCTTGCGCATGGATTCGATACGCTGGATCTGCCGATGATTGTCGCCGGACATGGGATCGGACACGACAATTCGCAGAAGCTGCTTGAACGCGTGGGATTTGGATATACGCACAACATCCTGTGGGGGCCGACAGCGATCGAAGTCCGCATGTATGCGATCACTGCGGAGATGTGGCGTTTGATAGGAACGCAGGCGCAGAGCGTCTAACCGCGTTCGACCTTACGTGGCGTGTCTCTCACTCCTTCCGCTTCGACGAAGCCTTCTTCAAAGGCCTTGATTCATTCTGCTTGGCTGTGGGTTCCTGCATCGTGCCCAAACGAAGCACGCTCCCCAAAGGGAGCGTTCTTCTTGCTATCGCCGGCCTGAGTTCCTTATCAGACTCTCTTTGCCGGCCATTTGTTGCCGAAAGAGCTTCCTCGCATCCGATATTCCATGGTGTGGCACCCGCGCTTCGATAGCGATCTGTTGCACGCCTGGATTGGAGAAACAGTGCGCCAGATCTTCCAAGTTCCTGCTCGGTAGCAAATTAGAAACCCCGGATCGTTCTGGAGTGATCGCCGGCCGTTTACGAGAACGAACGGGCCTTGATGGAAAGAGATCATCTAAGCCGCCAAAATCTTTGCGATCGGGCGCGGCGATGCTAGGCTCTTGCACATGGTTTGGCTTGTTGGAGGCATCGTACTGTGAAACGACGACATCCCCCCGTCGGAACACCATAGACAACGGAACCTAGGGATGGAGAAGCGGGAGAACATCGCGGAGCAACTTTTTGGAGAGGCTCTTGATCTGCCCCGGGAGCGGCGGGGCGCCTTTCTGGACGCGGCGTGCCGCGGAACACCGGAGGTGCGGAGCGCGGTAGAAAGCATGCTCGCGGAGAACGACAGACTGAGTGGATTTCTGTCCGAATCTCCTTATAAGAAAGGTGAAGAGAGTGCGGTAGTTGAGGCGGCGCATTCGCAGGAATTGAGCGCCGGTACACTGCTTGGTCACTACAGGGTGACCCGTCGCCTGGGCCGCGGCGGAATGGGTATTGTCTACGAGGCCGAAGATCAGAAGCTCGGGCGGTCTGTCGCCATCAAGATGCTGCCCGAAGCGACACGCTCAGACCCAGTGGCGATGGAACGTTTCTGGCGCGAAGCACGCGCCGCCTCTTCGCTGAATCATCCGGGCATCTGTACGATTCACGAACTGAATGAGAGCGGCGATCATCCGTTCATCGTGATGGAACTGCTGGAAGGGCAGAGCCTCGACAAGCTTGATTACCGGGGAGCCATGCCATTTCCCAGGCTGCTGGACATTGGGGTGCAGGTGGCAGATGCACTTGCCGCGGCGCATAAAAAGGGGATTCTGCACCGCGACATCAAGCCAGGGAATATCTTCGTGTCGCCTTCCGGGCAAGCGAAAATTCTCGACTTCGGCCTGGCCAAGTTCGAAGATGCACACTCGAATCCTGCCAGCACTCACCGGGGCGACGGTAACGAGACCGTGGCGGCGGAGGTGTTTCAGCGACAGCTATTGACCAGCCCGGGATCGACGCTTGGCACGATTGCCTATATGTCCCCCGAACAGGCGCGAGGTGAAGAGCTGGATGCACGCAGCGATGTTTTTTCGCTGGGTGTGGTGTTATACGAGCTTGCGACCGGACGGCATCCTTTTCTCGGTTCAACCACGGCGGTGACGTTCGATCGAATTCTGAATGCTGCACCCACTGCCCCGATTTCAGTCAATCCCGAATTGCCGCTTGAGTTTGAGAGGGTGCTGAACGAGGCGCTGGAAAAGGACCGGGAAATACGGTGCCAGTCCGCGGCAGATCTGCGCGTCGACCTGAAACGACTACAGCGCAAGAGCAGCGAGGGCCACGCGCCCTCACCAATGAGTCCGGTCTCCACTGCGCAGGCCGAGATCGCTTCCCCTCCGCGAAATAAATCGCGAATGCTGCCTGCAGTGCTGATTGTGCTGGTAATTGCATTGGCAGCGGGCCTGCTCGGCTGGCGGCTGTGGCCACGTGCGATGCCGTTTTCTTCGATGTCTGTAAGCCAGCTTACGAATACGGGGACCCTGGAGAGAATTGCAATTTCCGGTGACGGTAAATTTCTTGCCGAGGTCAAGAATGACTCCGGACAGAGAACCGTTTGGATACGCAACCTGGCGACCAATACGGACACGCAAATTCTAAGCGCCTTTCCCAGTCAATATCTCGGGTTAACTTTTTCTCCAGACGCGAACTACCTTTACTTCACGCGGGAAACACCCGACAACGGTGTGGTGAGCCGGATATACACCATGCCGGTCTTTGGCGGTACACCGCGGCAGATCGTCCTCGATGTGGACAGCGCGCCCAGCCTGTCGCCAGACGGCAACCAGTTCGTGTATCTGCGCTGGACGCCGGACCGCAAGGATCAATATTCGGAAATTCACATCGCAGATAAGGACGGCGGTAATGACCGGCTGCTCTACAATTCCCTCGACAAAGCGGAAGCCCCGGTCTGGTCGCCGCGCGGTAACGAGATCGCATGGATTGAAGTGACTGGATCCACCACCGCGGTCGTAAAGATCCTGGATAGGGCTTCGAAGAAAATCAAGACCATCGCCCAGCCGAAGGGAGCCGCCTTCGACCGTCAGGACCAGGGCTACTCCGATCTGGCTTGGCTGGCCGACGGCAGGCATCTTCTGCTCCTCTATTCCAAGCCACACTCCGACCGTGAGCAAATCGGCATTTTGAACGTTGCTGACAACGGCTTCCGTACGCTGACAAATGATGTGAATTCCTACAGCCAGCTTGCGACTACCGCCGACGGAAAGACTTTGGCGACGGTGCTCACGAATGTGGACTCCAGCGTGGCGTACTACAAGGGCGACGGCGGAAAGATGATTTCGAGTACGCCGCTACGCATCACTCCAACCTCGTTGGCATGGGCGGATGAGGACCGCTTATTCCTGATCACTCGCGGCATAGGGATCAGTCAAGTGGATCGCGCGGCCGGGACCGTGCAGCCGATCGATACCGGTGATCTGGATATTGGTCGATACATCGACACCTGCCAGGATGGTCACATTTTGTTTACCGCAATTCCCAAGGACGGAGGAGAGCCGCGCCTGTTTCGCATGAATAGGGACGGGAGTGAAATCACGCAGCTCACCAATAGGGGCATCGCGCGCGCTCCCTTTTGCACGCTGGATAGCCAGAAGGCCTACTACACCATCAGGGACGAAGCAGATGCCTTACTGGCCACCTTGTGGTCCGTGCCGCTAGCAGGGGGAACTCCACGAAAGGAGTTTGAAGCTCACACGTTCGGCAGCTTCCTGCTGACTCGCGATGCAAAATTCGCTGAATTGATTTTGGTCCACCATCTCGCCGAATCCTTCGAGGTTGTGGACCTTACCTCCCTTCGGACTGTGCATCGCCTTCCGCGGGAGATGAGCTATTCCGAAGGTACGTCCCCGCTTTTTTCTCCCGATGGGAAAGCTATCGTTGAGGGCGCCATGTCCACGAGTGGCAACACACTTCGGTACCAGCCCATCGACGGCTCGGCGGCACACTCCATGATCGACCCAACGCGCAACACAATTACTGATTTTGCGTGGTCGCCGTCGGGCAGCAAGCTGGGCCTGCTTCAATTGCGGAGGAGCTCGGATGTGGTTTTAATTACTGACCTTGCGGGGAAGAAACCGCTTTAGGGCCGAGGCTAAAGAGATCGCCTCCCTCAGTAGTGCCCAAGTGTCGCGTGGTCCCTTACTATCTCATCGGCAGGCCTCCGCGAAAGACCATCTATTGAGCCTTCTCGGAAGGACGGCATTTCTTTCTGCAAGGAGCAGGTCAGTTTTGTACTCTGAGAACTGCAACCAGAATGAGCCTCGCTAAACTGCGCCGCCTCCTGATTGTGTTCCTGTTCGTGCTGCCCTTCGTGCCGGCGTTCGCGCAGGCGAATCCCACGGCATCGCTCCCTGATAGCCAATCTGTCGGCGATCTCGGCACAGACCTCTTCGTTCAGTCCGGATCCACGGGCATGGTTCTCGTCGTCATTCGCGACAATCAGGTCTTCTTACGTGGATACGGAGAGACCGCTCCCAACTCCCATCAGCTTCCCACCGAGGACTCTCTGCTGCGGCTCTGCTCGCTGACCAAGATCTTCACCACCGACGTCCTCACGAAACTCGTCGCGGACAAGACCGTGCGGCTCGACGATCTGTTCCAGCGCTATGCCCCGCCCGGCATGGTTGTGCCAAAACGGACCCATCCGATCACGCTCGCCGATATGGCGACACATACATCCGGCCTTCCGCGGGAGTTGGGCAATGCTCCTCCCAATACCCCGCACTTCACCTTCCCCGACTATCGGACTCGCTGGCGCTGGCTGCCCAAGCAGCGTCTCCGCAGCACGCCCGGTACGGCCGCCCTCTACTCGAATGTGGCGTTCGATTTTCTCAGCGACGCTCTCCAATCGGCTGCACATAAGCAGTACGCCGCACTTCTTGCCGAGCGGACTCTCAATCCGCTCCACATGCAGCACACGACGTTCTTTCCCAACACCGAGCAATGCGGCCATCTGCTTGTCGGTGTTCACGACCAAGGAGCCTGCACTGTCACTGAGGCCACTGCCGGAAGCTCCGGCCTCTACTCCACCGCAGCCGATATGGAGATCTGGCTCTCGTACCTGCTCCGGACCGGTGGCCCACTCATCCCCGCGCAGGACGGTGCCGCTCAGGCTGTCTACATCCTTCCTTCGAACCTAGTCGGTCAAAAGGGACTCGACCACGCCGGCGAGCCCACTGGCGTCGGCCTGGGCTGGATTCACATCCTGCCCATCGACTCCCCTTCGCACATCGTCGAAAAGACCGGTGGCGGAGCCGGCTTCGAAACTTATATTGCCATCAACCACTCACGGCGCACCGCCATCTTTTTGGCTGCAACCGATGGAGCTGTCGACACCCACTTGAACCTCTACAATGCCGCGAACAAGCTTCTGCTCGCCGTTGCCGGCCTGCCGCCGCTCCCACCACCACAACCCAAACCTGCATCCAAAAACAGGCACCCTCATCGCCATCGTTAGACCAAACAAGTTTGCATTCACGATGGTTCGTTAGCAACCTACCTACGGATTTACGTCTCTGAATGCTTCCGGATAGCCGGTTCTATGTCCAGATGGGCTGCATCTGTAGACTGGCCGACTTCGCAGGA
>Ga0210388_10003021_pt1 | contig 13176 bp, 11 predicted proteins | sample IncBWC19OmetaG_FD_155485 | JGI IMG/M metagenome (GOLD analysis project Ga0210388, IMG submission 155485) | Forest soil microbial communities from Barre Woods Harvard Forest LTER site, Petersham, Massachusetts, United States - Inc-BW-C-19-O ... | reverse complement strand
CTCCATTACCCTGCCATGTTCCACGTGGAACGTCCGATCCGCCTGCCCGAACGGCTGTCGGCCGACGGCCAGGGAGGTGAGGACCAATTGGCAATGCAGCGGCGCCACCTGCTCGATGAAGCGCACTAGTCGCTCCGGATCGAGTTCGGCCGCGGGGTCATCCAGCAGCAACGTCGGCGGCTCCGGCAGGACGTTGGCCAGCAGTTGCAACTGCGCGAGAATCATCGACACGGCAACGAGCTTTTGCTGGCCCCGCGACAAGGTATCCCGGGCCAGTTTGCCATCGAGCCGTAGGAATATATCTCCCCGATGGGGTCCGGCATGGGTGCTGCCGCGGGTCAGGTCGCGATCGCGGGAGTGCTCAAGCGCCTCCCGCAGCGTGATGTCGCGGGACCAGCCCTGAAAATACACCAGCTCCAGATCCAGACCCGCCAACGCGGCAACGGTCTGTCGCCAATGGGGTTGCAGCTCGTCCAAGGTCTTGCGCCGCGACTGGGCCAGCTGTTCGCCTAGTTGCGCCAGCTCCCCGTCCCAGGCCGCCAGTTGGTGCGCTGCGCCGGTCGCATTGGCCTGCCGCTGCTTCAGCACGGCGTTTCGTTGCTTCAGGGCCCGGGTATAGCTGGCCCACACGTCCATGAATGAATGTTCCACGTGGAACGTTGCCCAATCCATCCAGCGGCGACGGCGGAAAGCGCTGTCCTCCACCAACTTATGGACGCCGGGGTCGATGACCTGGACGGGCAGTGCCTGCGAAAGCGCCGCCAGCGTTCGGGCGAATTCTCCCTGGATCTTGGCGACGGTCGGTTCCCCTCGGGTCACCTGAATGCCCAAGGCCGTTGCAACGCCCGGATCCTCCGCGGGCATCGTGCGGCCAAAGACGACCAACCGGGACTCGCCATGGGTTATCAGACGCTCCGAATTTCGGGTGCGAAAGGAACGGCCGCGACCCAGCAGGAATATGGCCTCGAGCAACGACGTCTTGCCCGAACCGTTGGCGCCGACGATGAGGTTGCGCCCGGGATGCAGGTCCAGTTCGGCCTGGCGCAGGCAGCGCAGATTTTGAATCGACAGCTGACCCAGACTCATGCCGGTTGTTCCACGTGGAACACGCGGACCGAATCGTCCCTACAGCCGCATCGGCATCACGACGTACTTGGTGTCCGTCGAATCCGGAAGCCGAACCAGGCAGCTGCTGTTGGCATCGGACAGGCCGATCTCCACGGTGTCCCCATCCAGGGCAGCGAGAGCATCCAGCAGATAATTCACGTTGAACCCGATTTCCAGATCCTCACCCTCGTAGCGGACTTCAAGCTGGTCTTCGGCTTCTTCCTGCTCGGGGTTGTGGGCTTGAACCGTCAACAGGCCGGTTTTCAAGGTCAGGCGGATACCGCGATATTTTTCATTCGACAGAATCGCCGTGCGCTGGAATGCCTGGCGCAGCTGTTCGCGGTCAGCGTGGACTTTCTTGGTCGGGTTGGCCGGAACGACGCGCCCATATTCCGGGAAACGCCCATCGATCAGCTTCGAAGTGAAACGAATTTCGCCGATCTGGGCGCGAACGTGATTGGTTCCGATGGCCAACTCCACAGTACCCTCGGGCCCAAGGATGCGCTGCAGCTCCAGCACCCCCTTGCGCGGCACGATGACCTGCTGGGCCGTACGCGCCATGGCCGGCAACTGCGTTTCGCACAGGGCCAGACGATGGCCATCGGTGGCCACGGCACGCAGGGTCTTGCCCTCCGTTTCCAGCAGCATGCCGTTGAGGTAGTAACGCACGTCCTGCTGCGCCATCGCGAAGTGCGTCTTCGCGATGAGCTTGCCCAGATCCCCCTGGCTGATGGTCACGGTCTGCTGCGCGTTGATGTCGTCAACCACCGGGAACTCCGAAGCCGGCAGGCTCGAGAGCGCGAAGCGGCTGCGTCCCGCGCGGATGTTCACCCGATCCCCTTCCGCACTGAGGGTCACGGCGGCTTTTTCCGGCAGCGCGCGGAAAATATCCAGCAGCTTGCGTCCCGGGATGGTCACATCGCCCGTTTGCTGACTGGTCACCGCTCGCGAGGCAACCAGTTCGACCTCCAGGTCCGAGCCGGTCACGCTCAACCGGTCTTCGCGCACTGACAGCAGCACGTTCGCCAGGATGGGCATGGTCTGCCGGCGCTCGACCACGCCGATGACGCTTTGCAGCGGAGTGAGGAAATCTTCACGTGCGGCGGTGAGCTTCATGGCGTGCTCTTAATAATCTTAAGTATTAAAAGAAGATTGTAGTAGTAGCTACAGGGCCTGTGGATATCCGGATAACTTTGCGTTGTCCCATCCGCATCAGGAGCTTGCGTGCGTTTGGAGTCACCGTGTAAGTACATGGTCGACCTGTCCATTGCCTGTGGGCCGAATGTGCATAACTTGTCGCATCAAAGTTGTCCCCAGGCTTTCCACATCATCCCGTCAAGGTTCTCAACAGGTTTAAATAGTCTTCGCTGACACGCTGATCCGTCGCGCGCAGCTCGACGATTTTGGAGCAGGCATGCAGCACGGTGGTGTGATCGCGGCCACCAAAAGCATCGCCGATTTCGGGCAGGCTGTGTGTAGTCAATTCGCGTGCGAGCGCCATCGCGACCTGACGTGGCCGGGCGATCGAACGATTGCGACGTTTGGAGAGCAGATCGGCCACGCGAACCTTGTAGTAATCGGCAACCGTGCGTTGGATGTTCTCGATTGTGACGAGTTTTGCCTGTAATTGCAGCAGATCGCGCAAGGCTTCTTTGGCGAAATCGAGCGTGATCGGCTGGCCCGTGAAGCGTGAGTTCGCGATGACGCGCCGCAGGGCCCCTTCCAGCTCACGGATGTTCGAGCGAATGCGCTTGGCTACGAAGAACGCGACTTCCTCGGGCAACGCGACACCGACGGCGTGCGCCTTCGTCATGAGGATCGCCACGCACGTCTCGAGCTCCGGCGGCTCGATCGCCACCGTGAGTCCCCAGCCGAAGCGCGACTTCAGGCGCTCCTCGAGTCCACTGACTTCCTTCGGATAACGATCGCAGGTGAGGATCACCTGGCGCTGCCCTTCGAGCAGTTCGTTGAAGGTGTGAAAGAACTCCTCCTGCGAGCGATCCTTGTTGGCGAAGAACTGGATATCGTCGATGAGCAGCGCATCGAGCGAGCGGTACGCCGCCTTGAAGTCGTTCATCGTGTTGTGCTGCAGGGCACGCACCATGTCGCCGACGAAGCGCTCCGAGTGCACATAGGCCACGCGCGCCTCCCCATTGCGCTGCTTCATCAGATGGCCGACGGCATGCATCAGGTGGGTCTTGCCCAGACCCACACCACCGTAGATGAACAGCGGGTTGTAGGCCTTGCCCGGATTTTCGCCGACCTGCTGGGACGCGGCGCGCGCCAGCTGGTTGCTCTTGCCTTCCACGAAATTCGTGAAATCGTAGTCCGCGTTCAGCCGCGCACCGACGACCAGGCCTTCGACCCGGCGCGGCGGGGCGAACGTGGGCGCCGCGGCCGCGCTCGTCGCGACCGGCGCCTCCGAACGCGCCCGTGAGCCAATTTCGACCGTGATGATGGGGGCGCCGCCGGCGGTCGCCCCGCGCAGCAGCTCGCCGATCCGCGGCAGCAGATTATTGTTTACCCAGTCGACCACGAAGCGATTGGGCGCCAGCAATTTGAGGACGCCTTCGCCCTCGATGGCCTGCAAAGGTCGCACCCAGGTGTTGAACTCTTGCTCTGCCAGCTCCGCTTCAAGCGTCGATATGCAAATGGACCACAAAGACGCCACTGACAGCCTACTCCCCCGACCAACCTACGAACTTGACGAAAAAGAGCCGCAGTCTACCCCTAAGACCTGCGGTTTAAGTACTGGCTGTATTGACACCCTCGGCCTTGGGACGTAGCCTTCCCGCCCCTCTTCGGAACGCCAAAGACGATGAAACGCACTTACCAGCCCAGCAAAGTACGCCGCGTGCGTACCCATGGGTTCCGCGCCCGCATGGCCACGGCCAACGGCCGCGCGGTCCTGAACCGGCGTCGCGCAAAAGGTCGCAAGAAGCTGATTCCTTAGGGTCCCCTTGAGTGTGGCCCCGGCCGACCGCGAGCGACTGACTTTTCCCGCCGCGCGGCGCGTGCGCCGCAAGTGGGAGTTCGATCAGCTATACGCCCGCGGCAAGCGCTTAGGCAACAACCATTTCGGGATCACCGTCCAGCCCAACGATCTGGGGCTGGCGCGTCTTGGCCTGGCCGTGGCCTCGAAGCCGTTCGGCGGGTCGGTGCCGCGCAATCGCATCCGGCGCCTGATCCGCGAATCCTTCAGACTGCGCCAGCACGACCTGCCGGATGTCGATCTGGTCGTGAGCGCCCGGAGCGCGGCCAAGGCGGCCTCGCCCGCGCAGCTGCGCGCGAGCCTTGAAGGATTGTGGGATAAAGTCAAAGTCCAATGCGCGCCCTGTTCACAGCCCTGATCCGCCTCTACCAGTGGACCCTGAGCCCATTGCTCGGTCCGAAGTGCCGCTTTCATCCTTCGTGTTCGAATTACGCACTCGAGGCGATCCAGCGCTTCGGTATCCTCCACGGCAGCTGGCTCACGGTGCGGCGACTGGGCCGCTGCCATCCCTGGCACCCTGGTGGCATAGACCCCGTGCCCGCCACCGGCCGCATGCATTCTCATTACGGACATGACAAGTAACTATTCCCGATACGCGCTCTGGGTCGTCCTGGCCTTTGCCCTGTGGCTGAACTATCAGGCCTGGCTCAAGGATTACACGGCCGTTGATGCCGCCGCGGTGGTCGCCGCGCGTTCCGCGGCCGGCGGTCTGGCCGGCGAGATCCCCCAGTCCGGGAGCGCCAGTGCGCCCGGCATCAGCTCCGCTGCGGGCAGCTCCGCCGCGGGCAGCTCCGCCGCGGCGGCAGGCGCGGCGGTTGCCGTATCCGCCCCCACCGGCAGCTCACTGGCTGCCGATGCCAGCGTCGCGGCCGGCCCGGCCGTGCGCGTGCGCACCGATGTGTTCGATCTGATGATCAGTCTCACCGGCGGCACGATTGCGCAGGCGGACCTCAACGAGTACACCCGCATCAAGGGTCAGACGCAGCCCGTGCGCCTGGAAAACCACGACAGCCCGGAGACACTGTACCTGCTGCAGACCGCCTTGCAGGGTCCCGCGGGCAGCGCGCGGCCGAGTGAGTTGGCCACCTTCACCAGCAGCAGTACCGATTTCCAGATGGCACCCGGCCAGGACGAGCTGCGCGTGCCGCTGCACTGGACCGACGATCACGGCGTCACGGTGACCAAGGAATTCGTGTTCCGTCGCGGCCGCTATGCCATCGACGTCACGCAGACCGTCGACAATCAATCCGCGATGCCCTGGGCCGTCGCGCCCTATGCCAAGATCCTGCGCAACGATCCGCCCACGCACACCTCGCTGTTCAGCACCAATCCCGAACGTTTCGCCACGCACGGTCCGGCGATCTGGGACGACAAGTACCGCAAGCTGAAGATCACCGATGAGGATGACCGGCACCTGAACATTCAGGTCAAGGGCGGCTGGATCGCAGCGCTGCAGCATCAGTTCGTGACGGCCGTGGTGCCGCCCATGGACATCCCGTACACGTTCACCATGAATTCGCGGGACAACGAGTACGCGTTGGCCGCTGCCGGACCGGTCACTGACGTGCCGGCCGGTGCCTCCCGCAGCTTCTCAATGACGGTGTTCCTGGGTCCGAAGCTGCAGTCACAGCTGGCCGCCACCGGCACCGAACTGCAGCGCGTCACCGATTTCGGTCACCTGTTCGTGATCGCCCAACCGCTGTTCAAGGCCTTGAGCTGGGTGCACTCGGTGACCGGCAACTGGGGTGTCGCGATCATCATCGTCACCTTGCTGTTGAAGCTGATCTTCTATCCGCTGTCCGAAGCCAGCGGCAAGTCGATGGCGAAAATGCGCGCCCTGCAGCCGCGCCTGAAGAACATCCAGGAACAGTACAAGGGCGACAAGGAGAAGGTTGGTCGCGCCACCATGGAGCTGTACCAGCGCGAGAAGGTCAATCCCGTCAGCGGTTGCCTGCCGATGGTCATCCAGATTCCGGTGTTCTTCGCCTTCTACTGGGTGCTGATGGAAAGTGTCGAGATGCGCCAGGCGCCCTTTGCGCTGTGGCTCAATGACCTGTCCTCGCCCGATCCTTACTTTGTCCTGCCCGTATTGATGGCCGGTGGAATGTTCCTGCAGCAGCGGCTGAATCCCACCTCGCCGGATCCCGTGCAGGCAAAGGTGATGATGTTCATGCCGATCGCGATGTCCGCGCTGTTCGCGTTCCTGCCTTCGGGCCTGGTGCTGTACTACGTGATGAACACCGGGTTGGGTGTGCTGCAACAGTGGAACATCAACCGGCGGATCACCGCGGCGTCTTTGCGCAAGACCTGAGCGCTCACGCTCAATGAGCGAAGCCGACACGATCGTTGCCGCCGCGACCCCGCCCGGACGAGGTGGCATAGGGGTCGTGCGTCTTTCCGGACCCGCCGCGCAGAGTATCGCCACCGGCGTGCTCGGCACGCTGCCCGCGCCGCGCCGCGCCGTGTTCGCGGCGTTTCGCGACGCCGAACAGCAGAGCCTCGATGCCGGGCTCGTGCTGTTCTTTCCGGGACCGCACTCCTACACCGGCGAGGATGTCATCGAGTTCCAGGGTCATGGCGGCCCCATCATCCTCGAAGCCCTGATCGCGCGGCTCATCGAACTGGGCGCGCGACGCGCCAATCCCGGCGAATTCACGCAACGCGCGTTCCTGAACGACAAACTCGATCTGGCGCAGGCCGAGGCCGTCGCGGATCTCATCGACGCCGGCTCGCGCGAGGCCGCGCGCGCCGCGATGCGCTCGCTGCAGGGTGAGTTCTCCACCATGATCCAGGTGCTCACCGGCGCCGTCATCGATTTGCGCACCCACGTGGAGGCCGCCATCGATTTTCCCGAAGAGGAAATCGATTTTCTGGCCGACCCGGCCCTGGCCGAGCGACTGGCCAATGTTCGCCAGCATTTTGCGGCCGTGACACGCAGTGCCGGACAGGGGCGCCTGCTGCGCGATGGCATGACCGTGGTACTGGCCGGTGCGCCCAATGCCGGCAAGTCCAGCCTGTTGAACCGGCTCGCCGGTTATGACGCGGCCATCGTCACCGCCGTTCCGGGCACCACGCGCGATGTGCTGCGTGAGCGCATCCATGTGGATGGCATGCCGCTGCATATCCTGGATACGGCGGGGCTGCGGGCTGCGCAAGATGCCGTCGAGGAAGAAGGCATCCGCCGTGCCCAGGCCGAAATGGCCCGCGCCGACCGGGTGCTGTTTGTGATTGACGGTGCCGCCGATCCGGCGGCCCAGGCCTATCGCGAGCTCGCCGCGACACTGCCCGCGCAGGTCCCCGTCACGCTGGTCTACAACAAATCCGATGTCACGGATGCCAGTGCGATATCGGCACCCTCGGGCGTGCCGCGCATCGACACTTCGGCGCTCACCGGCCATGGGCTGGATGGTTTGCGCGCGCATCTGAAATCCTGCATGGGGTATCACACCCTGGAGAGCGGCAGCGTCTCGGCGCGCCAGCGCCATATCGAGGCGCTGGCTCGTGCCCGCGCCAGTGTCGAAGAGGCGGCGCGGGTGCTCAACGAAAGCCGCACCGGGGAGCTCGTCGCCCAGGAGCTGCGCTTCGCGCAGCAGGCGTTGAACGAAATCAGCGGCGAGTTCACCAATGAGGATCTGCTGGGGCGGATTTTCTCCAGTTTTTGCATAGGGAAATAGTTCCATGAATGACCTTGATGCAGCCCGCGCCGGCACCTTTCGCATTGGCGGCGAAATTGAGATCAACCGCTTGGGGTTCGGCGCCATGCGCATCACCGGCCCCGGAATCTGGGGACAACCGCAGGATCGCGCCGAGGCGCTGCGGGTGCTGCGCCGCTTGCCCGAGGTCGGGATCAACTTTGTCGATACCGCGGATTCCTATGGACCCGGGGTATCCGAGCCCCTCATTCGCGAAGCGCTGGCCCCTTATCCGCGCATGCTGGTGGCGACCAAGGCGGGGCTGACACGCAAGGGACCGAACCAGTGGGCGCCGAAGGGCGATCCCGACTACCTCATGCAGCAGGCGCGAGCGAGTCTGAAGGCTCTGGGAGTTGCGCAGATCAGCCTGTGGCAACTGCATCGCATTGACCCAAAAGTCCCCGCCGTGCAACAGTTCGCGGCTGTCAAAGCATTGCTTGATGAAGGCATCATCCGCCATGCCGGCCTGAGTGAAGTGTCGGTCGCCGACATCGAGGCCGCCGCGAACGTCTTTCCGGTGGCCACCGTCCAGAATCAATACAACCTCGTCGATCGCAAGAGCGAAGCGGTGCTTGCGTATTGCGAGCGCAATGGCATCGGCTTCATTCCCTGGTTTCCGTTGGCGGCCGGTGCGCTGACCCGCCCCGGCTCCGTGCTCGACGGCATGACGAAGAAATACCAGGCGACCACCGGACAGATCGCACTGGCCTGGATGCTAAAGCGCAGCCCCGTCATGCTGCCCATTCCCGGGACTTCAAAGGTCGCACATCTCGATGAGAACGTCGCCGCGCTGCGGATAAAACTTTCGGACGAGGACTTCTCGAGCCTGGACCGCGCCGGCCGCGGCGCCTAGCCGAAGTCGAAACGGGCCTGCGTCGTTCGTCGTAGCTGAAGGGAATACTGGTCCTACCAGCCCCCATTACCCAAGGAGAATTCCGATGACGCCTTACGCCACGATCGCGCCAGTCCCACGCGGCCGCAACGCTGCGCGCGCCCGGCCAAGCGGCTCGCGCATGTTTGCCGCTGCGGTGCTTGTGGGGGCGCTCGGTCTGTATGGCGGCCTCGCCCGCTCTGCCGACTCCGCTGCGCCGCCGGCGGGCGCATACAAGCTGGATCCAGCCCACGCGAGCCTGGTGTTGCGGGCGAGTCACATGGGCCTATCCACGTATACGACGCGCTTCAGCCGCTTCGATTCGCAATTGACGTTCGATCCGCGAAACATTCCGGCCTCAAAGATGGTCACGACCATTGATGCATCCTCGTTCCAGATGGACGCGGCGCCACAGATGTGCCTCGACATCATGAAGGGACCGCAGATGCTCGATACCGCGAAGTTTCCGCAGATTCTGTATAAGTCCGAACGGGTTCGAATGACCGGCCCCAAATCAATGGAGATTTTCGGCACGCTGACGCTGCACGGGGTAACGCGACCGGTGGTGCTTGCGGCCGTTTACAACGCCGGCTACTCCGGGATCCCGGGGATGGAACCGCAGGCCCGCGTCGGGTTTTCCGCGCACGGATCGTTCAAGCGGTCCGATTTCGGCATCGCGTACGGTGTCCCTGCCCCAGGGACTACCGTCGGTGTCGGTGACTTGATCGATTTTTCGATCGAAGCCGAGTTCACGGGTCCTCCTCTGGCGGCGGCGCCCAAGGCTGCGCACTGAGTCGCTGCGCACCGAGGCGGCGGCTCGAAGCCACTCGCGACCTGCGCCATCTGCTGCTAGGCTTATTCGAGAAAAAAGAGGGGGGAATGGCGATGTTCAGGACCACACTGGCGCGCGCCGCCGGCGCCGTGCTGCTGGCCGCCGTGCTGGCCGCACCGCGGCCGGGCCTCGCGCAAGCCGGCCCTGCCCCCGGCGCCGCAAACTGCAATCGGGCGTGCCTGGAAGACATCGCCGAGCGCTACCTCGCGGCAATGGTCGCGCACAACCCCGCGAAGGTCGCGATCGCACCGGGCACGCGCTATACCGAGAATGGCGTCGAGCTGAAGCTGCCCGATGGCCTGTGGCGCATTGCCAGCTCCGTCGGCAAGTACCGCCTGAAGGTGTCCGATCCGGAAATGGGCGAGATCGGCTTCTTTGCCAAGGCCGAGGAGAACGGTGCCCCGATCCTGGTCGGCACGCGCCTCAAGGTTGTCGATCACAAAATCACGCAGATCGAAAGTGTCGTGGCGCACACCAGTGATCTGCTTGGTGGCGCGCCCGGACAGGCGCGTGCGGACGTGCTCGGTGATGCGCCGCGCGCGCAATTCCTGCAGTCGCTGCCGCCGTCCGCCCAGCGCAGCCGTGCGGAGCTGATCGCTATCGCCAATACCTACTGGACCGGTATCGAAAACAACACGGGCAGCCATCCACCGCTGTTTGCCGATGACTGCAACCGCATCGAAGACGGCGCCTATACGACCAACCGTCCCGTCGCCGCCGGAGCCGAACCGAATGGTGCCAACTATTCCTGCAAGGAGGCCTTCGCGCTGGGCTTCTATCACGACGATACGCGGCTGCGCGACCGCCGTTACATGGTGATCGATCGCGAGCGCGGTCTGGTATATGCCGGCGTCGGCTTCGATCACGATGCGACCACGCGCTCTTACACCTTGAAGAACGGCAAGACCGTGAAGGTGACGCGTACCGCGCCGTGGACCTGGATGATCCACGAGATCTTCCAGATCAATCAGGAAGGCCGGATCAGTCAGGTCGAGGCGATTCTGCTGTCGGTACCTTATGGCATGCCGCCGGGTTGGGATACCGGTGTGCACGTGCCCGATCCGGCCGCGTCCAAGGATGGATTCAAAGAGGTGCCGTAGCCTGCCATACCCGCACTGGCCGCAGGTGCGCACGCACGGGGATGCGGTGCGCGTGCACCTGTCCGAAACGGCAACGCTCATCAAGGCCGACGCGCTCACCTGGCTGCGCGGCCTGCCGCCCCGTTCCATTCATGCGGTGGTGACCGATCCTCCCTACGGCCTCATCGAGTACGCCGCGCGCGATCATCGCAAGCTGCGCGCCGGTCGCGGCGGCGTATGGCGCATTCCGCCGCAATTCGATGGTGTGCGGCGCCGGCCGCTGCCGCGCTTCACGGTGCTGTCGCCGGCGGAGCTTGAACAGCTTTCCGAATTCTTCTCGCAGCTGGGGGCCGCACTGCAACGCGCCCTGGTGCCCGGCGGGCATATTTTCATCGCTTCCAACCCACTGCTCTCCACGCTGACTTTCCATGCCCTGCAGCGGACCGGCCTCGAAAAGCGCGGTGAAGTGGTGCGCCTGGTGCAGACCTTGCGCGGTGGGGATCGCCCGAAGGGCGCCGAAGCGCAGTACGCGGACGTGTCGGTGATGGCGCGTTCGGGGTGGGAGCCCTGGGGGATTTTCCGCAAGCCGCTCGAAGGCACGGTCGCCGAGAATCTCAAGCGCTGGGGCACCGGCGGGCTGCGCCGGGTCGGGGCCACGGCGCCATTCAAGGACGTCATTGTAAGCGCGCCGACCGGACGCGCGGAACGTGCGCTCGCCGCGCACCCGTCGCTGAAGCCGCAGGGATTTCTGCGCCAGATGGTGCGGGCCTCACTCCCACTGGGGGTTGGAATCGTCTACGACCCGTTCGCCGGCAGCGCCTCAACGCTGGCCGCGGCGCAGGCCGTGGGCTACTGCGCCATCGGCACCGAACGGGACGCGAACTACTACCGCATGGGCACCAAGGCGTTCGCGAAGCTCGCGGCGCTGAAGATCAAAGAGTCGCCTTAGCCCAGAAGCGCCTCGCGGTGATAGAGCCGTCCGGCGGCGTAGGCCGCCACCGCGCCGAGAGCCAGTGACACGCTCACCGACAGCACCGCGTACAGCGCCGGAACCGGCTCCGCGCGCAACAGTCCGGTGACCATGAAATGCTGGCTCAGTGAAGGCACCATCATCAGCCACGGGCTGGGGCGCAGCCCCAGCGTGCTGGCGAAGACCAGGGGGAGTGTCGGAATCAGCAGTATCAGACCTACATAGGTCTGGGCCTCGCGATAGCTGCGCGTGAAGGCCGCAACGATGGTCATCAGCGAGGCGCTCAGCGGCGCGAGCGGGGCGCAGCAGGCGATCAGTTCCAGGACCGTGAGCGGATTCATGTTCTCGTTCATGCCCAGTCTTTCCAGTCCCGCATGGCGCAGCGCCACTGCCATGGCGCAGGCACACACGGTGAGGGCCAGGAGCATGAACACACAGGCGGCCAGGATCTTGCCGTAGATCAAGTGTTCGCGGCGGACCGGGACCGTCAGCAGTGGTTCCAGGGAACCGCGTTCGCGTTCCCCCGCGGTGGCATCCAGCGCGACGTGCAGTCCGCCCATGAGCATCGACATCAGGATGAGAACGGTGAAGGCGCCCAGGATCAGCACCGAGCGGCTGGTTGGCGTGGCGACATCGACATCCTGAATGGCGATGGCGGACAGCACCGTCGGGTCGAGACCGCGCGCCATGAGCCGCAGTCGCGCAATTTCCGATGCGTGCCGCCCCAGCACCGCGCGCACGCGCCCCACATCGGCGGCGCCTGCGGCGTCGGATGAGTCGGTGTACAGCAGCACCGGCGCCGGCAGCCCCTGCGCCAGCTGGCTTGCGTAGTTGTCGGGAATGGCCAGCACGATTCTGCGCAGCTGGTGGCGCACGGCCGCGCGCGCCGCACTGTCATCCAAATCAACCGCGACCACATCGATGCGGTACTGGCGCAGGTCCGCCAGCAGATTCGGCGCGCGCTCGCCGTGCACCACCGCGAGCGTCACCGGCTGATTGTCCTGGTTCTGGCCGCGCCGCACCGTCAGATTGACCAGCAATGCGACCACCAGTGGTGTCAGCACGGCGCTGAGGATCAGCGCGGAAATCACGCTGCGGCGGTCGCGCAGATTTTCGCGCAACTCCTTGCGCAGCACCGTGAGCACGGACCGCACTAGGCTTGACTCGCGACCGGTTCCAGGAAACGCATGAAGGCTTCCTCCAGATCCGAAGTCCCGGCCCGGGCCCGCAATTGCTCCGGTGTGCCGTCGGCCACCACCTTGCCGCCGGCAATGACCACGACCTCATCACACAGGGCAGCAACTTCCTGCATCACATGGCTCGAGAGCAGGATGCAGCGTCCGCTGGCCTTCAACTTCAGCAGCAGCCCCCGCAGCGTGCGCACCGCCATCACGTCCAGGCCGTTGGTCGGCTCATCGAGCAGAATGTTGCGCGGTTCATGCACCATGGCCCGTGCCAGTGCCGTCTTCAGGCGTTGGCCCTGCGAGAAGCCCTTGGCCTGACGGTCCGCAAAATCACTCATCTCCAGCAGGTCGATCATCTGCGTGGTGCGCTCTTCGCATGCGGCGCGGGACAGGCCGTGCAATTCGGCAAAGTACTGGATGTTCTCGCGGGCCGTCAGATGCGGATACAC
>Ga0210388_10003020_pt1 | contig 13180 bp, 13 predicted proteins | sample IncBWC19OmetaG_FD_155485 | JGI IMG/M metagenome (GOLD analysis project Ga0210388, IMG submission 155485) | Forest soil microbial communities from Barre Woods Harvard Forest LTER site, Petersham, Massachusetts, United States - Inc-BW-C-19-O ... | reverse complement strand
ACCTTCGCGCTCCTGAACCTAACGCTCCTGCGGGCCGAGGTCGCGCGGATCCGGGTCACGGCGCGCGCCCGCGTCGAGGCGCAGCTCGTGCGGATCCGGGAGGACGCGCGGAGCTATCGGCTCCTCGGCGCCGGCGAGGCGGCCGACCGCGAAGAGGTGCGCACCGACCGGCTGGCGCGGGCCAGCGTCGAGGAGATCCACCAGTCGGTCCACTATGCGCTCGACCTTCTGCGCCGCTCGCTCGACCTGCACACCGCGGTCCTTCTCTGGCTCAACGACGCCGGGACGCACCTGCGGATCAGCGAGCTCTCGACGTCCTCGAACGAGGTCCAGGACGCGCCGTTCGCCTCGGGCGACGGCGTGCTCGGCGCCGTGCTCGCCAAGCGCGTGCCCGTGTCGCTTCACGGCCTCAAGCCGAGCTTCCGCGTCCCGTACTATCCCGGGCCGTGTCCCGTGCGCGCGCTCGCGGCGGTGCCTGTGCTCGACGGCGAGACTCTGCGGGGCGTGCTCGCGATCGACCGGCTCGACGGCGCCTTCACGCCGGAGGAAGAGGAGATGGGGGCGCAGGCCGCCCGCTTCTGCTTGCGGGCGATCCAGAACGAGCGCGTCTTCCTTCAGCTCGAGCGCGCGAAGGTGGAGCAGGGCAAGCTGTATCGCGCGGCGCAGGCGCTCGGCTCGGCCCTCAGCGAGAAGGACGTCGTCGAGGCGGGCGTCAAGGCGGCGCGCGAGATCGCGAGCTTCGACCTCGCGGCGGTGACGGTCTACGACGAGTCCACGCGGACCCACGAGATCGTCGCGGCCAAGTGCGCGGACGGCAAGATCGACGACCTGGTCGGCGTCCGCTTCGCGCACAATACGGGCCTGGTCTCGATGGTCGTGCAGAACCGCTGCCCGCTGCCGTACCGCGGCGAGTACGAGGCAGGCCACAAGACCGTTCTGAGCAAGCGCTTGCCCTGGCCGGCGCACCCCAGCCTCCTGGTCTTGCCGCTCGTCCTGCACGAGCGCGCCCTCGGGACGCTGATCCTCGGAGCCAAGCGACGCCACGCCTTCGGCGATCCCGTACGCCCGACGCTCGAGGTGCTCGCGAGCCACCTCGCGGTCAGCCTGTCGAACGCGCGCATGGTCCAGAAGCTCGAGACCATGGCCACGACGGACGGCCTGACGGGCCTCTTCAACAAGCGGGCGATGCTCGAGTCGGCGGCCCAGAAGATCGCCGCCTCGGCGCGCTTCGATCGCAAGCTCGCGGTGCTGATGACGGACATCGACCACTTCAAGAAGGTCAACGATACCTACGGACACGACGTCGGAGACGTCGTCATCCGTGGCCTGGCGGACATCCTGAAGCGTCAGAAGAGGACGACGGACATCGTCGCCCGGTTCGGCGGCGAGGAGTTCGTGGCGCTCTGCGAGCAGACGGACGAGAAGGGCGCGATGCTGCTCGCCGAGCGCATCCGCGAGGAGCTCGGCAAGACCATCTTCCGCACGTCGCAGGGTGCGCTGTCGGTGACGTGCTCCATCGGCGTCGCGATCTTTCCCGACGCGGGCCGCGACTGGGAGGCGCTGTTCAAGGCCGCGGACGAGGCGCTCTACGTCTCGAAGCGCTCGGGCCGTAACCGCTGCACGGCCTGGCGAGCGCCGTCGTCGCGCCCGGCGTCCCGAAAGGCCGCGTCGGGTACGTGATCGCGGCTGAACGCGACAGCGCCGCCTCGACAGGCGCCCGATGCGTGCGCATGGTTGCTACTGCCCCCATGAGCGACGATCGCCCCAATCCGCTGACCGACGTGAGAAAAGGCCTCGGCTTGCTGTTCCGGGCCGCCCGGACGACCATCAGCCGGCTCCCCAAGGGAGACCTCGAAGAAGCGGTGGTCACGAGCGCGCGCGAAGTCGGGCGGGCCATCGAGAACGTCGCGACGACGCTCGAGCGCGAGGTGCTCGGGAAGATCGGCCGGAGCGATTCGCCGAAGCCGCCGAAAGGCGACAAGGCGGACCCGGAGTCCACCAAGCCCGCGGATCCGAAGGACCCGCCGCCGGAGCCACCGCCGTCGCACGAGTGAGGCCGTGACGCTGCGCGCGCCCGGCCGAGTCGGGTAGACTGCCGCGGCCGATGACGAAGCGCCCGGAGATCGTCGCCGCGCTCTTCGCCGCGGGCGCCAGCGTCGCGGCTGCGGCGCAGGCGCAGCCGAACCTACCGCCGCCGCCCCCGCCGCCGATCGACCAGCCCAGCGAGGTCCCGTCGCTGCCGCCGCCCCCGCCGCGGCAGACGTCGCCGGCGGAGTCGCCGCCCGCGCCGCCCCCACGGCGCCAGCCGACGCCACCCCCCCCGCCGCCATACCGTAGTTCCTCCGTGCGTTCGCGCCGGAGCGAGGACGTCGTCGTCTACGTCGAGCCCCCGATGGCGTATCCCGTGGCGGTCACCCTCAATCCCCTGGGGCTCTTCCGGGGGCGCCTGAGCGCGAACCTCGAAGTGCAGCTCGAGCCGCACCACTCGCTCTTCGTGTCCCCCAACGTGCTGGTCTTCCACACGGATCGCGGGGACGCCGACAACCTCATCTCCGAGGGCTTCGGCTTCGCGACCCCCACGTCCAGCAGCATCGGCGTCGAGTTCGGCTACCACTACTGGTGGCACTGGGCGCGGGCCCTTCGCGGCCCTTATTTCGGCCCCGCCCTGCTCCTCGGGAGCACCACCGACGCGAGCGTCGGCGACCCCACGCACGCGCAGTCGTACTGGGGCCTCGCCTTCGACACCGGCTGGCAGGAGGTGCTGCCCGGCGGATTCACGGCCGGCATCGGCCTGGGGCTCGAGCTCGTGCGCATGGCCGGGACGGGCGCCGTCGTCCCTCGCCTGCTCCTGCAGCTAGGCTGGTCGTTCTAGACGACCCCCGACGAAGGGATCGCGAAGGGATCGCGAAGGGATCGCTCGGTTCTGGGACGCGTTCCATGGCAAAGTCCCGTGGTGGCGCTTCTACCTCCGCTCCTACCCATCCGGGATCGACTCCCCACGCGCCTCTTCCCGTTCGTGAACTACATGCTCATCGCGCTGAACATCGCGGTGTTCGTCCAGGAGACGGCCGCCGCGATGGGCCGGGGCCACCCGGGGGGACTCGAGCCGGGGATGTGGGCCCTGGTGCCGGCGCGATTCTTCCACGATCCGGTCTTCGGATTCGAGACCGTGTTCACGAGCATGTTCCTGCACGCGAGCTGGAGCCACGTGCTCGGCAACATGCTCTTTCTCTGGATCTTCGGCGACAACGTCGAGGACGCGATGGGGCACGTGCGCTACCTCGTGTACTACCTGCTGGGGGGCGTCTGCGCGGCCGCGGCCCAGACCCTGATGGACCCGACGTCGATGATCCCGATGGTCGGCGCGTCCGGCGCCATCTCGGCGGTGCTGGCCGCTTACGCATTTCTCTATCCGCGCTCGCCCGTCACCGTGCTCAATCCGATCTTTCTTCTGTGGTTCTTCTTCGGATTGTTCCTGCAGCTGCCGGCGTGGCTGGTCATCGGCGAGTTCTTCATCGTCAACCTCTCCGACGCGTTCATGAACAGCGCGCAGGGCGGCGTCGCCTTCATGGCGCACGTGGGCGGCTTCGTGGGCGGAGCTTTCTTGCTCCGGCTCTTCATGGCCGGCCGCGCTCGCGTCGACGACTATGCGCGCTGGCAGCGCCTGGCCGAGCGGCGTGGGCAACAGCCAAACGCCTGGTGAACCGCCCCGGTGATCACTCCGCGAGGCGATCGATGCGGCCCTTGTCGACCGCGACGAGCGCGGTGGCCGTGACCGACCGCACGCTGCCGAGCATGAAGCCGTAGCGCTCTTCCCGGGTGAGCCCGTCGACGTAGCGCTTGTAGAGCTGCTGAGAGATGACCGCGAGCTTGAAGAGCGCGAACGCGTAGTAAAAGACGACGTTCGAAGCGTCCCGGCCGGTCGCGCGCGACCACCGCTCCACGAACTGCGTGCGCGACAGGTTGCCCGGGATGTTCGTTGGACCGAAGACGCTGCGTCCCTCGAGCAGGGGCCGGTCGCCGGGATCGATCCAGTATCCGAGCGCGGTCCCGAGATCCATGAGCGGGTCGCCGATCGTGGCCATTTCCCAGTCGAGGACCGCCGTGACGCCGGACAGGTCGGGGGCGAGGACGACGTTGTCGTATTTGTAGTCGTTGTGGACGAGCGTCGCGCCGCTCTCGCTGGGCCGGTGCTCCTCCAGCCAGGTCCCGAGGCGCTCGACGGTCGGCACGTCGTCGGTCTTGGCCTTGCGGTATCGCTCGGTCCAGCCCTTCACCTGCCGCTCCACGTATCCCTCGGGCTTGCCCAGCTCTCCCAGCCCGGCGCCGCGCCAGTCGAGCCGGTGAATCTCGGCGAGAGTGTCGCATGCCGACTCGGAGAGACGGCGCATGGTCGCCTCGTCGAGGACGAGGCCATCGTCGCGCACGCCGCCCGGACGCGTGGGCCCCTCCTGCGCGCGCAGGATCACGCCGCGCACGCGCTCCATCACGTAGAAGGGCGTGCCGATGACCGACGCGTCGTCGCAGTGCGCGATCGGTCGCGGCACCTTCGGCCACACGGGCGCGAGCGCACTCAGGATGCGAAACTCGCGGCCCATGTCGTGGGCGCTCTTGATGTTGATGCCGGGCGGCGCCCGTCGGATCACGAGCTCGCGCCCGGGGAAGCGTACGAGGTACGTCAGGTTGGAGAAGCCGCGCCCGAACTGGAGGAGCTCGGGCGTACCCTCGAGGGCAGGGACTCGCTCGCGCAGCCATGCGGCGAGCGCGGCGATGTCGAAGCTCGATTCGGGGCGGACGACGGTCGGCTGGTCGAGGGACTCCGGCATGGTGAAGGTCAGCCTACACCGAGGTGACGAGGCGCTTGTCTCCGAGATGTCCCGTCGTGTTGAAGCTGCGCAGGCCCCAGCGGTCGCCGGTGAAATCCAGCTCGGTCACCGAGCCGTTGTAGAGCGCCCAGCTCAGGTCGAGGACGCGCTGCTCGTCGCGTAGGGTTAGTGCGTCGGCCACCGCCGACGCGACCGCTCCGGCGGAGGTGAAGACCAGCGCCGTCTTGCCGCGCCCTACCGCCGCGATGCGCGCCATGCCGCGCCCGACGCGCTCGCGGAAGGCCGTCCAGGACTCGACCTCGGAGTGCCCGACCTCGCCCAGCACCCACCGCTTGGTGATGCGCTTGAACGCGGCGAGCACGTCGTCGGGCGCGGGCTGCTCCCCGCGCGCCATCGTCTCGACGACGGCGCGAAGCCCGGGGTCTTCGGCCGCGAGCGCCGGGAGCGTCTTGAAGACCAGCGACATGCCGTCGTGCTCGTCGAGCTCCGGCAAGAGCGTCGCCTCGGGGAGGGCGATACCCCGGGCGGACAGGACGCGGACCACGGCCGCGAGCGTCTGCGCGTGGCGCTTGCGCGGCCCCAAGAAGACCGCGTCGACGGAGAGTGCCTGCTGCGCGAGCCACTCGCCAAGCTTCTCGGACTGCTCGACGCCCGGCGGCGAGAGCTGATCGTAGTCGGTGCTCGAACCGAACGCCGACGCCTTCCCGTGACGGATGAAGAGCGCGATCGACACGGGCGCCTCCATAGCATGGTGCCCGCTATAGTGGCCGGCCATGGCCCGCGAGCCGCGCGCACGCCTCCCGGCCACCGTGGTCCTCCTCGGCCTGACCAGCCTCTTCACCGATATCGGGACGGAGATGGTCTTCCCGCTCCTGCCGGTCTTCCTGATGGAGACGCTGGGCGCCGGGCCGGCGTACCTCGGCCTGGTGGAGGGCGCGGCGAACACGGTGGCGAGCCTGCTCAAGCTCGTGTCGGGCGTGATGGCCGACCGGATGGCCCGACGCAAGCCGATCGTGCTCTTTGGCTACGCGCTCGCGAGCGCCGCGCGGCCGCTCGTCGCCCTCGCGACGCGTCCCTGGCACGTCCTCGCGGTCCGCGTGACCGACCGCATCGGAAAGGGCCTGCGCAGCTCTCCACGCGACGCGCTCATCGCCGACGCGGCCGGAGACCGGGCCGGTCGCGCGTTCGGGTTCCACCAGGCGATGGACAACGCAGGCGCGGTCGCCGGGCCGCTGCTCGCGACGTTGCTCGTGGCGATGAAGCTCCCGATACGGACCGTCTTCTGGGTGGCCGTCATCCCCGGCGCGATCGCCACGGCGCTCGTCGCGCGGGTCCGCGAGCCTCGCCCGGCGCCGGCTGCGCATCCCTCGCCGGCGGAGTCCCCTCCGGGTCCGGCGCGCGAGGGGCCTCCCGTCTTCGATCGCACCCTGGTGCTCTACCTCGCGATCGTGACCGTCTTCTCGCTCGGAAACTCGTCCGACGCGTTCCTGCTGCTGCGCGCGCGGTCGGTCGGGCTATCCACCGCCGCGATCCCGGTCCTCTGGTCGGTCCTCAATCTCTCCAAGGTGGTTTGGGCGTGGCTCGGCGGGAACCTGGCCGACCGCATGCCGCGGGCGCGCATCGTGGCCGCCGGATGGCTGGTCTACGCGTTCGTCTACGTGGGGCTCGGGGCGGCCACCGCCCCCTGGCACGTGTGGGTACTCTTCGTCGTGTACGGCGTGTTCTACGGACTCACCGAGCCGGTGGAGAAGGCGCTCCTGAGCGAGCTCGTGAGACGCTCCGCTCGAGGTCGCGCCTACGGCGCCTACAACTTCGTGGTCGGCATCACCGCGTTGCCCGCCGGCCTGCTCACGGGCGGCCTGTGGCGCGCCTGGGGCCCCGCGGTCGCGCTCGAAGCAGGAGCCGCGTTTTCCGGGGTCGCGTGCCTGGCGCTGCTGGGCTGGGACCGCTGGCGCATGCGTCTGGTTGCGAGTCACAACACGGGAGCGCAAGGCGGGAGCTGAGGGCAGGACGCGGAGACGCGGAGACGCTCCCACGTCCGGCCGAGCCGTCCTCCGCCACTTGGCGGGATGCTAGCTTGCAAGGCCTCATGCCCCCTCTCGGTTGGAGCGTCGACGTCCTGATCGGCCACCTGTCGCGCGGTCTGCATCTACGACGCGCAAAGCTGAACACGGTGAGCGATCTGGGGCGTTATCTCGGTATCCTTCCCGAGGTCCTCTTCCCGGCCCCCCTCGCGCCTCCCGACGTCCAGCGCGCGACGTCGTGCGTGCCCGCCGGGCGCGGACGCCAGCTCGAACTGCTCCGCTGGCAGAGCCAGCACGTGCCGATGTGCCCTCGTTACCAGGATCGCCACGCCGGCCCGTACGCGCGCAACCAGACGGCGTCCGCTCGCTGGATCCACCCGCGCTCAGGCCCTCGCCGCCGCGCGCTGGTCTACGTCCACGGGTGGCTCGAGCCGGGGCCCTGGCCGGAGCAGTTCTTCTTCTTGCCGCACGTCTCCGACGCCCTGGACGTGGACGTCCTGCACGTTCAGCTTCCCTTCCACGGCGACCGCAACCCGCGCGGCTCTCTCTTCCACGGCGAGTTCTTCTGGACCGGCGATCTGGTGCGCTCCATCGAGGCGGTGCGGCAGTCTTGCATCGACACGCGATCGCTCGTCGAGTGGCTGCGGGAGAGCGGGTACGTCGAGGTGGGGGTCACCGGCTTCAGCATGGGGGCGTCGATCGCGATGATGCTCGCGTGCCTCGCTCCCACCCCCGACTACGTGATCCCGATCGTCGGCCATCTCCAGCTCTCGGACGCCATCGAGAACGCGCCGATCTTCTGGCGCATGAAGGCCGACCTCGAGCGCTTCGGGATCGACCGCGACGGGCGCAAAGAGATCTTCGACGAGCTCGGCCTCGAGCGGATGCGCCCCGTGCTCCCCCCCGAGCGGCAGCTCTGGATCATGGCGCGCGACGACGCCTACGTCACCGCGCCTCGCGTGGAGGAGCAGTGGCGCGCATGGCAGCGCCCTCCCATCGAGTGGATTCCCGGCGGGCACATGACCTTCGCCTTCTCCTTGCCGCACATCATCCGCCGCATGAAGGAGTTCCACGCGGGTCTGAGCGCGCCCCGCCCCGCGCGCTTCTCCGCGATCCACCCTTCTCTCTCGTAGCTCTCGTTCGCGTGCGCGCGACGATCGAAGAGACGACCGCCAGGACGCACTCAGTCGTAGGTCTCGTACCGGAGGTCGGAGCGGGGCATGCCCTCGTCGCGCTCGAGCCGGGCGACGACGTCGTCGACCATCGCGCTGAGCCCGCACACGTAGGCACAGGCGCCGGGGAGCGCGCGGCTGAGCGTTCCCGCGTGACGCTGGACGTAGCCGGTGAGACCGTCCCATCCCGGAGGCGGCCGGGAGAGCGTGACGTGCAGGCGGAAGCGCCGGCACTCGCCCGCCCAGCGTCCGAGCTCCTCGCCCCAGAGCACGTCTGCGGGGGTGCGGCAGCCGAAGAGCAGGACGAGGGGCGGACCGTCCTGACGAAGCACCTCCGGGGTGAGCATGGCGCGAATGGGCGCGAGCCCGGTGCCGGCGGCGACGAACAAGGACGGACGCCCGCGATCCGCGTCGGTGCGGACGAACGTGCCTCGCAGCCCCTCGACCTCGACCGTCTCGCCCACGCCCAGGGCGTGGAGCGCCTCGGACGTAGGACCGCCCGCGACCCGCGTGACGGCGATCTCGAAGACCTCGGCCCTGCCGGCGTCGGGGGCCGACGCGATCGAGTACGACCTCCGGAAGGGCAGACCGCGAGCCGTGGGGACCACCAGGTCGAGGTATTGACCGGCCGCGTGACCGACGGGGCCCCCGTCGGCCATCCGGAAGCGCAGGCTCCGGACCGACGGCGAGAGCATCGTCGCCTCGATGAGCTGTGCTTTTCTCGGTCGTGCCAAACCGGGGACTAGGTTAATACGCGGTGGCCCCGTGCGCTTCTTCGCGACTGCAGCCAAAGGGACCGAGCCCGCGCTTCGCGACGAGCTCCGCGAGCTCCGCGTCCGCGGCGTCCGGGCCGATCGCGGGGGCGTTCACTTCGAGGGGCCCATGGCCGACGCGGCGCGCGCGTGCTTGTGGTCGCGCGTGGCCGCGAGGATCTTGCTCGAGGTCGCGACCTTCGAGGCGCGCGACGGCGAGAGCCTCTACGCCGGCGTCCGCGCGATCGACTGGAGCGAATGGATGACGCCGCGAACGAGCCTCGCCGTGCGGGCGACCTGCCGCTCCGGCCGCCTGACGCACTCGCAGTTCATCGCCCAGAAGACGAAGGACGCCATCGTGGACCGTCTTCGCGACGTGGCAGGGGCGCGACCCTCCGTCGACCGCGAGGACCCGGACGTCGGCGTCGCCGTGCACATCGTCCGCGACGGCGCGACGGTCTATCTCGACGTGGGCGGGTCCTCGCTGCACGAACGTGGCTGGCGGGCTCGAGGCGGCGCCGCCCCCCTGCGCGAGAACCTCGCCGCGGCGGTGGTCCGCCTTTCGGGCTGGGACCGGCGCTCGCCGCTGCTCGACCCGATGTGCGGGTCGGGGACGATCGCGATCGAGGCAGCCGCCTGGGCGCACCGGATCGCCCCGGGCCTCTCCCGGGCGCGCTTCGGGTTCGAGCGCTGGGCGGACCACGACGACGCGGCGAAGACCGCCATGCGCGAGCTCCGGCAGGGCGCCCGCGACGCTCGCTTGCCCGACGAACGCGACGCCCCGACGATCCACGCCAGCGACGTCGACGAGCGGGCCCTCGAGCGGACGCGCGAGAACGCGCGCGACGCGGGCGTCGACGTGCGGGTCGATCGACGCGACGCAAGGTCGATCGGCCCGCTCGTCCCGGCCGGCACCGTGGTGACGAACCCGCCCTACGGCGAGCGGCTGGAGGCGGACCGCGATCTCTTCGACGGGCTCGCGCGGTCCTTTCGCGCCCTTCACGGGCACACGGTCGCCCTCCTCGCCGGGGCGCCGGCGATCGGGGACGCCATGGGCCGGCCGCCCGACCGCTGGTGGGCGCTCTTCAACGGCCCCATCGAATGTCGCTTGCTGGTGTACGGCATCCCGTGACCACACTGGCGGCATGAACGACGACGCTCGCGCGGTGGTGGCGGCGCTGGGCCTCGCAGCGCATCCGGAGGGCGGCTTCTTCCGCGAGACCTTCCGCGCGTCGCTCGCCGTCGGCGCTCCGCAGGGCCCGCGCGCCGCTTCGACCGCGATCTACTTCCTGTTGCCCGCCGGCAGCTTCTCGGCGCTGCACCGCGTCCGGTCGGACGAGGTGTGGCACCACTACGACGGGGACCCCATCGAGCTCTACACGCTCGGCGACGACGGCGAGGCGCGGGTGGTCCGCCTCGGCAGCGACCTCGCGCGCGGCGACCGACCCCAGGTCGTGGTCCCCGCCGGCATCTGGCAGGCGGCGGTGCCCGTCGGCAAGCGCTACTCCCTCTGCGGCTGCACCGTGGCGCCGGGGTTCGACTTCGCCGACTTCGAGATGCCATCGCGCGCGGAGCTGCTCGCCCGGTTCCCGTCCGTCCGCGAGCTCGTCGAGCGGCTCACGCGCGAGTGACGCCCCTCAGCCGAACCGGTCGTATTCGGGAATCGTGTCGTCGAGGATTCCGCGCATTCGCTTCTCGATCATCTTCTTGGTCTTCGAGTGCGTGAGAATCCAGAAGCGCTCCTCGACGATCGCGGCGAGGACCTTGTCGGCCACGACTTCGGCGGGGATGCCCATGGCCACGGCCGCGCGAACCGCGCCTTCGATCACCCGCTCCTGATCGGTGACCTCCGCCGCGGGGCCGCGGGGCAGCGAGGCCGGACGATTCCGCTCGGACTCCGAGATCTTCGTCTTCACCCACGCCGGACAGAGCACGCTCACCTTCACCTTGCCGGCCGTCCGCATCGTGAGGTCGTGGTGCAGGCACTCGCTGAGCGCGACGACGCCCTGCTTGGTCACGCAATACGGCGCCATCCCGGGGACCGTCACGAGGCCCGCGATGGACGCCGTGTTGACGACGTGCCCCTCCCCTTGCTCCACCAAGCGGGGCACGAACGCTCGCACGCCGTGGATGACGCCCCAGAGGTTCACCCCGAGGGTCCACTCCCAGTCGGCCAGCGGGGTCTCCCAGGCCGCCGCGCCGCCCGCCCCGATTCCGGCATTGTTGCAGATGACGTGCGCCGTGCCGAAGGCCTCGAAGGTGCGCCGCGCCAGCGCCTCGACCTGCTCCCACTTCGAGACATCGGTCTGGACGGCGATGGCCTCGACGCCGCCGCGTCCGATCTCTTCGCGAGCCTGAGCGAGCGGCGCCGCCTCCACGTCCGCGAGGACGATCTTCATTCCCTCCCGGGCGAACCTTTCGGCCATCGCGCGACCGATGCCGCTGGCCCCACCGGTCACGACCGCCACTCTTCCCTTCAGCTCTCGCATCCCGCCCTCCAAGCGTTGTATAGCCCCGAATCCCGCATGCTCCCGACGTCTACGCGGACCGCAGTGATCGTCGCCCTCTTCGCCGGCCCGGCGTGCGCCGAGGCGCCGGGGTCGTCGGTCGTCGAGGCGCCGGTGCTTCCCGTCGCGCCTCCGAGCGCATCGGCGACCCAGGTTGACCCCTCTACCGCGGCAACGAGCGCCGACGCAAGCGCGCCGGCGCCCGGCGGAGCGATCGAGGCCGGCGCACCTGCGAAGTTCCGGGCGTGCAGCGCCGACGCGGACTGCGTGGCGGTCCCGCGGGTCGGTTGCTGCCACAACGGATGGAACGAGGCCGTCGCGGCCTCCCAGAAGGACGCCTACGCCACGTCGTTCGTATGCCCGGACGCGCACCCCATCTGCGCGATGTTCATCGTGCGCGACGCGCGCGTCCCCCGGTGCGATCCCGCGGCGCACCTGTGCACGCTCGTGAGCGTGCACTCGCCGAAGACGAACTGAAGCGCGGAGGGCGATGGCGCGCAGGTCAGGCGGGCGGTCGAGCCGTCTCCCGGGTCGCCTCAGGCGACGCGATCGAGCTCGCTGATCATCTGCTCGCCCGTGAGCATGTTCGCCGCCGGACCGGCGAAGTACTTCATGAGGCCCACGCGCTCATAGTGGGACGCGATTCGCGGAGAGAGAAGCCCGATCTCGCGCAGGTTCGGGACCAGACGGCTGAACATCTGCGTACGAAATTCCTCGAGGCCGGGCGTGCGCAGGACGACGCTGCGCCACTGCGCTCGCGTGATGACGCCCTCGAAGCGCTCCTCGTAGAGCTCGTAGGCCATGAAGCGGTTGCGGAGGAGGAGCGCCACCTCGAACGCCCAGTCTTCGCGCTCGGCTCGCTCGCGTTCGGTGAGGACCTTGGTCACGTGCTCCTTGAGCGCGAGGACGCCGTAGTGGACGTGCCGCGCCTCGTCCTGGATGACCATCTTGAGCAGCTGCTTGAGCAGCGGCTCGCGCGTCCCCTTGTAGATCATGCTGAACGCACCGAGCGCCAGACCCTCGACCATGATCTGCATGCCGAGGAACTTCATGTCCCATCGCGAGTCGCTCATGAGCGCGTCGATGATCACGAAGAGGTTGTCGTTGATCTGATAGAGCTTGCCGAGCTTCTCGGTGACGTACTTGTGGAAGACCTCGACGTGGCGGCCTTCGTCCATGACCTGCGTCGATCCGTAGAGCTTTCCTTCGAAGAACTGCACGGCCTCGGTCACCTGCGCAGCCGCGAAGAGCGCCCCCTGCTCGCCATGCAAGAACTGCGAGAGCGTCCACGCGGCGAGGCTCGTGAGCAGCTCGCGCTGCTCGCGCGCGTCGAAGCGGAGCCCGAGGTCTTCGAGGAGGGAGAAGTCGAAGAAGCGGTCGGGCATGATCGGGACCTCCGGGTTCATCGGGTCCACGCTCGTCGACCACGGGAGCGACGCCGACTCCCACTGACCCTTCTTGGCGCGCTCGTAGAGCACGCGCATCGCAGGCTGATCGCTCGGGTAGGTCCAGTCGAAGTGCGCCTCGTGCGTCGCGCGGATGCGGGTCGGGGCGCCCTGCTTGCCTCGGTGCAAGAGGAGGCCCCGCACGCCGGAGGGCGCGAGCGACGCGAGCACCTTGGGGTCATGGATCTCCCGGAAGACGTCGAGCGCTTCGAGGTGGGCGTCGATCGCGCTGACGACGCGCGGGGGCAGGAGGTGCGCGAAGCGGCTGAAATCGAACATGGCATCAACCTGTCATGGTGGCGAAGAAGTCGCGGACCTTCTTCGCGTGGTACCGGGCGAAGAACTCGTGAACGAGCGGCATGGCCGCTTCCAACATCGTCGCGACCTGCTCCGGCGGCAGGCCCGAGAGGCGCTCGGTGGCGGCGCGCCACTCGCGCTGCACCAGCGACGACAC
>Ga0210388_10003016_pt1 | contig 13184 bp, 10 predicted proteins | sample IncBWC19OmetaG_FD_155485 | JGI IMG/M metagenome (GOLD analysis project Ga0210388, IMG submission 155485) | Forest soil microbial communities from Barre Woods Harvard Forest LTER site, Petersham, Massachusetts, United States - Inc-BW-C-19-O ... | reverse complement strand
GCGGCGAGAGCTCCGACCCTCACGGCATCATGGCCGGCACCTGGCTGAGCTGCGTGCTGCCAACGGATCACAACGGCGCGGACCGCGGCGTCAGCGCCGACCAACTGGCCGCCCGCGTGCTCGGGCCGGACACTCCGCTCCCGTCCCTGGAAATTGCAGGTGAAGGGGGCGTGGGTGCGTGCAGCACTGCCGCGGGCTGCGGCTATGGGAGTACGGTATCGTTCCGAACACCAACACAACCGCTGCCGATGGAGAACAACCCACGCAAGGTGTTCTACCAACTTTTCGGTCAGGGCGACACGACAGCCGAGCGCGCCGCCATCGTGCAGGAATCGGGCAGCATCCTCGATTTCGTGAAGGAGCGGGCGACCCGCTTGCAACAGCAACTCGGCGGCACCGATCGAGCCATGGTGGCGGACTACCTCGATTCCGTGCGGGAAGTCGAGCGGCGGGTGCAGAAGATGAGCGCGAGCAGCAATGCCACGGCAGGAATTGCCGTGCCGGATGCGCCTTTGGGCATTCCGGAGGACTTCGGCGAGCAACTCGGGATTCAGTTCGAGCTGATGGCCCTTGCGTACCAGGCGAACGTGACGCGCGTGGTCTCGTTCATGATGGCCAAGGAGATCAGCATGCGCACGTACAACCAGATCGGCGTGCCGGATGCCTTCCACCCGTTATCCCATCATCAGAACAACCCCGACAAGCTCGACCGGCTCGCCAAGATCCAGACCTATCACACCGACCAGTTCGCGAAGTTCGTAAAACGGCTGAGCGTGATGCCCGATGGGGATGGCACCATGCTGGACCACGCCATCATCCTGTTTGGCAGCAACATGAGTAACAGCGACCTCCACAACAACGACCCGCTGCCTTCGGTCGTCGTCGGACGCGCCTGCGGTCGCATCAAAGGCGGACAGCACCTGCATTATCCCCAGGACACGCCACACGCAAACCTGCTGCTTACGATGCTCGACCGCGCCGGAGTGCCGGCAAAGTCGCTGGGCAACAGCACGGGCACGTTCGCGGAGGTTTGAAGAGTGAGGGTGAGGCTGACAATCGCATTAGCGTGCGTGTGCGCGGGGGGGCACGCCGCGATGAGCACGGCGGCGATCCCTGGCTCCGACGTCAACGCCCAGGCCGCCGACGGCTCGACAGCCCTGCTCTGGGCCTCCCACCGCAATGACGTCGCCGAGGTCAAGCGCCTCATCCAGGCCGGAGCGAAAGTCTCCCTCGCGAACCACTACGGCGCGACGCCGATGTCCGAGGCCGCGCTCCAAGGCGAGACCGAAGTCATCTCCCTACTGCTGAAAGCTGGCGCCGACGCGAACTCGCCGAACGCCGAAGGCCAGACGGCTCTCATGCTGGTAGCCCGCACGGGCAACGTAGAAGCCGCCAAACTCCTGGTCAACCACGGCGCCACCGTCGACGCCCGCGAAAAGTGGGGCCAACAAACCGCACTCATCTGGGCCGCCGCGGAAAGCCAGCCCCAAATGGTGAAGTTCCTCCTGGAACACCACGCGGACCCCAACTCACGCGCCATAGTCAGAGACTGGCAACGCAAAGTTACCGCCGAGGGCCGCCCCAAAGATATGCATCGCGGTGGTTTCACTCCGCTCCTGTATGCTGCGCGCGAGTCTTGCATCGAGTGCGCTCAGATCCTCCTGAGCCACGGAGCAGACATCAACCTCCCGGACCCCGATGGGCGCACGGCGCTGTTGATCGCGCTCCTGAACTTCCACTGGGATCTCGCGCAATTCCTTATCTCCAGGCACACCGACATCAACGCCTGGGATTTCTGGGGTGAAACGCCGCTCTACGTCGCGGTCGACCTGAACGCTCCCCAAAGAACGGGACGCGCCGACCTCCCGCCCATCGAGACGAGCTCCGGTATCGATATTGTGGCGCTACTCCTGAAGTCCGGCGCCAATCCGAACGTGCAATTGAAACTGCGGCCCCCTTACCGGCATGCCATTTTTGATCGCAATAACAGCCCCATCTTCACCACGGGTGCCACACCCCTGATGCGCGCGGCCCGCGGCGCCGATCTCGAATCCATGCAGCTTTTGCTCGCCCACGGCGCACTCGTCGACCTGCCAAACATCAACAATGTCACACCACTCCTGGCCGCGGCTGGCGCCGGGCGAGGCATGACGACCATCAATGGCCACGTCCTCAGCGAGCAGGAAACCATCACGGCGATACGCCTCCTGACCGACGCAGGCGCGAACGTGAACGCTGTGCCCAAGAGCGGCGAGACCGCGCTACACAGTGCGGCCCTGCGAGGCTGGAGCGATCTGGTGAAGGTGTTGGTAGCCGACGGCGCTCAGCTGGATGTCCCGGCCCGAACCGGCCTCACACCGCTCGATTTCGCGATGGCCCGCTACCAGCCGGGGTTCCTCGAGCCCAAGCCGAACCCGCATGCGGAGACGGCCGCGCTCCTCAAGCAACTCGGCGCGACAGCCGAGCATACGCACCTGCCTCCATGGCCGGGCGTCCCCACGCCGACCATAACTGCCCAGGTTCCTGAATGACCGACTCCTGCCGTCGCGGGTTGCCCAATCAATTCTGCGTATCCGATCGCCCTTGCTTGCATAACCGACGCCTGCCTGACCGCCGTCAATTTCTCAACTCGGCGCTCTGGAGCGCTGTCGGCGCCAGTGCCCTTCTACCACAGCTCGCTGCCGCGTCTGACTCGCAACACCCTATCGTCGCAACACCCCTGGCCGATAACCTCGTCCTTCTGAGCGGCGCGGGCGCCAACGTCGTCGCCGCGAGTGGCCCCGACGGCCTGGTCCTCGTGGACGGCGGCCTCGAGAAACACTCGAAAGAGCTGTTGAAAACGGCCCTGCAAGCGACCAGGACGCGCCAGGTAGCCGCTCTGCTCAACACCCACTGGCACCCGGAGCAGACCGGCTCCAACGAGACACTCGGGAAGAGTGGTGCGAAAATCATCTCTCACATCAACACGAAACTCTGGCTCACCCGCCGGATCACGGTGGGCTGGCGGCCGGGAACCTATGGTCCATTCGACCCGCATGCGCTCCCCGCCGAGACGTTCTACTCCACGGCAAACATGACAATCGGCGCTGAGCACGTCGACTACGGCTACCTCGCGCAGGCCCACACGGACGGCGACATCTACGTCTTCTTCCGAAAGGCCAACGTCCTGGTCGGGGGCGGCGTGGTCTCCGCGGATCGTTGGCCCGTGCTCGACTACGAAACCGGCGGCTGGATCGCAGGGCTGGTAGCCGGCCTCGACTCCCTCATCAAGCTCGCCGACGATCAGACTCGTATCGTCCCCGCCGACGGGCCGGTTCTAACACGCGCCGACCTCCAGGCACAGCGCGCCGCTTATTTCTCGATCTACGAGCGTCTCGTCAAGTGCCTGACGCAGGGCCTGAGCCCCGCTGAAGCGATAGCGACCGACCCCGCGAAGGGCATCAACCCGCAATGGGGCGATCCCCAGCCCTTCCTGACAATGGCGTTCAAGAGCCTCTGGGGCCACCTCGCACCCGACGCCTGATTTGACGCTACAGCGGGCCGCAAGCAAAATCCCGCCCCCCGACGCCAGGAAGCCCCTCCATGCCCGTTTACCGCTCCCGCACCAGCACCGCCGGCCGGAATATGGCTGGTGCCCGCTCCCTGTGGCGCGCCACCGGCATGAACGACGGCGATTTCGACAAGCCCATCATCGCGGTCGCCAACTCATTCACCCAGTTCGTGCCCGGTCATGTCCACCTGAAAGACTTAGGTCAACTGGTGATCGAAGAAATCGAGCGCGCCGGCGGGGTCGGGAAAGAGTTCAACACAATCGCCGTCGATGACGGCATCGCCATGGGCCACGACGGTATGCTTTACAGCCTGCCGTCACGCGACATCATCGCGGACAGCGTGGAGTACATGTGCAACGCTCATACCGCCGATGCGCTGGTCTGTATTTCAAACTGCGACAAGATCACGCCGGGCATGCTGATGGCAGCGATGCGCCTCAACATTCCGGTGATATTCGTCTCGGGCGGCCCGATGGAAGCGGGCAAGACCAAGCTCGCGGGAAAAGAAGTCGCGCTCGACCTCATCGATGCGATGGTGGCCGCCGCGGACGACAGAATTTCCGACGCCGACGTGCGGCAGATCGAGCGCTCCGCCTGCCCGACCTGCGGCTCCTGCTCCGGTATGTTCACGGCGAACTCGATGAACTGCCTCACCGAAGCGTTGGGGCTGGCACTCCCCGGCAACGGCTCGCTGGTAGCCACGCACTCGGACCGCGAGCAGCTTTTCCGCCAAGCCGGTCGCACGATCGTCGATCTGGCCAAGCGCTATTACGAGAAAGACGACGCGCGCGCCCTGCCGCGTAACATCGCGAACAAGGCGGCGTTCGAGAACGCAATGTCGCTGGACATCGCCATGGGCGGCTCGACGAACACCGTGCTGCATTTGTTGGCCGCCGCGCGGGAAGGCGGAGTCGACTTTCACCTGAGTGACATCGACCGCCTATCACGCAAGGTTCCCAATCTTTGCAAGGTGGCGCCGTCGAGTCACTATCACCTCGAGGACGTACATCGCGCCGGCGGTGTCATGGCGATTCTCGGTGAGCTCGACCGCGCGGAACTGCTCGACACTTCTGTGCCGACGGTTCACACCACGTCACTGGCCGAGGCGCTCGATGCGTGGGATGTGACGCGCACGAAGAATGCGGCTGTACTCGAGTTCTTCCGCGCCGGCCCCGCAGGTATTCGTAGCAACACCGCGTTCTCGCAGAGTTGCCGGTATCCAGATCTGGACACCGACCGCCAGTCGGGTTGCATCCGCGCCCGTGATAATGCCTACAGCAGGGACGGCGGCCTCGCCGTGCTGTACGGCAACCTTGCCGAGCGCGGTTGCATCGTCAAAACTGCCGGTGTCGATAAAAGCATCCTGACTTTCAGCGGCCCGGCGGTCGTTCTCGAAAGCCAGGATGCCGCAGTGGAAGCGATTCTCGGCGGTAAAGTAAAGGCCGGAGACGTCGTCATCATCCGCTACGAGGGACCCCGCGGCGGCCCCGGCATGCAGGAGATGCTCTACCCGACGAGTTACCTGAAATCCAAGGGCCTCGGCAAAGTCTGCGCGCTCATCACGGACGGCCGCTTCTCCGGCGGCACCGCCGGGCTCTCGATCGGCCACGTCTCGCCCGAAGCCGCCGAGGGCGGCAACATCGGTCTCATCGAACCCGGCGACACGGTGTTCATTGATATCCCGAACCGCATCGTGAGATTCGAGGTCAGTGACGAGGAAATCCAACGTCGACGCGCCCACCAGGCCGCCAAGGGCTGGAAACCAGCGTCCCCCCGCAAACGCAATGTCAGCGCCGCGCTGAAGGCGTACGCGAAGTTAGTGACGAGCGCCGACCAGGGTGCCGTACGCAACCTGGATCTACTATCAGACTGAGCTACGGGCGTCAGCGCTCGGAGGATCACGGCGTACCGGACGACTTCGACTCGTGCGGCCATATCGTGGAAAATTCGCGATGTGGCCGCAAGGACTCGTCGTTTTCGCCGGCCGCAAGTTGTGAGGTGCGAAACCCCGAGTAAATCTCAACCACGCGGACGTCGCGGTCCACGATCGTAAAACGCACTCTCCATTCTTTCACGGAAAGCTGCATTCCCTCATCGAGGCGACGGATCCTCCGATAGGGATGGGGCTCCGGCCCCAGCGACAGCGTAGATTCAATACGCTCCCGTATTCCGAGCCCCGTATGACCCTCGACCCAAACCGCCTGCTCCGCCGCTAAAGCTTCGAAGCGCACTACGTAGGTGTTCACCGGGTCATCAGGCTGCGCCCCTGCGCCAGCGCCCACACTCGCGCCCGCAGAGCGCGCGGCATCCTCCAGCCACCCCGCCCCGGCGCCAGGATGTGCGTCGGTGTACGCAACATACGGCTTGAGATCGAGCACCGGTGTGCCATCCAGCATGTCGGAATCTCGGATGTGAAGAACAAGTCCCTCCACGCGCTCCAACCGCACAACAGACATCCCGAGCGGATTAGGCCGGTGCGGCGAGCGAGTCGCAAATACTCCCTTGCGACCCGTCGTGCTCCGCGGCGGCAAAACCTTGGGCCGCCACCCGGAGTTGAGGTGAAACCAGAAGATCACCCAGATCAGTTCCCACCGCTCCAGGTCCTCCAGTGCATGCTCGAAATTACGCCCGGGCAGCAACTCAATCCGCGCCGCCTCGCCGGCCGCCGCCCGCGGCTGCCGCGCAGCCTCCACCTTCGTCTCCCGGGCGCTGCGCACAAACCCGATAGGCTCGAGTGCGAGGTTAGAAGTGGAGCTCTCCATTCAACTGTGAGCTCCCGCTTTAAAACGGAAACTGCCGCTGCCCCAACTGCACTGTAATCCACTTCAGCTCCGTCATCTCCTCCATGGAATATCGGCCGCCCTCGCGCCCGAAGCCGCTATTCTTGATGCCTCCGAACGGTACGTGCGGCTCATCCGACACGGTCGTGTCATTGATGTGCACCATGCCGGACTCGAGTCGTAGCGCCAGGTCCATGGCCTTCTGCAGATCGTTGGTGATGACACCCGCGGCCAGTCCGTAAGACGTATCGTTGGCGATGGCCAACGCCTCTTCGGAGCTTCCGGCCTTGATTATCGAAGTAATAGGGCCGAACGACTCCTCCTCGTAGATCCGCATCTCGGAGGTGACACCCGCAACGACGGTGGGCTGATAAAAATTATCCTGGTGAGTTCCGCCGGTAAGAATTCGAGCCCCCTTCGCGACAGCGTCCTTCACGTGCTCATCGATGAACGCGCATTGCGTGCGGCGGATGAGCGGGCCGATCACTGTTTGCGGATCGTGCGGATCGCCGACCTTGTAGGTCTTGGCGCGCGCCGCGAACTTCTCGCAGAATTCATCAAACACCGGGGCCTCGACAATGATCCGCGAGTTGGCCATACACACCTGGCCCTGGTGGAAGTAGATGCCGAAACATCCCGCGCGGACGGCGTAATCCACATCGGCGTCGCGGAGGACGATGAGTGGGTTCTTGCCGCCCATCTCGAGCGTTATCTTCTTCAGGTGTTTCGCGGCTTCCACTGCAATCAGCTTGCCGACCTGGGTGGAGCCGGTGAACGTGATCATCCGCACGCGCGGATCACTCAGCAGGACACCAGCAACATCGCGAGCCGGCCCGGGCACCACATTCAACACGCCCGGCGGCAGCCCCGCCGCCTCGAACAGCTCGGCGATCTTGATTCCGGTGACCGGCGTTTCCTCCGAGGGCTTCAACACAAAGCAGTTGCCCGCCGCCAGAGCCAGCACGACCTTCTTCATCGCCAACAGGAAAGGCGCGTTGAATGGAGCAATGCCGGCAATCACCCCCAGCGGCTGGCGTACGGTCATTCCCACCTGGCCGTTCATACTGTGCGGCAGGGTCTCGCCGAAGATGTGGCGAGCATCCCCCGCAGCACTGCGCAACAGGTCGATGCAGTAAAACACCTCGAACATCGACTTGCCGAATGTCGATCCCGACTCCTCGATGAGCACTTCGCGGAACTCATCGACCCGGGTCGCAAGAATTTCCGCGGCTCGCAGCAGGATGGCCGCGCGCTCGGAAACTATCATGCGAGCCCAGGATTCCCGCGCCTTGTAGGCTGCCTCCACGGCGCGTAACGCATCCGCGCGCCCCGCCTGTGCCACTCGCGCGAACAGCGCGCCGGTGGCCGGATTGAAATCATCGGCCACGGCACCGTCCGCGGCGCCCGACCATTTCCCGTCGATAAACAGTGAATACGTCTTGACGGGCTCGCTCGGCTGGACTGCTCTAACTGCGCTGAGGGCCATGGTCGTATCCCTTTCAATGTTGAAGCTCAGACCCAGATCTGCAGCACGTAGTCGAAGGGCGCCTGCCCGTTCAGAAGATCGACCCGTTGCAGAACGATTTTGAAATCGTCGCCCTTGCGGGCGAATGTGTGCCGGTAGGTGCCCGCGAAATGTCGCAGTTGGTCCCGGCGCAGCTCCACCATCTGGAAGCGCGAGCGGACCACTACCTCACTCTCTCCGGCCGACTCTATCACCACATTGCCGATGACGTGGCTCGTTCCCCACTGGGGCGCCTGCGACCACGCGTTCGGGTGCTGGACTCGGCCCATACGGATTTCCATCATGTGCCGGTCTTCGGCAAAGATGGAAGGCGAATCCAACCACTCCGTCTGGTCCGGGGTCACCGGCATCCAGTAGACACCCTCGGTAGCGAACAGGTCTATATAGGCCGCCCACTGCTTCTGGTCGAGCAGCTCGGATTGGTAGAACAGGAACTGCTCCACCTGGTGCTGGAGCGATGGGGCGGTGTCTGTTCCCAGGAACGCGGCGGGAGACGCCGCACGCGCGGGCAGCGGCCCACTACGGGCGCGTTGGCGCGGAGAATGATCGGGAGCGATCGATTGCGCGCCGGTCTTCTGAGCCTCGCGGTTCTCGAAAATGACGACGTCCTCGAGAAGACGATCTTGCAGCTTTGATGTACTCATGGAATTCCTTCAGCGCATGTACTGCGCCCAGGCCTCGAACTGACTGCGCATGACTGCCTCGGAGGTGCCCTTGTTCGAATAGGTCGTACCGCCTTCCCGCGTATCGCCACCGTAATTCCTATGGAAGCTCACCCAGTCGCCCCCTTTCGACTCCAGGCCCCACTGTCCCTTCGTCCAGTTCTCGAGGTCGTCGGCGTTGATCATGGTGGCCGGCGAATTGACGAGGTTGAAATACCAGAGCGCGCGGCGGTAAATCGCTTGGCTGACGCCCTTCAATCTGAAATGCCAGATCTCCGACAACGTTTTGTTGGGAGCCAGCGGGCGCAACACCCGTAACTGCTGCAGGGGAGACTGCACTGACAGATAGGGATAAACCAGCACGTGGTGAATGCTACGGCCCAGGTAAACTTCCGCCTGTTGCTCGCCATAGGCCGCATACATCGCCGCTACATACTCCTTCGTGTCCGGATCGTCCGGCCGCAGGCCCATGTAGCCCTTCAGAATCCCGTGACCGCGGGGGAAGTTCACTGTCTGCACGGAGTCCCACTGGTCGAACGAGGAAGCGAAGGTCGAAAGATAGTGATAGTACAGCGGCGGCGACTGCCCCTCTTCCCGCAGAGCCCGCTCCACCCGTCCCGCGGCGATCCCCGTGGACTGGTGCGTGACGGAGGGATGCAGGGCGTCGAGCTGGTTCTCCATGAAGAACTTCCAGTTCGAATGCTGCATGACCCGATGACACACGGGAACGATCTCCACCGCGCCTTCCGGGGACCGGTCGCACATGTCATCGAACGCGATCCGGGCCTCGCCGAGAAACTCGCTCAGAGTGGGACCCTCGGCCGAAAGGCTCGCGAACACGAACCCCCGATAGCTGTCCACGCGCGCGGCCGACTTCATGGAGCAGTCAGGATTATCCGGCGTCATGCGCGTGCCGTCATAACCGTGCGAAAGTGGAATGCCTTTCACCCGGCCATCGAGGTGAAACGTCCAGGCGTGATACGAGCACACGAAAGTAGAGCCCGTGTTGCCTTGACGACTACCGCATAGTTGCACGCCACGGTGTGGACAGCGATTGAACAGAACACGAATGTTGCCATCCATCCCGCGCACCATGATCATCGGCTGGCGGCCGATCTGCACGGTGACGTAGTCGCCCGCCTTTTTGACCTGCGACTCGTGTCCGCAATAGACCCAGGTCTTCTCCCAGATGTTCTCCATCTCCCGATCGAATATTTCCTGATCGGTGTAGACGGACCTGTGGACTCTATCGGCTTCGACCAGTCGTTCGAGCGGTTGCACGCAGCTTCCCCTTACGGGTTGACCTGAACAATTCAGACCTACTCCTACCGAATCTATGCCGCAAGCCGTGGGCTTTCCATGCCCGATCCACACCAATTATATTACTCTGGGTTATGGAAGGCGGAGGTCAAAAATTGAGCACCCGAATTGACGTCGGACGGTTACGCCAGCTCGCCGCGATCGTAAGGGAGCGCTCTTTTTCCAAGGCTGCCGAGTCGCTAGGCATCTCCCAGCCAGCCTTGTCAAAGAACATCCGCAGCCTCGAGCGCGCACTCGGGGTCCAACTTCTGGAGCGCGGGAGGTTCGGCGCGCTACCGACGACATTCGGCCTGGCGCTCGTACGCCACGCGGATGCGATCGACGCGGAACTGCGCAGTGCGGAGCAGGAAGTGATCGCGCTGCGCGTCGCTCGCAGCGGCCACGTCTGCGTGGGATGCGGACCCTCGGAAGCAACACGACTCCTGCCGATTGCCCTGAACCGCCTGCGTGATCGCGCCCCTGGGATAAACGTTACCGTCCTCTACGGGCTGAACGAAGCGCTGATGCCGATGGTGAAGCACGGCGAAGTCGATTTTGGGCTCTCCTCCATTCCGCCGCGATCGTCGGATGCCGACCTGCGGCAGATTCGTCTCCATGAGGACCGCGCTGCCGTCATCGCCCGTTCCGGGCACCCTTTAGTGGAGCGTCGCGGCCCCCTGACCGCGCAGCATCTCCTCGACCAGCGCTGGATTCTGGCGCGCGCACCCGAGTTGGAGCGGCGGGCGTTGGACGATCTGTTCCTCGAGACGGGCCTGGAGCCGCCCCACGTTTCGTTGGAGACAACCTCGGCCGTGCTGATGAAAACCATGGTCATGCAGAGCGATTTCCTGACTTTCCTGCCCCGCGAGCTGGTTTATTGGGAGGAGCGCGCGGGCCTGCTGACGGCGTTGAAACTTGCGGCTCCCTCCTGGCATCGGATCGTGGGAATCACTTTGCGCACCCGCGCCGGCGTCAACCCCGCGGCACAGGCACTGATTGATATCCTGCGTGAAGTTGGTGGAGAATTCTCCCGATGAACATCGATCCTCTCGACCGCGAATATAACCCCCGTGTCGGAGTTCCCGACATTGCCGGCCTTTTCGGACGTTGGCAGCAGGACGCGCGCGCGGCACGCGAGCGACTGGCGTGTCGGCTCGAGCTACATTACGGGCCAGCCACGGCCGAAACCCTCGACTTTTTCCACGCGCCCGGACACAACAGGCCGCTGTTGATTTTCATACACGGCGGCTACTGGCGCGCGCTCGACAAGAACGATTTCTCCTGGATCGCGCCCGCCTACGTGGCCGCGGGCTTCTCGGTGGCCGTGCTGAACTACGGACTGGCTCCGGCAACTCCCCTTCCTGAGATCGTCGAGCAAATGCGGCGCGCGTGCGTCTGGCTATACCGAAACGCACGCGATCTGGAGGTCGATCCGCTCCGTATGGTGTGCTCCGGACATTCCGCGGGTGGCCATCTCACCGCCATGATGTTGACGACCGACTGGACACAGATCGCGCCGGACCTGCCACTACGGCTGTTAGCCGGCGCGGTCGCCGTCAGCGGCCTGTTCGATCTCGCGCCCGTCGCGAAAGCCCCGTTCGTACGCGACGATTTGAAGCTCGACGACGCCCTGGTGCGGCAGCTATCGCCGACACTTCTACCTCTACACAACGAGGTTCCGTTGCTGTTGGCCGTCGGCGGCCTGGAAACGGCTGAATTCCATCACCAATCCCAACTCATCGCCCGCCACTGGCCACGAGCCTGCCGCGACCCGCTCCTCGACCTGCCAGGGTGTAACCACTACACGGCCTGCGAAGCGTTGGCGACACCGGACTCGCCCCTCTTCCAAGCCGTTTGCGCCATGCTCCCCGGGGCCTGATCCTGCTCAACGAGTCCACAAGACGGCTGCTCCTCGAAGGGTGCAGCACAACCGGTCGTCCCCTCAGGACTTCATACCACCCTGAGTCGGCAGCTTGGCCTGTGTCCGTTTCAGCGCGACAGAGAACGCGTCCGCGAGAGACGCCTTTGTCGTCACGTCGGAGAGGTTCACACCAAGGTGCACGATGGTTTGCGCGATCTGCGGACGGATACCGCTGATGATGCAGTCGGCACCCATCAGGCGAGCGGCCGCGACGGTCTTCAACAGGTGCTGTGCCACCAGGGTATCGACGGTCGGCACTCCTGTGATGTCGATGATGGCGATCGCGGCGCCCGTGTCGACAATCTTCTGCAACAGGCTTTCCATGACCACCTGCGTCCGCTCACTATCGAGCGTCCCGATGAGCGGTAGCGCGAGAATGTTGTCCCAGAGTTGGACCACCGGGGTCGACAACTCCATCATTTCACGTTGCTGGCGCTGAATGAGCTCCTCGCGCGTCCGCAGAAACACTTCCAGCGTGTAGAGCCCCAGTCGATCCAACAAGGTCGTGGTGGTCCACATCTCGGCGCCGAGACGCTCGGCATCTTTCCCGAGAGCCGTCCGCAAGCGCGCAAACAGCGGTTCCTTCAGCGAGAAGACAAACGTAGCATTGGCCGAAGCCGAGAAGCCTTGCTGCACGCGAGAGCGTGACACGCGCGTGAGATAATCCCGCAAGGGCGTCCACTCTTCGCCATCTATGCTTTCGAGATTGCCGTTTCGAACGGCGCCCTGCAGAAGCCCCAGCAGCTCCCGCGACTGCTCTCGCAGCTCGTTCTCCTTCATGAGATCCGTCCGCAGCGTGCTCGCCGTCAACTGCGCCTGCAGCCACTCCGCCAGCAATTCCCCGGGGGATTCGATCAACACAGCACGCAACGTCTGGCCAGCAGCAGCCGAGGTCATAATCTGGTACTCCGGATAATTATTGACGCAGCGGCGCGACAAACGCATCACTATACGGCTGCCCACCCGGCTTAGATAGGGAAATGCTAGAATTTGTACTTCATATCGACGCCAATCGTGCGCGGCTGATTGGTCGCCACCCGGATAAGCGACGGGATCGTGTAGGCGAATCCCGTCGTGTTGATCCCGAGCTGAGCGCGCTTGTCCGTCAGATTGTCCACGAACAGGAAGCCTGACAGCTTCTCGCTGAGCATACCGAAGCGCAATCCGACGAGGTCATAGGACGGCAGCGTCCCGTAGGTAAAGTCGATGTCAGTCGCCTGCCCCACATAGGAGTTGTTCAGGCGGGCGGTGAACTTCACGTCGTCATTGATTGGTTTGGTGTAGGTGAGCGAAGTCGTCTCCGTGTACTTCGGGACGTTGAGAAGTCCGAGGCCGGGGGTGAAGGCGGTGTCCGCCTGCTCCAGCGTCGCATTAACCGAGGTCAACGCGGCGTGCGTATAGGTACCGCTGAATCCCAGCGTCAGCTCAGGTGTCAGGATGGCCGAG
>Ga0210388_10003015_pt1 | contig 13184 bp, 7 predicted proteins | sample IncBWC19OmetaG_FD_155485 | JGI IMG/M metagenome (GOLD analysis project Ga0210388, IMG submission 155485) | Forest soil microbial communities from Barre Woods Harvard Forest LTER site, Petersham, Massachusetts, United States - Inc-BW-C-19-O ... | reverse complement strand
ATCGCTGCTCGAAGAAAACATCACGCGAACCGCGGGGTCCATCGGCGAATCGGTGGCAGCGGGGGCCATCTTCACGTTGCCCGCGTTTCTGATTGCGGGTGCGTGGCCGTCGTTTGCTCCCAAGGACGCATACTGGAAATCCACCGCTCTGATGATAGTGGGCAGCATTCTGGGCGTTTTGTTCGTCTCTCTGGTGCGAAGAGTGATGGTGGAAGATCCGGACCTGCCGTTCCCGGAATCGGTGGCGGCTTCAGAAATCCATAAAGCCGGGCGGCGTGGCGCGGAAGCGGCGAAATTTTTGTTTTACAACATTGGCCTGGGCGCGGTGATCCAATTCCTGGGAGAGATCCAGCTCTTTGCGCCCGACAAGAATTTTTTTATCCCCGTCGGCCAGATCGGAAAGAGCGTCGTAAAATTGGGGACTCCCAAGAATACCTTGGCGGCGGGCGGCGTCACCATGGCATCCGGTCCCACGGTGAGTCCGGCCTACATCGGAGTTGGTTATATCATTGGCCCGGAGCTGGCCGCGATGAACTTCGCAGGCGGTGTCCTGGCCTGGGGTTTGATGGTGCCGCTCCTGATTTTTTTCCTGGGACCAAGGCTGCACGATTTTCTGCCCGGCGTTTCGACCGACGAATCGTGGCTCGGAATTGCGAACGCGGTGTGGCGCTACATCGTGAGGCCCATTGCGGTGGGCGGAATGATGATGGGAGCGGCGTACACGTTATTCAAAATGCGGAAGGGTCTTTTCGACGGGCTGCGGCGCGCCGTTTCCGACTTAAAAGTAAGCGCCGCTGAAGCGCGCGAGACCAGCCGCACCGAGCAATACATGAGTTCGAAAACAGTCTTCGGCTTGATCGGGCTAATGTTCCTGGCCATGCTGGCGCTCTACATTTACTTGTCGCACCAAATGGTGGCCGGCGTGGTGGCTGCCATTGTCATGTTGATCATTGCGTTCTTCTTCGCCACGGTGTCCGGTTATCTGGTGGGAATAATCGGGTCCACCAATAATCCGATTTCGGGGCTCACGCTAACCACTCTGATCATTGCGGCGCTACTGATGGTTTCGCTGGGTGTTTCCGGTCCTGGTGGCGTAGCCGTTGTTCTGGGCGTTGCCGCCGTGGCCTGCGTCTCCTCGGCAGTCGCCGGAGAATTACTGCAGGATTTCAAAGTGGGATACATCCTGGGCGGAACGCCGCGGCGGATTCAGATTGCAGAGTTGATTGCCGTGGTAGTGGCCAGCGCGGCCATGTATTGGCCGCTCTACATCCTGCAGGCCGCGAACATCAAAAATGGTGGAACCGGCTTCGGCGATCCCAAACTTTCCGCTCCGCAAGCCGGACTCATGGCCACGCTCGCGCAAGGCATCGTAGGCGGCGATATGCCTTGGCCGCTGGTGGTGGTGGGCGTGATGTTCGGCATTGTGATGATCATGGTGAAAGTTCGCAGCCCCATGCTAGTTGCCGTAGGAATGTACCTTCCCATCAACACCACGTTCGCCATTTTTCTGGGCGGCGTGTTTCGGTGGGTAACGGATTCAAGGCGGAAAAAATCTGGTCTCAACGAGGCGCAAAAGGCGCGCGTGGAGAACGTGGGTATACTCACGGCGTCTGGATTGATCGCCGGTGAATCGCTGATGGGGCTGGTGATCGCAGCATTCAGGTTCTTTGAGTGGCCGCTGCCTAAGATCTTCGCGGATCCGTCGTATTTTTTTGGAATCCTCGTGATCGTGGGGCTGGGCGTCCTGTTGGTGCGGCTACCGCTGGCGAATGCAGGCCATCCCGACGAACCCGCGCCTCCCGCGGCAATGATGTAGTGGGGCGGCCCCCCCCGGTCCGCGGCCGACGCCCACGTCGGCCCGGTGGTGCGAAGAGCGGGTCCACGGGGACTCGCGCGGACCGGGGGTGCGCCCCACAGGAGCAGCAAACCCATATAAGGAAACTGGACTACCTTACGCAACCCGTATCGCCGATTCGCCGTCTGAAATTCTAGGGAAGAATAGCTGGGCCGCCGGATGGCACGTTGCATGCTCCGGCGGCCGGCTGGATGCGAACTTCAATACGATCCTCTAACATAGGGAATTGCCCCGCATTAGTTCATCCACAGACTCGAACCGGACCAGGTGGTCGCAAGTCTACCTGGGCGTGGCCTTCACCACGCTCTCGACATTGATCCTGGAATTGTCCCTTACGCGCATTTTCTCGGTAGTATTCTTTTATCATTTCGCCTTCCTGGCCATTTCCATCGCCTTGTTCGGGTTGGGTGTCGGCGGCGTGTTCTCCTACGTGATCGCAGGCTGGCGTGGAAACATTTATTTCAAACTGGGAACGCTGGCGGTGATCAACAGCTTCGTGGTGGTGCTGTGCCTGGTCTTCATCCTCTCGCGTACGGTGATGGACAAACGTGCTTTGGTGGCAGTGTTCTTCGCGAGCGCCTTGCCATTTTTCTTTTCCGGGACGGTGGTTTCACTCGCGGTAGCGGAGGCCATCCAGCGAGTGGACCGTGTGTATTTTTTCGATCTGCTGGGCGCGGCGGGTGGTTGCCTGGCGCTGGTTCCTTTGCTGAATCATTTCGGCGGACCGAACACCGTACTGGCAACATCCGTCCTGTTCGCGGTCTCCGCGGCCATCTGGTACAACCTGGCGGGCACTCTGCGCGGGCGCGTCGCCGCCGTGGCCCTGGCCTTGGGCTTCGTGGCGCTAATTGTTTACAACTGGAAACTGCATCCCATCGATATCCACTATGCCAAGGGAATGCAGATCCGGAAGGAACAATTCGTACAGTGGAACAGTTTTTCACGGATTGGTCTGGCGAATAATCCGGGAGAGTGGGCGTCTATCGTGATCGATGCCGATGCCGCAACCGGAGTGGCCCGTTTCGATCTGGATCATCTCACGGCCGCTGACAAGGAGAAGCTTCTCAGCGAAGGCGCCGGCTTCCCGTATGTGCTGCGGCCGGGCGCCAAGACGCTGGTGATCGGCCCGGGCGGCGGCTGGGACGTGTCGCGGGCTATTGGTTCGGGAAGCAAGGACGTCACGGCGGTTGAGATCAATCCAATTATCGCCAACACCATCATGCGCGAACGATTTCCGGATTTGAGCAATCGCCTATACTTCCGTCCGGAGGTGCGTTTGTTCGTGGAAGATGGACGCAGCTTCGTGCGCCGCAGCCAGGAAAAATATCAGGTACTGCAAGCCACGCTGGTGGACACCTGGGCTTCTACCGCGGCGGGCGCATTCGCCCTGTCCGAAAATAACCTTTACACGACCGATGCATTCCGGGATTATTTGGGCCATCTCACCGACGATGGATTGATGGTTTTCACGCGCTGGGGTTTTGATCCACCGCGCGAATCGCTGCGTTTACTCTCGCTGGCGCGAGTGGCGCTGGCTGAGTTGGGCGAGAACAATCTGTCGCAGCACGTGATGGTGGTGCGGGAGGATCCCGAAAAGTTGAGAGGCTGGGGCGCGCGGGATACCGTGGTGATCTTCCGCAAGCCGGCCACCAGCGCCGATATTTCCCGCGCTCTGGCAGTGAGCGGCAATGGCCGGCACTTGCAGCGTTTGTATGTGCCGGGTGAAAAAGAGGAGAATGCCTTCGCGCAGTTTCTGCTGAGTCCGGATCCCGATAAATTTCTAGCGGATTACCAGTTTGATGTTTCTCCGGTGGGCGATGACCGGCCATTCTTCTTTTACACCATGCAGACCCGCGATTTGTGGAAATACCTCATGTTCGCCGGGGATGCCGCGGACTCGAAGATCAATCACGCGGTGCCGGTGCTGTTCGAGCTGTTAGGAGTGAGTGTGCTGGCCACTCTAGTGGTGCTGGCGCTGCCGCCATTGCTGCTGCGCGCGAGGCTGCCGGTGGAGAAGGGTCTCCGTGGGTTCCTGTTTTATTTCGTGTGCCTGGGAGCCGGATACATCATGATTCAAGTGGCATTGATTCAGAAGTTCATCCTGTTTCTCGGCCATCCCACGTATGCCTTGACGGTGATTGTTTTTTCCATGCTGGTGTGGAGCGGGCTGGGAAGTTTTTATAGCCGGCGGCTGATTCGCGGCGCGCACCGCGGCCGTCTGATCATGACGCTGATCGGCGTGGCCGCCACTGTTTCTCTCATTGCCTTTGCGGCATCCCCCATCAGCGAATTCGGCGTAGGCTGGCCGCTGCAGGCGAAGATCCTGGTCACTGTGGTTCTGATTGCGCCGGCTGCCTTCCTGATGGGCATCCCTTTCCCCACCGGGTTGACGTGGCTCGAAACGCGATTCCCGCAGGCGGTGCGTTGGGCCTGGGCCTTGAATGCGGCGTCCAGCGTCTTGGGATCGGCGGCAGCCATTTTCCTGGCCATCCACATCGGTCTCCGCGCCACGGTGCTGGTGGGAGCCGGGCTCTATTTGTGCGCGTTGTCGGTGGTGTGGCTGCAGAAGAGCACCGTGGAGATGGAACACGCACCGGAGGAAGTAAGAGTTTAGAAACTGAGCCGCGACCGCAAGGGAGCGTTTATTAATGCGCACCGCTTTACGATCGTGGTAGCACTCCCTTGCGGTCGCGGCTCGGAATGAGCAATCGAAAATGATACGGACTTTCACGTTATTTCTAGGCTGTTCTCTAGCGGCTGTAGCCGCGCCTACCATCGATCCTCCCACGCTCCGGCTTCCGGATAACATACAACCGTCCCACTACGCTGTGGATCTCACAGTTGTTCCGGATCGCGATACGTTTCGAGGCGCCGTGGATATCGATATCGATATTCGCACCGCTCTGCCCCTGATCTGGTTGAACGCAGCCGATCTCGAAATGCAGGAGGCGAGCTTTCAGCCGGCATCCGGCCCCGCGGCGAAAGCGCGAGTGGTGGACGGCGGAAAAGATTTTGCAGGACTTTCGTTCGACCACGCGGTTTCCGGGCGCGGCGTTCTACACGTCGCCTACCAGGGCAAGATCAGCCGGAACAGCAGCGCCGGGCTGTTTCAGATGAAAGAGGGGGACCAGTGGTACGTCTATAGCCAGTTCGAGCCTACCGATGCGCGGCGCGCTTTTCCTTGTTTCGATGAACCGGAGTTTAAGGTGCCGTGGCAACTGACGCTGCATGTGCCCAAGGACGATGTAGCAGTGGCAAATGCTCCTGAACTTTCCGAAACCGATGAGCCGGACGGCATGAAGGCCGTGAAATTCAAAGAATCGAAACCTCTGCCCAGCTATCTTGTCGCGCTGGCGGTGGGCCCTTTCGATATTGTGGACGCGGGGAAAGTGGGCAAGACGCCGCTGCGCATCATCACGCCGCGTGGCAAGGGCGGGAACGCGAAATTCGCCGTGGAGTCCATTCCGCAGTTGCTCAAGCTGCTGGAAGAATATTTCGGGATTTCATATCCCTACGAGAAGCTGGATTCCATCGCCATGCCGATCAGCAATTTCGCCATGGAGAACGCCGGGCTGATCACCTACGGGGAAAGCTTGCTTCTTTCGAAATCCGAAGACGATACCCTCAATCGCCAGCGCGAATGCGCGATTGTCACCGCGCATGAAATGGCGCACCAATGGTTTGGCGACCTGGTGACGACGGCCTGGTGGGACGACATCTGGCTGAACGAAGCGTTCGCTTCCTGGATGGAGAACAAGATCGTGGGTCAATGGAAGCCCGATTGGCACGTCGATGTCACGGTGGTGAACGACCGGCTGGGTGCGATGCGCGAGGACAGCCTGGTTTCGACGCGGAAGATCCGGCAGCCTATCGAATCGAACGACGACATTGCCAATGCTTTCGACGGCATCACTTATCAAAAGGGCGAGGCCGTGATCCGGATGTTCGAAGCCTGGATCGGCGAAGACAAATTCCGGAAAGGCATTAGGCAGTATCTAAAGCAGCATGCCTGGGGGGTAGCTACAGCTAAAGAGTTCGAGGCCGCGATCAGCTCCGCGGCCGGACACAACATAGCGCCGGCTTTCGATACTTTCCTGAATCAAGCGGGCGTTCCGGAAATTTCCGTGGCTCTGGATTGCACCGGGAAACCGGTGCTGCAGCTTTCGCAGAAGCGTCTGCTGCCGACCGGTTCGCAGGGTTCCGCGCGCCAGACCTGGCAGATTCCGGTGTGCGTGGCGTACGAATCCGGTGGATCGACGCATCACCAATGCGAACTGCTTTCCGATCCGAGATCCAAAATGGTGTTGGCGTCCGCGAAGAGCTGCCCGGTTTGGCTGGAGCCGAATGACGGCGAGAACGGGTACTACCAGGTTGATTATAAGAATGGACTGCTGGATAAGGTTCTGGCCGAACAGGGATCTCATCTCAGCCTGGCGGAACGCGTGGGGGTTCTCGGCAACGTGGAATCGCTGGTGAATAGCGGAGACCTCTCGGCACAAGCGGCGCTAGCGCTTGTTTCTGAATTCAGCCAGGATCCGAACCGGGAAATTGTTTCCGCGGCGACGGGCATTGCGGGAATCGTGAAGGATGACGCCGTTCCCGACCAGTTGCGCGAGAAGGGCGCCCGGTTTATCCGCGAAGTGTTCGGAAAACGTGCCCTGGAACTCGGTTGGACTTCCAAGCCCGATGAAGGACGGGATGCGCGTTTGATGCGCCAGCAGCTGGTGCCTTTTGTGGCGGCCGTGGGAGAGCAGCGGGAGCTGATTGACGGCGCGGAGCTGCTAGCCCGAAAATGGCTAAGCGACCGGACCGCGATCGTTCCGGACATGATTCCCGACGTGCTGCACGTGGCCGCGGAGTTTGGCAATAGTGAGCTTTTTGATGCCTTGCATGAGGCAGCGGTAAAAGAGCGGAATCAGGAGCAGCGCGAGCGGATTATCAGAGCGCTGGGCGCGTTTCGGGATCCTGAAATCGCCCGCCGGGCCTTGGCACTAACGCTCACCAAGGAATTTGACGCGCGCGAATCGTTCTATGCGCTGCTCTTTGGCCCGCTGGTGTACCCCGAGACACGCGAACTGCCCTTCCAATTCGTCCGGCAAAACATCGATACGCTCCTGACCGTGATTCCACGGGAAGTGGGCGAAGACTATGCCGCGGTATTGCCGTCTGTGGGACGCGCATTCTGCGACGCATCGCACCGCGACGCAGTCCGGACGTTCTTTCAGGATCGCGTAAAGTCGTTCACGGGCGGTCCCAGAATCCTGGCGCAGGTGCTGGAAGAAATTGATTTGTGCATGGCCAAACGCAAGGCGCTGACGCCGGAGTTGGAAGAGTTTTTACAACGATACTGAAAAACTAAAATCACCGGCCGCTTACGCTCGAGGTTCGGAAAAGTTACCGAACCGCGACCGTGAGGGAGTCGGTGCCGTGTTCGCTTTTCAGACTCTTGATATACTTTCTGTAAATCCTGGAGGCTCCACGATGAGACTAGTCACCGCGCTCTTGGCCTGCGCGACAATATGCGCGGCCGCACCGAGTGGCGAACCCAAGGTCGAGATCGGCGAGATCAACGGCGCTAAATTCCGCATCGATATTCCCGCGAAATGGAACGGCGGACTGGTGATGTATTGCCATGGTTACGCACAGACCGCTGTCAGCTACAAGGAAGGCCCGCTCGCTCCCGTGCTAGCGGTGTTTACCGATCAGGGTTACGCAGTGGCGCAGTCAGGATACGCCGCCGGAGGATGGGCCATCCAGGAAGCGGTGGAGGATACCGAGGCGCTGCGCCGGCACTTCACCACCAAATATGGACAGCCCAAGGAAACTTTCATCACCGGACATTCCATGGGCGGATTCCTGACCATGATGTTCATGGAGCGCTTCCCCACCAGCTATGACGCCGGTCTGGCGCTGTGCGGTCCGTTGGCTCCGACAACATATTTCATGGAGCGCGGCGCATTTGACGCTCGCGTGGTGTTCGACTACTATTTCCCCGGGGCCTTGCCGCCGCCGGATAAAGTTCCGCCGGATTATCAGAATACGCCCGAGGCCGCCAAGCAACTGCAAGCGGTGATCGACGAATCGCCCGAGAAGGCCACCGCGCTGCTCCGCTATTCCGGCATTCACAATACGAAGGATCTGGCGGGCGTGCAGACGTTTATCACTTTCATGCTGCTGGATCTCCAGCGGCGCGGCGGTGGCAATCCATTCAGCAACCGCGATGTGATCTACGAGAGCCAGGACGATTACAATGCCCTCAACGACGGCGTGAAGCGTTACAGCGCCGACCCCCGCGCGGCGGAATACATTCGCACCTGGTACACTCCCACCGGCAGGCTGACGCATCCGATGCTGGCGATTCACACGAGTTACGATCCCTTGGTGCCAGTGCGCATCCCGAACAGGTATCCGGAACTGATAGAGCAAACCGGTTCTCAAGCCATGTTCGTGCAGCAATACGTGAAGCATGACGGCCACTGCGCCATTTTGCCGGCGGAGATTGCCGCGGGCTTCACGGAGTTGCGAGCGTGGAAGGACAATGGCATCAAGCCGCACTCCGGGTTGCATCCTGAAACAGCGGACGCGGCTGGAAGCCGCTAACCGCGTTCTTCGGTTACTCAGTTCGGTTGCTGGCCCAGGTCTCGGTCGCCTGTCCGGTCGGGTTTGGTCAGCGTGCCAAGGAGATCGACGTGCCGGCGGAGTGCCTGCCGGACGCCCTAGATTAGGGGTGGTCCCCTTGCTCACGCGCGGGGCTACAGAATCGCTGGACCAATGGAATAATTGGACCACCGGAGTCACTGGCAAACGGAATCGCTGGACCACCGGAGTCACTGGACAATCGGAATCACTGGACCAATAGAATCGCTGGACCACCGGAATCACAAGCCAATCGGAATCGCTGGACCAATGAAATCACTGGACCACCGGGAATGTAGCTCCGCGCGTCAGCAAGGGGATTAGCAGAGCGCTAGCGGACGAATCGGCGATCCGGTTCCACCGCGGATCTTCAGTGGAGCTGCCACGAAAACAAATTCGTAGATTCCATCCCGCGCCAGTTCTTCCAGATTCAGTGCTTCGATGATGTGGATTCCGCTCTCCACCAGCAAATGAACATGCACCGGCATGCTGGCGGCCGGGACTTTTTCGAACGCGACAGTATCGGAACCGGCGGCGAAAATGCCGTGCCTGCTCAGCCAGCGCGCGGCTTCGATTTCCGGACCTGGACCGCATGGTACGGCGCCTGCGCCACCGGTGATGTAACGCGCGGCATAGTTCCAGAAACGCGCCCAGCCGGTCCTGATCAGAACGATATCGCCGTTCTGGATTTCCACCTTCGCGGCCGCCTTCAAATGTTCGGGCGTGATGGAGAAGTCGGTGGGTAACGCATCCGTCTTCAGGTGCCCAGCCACATCCAGCAGCACGCCACGCCGCAGGATTGGCGCGATGGTGTCTACGGAGTGCTCGCGAACGCCCCCGGTATCGCTCTGAACCGCCGCTGCCTCCATGCCGCCGTGAAGCTTTCCGCCGCATGAAAAATGACACAGCGCGTCAATATGCGTCCCGACGTGGCTGCCCAAGGCGATCGAATCCGCAGCCGAGCTTACGCCGCCTTCCGCCACCAGGTCACCGTGCTTCTTGGTGAGCCCGAAGAGAAACGGCGGATGGGTTGGATAATGCGGCATGCCGGCGAAGTACGGCTGAGCCAGGTCGTAGACCTTCGACTCCCGAATCCGGTCGAGCAGGTCATTGTAGGTCATTCATCCGCGGCCGGGTAGGTCATTCATCCGCGGCCGGTCTTCGCTCGTAACGCTGCTGTCTTATACGCCCGATGGCGAACTCTCGGCTTGGACGGTGTCGGGTCCGCGGAAGCCCAGCGGCCCAACCGGTATTGGCGCGAGTAGCCGGATGTGAGATTCGTAATGGTTACGGTAACCGCTCCGCTGGAATTGGTTGAATATCTTTCTTCGATCTGCTCCGACGCCGCGGCAGCCGAGTGCGTCACCGGCGTATCATCCGATGCCTGCAGCGCGGGATCGAACGGAAACCGGATCTCGTCCCACACCGTGACATCGCCGCCGGGCTGCCCATCCTCCACCATGTAGGTGCATTCTATATAACGGAAATGGCCGATATTGTGCACCGGCGTATATCGCCGCCGGATTTCAAGCGGCTCCTCGCTGGGGCGCGGCAAAATGGCGCCTTTGGTGAAGAGCGGATCGAAAATAACTTTCTTCCCGCTGTCGCTCTCGCGCCATACGCCGAAGTAGCGCGAGAATTTTTCACTCAGCACGTAGCCGGCCTGCTGGTCGGCCTGAATGGCCAGCCCGATCGCCGTAGCGGACCGCGCATGCACGGATCGCCGGACGCGTTTGCCAAAGCGCTCTTTCAGCATTCGGTTTACGATGGGCAGCTCGCTACCTCCGCCGGTGACATACAAAGCTTCCAGCTCGCCGCCCGGCATGTGTTTCACCAGCAGATCTTCCACCACCTGCAGGGTCTCTTCCACCAGCGGGCGGCAACGCTCGTAATAGTCGGCGGCCGGAACGCTCACCGTGCCCCATCCTTCGCGCACGTTGTCCAGATCGATCGCGATCTTGCGCGTGTTCGGGTGCACCGTCTCTTTTTTGAGGCGGCATTCTTCGAGCAACTTGAACTGTTCGGATTGAGAAAGCTCCTGGCGGTCTTCATCGCTCACCGCCATTTCGGCCAGGATCTCGTCGAAATCGTCCCCGCCCAGGGTTTGAATCCCTTCGGTAGCCAGCACCTCGTGGGTTTTCTCTCCGATGGTCACGAGCGAGGCGTCGAACGTTCCACCGCCTAAGTCGTACACCAGAATGACGCCGGTGACTTTGGTTTTGTGACCGTACTCGATGCAGGCGGCGGATGGTTCATTCAGCAGGCCGATCACGTCGCAGCCGGCCAACCGGAACGCTTCCACGGTGAGAAATCGTTGGTTGCTATTGGCGTTGGCCGGAACCCCCAGCACAACTTCTAAACGTTGTTGCTGCTGCAATAATGCGGCTCTGAGCGCGGAGGCCATCTCATGAAGCACCTGATTTAATGGCACGGCGGAATCGCCAAGCTGCACCACGGTATTCGGGCCTGCGTCCTGCAGTACGCGTTTTAAGGACCGCACAATGGTCCAGTTCGGATATTGCTGGCATGCCCAGGCCTGCCAGCCGTAAAGACGCTGGTCCCCTTTCACGGCAACCAGGGAGGGAAACCAATCCACTACCGCGCCGTCGGGGTCCTCAAAAGGAAGGATGGGATAATTCCCGCGATCCACCGCGGCCACGACCGTGCGCGTGGTGCCAAAATCAATTCCCAGCCTCATGTGCGTACCGCAATCGCCATGAAATTCGATTGTAGCGCAGGCCGGGAAAACGCGCTACTACTTTCGCCATGCCGTCTCCATTAAAAACATTTCGTTCTCTTCATGTTTAACTGTTGAAATAAGCTACCATGGCGACATGTTCGAGAATTTTCACGGTAACGCGGCCATCGCCCAAGCGCTTCAGGACATGGCGCGCCAGGGCCGAATTCCGCAAACCATCCTGCTGGACGGCGCGGAGGGAGTGGGAAAGGCAACGCTGGCCCGCCGGTTCGCCGCCACGTTGCTGGGCGACGCCCGGAAGATCGAACTGGATGATCTCAGCCTGGAACAAAACGCCGAGATTATCGCCGAACGCGAGAAGTGGCCTTCCGATAAACGCAACGACGATCCACTGCTTTTCGCCACGCATCCGGATTTCCTTACCTTCGCGCCGGATGGGCCTCTACGGCAGATCACCATCGAGCAGATGCGTCTGTTGAAAGAGCGCGCGCAATTCAAACCGTTGCACGGAAGCCGGCGGGTTTTCCTGATCGACCATATCGACCGAGCGAATGAGCAGGCTGCGAATTCGTTGTTGAAGACGCTGGAAGAACCGCCTGAGCATCTGATTATCGTGCTCACTGCTGAGAATCCGTACGATCTGCTGCCTACCATCCGCTCGCGCGCGGTGTTCTTCCACTTGGGTCCGCTAGCGATCAGCGAGATGGAAGCGTTCGCAGCGGAGCGCGGCCTTTCTGATGCTGAGCGGCGCATCGCGCTATCGGCGGGCAGTCCCGGGCTGGCCATTGCCATGGATCTGGAAGTATACGAAGAGCGCCGCTCGGCGATGCTGAAACTTTTGCAAGCAGCGGCCGGACGCGCGCCATTTTCCGAATGGGTGAAACACGCTGAAGCCATGTCGGCCCGCAAACAGGAAAAGCTCGATTTCTTTCTCAATATTCTTTACGTGCTGCTGGAGGATGTGCTTTTGGCGGCGCAGAAAACGGGCGAGATCCGGAATGTCGACATACGGTCTGAGATCGAAGCGCTGGCGTCGCACGTGTCCTTCGATTGGATCCGCGCGGCGGTGAAGAAGGTGGATGAACTGGGTGAGTTGTTGCGCCGGAACATCCAGAAAAACATTGCGTTGGATGCGCTGGTGGTGGAGCTGCGCCGGCTGGCGGCGTAACGTCCCCTCGCTCACGCGCGGGGCTACGCGGCCGATCCGGTCACACCGCGATGTTGTTAGCGCAATGGGCTGCTCGCGCCGTGCCGCTCGCTTCGCGCCGCACTGCTCACGCCATGCTGCTCGCTTCGCGCTGTGCTGCTCGCTTCGCGCCGTGCTGCTCGCTTCGCGCTGTGCCGCTCGCTTCGCGGCTTGTTGCTCTCGCGCCTGTAGCCCGCACCCTGAGCAAGGGGACAAGTTGCGGCGAGGGCCGTCATTATGGTTCAATAATGCTTAGAGCATCTGAGCAATCCTTCAAAAGGCCCCAAATAATTTCCAAGCGTGCGGGACCTGAGCGGATCATCTGGAATGAGGGAGTCTTGCCGTGGAGTCTGCAAATCGCAAATTAATCCGTCCGTCCCTGAATGAAATCAAGGATCAAAGGGACCGGCGTAATAGCCATCAGAAGAAGTCCGCTCCTCCCGATCAGACCAATGCGGAAAATTTCTATTACATGAAGCAAATGCAGGCCAAGACGCCGATGATCTTCGTGCTCAAGGATGGAGAAACGCTGGAAGGCATCATCGAGTGGTATGACAAGACCTGCCTGAAGATCAACCGCGAGGGCGCTCCCAATTTGCTCATCTTCAAGCCGAACATCAAGTACATGTATAAGGCCTCTGACCACTAAGAGTGGGGCAGGCGCTTCCGCCTGCCAAGCGTTCAGCGCCGCTTCTCCAACGTTTTTTCCCGCATCGCCAATCGATACGTTCTCCGCTCACCGGCTTCCTCATACCGGCGCTTCTCATCCGTGGTCTCTGGAATCACGCAGGGAATCGGTTTGCGTTGGC
>Ga0210388_10003014_pt1 | contig 13185 bp, 6 predicted proteins | sample IncBWC19OmetaG_FD_155485 | JGI IMG/M metagenome (GOLD analysis project Ga0210388, IMG submission 155485) | Forest soil microbial communities from Barre Woods Harvard Forest LTER site, Petersham, Massachusetts, United States - Inc-BW-C-19-O ... | reverse complement strand
TTGAGAAGCGCCAGTTTTCCGGGCTCTCCTTTGGTCTGCAGTTGACGGCCGAATCGTTGCGCAAAATACTGTGCCGCATGAAGCACCGAAACCGTCTCCGGCCCAGTGACGTTCAGGATTCGAGCGCGGGATTCGCAGAGTTCGAGCGAGCGGATCGCGTAGGAATTGGCATCGCCCTGCCACAGAACGTTTACGACCGGAACCGATACATCGACAGCCTGACCGTCATAAACCTGCCTTGCGATATCAACAAGCACGCCGTAGCGGAGATCAATCGCATAGTTGAGACGAAAGATCAGGCAAGGCGTAGAAAACTTTTTGGAGTAGTACTGGAAGACGCGCTCGCGGGCCAGGCAGGACTGTGCATACTCACCGATAGGCGATGGCGCATCGGACTCGATGCATCCGCCGCGCTCCGGCGCGATGAAGGGGTAGACATTTCCAGTCGAGAAAGCCACGATGCGGGAGTCGCGATAGTGCTGAGCAACCCAGGCCGGAACAACAGCGTTCATGGCCCATGTCAGTTCAGGATCGGCGGTAGCTCCGAACTTGCGGCCAGCAAGGTACAAAACATTTTCGACCTGAGGAAGCGTTCTTACCTTCTCGGAATCCAACAAGTCTGCCGCGATAGTTTCGACTCCGGCCCTGTTGAGTTCCTGTCGATCTGCAGAGCCTTCGAAGCGGGAGATGGCGATGACTCGCTGTTTGCCCTCTGCGCGCTCAATCGCCAAACGGAGGCGCCGCGCAAGGGTTGGACCCATCTTGCCGCCTGCTCCCAGGACGACCACGTCGCCTTTCAGCCGGCGCGCGAAGGCGACGTCTGCATCACTGGGAGTGGCTAAAAGGGAAGCGAGTTGGTCATCCGAATTGACTTTCTGCATGGGCACGGGCAGCTCATCAACAATAGGAGGTTACGATCTCTGGCCTGGCGAAGCTGTCATTGAGGTGATCATGTAGTTTCGCTATACGAAATGAATGTTTGAAATCCGGATACAGCATAAGCAACGTGTCCGGGGGCTGTCAAGAATTTGGAGGCTGTCAGGAATTCTGAAGCTGCTCATTCCGAGAGCCATCGAGCTGCCTGGGCGGCGTGAAGGAAGGGCATGCTCCAGTATTCAAGCGTGTTCCATTCGATGGCCGTCGACTCCTCGAGATGGGGGGTATCGTCCGGACGTCCAATGAAGCCGGTGAACATCGCCTCGGGAATTTGAGGGATGCGAAACGAGTAACCGATTGGCTGCCGATATCCGATTCCTGAAAAGAGCGACCGGTTGAGAGGGTTGTGCCCAAGGCACCAGTGCACAAGACATTCTGCGGCGAAACGCCAGTCCTGGCGATGGAAAAGGGCGGCGGCCTTTGCCATCAGGTGAGCATGGCTCATGAGCACCGAACTTGTGCCGTGCACGATGCCTTGCTGATTGTAGGGATGAATGAACGTTCGAACGCCGTGGCTGTTCCCCGCATCGCGGAAACCCTGGCGATCCGGCCGGGGAGGGTTGATATAGACGCCGTATGGTGTAAGGGAGAACGGATTGCTTTGCGCTTCGGCCAATAAGTAGTCCTCGATGTATGCAAAGACTGAAGAACGGGCGGCGTCGGCCAGCGTGGCATCCTTGAGAAGAGGTCGCAGCTCCCAAAGACGTAACAGTGTCAGGGCAGGGTCCGCTGCGAAGGCGATGGAACGAAAGGCATCAGAATCGTTGGCTTCCATGAAGTATCCGCTGAGGCTATATCTGGTGTTGGCCTGGCGAGCAAAGAGCTCGCGTGCTGCCGTCGTAATGGCAGCCATGGAGTCAGCGTCACCGGCTGCAAGAAGTTCAAGACAACCACGCAGCTCCGCAGCAACAAACAACGTGCGGCCGTCGTGGCGATGGTTACGTGCGTAGCTTGCCGCTTTCCGGGCGAGTTCAAGGCACTTTGCGGAACTTACGGCGGGAAGCAAGCGAGAGATCCGGGCCTGCGTGGACACGAAGGACCACTGCACGAGGGGATTGTAGGTAGTGCGCACCATGCGTTCGTCGCTCGAAGCAGGAATGTTGTCCGTCCAGCGGTTATCAGCGGCGTCCGCAAAACAGCCAGGATGATTCTCGAACCACCAATCTTTTTCGTAAGACAACGATGTGCCAGCGGGAGCGTGGCCACCGGCAACATCTTCAAACACCTGCCCATCGGGCGCGATCATGGCGTGAAAAAAACGGTTGCCCCAGGCAATCTCTTCAAGCAGGGAGCTGGATGGAATACCACCGCGTTCGAGTGAATCGCCAGTTGCATCATGTAGCGCGGCGAGCGTGTCGAGATGCTGAAGAGTGAAGGCAAGCCATTTGCGGAAGTCTCCGGCATCATGCCAGCCGCCTGTGGCAGGCCAGGGCGATCCGTCGCGATCGAGAACCCCGTCATCCAGATGGCAGGCTTCGTGAACACCGAATACTTCACAGCCGCAGCGTTGCGAGCGAAGAAACGTGAGGTAGCCGGCAATGATTCGGTCATAGATGCGGTCACGAATCGCGAATGGCGGAGAGATCTGCCAATCGGTTTCGATCTGGTAGCTGCCCGGTGTCGTGAATGCCGAAAAGTCTGCTTGCCAAAATGTGCCCCATCTCGTGGCACGTCGCTCAAGCTCGCCGCTGTACAAGGGAGGATGCGCCGTATCGCGGAGTGTAAGCGTGCCGCGCAGCAGGTCGTATGGAGAAGGAAAACGTGCGGAAAAACCTGGGTCAGGAGGACGATCCCGCTCCATGCGCAGGCAGTTCTGGCGCAGATAGAACGGGATTCGCTCGGGCAGGTCCTCTGTGCCTTCCGGGACAAGCGTCAAAATTTTAGGGCTGTGCGGAAGGTATCCGAGATGGCTGAGGCTGAGCTGCATGGTGAACGATGATATCCGCCTCAGCCAATCTGCGTGATATCTGTTTTTCAGCGGGCGATGGCTGGACGAGCGATAGAACTAGGTCCCAGTTGCAGCGAAGCTTTGCGCGCTGCCTCTTTCACAAGCGCGGCAATCTCCGCTTCTCGTTCCGCTGAAAATTCCTGAAATGGAAGCGTAATGCTGATGGCCGCCGCTGGCAGATTATCGCTGCCTGCAACGCCCGCGGCCAGCACCCAGTAACCAGGCAACAGCTCTTCGACATTGCGCGCATAGCGCATTTTTCTGACCTCGACGAGTTCCTGCTTCATGCGCGTCACGGAGGTGATGGTGCTGCTGGTGTACTTTTCCGAGCTCTTGGCCATGATGCGGTCGACTTCTTCCTGCTTCATGCCGGCGAAGAAGATTTTGCCGGATGCCGTGGCGTTCAGCGGACGCCGAAGGCCGACGTCAGCAAAAGCGTCAGGCGCACCCAGGTCGCCGACCGAGTGAATGAAAAGAACGTAGTCCTGATCAAGCACACCGAGCTGAACGGTGCCCGGAATTTGACGGGCGAGCTCCTGCATAGGGAAAAATGCTGCACGATAGAGCGGCGAATGGCGCAAATAGCCGGAGCCAATCCAGAGAGCGTGGCTGTTGAGCATGTATCGGCGAGTTGTTGGTTCCTGGGTGATGAGGTTGCCCTGAATCAAAGTGGTGCACAGGCGGTGCGCGGAAGGCTTGGGAATATCGAGCCGGGCGGCGAGTTCGCTGAACGACAGTTCAAAGGGCTCATCGGCAAGGAGTTCCAGCACTTTAAGGCACCGAAGCGTGGAACTCATGGCAGTTGATGCCTTCTTCATGGCTATTACTGTCTCATCGTGAGTCTTGACATTGCAATGTCGTTTCGGGTACCTTGCTCCGCAATACAAACATGTATTTCGCATGTCGGAACTACAGCGTCAAAAAGCCCAATCATTCCGCCGAAATGCGAAGACAAAATGAGGAGATCGGGCAGATGAAGATGCTTATTCAAAGTTCCCGTGCGAGATGGTCGGTCATTATGGCGTTGTGCCTTTTCGTGGCAGCGTTCTTTGGAAAGGCGCATCGCGCAGACGCTCAGGAGGTGACGGCCACGATCAACGGCGTAGTTACCGATCCAACAGGCGGGGTAGTACCTAACGTGGAGGTGAAGGTCGAAGATCTCGATCGTGGCACGGTATGGCCGGCGAAAACGAACAGCTCAGGTTTTTACAACGTGAGCCAACTGCCCATCGGCCGTTATGAGGTGCGCGTAACTGCGGCCGGCTTTCGTACGGCGGTTGAGTCACCCATTGAACTTCAGTTGAATCAGGTTTCAGCGGTGAACATTAAGTTGGTGGTGGGGTCTGAAAATCAGACCGTTGAAGTCACCACGGAAGCGCCGCTGTTGCAGACCGAGACGACCGATGTTGGCACGGTGATCGACGCGCGTACCAACGTCACCTTGCCGTTGGCCAGCCGCAACTATTTGCAGCTTACGCTTCTGACGCCGGGTGCTGTGACTGTACAGCCCACCGGGTTCGAGAGCGGTCAGAACGCCGGACAGGTCGCGCGTCCAGAGATCAACGGAAACCGCTTCGACGCGAATAGCTACCTGCTGGACGGGATGGACAACAATGATGCGGGAAGCAACTATGTTGCCTACTCACCGCAGCCCGACGCCATTCAGGAGTTCCGCGTTATCACGCAGAATGCCCCTGCCGACTTTGGTAATTACATGGGCGGCGTTATCAGCGCATCGATCAAGGGCGGGACAAACTCCTTCCACGGCTCAGCCTTCGAGTTTTTCCGCAACAACGTGCTGAACGCGAACCAGTGGGAGAACAAGCTGGTGCCGGGTAACATTATTCCGCGTCAGCAGTTGCGTTGGAACGAGTTTGGCGGCGCCGTTGGTGGGCCGATCATTAAAGACAAGCTCTTCTTCTTTGCCGACTACCAGGGCGAGCGCTTTGACTATCCGCGGACATCATCCCAGATCACAGTATTTACTGCGGCGGAGCGTACGGGCAATGTCTCTGAATTGGTGGCGGCTGGCAAGACCATCGTCGATCCGAAAACCGGGGCGCCCTTCCCGAACAACCAGATTCCGACCAACGAGCTAAGTCCCGCCGCGTTGGCGATTATCAATTCAAGCTTGTACCCCACGCCGATCAATGACCTTCTTCAATCGAACGCACTCAACACCTACGCAACCAAGACCGACGACGATCAGGGCGATGGCCGTCTCGATTTCGCTAAAAGTGAGAAGGATCACTTCATGGGTCGTTTCTCGTACGGAAACTTGACGGTCCCCACGATCAACTCGTTCAACTACAAGTACAACCCGTTCAACTTGGTTTCGACGTGGAACTTCGTCACCGGCTACACGCGAACGCTATCGCAAAGCATGGTGAACGATGCGCGTCTGGGTGTGAACTACGTTCGGGTCGGACAGAACCACACCACCTCAAACTTCTCCGGAGATGCAGGGACGTTGTTCAAAATCCCCGGTTTGACTACAAGCTTCCTGCCGGCTATGAGTTTCAGCGGAGGCTATGTGACTGGCTTTGGCACCAAGGAGAGCATCACGGATAACTACGACACTTCGGTTCAATATTCGGATGTACTGAGCTGGGTGCATGGCAAACACAACACGCGCTTCGGCTTCGAGGGCTGGCGCATTCGCACCAATGGATTGTTCAACGGCACTAATGGACAGGCCGGCAGCTTTGGCTTTGCTACGACTTACTCGGGCAGCCCGGAATCAGACTTCCTGCTCGGCCTGCCTACCAACGTCGGCGCCGGCAGCCTGGGTTCGGAATGGGGACAGAGGAACAATGTCTTTGCGGGCTTTGTTCAGGATGACTGGAAGATCGCCTCTAAGTTAACCTTCAACCTTGGACTCCGTTACGAGACCCATACACCGTTCGTAGAGTCACAGAACAGGCAAGTCAATTGGGATCCGCAGACAGGTGTTTTCGAGTTGCCAGGTCAAAACGGTAACAACGACGCCCTCTACGACTCGTACAACGGTTACGGAAACTACCAGCCTCGTATCGGTGTGGCTTATCAGGTGCTGCCCAAGACCACGGTTCGCGCGGCTTATGGATTGTCGTCGTTCATGGAAGGTACGGGTCTCGGATTGCGTCTGCCTGGCAATCCGCCGCAACCGATCGCGGCCAGCGCGAACTATAGCTCACTTGCCTATCCGACGACTACATTGGACCAGGGCTTCACGCCGATCTCCGTGCCTGCGGGATGTACGATTGCCGGCCTGGAGAGCGCTGCCCCGATCTGCTACAAGGGCTCGATCATTTACTCGTGGGACAAGAAGGTGCAGCCGGCACACTCGAACCAGTGGAGCCTGTTCGTGCAGCAGCAGCTCTCTGCACGAACCGCCTTCCAGATCGGATACGTCGGCCAGTCGACCAAGCACCTGACCAACGCACAGTTGCTCACGCAACTTGTATGGGATTCGCCGGGAGTCGTCAGTCCCTCACCGTATTTTGCGAATAACCTGCCGGTCATTGACCAGGTGGCGTATATCTTCGGCACTTTCGCGGAGGCACACCAGAACTACAACGCCCTGCAGACCGAGATAGACGGACGGTTGGACCGTGGCCTGTCGTATCTGCTCAGCTACACCTGGTCGCGTTGCATGACGAATTCTCAGGGCTTCTGGGGAGAAGGCGGACAATCCTCCGCGCCGAGCTCCTGGTGGCAGAACTCATACAATCCGGAGGGTGAGGTTGGCGCCTGCTACTACAACGTCAAGGGCGTCTTCACCGGCTATCTGATCTATGATCTGCCCTTTGGTCGCGGCAAGCAGTTCGGCGCCAACATGAACAAGTATGCCAACGCAGCAGTGGGCGGCTGGAAGCTGAGTGCGATCCCGACCTTCCGCGGCGGCTTCCCGCTTACGCTGAGCTCGAACGCCGACCACTCCGGCACGAACTCCTTCCAGAACCGGCCAAATTGCATCGCGCCCCCGCATGTACTGCACAAACAGACCATCGGGAACGGATTCTACGGCTACCGGTGGTTCGATCCTGCTTCCTACCAGGAGCCCAGCGCTGGCTACTTCGGCACCTGCAGCGTGAGCTCGGTGTACGGTCCGGGCGAGCAGAACATCGACCTGAGCCTGGCCAAGGTCTTCCCCATCACGGAGCGTCAGAATATCGAGTTCCGCGCCGAGTTTATCAACGCCTTTAACCACACCATCCTCGACGCACCGAGCAATGGCGGTATCGACGTTGCGAATCCGAATGGCGGCACAATCGGCCAGGTCAATACGTCGGAAGGAGCGCGCAACATCCAGTTCGCACTCAAGTACAACTTCTGACCCTGAACCGGCGAGGGCATCTACCAGTGTCAGCTTTCACCATGTTGCCGGACCGAGGAGCCTGCGAGCCTTGGTCCGGCGCCTTTGGTTTCTTTGGGCACCAACCTAGCGTAGGGTGATTGGTATCCGCCGTGCCCGATGAGGAAGCCTGCTCCTGATGATGCGCCACCGTGATCTCATCGCCTTTCTGAAGCCCGTCATGAGCCAGTTCCACGATGCTGGCCGCATGGAATTGATGGACTTTACCGGGCAGGTGACGGACATTGAAGCGAACAGCTATCGATTGTGCCTGCGCATGGGACTTGCTGCCGGTACCTACCGCGGGCGCATCCAGATGAAACCACGTTCGTTCGATATGGAAACCGCGTCCATGAAGATGATTCGCGTGCCGGACGGCGAGCGGCTTGCGATTGGCCCCTGGGACCTCGATCACGTTCACAACGTGATGGCCATACCGATGGTTAGCACGTATGTGAATGGCTCGCTTAAAGGTGGCCTGTGGTTTGCCATGCCCGGCCCTGAGCAAATAGCCAACGGGCAGCTCTTCGCAGAGTTTGGATTCGATGCGAAAAGGGGCAGCAACGAACTGGTGCTCGAACTGATTGCGCGCGACCGTGAACGGATGAACTGGCGCGACCTGGACTTTCTGGAACTAGGCAAAGACGATCGCCGCAGAGTTCCGTTGACGCCGCTATCGCAGCAGACACCGCGCATTTTCCTCACAAGGCAGGAAGCAGAGCAGGCAGGGAAGCGCTGGCAGGGGACTGGCGAGTTTGAAGCATTGTGCGAACAGCTGCGCGGTGAAGACCTTGTGATGCTGACGGACAATAGCCAGGGCACACTGTCGCTCGCGTGCATTGTGTTCAGCTTCACGGGAGATGAAGTTATTGGCAGCCGCGCACGGGATACGATCCTCGAGCTGGCCCGCGCAGCTACGTGGAGTGGACGCCCCGACCCGCTGCTGATGGGCGGAGAGAATGACCGCGGCATTTCCCTGCGTTTATTCCACATTGCGCTTGCATGGGACCATTTGCAGCCCTTGCTGACCGACGACGATCGCAAGGCATTGCTTGACAAAGCCGATGAATATCTCCTCAAGATTTATGACTTCACAGTTCTGCAGCGCGCGTACATGGGGTATCCAGCGATCGACCCCCACTCGCTGGGGAGCTGGAATGGCGCGGCGATCGCCTGCATGGCGTTCTACGACGAGCTTGAAATCGCGCGGTATGCTCTTCCGTTCTTTCACGGACTCTTCTGCGACAGCCTGAAGCTTTTTCCTGCGAGCGGGAAAGCCGCGTGGGCGACTTACTTTCCATTTCACCTGGCGCTTTACCTGGCCGCGGCGCATACCTTCGCCGGCAGGACGCCGGAGCTATCGTCCAGCGAATTCCTCGATAACCTGGGATCTGCACTGCTCGTTTCGTTCGAAGCTCCGAACAGCCAGGAGCTACAGCGAGGGTTGCGTACGAGAGAGCACCGTTTTCTCACGGCATTCCTGTACCACTTTCATCCGGCAAATGGCATTGATGCGATCTATCGCGCCTTTGTCCAAAGAGAGCGGCAGGCTGCAGGAGGGCTCTCTCTGGGTATGTTCGATCTGCTGTACGCGCCCGATGAAGCTGGTCCCGTTTCAGAGTTCCCGAGTCGGCCACTCTTTGCAAAAGATGTGGGCGACCTGATCGCAATTTCGCGAAGCGAACATAGGGTTGCCGTATCTGTCGCAGGAGGCTGCAAGGCGGGACGTCTCGCATGCTTTACCCTGATGCCGCAGAATCGTGAGTTTGCTCCGTCGCTTGGTGCGCTGGAAGTAGCGGTCGATGGCACGCCGGTAATCTGCAACGTAAACATCAGTGGATATGGAATCAACAGCGCGCTGACGAATGCGATGTGCTTCGATGATGGTGGCGGCGTTACGAATGGCCAGTATCTGAATGGGGCGGTTCGGCCGGAACAATGCAGCGTGATCCGTCGGTGTCTGCTTGGTGAGCGCTATGTCTATGCACACATCGTGCTGACCGAAGCGCTTGATCCGGCGCTCGAGGTGCGTCAGGCAGACCGCATTTTCGTTTTCGATCGCAAGACAGGAACCATCGTGCTTTCTGACGCGTTCGATGGATCGCGTCCACTGCGTTTCGCCACACATTTGCACTGCTCAGGATCAGTAACGGACCTCGGTGAGGACATATACCGGCTCACGGGCGGGCAGGCCAATCTGATTGCCGGCATCAAGCGAGGAAGTAAACAACTGGATGACGCCGAGCGCGGAGAAATCTTCGTGCAGGTATTGCGAACGTCTGAGACGGCGCATGTTGTTGTGGAGGAACCGGCGTGGGTGCCTGGATATATCTATGGCTTGAACCTTAGCGGGCATGAGGAGTTGAGCGATGGACGTTTCCCGCGTTATCGGCGGTGGCGCCTGGAGTGTGACGAACGCGTAAAAAAAGGCGCGCTCCTCCTGGCTTTGAGCTTGCAGCCTGCCCTGGTACATCTCGATGGCGACGATGTCGTTCTCCCCGAAGGCGGCTTGAGCTTCGGTTTGGAATCACGAGAGGCGCTGGGTGTGCGATGTGAGTGCGAGTGTCTTCTGTGGGACAAAGGCGAACAGCGCGTGACTGCAATCGGCGCGTTGTCGCTGGAACACAAGGGCTGTCACCTTACATTCGTCTCCGCAGTGGATGTCGAATACTTAGCCGGAGAGGGTAAAGGCACGGCGTACTCGCAGTCGGCACAGCCGCCAATTTCGAGTGAGGGAGTCAGCATGCAGCCATGGGAGCCCGTAGGCGAAGAGGGCTGGAAGACGCAATGCGCATATCGCGCATCATTTGAGCGCAATGCATTCGCAACGGTAACGAAGAGGAGTAGCGATGAGCGCGAATGACGCGGTCGAAGTGGCCATCCTTGGGGGCGGTCAAATGGGGATGAATGTGATGCAGCATCTGAAAGACAGCCCTCTTCTGGGCGGCATCACCGTGTTTGATCCCAATGCAGAGCGCTTAGAGCAATTCAGGCATGATCGCCGGGTGAAGACTTCAGATTCGCTCGAGCGGGTTCTGGATGATCCAGCGATCCGGCTGGTTTTCATCACGGCTTCCAACGACGCGCACAAAACACTTACGATCGCCGCACTCGAGGCTGGTAAGGCAGTCATGTGCGAAAAGCCCATGGCGACGAACCTGGCTGATGCCGAAGCCATGGTTGAAGCGGCGGAGCGGACGAAGGGCTTTCTGCAGATCGGGTTCGAACTGCGCTATTCGCATCTCTATACCACGGTAAAAGACTGGATTGAGAAGGGCCTTTTGGGACGGGTTTTGAACACGCAGTGCACCTACTGCACGAGCGCCTGGGGACGCCACAACGTTTGGCGTGCAGCCTCAGGTACCAGTGGGGGTATGTTTGGCGAGAAGCTCAGCCACTACGTCGATCTGGTTCGATGGTGGATTGGCGATGAAGTCGAAGAAGTGTATGCAGTCAGCGCTCCGAATGCCATTTCGTATTACGAGGTTCGCGACAACTATCACTGCACCTATCGATTCAAAAATGGTGCCGTGAGCCAACTGACGTTCATGATGGCGCCCGCGGCTACATTCAAAGGGGATCCTCTCCAGAACGCGGTTTCGCAACAGGCTGGCGACGGCCACATGTTGCGCTACATGGTTTACGGAGATAAGGGCGCGGCTGAGACGGATGTGTTTCCGCGAACGCTAAAGCGGTGGGAGTTCGGCGAAGACGATTACGGACAATCCAGCGCATGGGTGCAAACGGAAACATGGGACCCTGATCGTGATTTTGCTTACTTCCACAACACGCATGATCAGGCGCTCGATATTGTGCGGCGTGTAGCCAAAGGTGAGAGCCCCAAGAATAATCCGCGAGAAGCCCTGGAAACAACGAGGCTATGTTTTGCTGCGGAGCTTTCTGCGACCGAAAAGCGTGTCGTCCGGCTCGACGAACTGAAGCAGGGAAGTGGGCGATGAGCGAGCAGGCAAACCCGGAAGAAACACCACTCCTCACGGCTTGCGAAGAGACTTCGCCACCGCGTGAAGATGCGAATCTGCGGACCTTTTACGCTGATAAGCCGAGGATGTGGCGGAACGTATTTTGGGTAACGTTTGGACATTTCGGCATGGCGCTTGCGATGACGATTGTCGAACCCTTGATGAGTCTAAGGCTCAAAGCGATTGGTGTAAGTGACTCCGGGATTGGATTGCTGGCCTCTGCCAATCTTTGGGGCGTCAGCTTTCTGGTGATGTACTTCTCTTGGAAGAGCGATCACTGCATTAGCCGGCTTGGGCGCCGCACGCCGTTTGTTCTACTGTCTTTGCCGTTTGTGACTCTTGCGATTGTCCTCTTTCCGTTATTCAGCGCGAAGTGGCTTTTGATCGGCCTGATGATCGTCTACTTCTTCTTCAACGATGTGAAGGCTTCCACGTATCCGCTGTTGGCGATTGATTGCGTGTCGAAGGATGTGCTTGCGCGCGTTTCCGGACTGGTCGCGATCATGACCAGCCTGGCCGGTTTTCTATCTTCGCGAGTCGGCGCAAAGATGGCAGACATGCATCCAGTGCGTGTATTCGTTCTGGCGGCGGCGGCCAATTTGCTGGCCACGTTGCTCGCGATGTGGCAGATCAAAGAGCCTCCCATCTCTCATCCGACTCGCGAACGCTTCAACCTGCTGGCCCCCATCAAAATCGCAGCCCGTGACAAGCGAATCCTGGTGTTGATGGTCGCGGTCGCACTACTCAATGCTTTCCCCATGGTGTTCAAGACCTGGGTATGGTTCTACGCAAAATCCAGATTAGGATTGAGCATCGGCCAGACAGGTGCAGCGATGTCGTGGGGGATGCTGCTGCAGATGGGAGTTTCCTATCCAGCGGGTTGGCTGATCGACCGTTTCGGCAGCTATGTGGCACTGCTCATCGAGTGGGTTCTGATGCTTGCGCTCGCCGTGTCTTCGCTTGGTGTCAGAGACTCTTCCGGTCTCATCCTGCTGACTGTCTTGTATTCGCTGGTCATGCCGCTGAAAGTAGCAGGCGACGCGATCCTGTGGAAGACGATGGACAAAGCCGATACCGGCTCGTACACCTCCACGGTTGCACTGGTCCGCAACTTCTGTACGGGCACGGTCATCGCCATCTCCGGATTCCTTATCAAGTGGACGGGGAGCTACCTGGTCGCGTTCTGGTTCGGCTTCGCGCTCAGTTCGATTGCGCTCATTGTGTTCTTTGTTTATCGGCACCTGATGCGTGGACGAAAAAACCCGCCAGACGCGGTCAGGCTGGGCGATGGCCGGGACGTATGTATGAAGCCTGCTTAGCTGACGCAGGGCACATGCTCGGATCATTGAGGTGACGCCGAAGGGCTCGACGAATCGACCACCACTCTGCCTGAATGTGTGAGCACAATGGTGCGCACACGAGGAGCTTCATTCTAGTATGCGAATTGGTGCAGTCGATATTGGGGGAAGCAAGATTGCCGTTGCGGCGGTCAGCGGCCAGGGTCTTGTGCTCTCACGCAGGGAACTCCCTACAGAACCCGAGTTGGGATTTGCCAGGACGCTTATTCGTATCGAACGCATGTTGCGAGAGGTCACAGAAGAGTGCGGGCCCCTGGACGGAATTGGTGTAGGATGCCCTGGTCCTCTCGACCCTCTCAGCGGGACGATCTTTGATGTTGGAACGCTGCCGGAGTGGAACGGAACACCTTTGGCAGGTGAGCTGGAATCGCTCTTTGACGTAAAGGTTGCTGTAGAAAATGATGCGGACGCAGCGGCGCTGGCCGAGTACCACTGGGGCGAAGCCAATGCCGCGAAGAGTTTTTTGTACGTCACAGTGAGCACAGGAATTGGTGGCGGGATCGTGCTCGACGGCAAACTCTATCGTGGAGTTCATGGCGCTCATCCTGAATTTGGGCACCAGATCATCGACCGCGCTGGACCAGAATGCTACTGCGGAGCGCGAGGGTGCTGGGAAAGCCTTGCGAG
>Ga0210388_10003013_pt1 | contig 13186 bp, 8 predicted proteins | sample IncBWC19OmetaG_FD_155485 | JGI IMG/M metagenome (GOLD analysis project Ga0210388, IMG submission 155485) | Forest soil microbial communities from Barre Woods Harvard Forest LTER site, Petersham, Massachusetts, United States - Inc-BW-C-19-O ... | reverse complement strand
CACCGGTATCGACTGGGTGCGCGACAAGTCAAATCCGGATTTTTCGAACGGCTTCGTCGAGGTGTACAAGGACCCGCGCGGGCAGAAGGGCGCGATTCAGGGATTCGTCAGCATCGTGGATGAAAAAATGAACAAGCTGACGACCGGATTCGGGGCGAACCTGGGTTACTTCGAGCAGCGTGCGCCGTGGGACGACAAGTACAAGAATCCCAATCCGACGCCGCCGGTGGTGAACGCCGTGGAAATGATCGCCGAGACGGGGGATTTCAACGTTGGAACGATCGGCGACAACCTGCCGAACGAAGACGAGATTCACGAGAAGTACGGGTCGAAAAGTTTCGTTCTGACGGGTTCGATTCGCGCACTGAACAGCGCCGTCGGAAATTCGGTTTCAGATGAGTTTTTGGCCACCGAGGAGGAGAAAGATCGCGCGCGGCAGTACGGCGATCTGGCCGAAAACCTGATGACGGCAATGCACGAGGTGATCGGGCATGGCTCGGGCCGGATGACCGCGAAAGTGGGGCACGATCCGGAATCGTTCATCAAGGAATACTATTCGACGCTGGAGGAATCGCGGGCGGACCTGATGGCGCTGTGGAATTTCTGGGATCCGAAGCTGCTTGAAATGGGCGTGATGCCGAACACGGACGTGGCCAAGACGGAATACGACGCGGAGGCGCGCGCGGCGCTGTCGCAGCTGCACGAGGTGCCGACCGGCGACACGATCGAGGAAGATCACCGGCGCGGCACCCAGTTGATCGTGAATTTTATTCGCGACAAGACTGGCGCGATCCAGCCCGTGGAACATGACGGCAAAGTGTATTTGCAAGTGACCGACTACGCGAAGATGCGGCAGGGCGTGGGCATGTTGCTGGCGGAGCTGATGCGCATCAAGGCCGAGGGCGATTACGAGGCGGCGAAGGCGCTGATTACGAAATACGGGATTCATTTCAATACGGCCTGGCGGGATCAGGCGGTTGAGCGCTACAAGAAGCTCGATATCCCGGAGAAATGGGTGGGGATCAATCCGGATTTGGTCTTGCGGCGCGGGCCGGGCGGGAAGATGGATGTGACGATTACGTATCCGCGAGATTTTGCGCAGCAGCAGCTGGAGTATTCGAAGATTAACGGAGAGTAGGCGTCCCTCAGGGGCTAAGGGCCTTTTTCATTCTCGACCGATCATCGGGCTGAAAGCCCTCCGTTCCAACTAACAAGGCGCGGAATTTACTTTGCCGCGACGGTCGAGCGGGACAGGCGATCCGCGAGAGCTTTTTGCTCCTCGGTGAGGGCTTTCGGCAGGCGGTCGCCGAACTTCTTGAAGAATTCGCCAACGGCTTGATCTTCGGCGATCCAATCGTTCGAATCCACGCTGAGCAGTTCCTTCATTGTGTCGCGGGAAATGTTCAGACCGTCCAGCGTGAGCGACGACGGCGTGGGAACGCAGCCGATCGGCGTTTCCGTGGCAGCGGCGCGGCCCTCGATGCGGTCGAGCATCCATTTCAGCACGCGCACGTTTTCACCGTAGCCGGGCCAGAGGAATTTTCCGTCCGCGCCCTTGCGGAACCAGTTGACGTGGAAAATCTTCGGCGGATTTTTCATTTTCGCGCCCATGGCGAGCCAGTGGCCGAAATAATCCGCCATGTTGTAGCCGCAGAAGGGAAGCATGGCCATGGGATCGCGGCGCGAGACGCCTACGGCGCCGGTTGCGGCAGCCGTTGTTTCCGACGCCATCGTGGCGCCGACGAAAACCCCGTGTTGCCAGCCCTGCGATTCGTAGACCAGCGGCGCAAGACGCGCGCGGCGTCCGCCGAAAATAATCGCGGAGATCGGAATCCCTTCGGGATCTTCCCAGTGCTTCGAAAGGGTGGGCGATTGCGAGGCGGGAACGGTGTACCGCGCGTTGGGATGCGCAGCGGGGCCGGAACCGGGCACCCATTTTTCGCCTTTCCAGCTGATCAACCCCTCAGCCGGTGGGCCGTCGATGCCTTCCCACCACGGTTCGCCCGATGCGGTCATCGCGACGTTGGTGTAAATCGTGTTGCGATTCGCCGCCGTCATTACGTTGGGATTCGTTTTCGCGTTTGTGCCCGGCGCGACGCCGAAAAATCCGGCTTCGGGATTGATCGCGCGCAGCGCGCCGTCGGGTCCGACATGCATCCAGGCGATGTCGTCGCCGACGGTCCAGACGCGATAGCCCTGCGACTCGAGCGCAGAAACCATCATGGCGAGGTTCGTTTTGCCGCAGGCGCTCGGAAAAGCGGCCGCCATGTAGGTCACTTTGCCCGACGGATCTTCCAGCCCGAGCAGAAGCATGTGCTCGGCCATCCAGCCCTGGTCGCGTGCCATCCAGCTGGCAATCCGCAGCGCGAAGCATTTCTTGCCGAGCAGCGCGTTGCCGCCGTAACCGGAACCAACGCTCCAGATCAGTTTTTCCTCGGGGAAGTGCATGATGAAGCGGCGGTTGGGATCGAGATCGCCAAGCGAATGCAGGCCGGGGACGAAATCGGCGGAACCCCCCAGGCGGTCGAGCGCGGCCCTACCCATGCGCGACATGATGCGCATGCTGGCGGCGACGTAGGCGCTGTCGGTGATCTCGACGCCGACCTTGCTGTAGGGCGATTTTTCCGGGCCGAGGATATAGGGCACCACGTACATCGTGCGGCCCTCCATGCTGCCGTCGAACAGCGGGCGGAGCTTGTCTTTCGCCTCCGCGGGCGCCATCCAATTGTTGGTGGGGCCGGCGTCTTCCTTTTTCCGGGTGCAGATGAAGGTCAGCTGTTCGGTGCGGGCGACGTCATTGGGATTGCTGCGGTGCAGGTAGCAATTCGGAAAGGTCTTTTGATTCAGCTCGATGAAAGTGCCATCGCGGAGCATCTCCGCCGTCAGGCGCTCGTTTTCCGCCTCCGAACCGTCGCACCAGACGATCCTTGCAGGCTTCGTGAGTCGCGATGATTCCTCAACCCAATTCTCAAGAGGTGTGGCCACCCTGTCTCCCTGGGACCCTGTGCGGGTAGGCCGCGCGACGCTCGGTCAATTCGGAAGGAATCGCGGCGCGGCAGTCGTAAAAACGCGCTATTTGTCTCAAGAAAATTCTAGGGTACGGGCCGGGGAAATGCAAGGAGGCTGCGTAATGCGGCGGGGCCTAAAGTGCCCGATGCTATACTCGCCCCGAAATGTACGCCCGGAAACTGGCAGCGGAGATGACCATCGAGGCGGAGCGGCGGCCGGTGCCGCTGGAATGGCTCGACAGTTTCTGCATGCGGAATTTCACGGGATCCGCGGAATTCGACGATACGCTTCCCAGGGCGGAGGGCGAATTGGAAGCGGGGCTGAGCGTCGATCCGGAGCGGTTGGCGGCCGCGATGGGTGAGTGGTTCACAAAACGCGGAAAAGGGAACGGCGCGGCGGTAGTGGTCGAGCTTCGCGAGCGGTCCTGAGGTTCTGCCGTGAGCAATGTGCCTGAGGGAAGGGTCTGGCGAAGGGTCAGTCTGACGCGGTTTTTTTTCTTGCGGTTTGCGCGCGAACTTGGGGACGAGGATGACCACGAGATGTGGATCGGCGTCTATCGCACAGAGGACGACGCCAAAGCGGCGATCGCGCGTGTCGTTCGGAAAAATGACTTCGTTGGTTTCCCCGATGGATTCCAGATTTGTCGCTGCGACCTAAACGTGGGCCATTGGACGGGCGACTGTGTTGTCGGAGATACTCGCCGAGCAGCCGAGGAACGAATAAACTGGAGAGCAAGAGCCGGGCACCCTCGCCGCGCGATTGGGGCGTTTCTATTTTCGCGCCGCGAGTGGCCCGGCTCTCTGAATGATTGGACGCCGCGCGGCGCGGTTCGTTAGCAGCGCGCGGCGCGTCAAGATTGCCAATGAAAAATTGACGTTCTGACACTCATCAACTGCAATCGTCGGCATACCGCATCCTCCGCAAACTGGGCGAGCCGCATTGGCCTCCCGCGGCAGACACTGCGCACGGATGGTTAGGTCGCGTCGATTTTGCGGGTGTTGCTTTGCGCGCGGGGAAGATCGACTGGATCGCTGGCCAGCGCGGCCCGGATTTTCGGCAGCGCCGCCCTCGCGGCAGTTTCACCGGCGGCCACCAGCTGCGGCGTCTTCACGAATTCGTCCCACTGGATGTGATGAACCTCGGGCTCGATCAGAATATCCACGTCGGTATGCCAGAGCTGCGCCGCGGCGGTCTGAATGATCGAAAACGAACGGCTGATCACCTCGATCGTATTTTGCGGCGCCGAACCAAGCAGGCCCGGCTCGAGGTGCACGCCGATTACAATGTCTGATCCCATTTCCCGCGCGGCTTCGGCGGGCACAGTCTCGGTGAGAAATCCATCCACCAGGATCTGTCCGCGATATTCCACCGGCAAAAATAACCCGGGATAAGCGCATGACGCGCGCAGTGCCGGCCCGATCTCGCCCTCGGTGAAGTGCACGGACTTTCCGCTCATCAGATCGGTAGCCACGATGCTCAGTGGAATTTTCATCTCGGCAAATGTTTCCGCGGGCGTGAACTTGTGCAGATAATGTTCTAGGCGTTCGTTGGACGCCATGCCCATTCGCGAAAGCGTCCAGCGCCCGAAATCGTGAAAGCGGGTAGCGTATCCCTGCCGCTCCATTTCCTCGAGCGAAGTGCCACTGGCGTACGTCGCGGCGATCAGCGCGCCGACGCTCGTGCCCGCGATGAAGTCGATGGGGATTTCGTTTTCTTCCAGCACGCGCAGCACACCGATATGCGCGATGCCGCGGGCGAAACCCCCGCCCAGCGCCAGCCCGATCTTCGGCCGATTGCCCTGTCCCGCATAGGCGAACGATCGCAAGCCACTTACGGCCTTGCGGATCCATTTCGTGGTCGTGTTCATCCGGATACCCCACCGCCTACGCACACTCTAACAAAGTAAGACGCGTATCGGGCGTTTCCGGTTGACCCCGGATGGCGCTTTTGCAACGATGTGCCGAACGATGCCTGGGGGGATTTCGCCGCATGCGACGGCCGATTGAGAAAGCCGCTGTGCTGGGAGCGGGCACGATGGGCGCGCGCATCGCCGCTCACCTGGCGAACGCCGGAATTCCGTGCTACCTGCTCGATATCGTCCCGCAGGAGCTCTCCGCGGACGAAAAACGCAAAGGCCTGACGCTCGAAAAGCCAGCGGTGCGCAATCGCATTGTGCTGGCGGGTCTCGATGCGGCAAAAAAATCGCGGCCTGCGGCGTTTTTCACTCCCGAAACCGCCCGCCTGATCACGCCCGGCAACCTCGCCGACAACCTCGCGTGGTGCGGCGAAGTCGATTGGATCATTGAAGCCGTCGCCGAGAATCTCGAAATCAAGCGCAAGCTTTTCGAGCGCGTGGACGCAGTTCGCAAACCTGGCACGATCGTCACGACGAACACATCGGGCCTTCCGATTCGATTGATCGCTGAAGGACGCTCCGAGGATTTCCAGCAGCACTGGGCGGGCACGCATTTTTTCAATCCACCGCGTTACATGAAATTGGCCGAGCTGATTCCCGGGCCGAGGACTTTGCCCGCCGTGATGGAAGCGCTGGACGAAATTTGCGACCTCCGCCTCGGCAAAGGGGTAGTGATCGCGAAGGACACCCCGAATTTCATCGCCAATCGCGTGGGCACGTTCTCCATGCTGAACGCGATCCAGCAAATGCTGACACTGGAAATGACGTTCGACGAAGTGGACGCCTGTACCGGGCCGGCGGTCGGCTGGCCGCGCTCAGCCACGTTCCGCACAGCCGATATCGTCGGTCTCGACGTGCTCGACCACGTAATCCGCAACATTTACGACAGCATTCCGGACGATGAATCGAGGGAAATGTTTCGCGTGCCGCCGCTGGTCCAGGAAATGATGAAGCGCGGCTGGCTGGGCGAGAAAACGGGCGGCGGATTTTACAAGCGCGTGAAGGGCGCGGGCGGCGAATCCGAAATTCTGACGCTTGACTGGAAGACGATGGAGTACGGCCCCCGCGAGAAAGCGAAATTCGCCTCGATTGAAGCGGGCAAGGCGATCGACGACACGCGCCAGCGCCTTCCAATGCTCGTCGGCCCGGCGATGGACGGCTCAGGCGGCGACAAGGCCAACAGATTTATCTGGTCCGCGCTGAGCGAGACCTGCCTTTACGCGGCGCGGCGCGTGCCGGAAATCGCGAGGACCGTCGTGGATGTGGATCGCGCAATGCGCTGGGGATTCGGATGGGAGCTCGGACCATTTGAAATCTGGGACGCGATCGGAGTCGAGCGTATGGCGAAAGCGTCCGAGCGCAGCGGCAAACAGATTCCGCCGCTGATCGCGAAATTGCTTGCATCGCCGCACAAATCATTCTACGCATCGGAGAAGGGAACCACACGCTACTTCGATTTGGCGTCAAGCGCGCTCGCGCCCGTGCCGGAGCCGCCAGGAATTGTGATCTTGAAATCGCTCAAGGATCGCACGCTCGTGGTCCAGGAAAATTCTGGCGCGAGCTTGATCGACCTGGGCGACGGCGTCCTCTGCTGTGAATTCCATGCCAAGATGAACGCGATCGGCGGCGATATCACGTCGATGCTCAATGCGGGTATCGCCAGGCTCGAAACAGAATTCGAGGCGATGGTGATCGGCAACCAGGCGGCGAATTTTTCCGCCGGTGCAAACCTGATGCTGCTGCTGATGACCGCGCAGGAGAGCGAGTGGGACGAAATTCATCTCGCCGTGCGCCAATTCCAGCGCGTGAACATGGCGATCAAGTACGCACCGCGCCCAGTCGTGACAGCGCCGCAGGGAATGGCGCTCGGCGGCGGATGCGAAATGAACCTGCACGCCGCGCGAATTCAAGCCACCGCCGAGGCCTACATCGGGCTGGTTGAAGTCGGCGTGGGGCTGATTCCGGCCGGCGGCGGATCCAAAGAGATGCTGATCCGCGCAAACGAACACGCTGCGGGCGGCGACACGCTCGATCTGACGCACGCCCTGCGGCCGATTTTCGAAAATATCGCGACGGCAAAAGTTTCCACCAGCGCGGAAGACGCACGAGCGCTCCGCTATCTGCGGCCGTCCGACCCGATCTCCATGAATCGCGATCGACAGATCGCCGATGCGAAGCAGACGGCGCTCGCCATGGCTCGCGCCGGCTATCATCCCCCGGCGCCGGCGGATATCCGCGTACTCGGGGAGGAGTTCTACGCGCTCGCGAAGCTCGCGATTCACGGCATGGTGCGAGGCGAGTTCGCCACGGAATTCGACGGCGTGGTCGCGCGAAAACTTGCATACATCCTGGCCGGCGGCTCGATCACGGTCGCGCAAACCGTCCCCGAGCAGTACATTCTCGATCTAGAGCGCGAGGCGTTCGTCAGCCTCTGCGGCGAACGAAAAACCCAGGAACGCATCGCGCACACGTTGAAAACGGGCAAGCCTCTCCGCAATTAATTCGGTGGTCGTCCGTACAGCGAACATTCGCCGAAGGTACGAACGTACTATTGTCGTCATAAATCATCCCGCTGAAAATGTATTTGCACCAATAAACAGGGCCTTTTCAGGGGGAACGGCGCGTAACCGATCGTACTACGATGACGCCTCTCAAAGACACATTGGAAGCTCCACACTCGGCCTCGGAGCTGTCGTCTGCTCCCGGCGCTGATCACGCGAAGCCCGATTCAGGCGGCTTGCGCGCCAACGCGGTATCGCTGGAAGTGCCCGTGAAGGTGCACGGCTCGCGCGTCGCAGAGGTGGTGCGCGGGATCACGTCCCACACCGAGCCTTTCGAAGAGCAGACCACCAGCATGATCGTGTTCCCGCAGGGTGGCGTGCTGCGGATGTCGACTCCCGTGACCTCCGGACAAATGATGGTGGTTACGAATTTGAAGAGCGGGCACGATGGGATTTGCCGCATCGTGAAGGTGCGCGCCTACGCGCCGTCGCAAAGTTACGTCGAGATCGAATTCACGAATCGGCAGCAGGGGTATTGGGGTGTGCAATTCGCTGGCGAAGAGGCCGAGCCGGCGAGGGCGCTTGCGCCGCTGGCTCCGCCTCCCCCAATTTCCACGACGGTTCGAGTGGAAGCCTCGAAGGCCATCGAGAGCTCGCCGAAAATTATGCCTCCGGCGCCGACACCGGCTGTCCCCGTCGCGCCCGCCGCCGTGAAGCGACCCGAACCACCGCCGGTTTTCTCGGCTCCCGTGAAACCGGCTGCTCCTCCGCCTTCCGCGCGAAATACGCAGTCTACCAAAGCCGAATCGTCGTTCGTCGGAATCGGCGAGCAGGAGGAAGTGCAGCCTGCGGCTTCCACGACGAGCTTTAAAACCAAGCAAGAGCGACCAGTCGCACCCTCTGCGTCTCTTTCAATCGCGGAGCTGCGCGGCGACGGACTCCTTGCCGCGCCGATTTCAACCTCCTTGGGGTCCGGCGTACCGGGCGAAATGACGGATCTTTCCGTCGATCTCGAAGAAACGACAGCCTCTCAGAAGCCATCGCAACCCGAGCCGGTTCCACCGACCGCGGTGTTCACTCCGGTCGCCGCGCCCGCCTCACCGCAGAAAGTTTTCGGCGCGCGATTCGACGCGCTGGCTCCGGCCGTCGGCGACCAAGCGAACGAAGCGCCGTCCTCCGGCACGCACTGGTTCCTGATCGCTACAGGAATTGCGGCACTGCTGGTTGCTGCCGTCGGAGGCGCGTTCTATTTGCACGTGTGGCCCGGCGCGAAGGCAAGCGCGGGCCCCGCATCTGGGCAGCCGGCGATGAGCTTGCCCGCGACGTATTCGAATTCCTCCGCTGTGTCGGCTCCGGCGACAAATTTTGCGCCCTCTCCCGCGGCACAGAGTACACCGCAGGCGGCCGCCTCGGCGGCAGCGTCACCCGGCGCCCCCGGAACCACGGTGCGCACGAGCGAGTCCGTAATCGCGAATCGTTCGCAACCAGTTGCGGCGGCCAATCAGAAGCAGGAGAAGACGCTGCCCGATATGTCCGCGGCGCTGGCCGCTCACCCGGTCTCCGCGCAGCGTGCTGCGTCGGACGACGCGGGTTCGGCTCCTTCCGTTGACGGCGGAGAATCGTCCGCGGGCGAGCTTCAGCAAATGTCGTCTGGCACTAATATCGCGCCACCGCTTCCTCCTCCCGTTCGCATCAGGGTGGGAGGCGACGTGAAATCCCCCATACTGATTTCTTCCGTGATGCCGATTTATCCCTCGGTGGCGAGGTCGTCGGGAATCGCGGGCAACGTCGTATTGCAAGCCTCGATCAGCCCGGCGGGAATCGTTGTCGCCACGAAAGTGCTTTCCGGGCCCCCTGTGCTGCGGCAGGCTGCCGTCGATGCAGTGCGCCGCTGGAAATACCGCCCCGCCAAGTTGAATGGCGATCCCGTCGCCGTGGATATCACGGTCACCCTGGCTTTCCACAACTAGCGCGCGCGAATCCTTCTCCCTTTTTCTGCCCTGATGGCCCGCTCGGAAGCGTCAGGCACTTGGCAGCAGGGTTGATTTTTGCCACGCATAGGCATCCAATGGAGTGGGTTTCGGGCAGCGAATCTTCATCCGTTCTGAGGTGATCATGCGAGAAGCCGTGCTGGTGAGTTCGGTGCGGACCGCCGTCGGCAAGGCGCCGAAGGGAGCCCTGCGCACCACGCGTCCCGACGATCTTGCGGCGGTTGCAATCAAGGAAGCGCTGGCTCGCGCGAAGGGTTTACAGGCCGAAGACGTCGAAGACGTGATCATCGGCTGTGCGACTCCCGAAGCGGAGCAGGGAATGAATCTGGCGCGAATTGCTTCGCTGCGCGCGGGCTTGCCCGTCAGCGTTTCCGCGATGACCATCAATCGATTCTGCTCCTCGGGTTTGCAGTCGATCGCGCTGGCGGCCGAACGGATCATGTGCGGTCAGGGCGGCGTCGCAATTGCAGGCGGCGCCGAGTCGATGAGCATGGTACCCATGGGCGGGCACAAAATCGCTCCGAATCCCTGGTTGATGGACCACAATCCGGACGCCTACATCAACATGGGCATGACCGCGGAGAACCTGGCGAAGAAATACGGCATCTCGCGCGCGGCCGCCGACGAATTTTCGCTGGCTAGCCACCAGAAGGCCCTCGCGGCAATCGCCGCGGGGAAATTTAAGGACGAAATCGTGGCGTTTGGGGTGAATTACAGCGTGCTCGAAGCCGGCGCGAACGGTTCGGGGAACGGCAGCGCAAAACCGAAGGCTGTGAGCGTTACGTTTGACACCGACGAAGGTCCGCGCGCCGATACTTCGCTTGAGGCGCTTGGAAAGCTCAAGCCGGTCTTTCACGCCCGCGGAGTGGTGACGGCGGGCAACAGCTCGCAAATGAGCGATGGCGCCGCCGCTTCGGTCGTCATGAGCGCCGAACGCGCGCGCGAGCTGGGACTGAAGCCGCTCGCACGATTCGTCGCGTACGCGACGGCTGGCGCGCCTCCGGAGGAAATGGGCATCGGTCCGGTTTTCGCCATTCCTAAGGCACTGAAACTTGCGGGGCTCACGCTCGACCAAATCGACGTGATCGAGTTGAACGAAGCGTTCGCGGCGCAGGCGTTGTCAGTGATCAAAGTCGCGGGACTCGATCCCGCGCGGGTCAATGTCAACGGCGGCGCGGTCGCGCTAGGCCATCCGCTCGGCTGCACCGGCGCAAAGCTCACGGCGACGATCCTGCGCGAGCTCGACCGGCGTAACGCGCGCTACGGTCTCGTGACGATGTGCATCGGCGGGGGCATGGGCGCCGCAGGAATTTTCGAACGCCCGGCATAGCGGCTGCGCTGACAGGGGAGAGATGATCATGGCGACGACAACCGTTTCGCAGTCCGTGGTTCGCGGGGGCGGGTTCTTGACTGCGTCAATCGTCCCGGCGGAAGTTTTCACGCCCGCGGACGTGACCGACGACCAGCGCCTGATCGGCCAGACCGCCTCTGAATTCGTGAACAAGGAAGTTCTCCCGCTCGTCGCCGATCTCGAGAAACACAAAGAAGGCCTGATGCCTTCGCTGCTGAAAAAAGCCGGCGAAATCGGCCTGCTCGGCGCGGGAATTCCCGAAGCCTACGGCGGCTCGGAGCTCGATAAAGTCGCCGCGACCGTGCTGACCGAAAAAATCAGCGTGTACGCCGCTTTTTCCGTCGCGTTCGGTGGCACCACCGGCATTGGTACGATTCCCATATCGAGCTTCGGCACCGAGGAACAAAAAAAGAAATATCTGCCCAAAATCGCCACGGGCGGGTTGCTCGCAGCCTATTGTCTGTCGGAGCCGCAGGCTGGCTCCGATTCACTTGCCTCACGCACGCGCGCCGTTCTATCGCCCGACGGCAAGAGCTGGATCCTCAACGGCCAGAAAATGTGGATCACCAACGGCGGATTCGCCGATCTGTTCATCGTTTTCGCGAAAGTGGACGGCGAAAAATTCTCGGCGTTCATAGTCGAGCGCAACACGCCCGGATTCACCATTGGCGCCGAAGAAAACAAGATGGGCATCCGCGGCAGCTCCACGGTCCCTCTGTTTTTCGAAAACGCCCGCATCCCGAAAGAAAATCTCCTGCACGAAATCGGCCGCGGCCACATCGTCGCGTTCAATACGCTCAACGCCGGTCGCCATACCCTCGGCGTTTCCTGCATGGGCGGCTCCAAGAAAGCACTCGAACACGGCGCGAAATATTCCCGCGAGCGCGTCGCCTTCGGGAAATCAATCGACCAGTTCGGCCTGATCCAGGCCAAGCTCGGCGAAATGTGCATCCGCACCTACGCTCTTGAATCGATGATCTACCGCACCGCCGGAATGTTCGAGGCCGCCATGGCCGCCGGCACCGACCAAGTGAAGCAATCGATGCAGGTGCTCGAGGAATACGCCATTGAAAGCTCGATCAGCAAGGTCGTCGGCAGCGAGACTCTCGATTACTGCGTCGACGAAGGCCTGCAAATCTTCGGCGGATACGGTTTCCACGAAGACTATCCGATGGCGCGCGCTTATCGCGACAGTCGCATCAACCGCATCTTCGAGGGCACCAACGAAATCAATCGCATGCTGATCATCCAGATGCTGCTGAAGCGCGCCATGGCAGGTACGCTACCGCTGATTCCCGCCGCCAAAAAGCTAGCCGACGAATTGCTCGCCGGGCCGTCGTTCGAGGATGCTCCGACAGGCGATTTCGCCGAAGAAGAGCGGTCACTCGCCCAATCGAAGAAAATGTTCCTGCTCAGCGCGGGTGCGGCGGTTGAAAAATTCCGCGACAAACTGGCCGAAAACCAGGAAGTCGTCGCCGCTCTCTCGAATATCGTGATGGATATTTACGCCATGGAATCCAGCCTCCGCCGCGCGCAAAAATCCGGCTCCGGCGCGAATTCACCGATGGCCGCCGCCGCCCGCGCCTTCACCTACGACGCCATGGACCGCATCGAAAAAGAAGCTCGCACCGCGCTCGCGGCCACATCCGAAGGAGATACCCTCGTTACGCAGCTCGCCGCGCTACGCCGTCTCGCGAAACACGCACCCATCGACACGATTGCGCTCCGCCGGCGCGTGGCCCAAGCCGTGATGGCACAGGACAAATATCCTTTCGAAGGCCGCTGAGAAATTTCGGCATCTTTCCGCCACGAAATAAAACCGAATCCGCAGTTCGGTAATTGCGCGCGGCATGACATATTGTGTCGATCGCTCGGTTTCAAAACGGGCCGAAAATCCGTTTCTCCCGTTCCTAATTAGAGGAAACGGTTTTCCGTTTCGCCTGTTCGTGTCCCTCAACGCCACGTATTGTCAATCACTTACACGCTGGTACTTTGGAACCACCCGTGCATCTAATCCAGTCGTGGTAGGGAGAGGAACCCGAAGTGATGAAAATCGTCTTAGCCCAGTTGAAGAAATACGCCAGCGATTTCTGGCAGAACAAGCCTCTTCGCAAGCGCACGGCCTGGGGACTGGCCATCTTTATCGTGTTACAGCTCTACTTTGTCCGCGAATTGATTGCCGCGGAGCTTCTGTTCGGAATGTTGTTCCTGTTCGTGTTCGCGCTCGCCGCGCTTTTTTACGCGGTGGGCACGATCGGCATCGAGGGGCGCAGTTGGGCCGAAGCAGGAGCTCGCTTCGTCGCCATTTCGGGCCGCCGTGGTTACAGCACGCTGGAAGAAATCAGTAAAAAGCCATTCCGCCATCCACATTCAGAGTCTGCCCAGTAATCGCGCTGGCCTGATCGGAAACCAGGAATAG
>Ga0210388_10003012_pt1 | contig 13189 bp, 8 predicted proteins | sample IncBWC19OmetaG_FD_155485 | JGI IMG/M metagenome (GOLD analysis project Ga0210388, IMG submission 155485) | Forest soil microbial communities from Barre Woods Harvard Forest LTER site, Petersham, Massachusetts, United States - Inc-BW-C-19-O ... | reverse complement strand
ATGAAGCAACTCTCGCTGGCATTATTTGCGGTTGTGCTGTTGTTCATCGCCATCGCTTCGCCGGCGCAGAGCCGGATCGCGATTCCCTCCTACCAGGATCCGGGAAGCACGCAATGGAATGGCTGGCAGACCCTCGGTTCGTCCTCCGTCGGCATCATGATCGTCAATCTCGATAATGGCGACGACGTCGGCTACTACCCCGGCGTCGACCAGGCCATCAGCCGGGCTCGGAGGAATGGGATCTTCGTCGTCGGCTACGTTTACACCGACTACGGACAGCGCGATCTGGCCCTGGTGCGACGGAAAGTGGACGCGGTATTTAGAAATTATCTGGTGGATGGAATCTTCTTTGACGAAGTCCCCACCGATTGTACCGGCGCGAATTCCTTCGCGGGGGCGAACTACGCTTACTATCAGGATCTGGCAGATCATGTGCGCCGCACCCAGGTGGGCGGACGCCTTGTGATCCTGAATCCTGGGACCCAGCCGAGCAACGACTGCTGGATGTCGATCGCGAACATACTGGTCACTTCTGAATCGAGCAGCCTGCAGGACTACGTCCAGAACTACCAGCCGGAAGCGTGGTTCCAGCTCTATCCGCCGGACCGCTTCTGGCACATTGTGTATGCCGTTCCTACCACCGCTGGGATGAACGATGTGATCGCCTTAAGCCTCAAGCGCGGTGCCGGGTGGGTATACGTGACGGATCGAGGCTCCAGCAACCCTTACGATCAACCGCCGTCCTACTGGGCGCTCGAGGGTGCTCAGGTGGAGCAGCAGGGAGTGCAGGCGCCCTATGCCAGCTTCCGTCCGGCGTCGAGCGACGGCAACGGCACTCCGATTCCCAGCCAGGTTTCGTTTCGCTGGAGAGCCGTCAATGGAACCAAATGGGAGGTGTTTCTCGATACCGATTGCAATGCTGGTACGGGCTATCACGGATCGGCCTCAGGCCTTGCGATTGGCGCTGACTACCTGATTGAGGCGACCGCGGATGGCACGACGCATCTGCTTCGCTATACGGGAAGCGGCTTGGATTGGGCCTGGCAAGAGGTTCCGGCCCAGACGCACATCCTGTTTCTCGGCGCCGGCGTCAACCTGATCGAACTGGATAAGAGCGCGCTGGGCCCGACCCACGCGCTTAATTACCAGATCCGTTCCCTCGACGCGAACGGAAAAGCTTTGTTCACCAGCCTGCTCGTGCCGCTTAGCCTTGATAGTACGGGGTATGTTTTCGATATCGAAAACCACAGCCAGAAGTAAGTTCTGACCGTTGCCACCGCGGCGCACGGGGGGCGAACATTACTTCTCGTTCGAGCCGGGGATGCGATGGTCCGCTTCCCGGTGGCCCAGCTCGCGGCGCTTGCTTTCCACAAGTTTTCGCAAATCGTCGAGCAATTGCGCGTCCCGCTCACCGAGGATTTCGACCAGGAACGAAAGCGGCAAAGCCGAAGATGGACTGGCATCCAGCAGTTGCCGAAAGGCGTGCCCAGCGGCTTCCCGATGCAATTCCTCCCGGCTGAAGTGCGGAACATAGCGGAACGCTCTGCCTTCCTCGGATCGCGTCAGAAGACCCTTTTTGAACAGTCGGTCGAGCGTGGTCATGACGGTGGTGTAGGCGAGTTCGTGGCAGCCGCCTTCGATCAGTTCGCGAACGGTGGCGCTGCCCTTCGCCCACAAGGCGTCGAGCATGCGCTGCTCGAGCGGCCCAAGCTGCCGCGAAGAGCTTCGAAATGGATGGAAGATCCGGTTCATAGGCTTCCGCCACGACACCGCATTCTACCGTGAGCCGCCCGCCCGCACCAGTAGACTTTCTTCTTTATGCGAACGATTTTTCAGGTGCCCCTTAATAATACCGGCCCAGGGATTGCCGCAAGGGACTCTGCTCAGGCAGCTCCCTCCCGGCTCTTTTCGGTCACATCTTCGATGGCCAGCAGGATAAAGGGATGGCCGGGCTGCATTTCGACCCGCCGGGCGTTGAGCACCATCTCCCGTGGGCCGAGGTGAGGGAAATCATGACTCATATCGAAATCGTCCACCCGAGAGTTGTGAGGGACGATTTCCTCAAGCAATTCGCGCAGTCTGGGGATGTTCCACTGCCCGTTACCCAGCTCATAAATCAGCCGCTTTTCGGTCTCTTCGCGGGTCACGTCGAAAACCCGGTAGAACGCGGGATTCGCGGCCGTGACCTGCAGCTTGCCGTTCAATACCAGGATTGGTTCCCGGGCGCTCTCGACAATCGTGTCGGCATATTCGCGCGTCTGGTCCAGCGAGCGCTTGAGGTTGTCCACATCCTGCAAGCTGATGACTGCGCCTTCGATCCGGTTGTCCCAAGTCTTGTAGGGACGCACGTAGAGCACCTGCCACCCACCTTCCTTGGTGCGCACCTGCCGCTCCTGCGTGGTGGAGCGGCGGATGGCCTCGTTAGCCAGCGATTCCAAATCCTCCACGTCAAGGTTCGGCCGGATCTCTCCCAGCCTGCGGCCAATATCTCCGGGCAGCAGGTTTAAAAGCTTCTGCGCTGGCGGCGTGAAGCGCCGAATGCGCAGATCATTGCTGACCATCACCACCGGGATATCAACGTGCCCCAGCAGGTTGAGCAGATCGTTGTTGGCCGAACCGAGTTCCGCGTTTCGATTCTGCATTTCTTCGTTGAGCGTAGTGAGTTCCTCGTTAGTGGATTGCAGTTCTTCCTTGGCCGTCTCCAGTTCTTCATTCGTGCTCTGCAATTCCTCGTTAGCCGATAAGACCTCTTCATGGGCCGACTTAAACTCTTCCGTTGTGGTCTCATGCTCCTCGATAAGCGTCCGCAACTGCTCCCGCATTTGGCTCATCTCTCGTTTCAGAAGCTCGGTGTCCCGCGCCGAGGAGCGCGTCACTTTCGCGGTCTTACCGCCGTTAGCTTTCTCCTGCAAAACCGCTGCCTTGCGGGCGGCCTCCTGAAAGACAACCACGTAGAAGCGCTCCTGCGCCGAGGAGCCGCGCAAGGGCAGCACTTCGAGGCTCACTTCCCGCGATCCCTCATCGGACTGAATCCGCACGCCTTCCTTCCGCACCGTTGTATTGGTTTTCTTGGCCTGGTTCAGGGCTGTACGCAAGTCGATCAGCAGGCCTTCGCGTGCCATTTTTGCCAGGCTGAAGCTGGGCTGCCCGGCTGGCGGCTCCAGGTAGGCTCCGGTCTTGCCATGGAACTGCACAATCTCCATTTCGTCGTTCACCACAATGCTCGCCGGAACAAAACGGTTTGCCAACAGATGCTCTACCTCGCGTTCCACGGTAAATGGAGCGGGCAGACCCCGGCCGGACTTTGCGTCTGCCGTACGGCTCGGCAAGTAATCAGCGCTCGCGAAGTAGGTAGTCAACCGGGCCGCGGTCTTCCTTTTCTGGTAAACCTTATCCTTCTTTTCAACCAATCCGAAGTGGTCGGCAAACCCTCCCAGGCTTTCCGAAGCCCCCAGCATCAGGTAGCCACCCGGTTTCAGGGCATAGTGCAGCGCGGGGATGACCCGCCGCTGCAAAACGGGGCCCAGATAGATCAGCAGGTTGCGGCAGCTCACCAGATCAAGGTTCGAGAAAGGCGGATCCTTCACCAGGTTCTGCTTGGCAAAGATGCACATATCGCGGATGGATTTATTGATCTGGAATCCCCCATCCAGCCGGACAAAGAATCTTTTTAAGCGTTCCGCCGAGATTTCGGAAACGGCCGCTTCGGTATACAGGCCGGTGCGGGCGCGATCGAGCGCCGTATCGCTGATATCGGTGGCAAAGATCTGGATGGCGGTCGCGGCCTGCGAGATGTTGCGGCTGTGTACCCACATGTATTCCAAAAGAGTGATTGCGATGGAGTAGGCTTCCTCGCCGGTCGAGCATCCCGCCACCCAGATACGAATGGGATTATCCGGCTTGCGGCCCTCAAAGAGTTTGGGATAAACGTGCTTGCGCAGCGCTAGAAAGGTCTCCGGCTCGCGGAAAAAGCCGGTCACGTGGATCAGCAAGTCGCGATAAAGCTCGTCCAGCTCTTCCGGCTTTCTCCCGATGAAACGCAGGTAGTCCTTCAACTTTTCGACCTTGTGCACAACCATGCGCCGCCGGATGCGCCGTTGCAGCGTGGTGTGCTTGTAGTTGGTGAAATCCACTCCCGTGGATTCCCGCAGCAGCCCGAAGAGCGCATTCAGGTCGCTGCCCATCATTCCTTCAAAACCTTCAGTCCCGGATGACACGACCCGGGCCACGTAAGGATGCTGGCTGAGGCCGCCCAGCTCACGGGCAATGTCCTTGGGCGATAGGATGAAGTCGATGCACCCCGCATTCACCGCGTTGCGCGGCATGCTGTCGTACTTCGCCGATTCCTCATCCTGGGCAAATGTGATCCCGCCCCCAGCCTTGATGGCGCGGCATCCCTCGGTGCCATCCGAAGCCGTGCCCGACAAGATGACGCCGATCGCCTGCTGCCCGGCGTTTTCTGCCAGCGACCGAAAAAAATCGTTGATCGGCATGTGCTGTCCCCGCGTCATTACCCGCGAACCCAGTTGCAGGATTCCATTCTTAATCGTCAGGTTCGTGTTCGCCGGAATCACGTAGGCGTGGTCGGGCTGCACCACGACTCCCTGAATCACTTCGGTGACGGGGATCTTCGTGGTCCTCGACAGGATTTCCTGCAGCACGCTGCCATGCTTGGGGTCGAGGTGTTGCACCAGCACGAAGGCCATGCCGGTCTTTTCCGGCAGGTAGCGCAGCAGTTCGGAAAAAGCTTCCAGGCCGCCCGCCGAGGCTCCGATCCCCACGATGGGGAACGATCCAGCCGACGATTTGACCTCATGTTCTGGTGTGGCTTTGCGGCGTGATTTGACCGGCCTGCGCGGAGAACTCTTCGGAGAACTCTTCATGGATCTTCTCCTGAATAAAGGAAAGCTTTAAGGAGTCGAGGGCCCGTGAATCTGTTCCCCTCTGTCAGCCGCGACAGGCCCGCAAGGCGCGACCGCGCCAGCAGGAAGATTCGTGCGCATTTTAATCTTGTGGAGTATGCGGGTCAATGAATAGAGCGAAGAAAAGCGCTCGGCGGCGCAAGGAGTTTCCCAATATGGTCCGCGCAGGACGGGTTATCGGCGGGTAATGCTGGGGGAGGGGATCCGGTGTGCTTGAGAGGTAATTCTGGGGTGGGAAACGGGAATCGAACCCGCAACCGTCGGAGCCACAGTCCGGTGCTCTGCCAGTTGAGCTATTCCCACCGCCACTTCGATTATAGCAACTGCGCTTCGCCGATGTCAGAAACCGGCGCCTGCCTGGGACGCTGGGAATTCCAAATCGGGCCGCGTTGCTGCTTCCCCTCATAAGTGCGGTTTGACCCTGCCAGGTTCGGCAGCACTACTTGGTTAAAAAGCGGTTCCACCAGGAGCCCAACAGATGAGTCAGGCTGGAAAAGGATAAGCAGAAGAAGAGATAGGAGAGGCTATCGAGCAATCCAGAGACGAAAACGGAAGATCGCGATAACATTGTCAGGCCCTCGGACTGTGGGGCAGATTGCTTCGCGGGATGGAGAATCTGGTCGTTCACAGGTCACAAGAGTGAAATCTCACAGGTTAAGGCCGATCATCCCCGGCCTACGCCAACGTATTCAAACCCCATGGCGCGGAGCCGTACGGAATCCAGCAGGTTCTTGGTATCGACGATGATGGGCTTCTTGAGCAGATGCTTGATCCGGTCAAAATCGAGCGCGCGGAACTCAGGCCAGCCCGTGCCGACGACCAGCGCGTCCATGCCTTCGGCCGCCGCATAGGCCGTTTCGCAATAGCGTACCGAACCGTTCAGCCGAAGCTTGGCCTCGGAAAGCGCCACCGGGTCATAAGCCCGCACCCGTGCACCTTTGGCAACCAAAGTTTCGGCCAACCGCACCGCGGAAGACCCGGCCACTGAATTCGTATTCGGCTTGAAAGCCATGCCCAGGATCCCTACGTCCTTGTTCTCCACCGAATTCAGCGCGAGGGCAATCTTTTCGACCAGGCGTTCAGCCAGGCTGTGGTTCACGTCCCGAGCCGCGCCCAGCACTCTCAGTGGGACTCCATTCGCCTTCGCCAGTTCGGCAAGCGAATCCATGTCTGACTCGGCGAACACCCCGCCCATCCCAGCTCCGGGCTGCAGGCAGCGTGGAGCGATTTTCTTATCGAGGCCGAGCGCCAGAGCCAGGCTGACTGCGTCCGCACCCACGCGCTCGCACAGCGCCGCAACTTCGTTGATGAACGAAATCTTGGTCGCCACAAACGCCGTTGCCGATTCCCTCACCAGTTCGGCGGTCGATTGGTTCGTCACAATCACTGGCACGCCGCGCATCACCAGCGGATGAAAAATCTGTTTCAGCACCTGCACAGCTTCATTCGAGGTCGAGCCCAGAATCAGCCGGTCGGGCCAGTTGAAGTCTTCGACCGCGCAGCCATCGGTGAAGAACATGGGCTGAGAAACGATGGTCCCGTGCAATCCCGCATCTTTCAGCGATTTCTCAAGTGCCGCAGCCGTGCCCACCGATACCGGCGTGACAATGGTCAGAATCGGAGGCTTGGACGCGAGTTTCGCGATCCGCAAGGCCACGTCGGCCAGGTTCTCACCTCCATCTTCGGCCAGAAAAATGACCTGCGTCTTCCGCGCGAAGGATTCGATATCGGTCGAATACGCTAGCCGTCCCGCCCGCACGTTGCGCCGTATGATTTCTTTCAAATTCTTCTCAAAGAATGGGATGTTGCCTTGTGCCATCTCGACCATGCGCGACCGGTCGGGATGACAACAGGAAACGGGAGTGCCAAAATCCGCGAGACAGGCCGAAATCACTGTTCCCAGGTAACCCGAACCGTAGACTCCGATCTGCATGCTTGCCCTCCGGCCTTGCTCCGACCCCGGCTCAAACCGCGCCTCAAACCGCCCCCGGCGCGGGATTTCAAGCCATTCCCTCTCTTCTGTTTACAGCCCGGCAACCACTCGCGCAACGCACGGGAGGGAAATGTACCAGGGGCCATACAGGCTCGGCAGGGAGTAACGTAATGTGAGGGTAACCAGGCTGGAGTTACGGGCAAGAATGAGCTGGGACTGCCTTAAGAGCCCGATCTCATCGTCGCAAAGCGTGGGTTTGGGCTTGGCGGACGTCGGTGGGTGTAAATTGCGATTTCACCAACTAACCGGCCGCGCGCAGGGGATCCTCTCCAGAACTGAGAGGCACGCAAGCGTGGATGGTGGTGCCCCGCCGGGGCTGGGATGCGATGGAAAGCGTTCCGTTCACCAGCTTTATCCGTTCTTCCATGCTGGTGAGGCCAAGCCCTCGGCCCCGCTTTGCCGCTTCGCAGTCAAAGCCCGAGCCGGCGTCTTGTACCGTGAGATGAAGCGCTCCCTGCTCTGCCCACAATCGCACTCCGAAATGGCGGACTCCGCTGTGTTTTGCTGAGTTATGGAGTGCTTCCTGCGCGACTCGGAAGACGCTAAGCGAAATATCGCTGGCCAAAAGGCGCGGCAGGTCGTGAGAGCTGAAATCAATCTCCGCCACCTGCTGTTCTTCGAATTCTTTGCAGAAGCTTTTGAGGGCAGCGGCCAGCCCGAGGATCTGGAGTTTCGCCGAATGCAACTGATGGGACAGAGCCTGGACATCGCCCACGATCTCAGACGTTTGCTGTCCGAGTTCATTGAGACGGCCGCCGACCTCACCTGCAGAGAGATTGGAGGTGTCACCCTCGAGTTGTTGCAGCTCCAGGACCAACAGCGCGAGACGCTGGCAGATGTCATCGTGAAGCTCTCTGGCGATCCGAGACCGTTCCTTTTCCTGCGCCTCGATCAACTTGCGGTTCACATCGGCGAGAGCGTGTTCAGCGCTCTTGCGTTCCTCGACCACCACCGCGAGAACCATAAAAGGCGCCGCAACCAGGAGGAGGAATACTTGTATCGACGGCACATCGTGAGCCGGCCCCAATGCAACGAAGGGGCCGCGTCCGTGGACCGCGCCCCAGATTGCCAAAAAGGCCACAGCGATCGCGAGAGTGCTGACGCCGGTCGTCCCAAAACGCAACGCCGCCCAGAGCAGAAACGGCACAATCGTCAATACCGGTACAACCATCGACGAAGGTGAGACAAAGCTGAAGTATCCGAGAACTAACAGACCGGACAGCAGAGCTAAGGCCTCAAAGTAGCGGGAACGCGAGGCGTGCGCCCACTCCGATCTCTTGCTCACCCAGCCCAAAATCGCCGGCATCAGCGTGAGGTATCCCAGCGCCTGTGCTAAAAAAGAAATCGACCAACTTCTCCAATATTCCCCATGTGTGGTAAACGCGCTGAAAAAAGCTCCAACGAATGGTGCAAGAAGCACGGCGAAGAATGAATACTTTGCCAGCGCCTTCACGTTGTTTAGTTGGGGCACGCCGTCGAAGCAATAACTGAGACCGAATGCAGCTGTCAGAGCTTCGGTTGAGTCAGACAACTGGAAGAAAATGATCGAACGAATCGATATACCGATAAGCAGGTCGTAGACCGCAAAGGTCGCAAGGGCGGCTGCGACTAAGATTGGCCAGGCTCTGCGGGGCGCCAGCAATAAGACGGATGCCAAAAGAATGTTGCCGGGCCAAAGTGGCCAATCCAAATGCGGGCGGATTACAACCGTCGTCCCTAATCTCGCAGCCAGGTAGGACATGATCACCACCAGGCACGCGAGCATCGTTATTTGAAATGGGGAACTTGGATTCGCTGGGTTCGACGACGGGGACCTACCGATAGAACTCATAGAACCAAATGAAACGGGGACCTTTGACGTCGGCGCCCATTATCCGTCAGACAGCATCGACGGTCAATGTTGCGACTTCTCAACTGCCAATAACAGCCGTTAGCACCCACTGAGAATCGCTGCTCTGTTTTGTAGCGTTGCGATCACCGCGTCAACGTGTCAAGCGGGGACCCTCTGGCGACCGCAGAAACGCGGTTGTATCATAGAAACCGCATGGCTTTCCCGATCCGAGTCTGCGCCGTCTGCTCAGAAGAGTTCGAGCTGAAACCAGACAAACCCGGCTTCGCCAACCGTTGTCCAGAGTGCAGCGCGCCCGAAAATGCCGACCCCGTAGCAAAGCGGGGCACGGACGCCGACGAACGCAAGACTCTGAAAGAAGCGAACGAAGCCCGAAGGCAAGCCATGCGCGACCTGCTCTACCGCAAAGACAGCTAACGGCCTGCCGCGCCGCTCCCGCGCTAAGGCGTCTGATAACAGCCAATGTCGATTTTCTTGTCGATGACCCGCGGCCGTCCGGCCAGATCCTGTTCGCCTACGATTGCAGCTCCCAAATCCTCACCGGCATTCCGCGCTGGCGACTCGATCTGCAGATGAAAGTTGTTCGCGGGAATATCCACAAACCACGGATTGGCAAACTTGGAGTCTTTATCGTTCCCGGTTGCCGCAACGTATTCCTCAAAACTCGAATAGTCTTTCTGGTCGAAAGTCCATTTCGCCACTTTCGAACCCGCCGGAAAGTAATAGATGTTGTGATCGAGCGTCACGGTCGGAGTATTGGGATCCATACGCCCGGACTTGCTCGAGAGCGCACGCCCATGCTCGCCGACATAAACAATGTTGTTCTTGAAGACGTTGTTGCGCATGTAGAACTGCATCAGGAACTCGCCTTCGCCCGATTTCCAGCTGTCGTTGTGGTAGAGCGTGTTATTCACGATAGTCACGTCCTCGGTGACTCCGCGCTTCAGGTCGTAGCCACCGATGCTGATCCCGGGAGCATGGCAGGAATAGATCAGGTTGTTGCGCGCGATGATGTGGCTTGTGCTTCCCACGCGGTGCTCGCTGGCGAGCTCAATGCCGAAGTCTGTATCGTGAATCGTGTTGCGTTCAATCAGAATTCGAGTTCCGCCATCGACATAGATGCCGTCGGAATCGGCGATGTCTCCGTAAGCTGGATTGCCCCTTGAAGTGATGCTGTAAACCAGGTTCTCGCTCACCACTCCGTCGCGGGCTCGGTCGACGGCCGGGTCCGGCGCCGTGCGTTCAAAGCCGATCACGTCGATTCCGATGTTGCTGTTGTCGTGCACCGTGTTCTTCGTGATGCGGAAACCAGCCACGTTGCCGTTCACCACCAGAGACTCGCTCGATCCCGTCTTCAGATGGTGGACATCATTGCCGTCGATGACCAGGTCGCTGATGGGAGTCTTGGCGTCGGTGCCGTAGACAGAGATGCCGAAGCCGTTAGCCCCGCTGCCCGGATGCACCTGGCGAGTGGAGGTCTGCTCAATGTGATGAACGTTGTTATGAAGAAGTTCGATGTGGGAACCGCCTCCGGATACGCGGATTCCGCCCGGGACGATGTGATAGTCGCTGGTCCGATTATTGCGAATCTCGAGGCCCTGGATGCGCACGAAGCTGACATTCCTCAGTTCGACCATGTTGACTTCGCCTTCTTTCGGCGTCAGGCACCCACCGTCGAGAATGGCATGTTCACCCGTTTGACTTTGAAACGTGATGAACCCCTGCTCGGCGTTGCCCGAGACCTTGACCGACAACTGCTGGCAGTACGTGCCTTCCCGAATAGAAATCGTGTCTCCCGGCTTCGCGATGTCGGCTGCATGTTGAACGGTTTGCAGAGGCTTGTCGATCGTCCCGGGATTTGAATCCTGGCCGGTTGGAGAAACGTAGAGATCAGAGTGGGCGGCGGCGATGCAAGCCGCAGAGAGGGCGAAAATCAAAAAGCCATGAACGAGAAAGCGCTGTGCGGATCTCACGTAGTTCCTCCAAAGGCTAGAGTGGACGACTGGACGGCAAATGCTATATCAGGAGGCAAAGTTTCAAGGTTTCGAAGTTTCAATGTTTCAAGGACTCGAAGGCTTAAAGGCTGAGAACCTTGAAACTTTGAAACCCTGAAACTTTGAAACCTTGCCACTGTCTAAGGTGAAACCAGGCTGCCGCCGAGCGGCACCGGGGCCAGATCGATCCAGCAGTTTTGCGCATCTTCGCGCACAAAGGTGAGCTGGTCGAGGAGGATGCGTCGGCTTCCTGAATACTGCCGCCAGCGCTCCCGGGCAATCTTCAGCGCTTGCCCCGCCGCCGGTTCGGTCGCCATTTTCACAATCGTGACGTGCGGGATATACGGCCATTCCTCGGCAAAAGCGAGCGCCTGCTGGTTCAGTTGCTCGTGCAACTCCTGCAGGCGCGAGGCGCCGTGGCTCACGCGGATATAAACCGTGGGCGTGGTGGGAATAAAACTTTGCATGTCGCCCAGGATCACTTCGAAGGGCTCGGCGTGGCTGCAGACGCCTTCCAGCATTTGCAGCGCAGCGCTTTCCGTTCCCCGCAGCGGCCGCGGCGGCAGAAACGTGATGTGGGCCGCCAGATGGGGCAAGTCAGGATGCAGCTCCCGCCGGAGGTTCTCGACGAACTCTCCCACTGGACTTTTAACGTAGGCGACTAGCGCATACCGCTGGCTCTGCATATCCAGTAAAAAATTATAGCGCGTTCCGTCGTTTATAATCGAAACAGCCGTTGCTTCCGCAGAGTCGTTGTCGTTGTGGTCAACGTTGTCCTCAATCATGTCGGGGCGTAGCGCAGCCTGGTAGCGCACCTGCCTTGGGCGCAGGGGGTCGTAGGTTCAAATCCTATCGCCCCGACCATTTCCCAGTAACCAGTGGAACGCCGCGCCGGACGCGGGCTCCGCGCGCATCAGGTGGCGCGGGAGACGTTCGGCGAGTTTGCCTGCACGAACGCAGATGAGGGATTGCTCGCTTCTGAATGAGTGCAATCGCAATATTTCAACAGTTATCTGCGAGGACGCTTGCGAGGCACGAACGGTGGCCTTCCCAGTGGAGTTTTCCCGCCGCCCCGATACCATTGACAGGCTTCCTTGTGCGCTATCGCAAGCACTGGGTCTTTCTTCCAGTCAGAAAAAAACTTCCGGATGTCCGTCTGCTCAAAAAGATGCTCGAGGGTGGCGGTGACGATGCAAGTACGAAGACTTTCATCACCCTCTGAGTAAAGCCGGCCCAGCCAAGTCTTTAGCTCTTTCGGGACATCTCGTGGTACCGACGAATCTCTCCAAAGGGCCGCAAAAACATTTACTAGCGTCGATCCAGCGGAGTATCTGGAGTCAGCCCACTGGCCTTTCGGGTCTTCTTTTAGGCAACGCTCGTAATAGTGCATCGCCAAGGTCCCGTATTCGGTCGGCGTGAGCGGCGGCTCGATGCGGAAACGGGCGTCATGAACGAGCGCACTTGTGAAGCCCTGAACTTCAATGTCGTCGCTCTTGAACCACTCGCGAACGTCCCGCAAGGACACAGTGTCGGCTCTCGGCGTCCACTCAGCATTGTCGGGCGCGATCCAAAGTTTGTTGATTATCGCTTGCAGGGTGTCGCTCATATCTCAGCCGGTACGGCGTCTCGGTGTGTCGATTCTACAGCCTCCAGAATTCGCACTGAAACGTCCACGGGTTGCACAGCGTGCCTAACGTGATCAGGAGTTGTTTACTCCGCCCGATTTCCCCAAGGCATGAGCAATCGCGTGTGTTGAGCCGCGACCACCGGCCCGGAGTGAACTGAAACCCGCCGCTGCACACAATGCTCACTAGGTTCAGACCAAAACGGGAAGCTCAAGGCCACTCTACGCCCATCTGTGCAGGCCAAATCCTTGTATCCCAATCGGACGAGGATTACTTTGCGAAATAGAGTCAAGCAATCGCGGCAGCGGCCGAGAGGAACCCGATGAGCGTCATGCGTACCTATCGAAATCACAAAATTCTGTTGGCAGCATCCCTGTTGTTAATTTCCGCCGGCTGCAGCGACAACAACAACACGACCAGCACCAACACCGGCGCGCCTACCGCGAGTTCCATGGCTCCTCCGAGCGGCGCCGGGGCCGCATGTCCCAACACAATTGTGACTGCCGTCTTCAGCGAGGCGATGAATCCCGCATCGATCGATGCCACCACCTTCACCGTGACCGGGCCGGGCACCACAGCTGTAACCGGGCAAGTGACCTACGATGCCTCCAGCGATACGGCGATCTTCACGCCCGGAACCAGTCTGGCACCGGGCACGCTGTACACAGCCACGATCACGACCGGGGCTGAGGGCATGTCTGGCAACGCAGTGGCGAGCAATATTGTCTGGACGTTCACCACCAGTGCCACGCCGTGTCAGCCGCCAGCCCCGCCGATTTCCTTGACTCCTGCGAGCGGCTCTGCCG
>Ga0210388_10003010_pt1 | contig 13194 bp, 11 predicted proteins | sample IncBWC19OmetaG_FD_155485 | JGI IMG/M metagenome (GOLD analysis project Ga0210388, IMG submission 155485) | Forest soil microbial communities from Barre Woods Harvard Forest LTER site, Petersham, Massachusetts, United States - Inc-BW-C-19-O ... | reverse complement strand
GCGGGCGCGGCCCCGGCGGGGACGCTCAGGCCGGCGGGGCCGGTCAAGCCCAGGACGCCCGGGCTGGGGGATAAGTTTGCGGCGGAGGGGGAGCTGGGCGAGCTGGCTCCCGTGGGGCTCAGCGGGTTCGCAGCGGGCGGCGACGGGGCCTGGTCCACGGGCACGGGGGCGTCGGGCTGGGCCCCCGCCAGGGGGCTGGGCAGGGTCTGCAACGGGGACTCGGAGGGGTTGGCCACCAAGTCAAAGGGCACTTCCGCGTGGTCGTGCAGCACGTGCCAGGTGAACGCCACGAAATAAAGGTCGTCCAATTCCACGTCGGCGCTGGCCACGCCGTAGGCGTAATACTGGTCCCGGTCCGGCTCGTAGGCCGAGACCTGGCTGGGGTCGCTGCGTTTGAACCAGATCTTGGCGCGGGTCTTCAGCTCGCGGCGCGGGATGCTCACGGAGAGCTGGCTGCGGCCGTCCCCGGCGTCGGTCACGCGCAACTGCACCTCGCGGAAGAGGCCGGCCGAGGCCTTGATGAAGCCGTTGGCCCGGTCCAACTGGTCGATGTCCCAGTGCAGATAGGGCTCGTGCTCCAGCGTGGTGGCCACGGCGTCGAACAGCTGGGCCTTGGGCACGGCCAGCTGGCCTTGCTTAAGCCAAGCCGCGTCCTGGGCCGGGACGCCCCGCAGCGGGCGCAGGGTCAGGTGATAGGTGGCGCAGCCGCTCAAGAGCCAGGCCAAAGACAACGCTTGGATCAGTCGCATAGGTCTCATAGGTCGGCCACATTACCACAAAGGCCGCCGGGCCGCCCGGGTCATCGTTCGCTCCATCACCCGGGCGTTGTCCTCCCAGCGGTACAGCTTGCCCAAGAGCCCTTGGGCCTGGCTGGCCAGGCGCCGGCCCAGGGCCGGCCGGCGGCAAAGCCGCAGCACCGCGTCGGCCCAGGCCGAGGGCTCCTCGGCCACCAGCAGGTGGCGGCCGTCCACGGCTTCGGCCCCGGCCGCGGCCAGGGGCGTGGCCACGCAGGGGGTGCCCGCGGCGAAGGCCTCCAGCAGCTTGTTCTGGCGCCCCGCGCCCGTGCGCACGGGGCAGACGCTTACGGCCGCGGCCCACAGGCGGGGCCGGGTGTCGGCCACAAAGCCGGTGAAACGCAGGCCCGGCGCGCCCTGCAGCGCCTGCAGGGATTTGGGGGCGCCCCCGCCCACCACCTCGAAGACCAGCTCCGGGTCCGCGGCGCGGAGCAGCGGCAGCACCTTGCGCGCGAACCACAGCACGGCGTCGCTGTTGGGCGGGTAGGCCAGGTGGCCCACAAAGACCAGGGTCTTGCCCGGCCGGGGCGCCCGGGCCGGCCGGCGGAAAGCGCCCGCCTCCACCCCGTTGGCGGCCACCTGCAGCCGGCCCGCCGCGGAGGGCTCCATGGCGGCCAGGGTTGCGGCGTCCTGGCGGGCGTTGAAAAAGCCCGCGTCGAATTCGCGGGCGCAGCGGGTCTCCCAGGCGGCCAGGCGCCGGGCCTGGCCCCGCTGGAAGGCCGCGCGCAGGCCGTGCCCGTCCAGGGCCAGGGCGGTGGCGCGGCGCTCGGCGTAGCGGGTCATGGAGTCGCAGTAGTCGAGGAAACGGGGTCCGCGGAAGCGCAGGGCCAGCGGCGCCATCTTGAGGCGGTAGGCGAACACCGCGTCAAAGGGGCGCCCCCCGGCCGCGGCGCCGGCCACCACGGCGTCCATGGCCCGCCGCAAGGCCGGCGCGTCCGCCGCGGCCAGCATGGCCGGACGCGGCCCGGCCAGGCCAACCGTCGCGGAGAGGACGCGGCGCCCCTGCGGCCACGGCACCCGGTGGATCGCCTCCAGGGCCCCGCCCAGGGCGCTGGGGCCGGCGTCGGCCGGGCGGGCGGGGTCGGTGAGGCAGAGCAGGGTCACCCGGTGGCGCCGGCCCAGGACGCGCAGCCAGTGGAACAGGCGCAGCCGGTCGCCGTCGCAGGGGCTGTCCGGATAGACCGGCGAGAGCGCCAGCAGCCTCACGCCGCGGCCTCCCCGGTGTAGAGGGCCTGGCTGCGGCGCACCATGGCGTCGAAGCCGAAATCCGGGTCCACGCCCCGGCGGGCGGCCGCGGCCAGGCGGCGGCGCAGGGACGGGTCGTCCAGCAGGGCGGCCACGCGGTCGGCCATGGCGTCCACGTCCCCGGGCTGGCACAGGTAGCCGTTGACGCCCTCCTTCACGATCTCGGCGGCGCCGTCGACCGCGCTGGCCACCACGGGCAGGCCCAGGCTGAGCGCCTGGGGGAAGACGCAAGGCAAGCCCTCATGGAGCGAGGGGAGCAGGAACACGTCCATGCCCGCGGCCAGGCGGCGGGGCTCGCGCTGCCAGCCCAGAAAGTGCATGCGCCCTTTCAGGCCCAAGGCCAGGGCCAGCGCCTCGGCCTGGGCCCGCAGGGGGCCGTCGCCGATGTACACGAAATCCACGTCGCGCCGGCCGGCCGCCACGGCCGCGGCGATGCGGACGAAATCCAAGGGGGCTTTCTGCGGCTTCAGGTTGGCCACCACGCCCACCACCTTGGGCTTGAGGCCGGGCAGCAGCCGCTTCAAGGCCGCCCGCGAACGCGGCGTGGCGGCCCAAGCCTCCCGGTCCACGGCCGCGCGCAGCAGCTCGTACTGGTGCGGCCGGCCGATGCGGTGCAGCAGGCCCTTTTCGCGCAGGCTCACCGCCACCACCACCAGGCGGCCGCCCAGGCGGGCCAGCCAGCGTTCCAGGGCCACGAAGGCGCTGAACGCGGGCGCGGATTGGAAGTCGTTGAAGGACCAGCCGTGCACCGTGTGCAGCAGCGTGGGCACCCCGGCCAGGCGCGCCGCCAGCCGGCCCAGCAGGCCGGCCTTGCTGGAGTGGGTATGCACCACCTGGGTGCCGCCGCGGCGGAAGAAGGCCCACAGCCAGAACAAGGCGGCCAGGTCCTGGAGGGGCCGCACCGGATGGACCAGCCTGGGCACGGGGATGTAGCGCGGGCCCAGGCGGCGGGCGGCCTCGGCGTCCAGCAGCCCCCCCGGCCCGGCCAGCAGCACCACGTCAAAAAGGGCGGGATCCAGGCGGGCGGCCGTCTCCAGCGCCACTTCCTGGGCCCCGCCCAGGTCCAGGCGGGTGATCACGATGGCGACGCGGATGCGTTCGCTCAATGGCTCCTCGTCACAGGGGTTTTTCCAACAGACGGATCTGGACGCCGCTCCAAGGCTTGGCTGGGCCGGCTTGAAAGCCCAGCCGGGCGTAGTAGGCCTTCAGTTTGGCGTTGTCGTCATAAACATCCAGGCGCAGGCAGGCCTTGCCTTTGGCCCGCGCCAGGCTGGCCGCCAGGTCCAGCAGGGCCTTGCCCAGGCCGCGCTTGTTGAAGGCCGGCCGCACCGCCAGGCTGTGCACCCACAGCGCGGCGCCATCCTTGCCCAACTCGTCCCAAAAGCCGTCCTGGTTTTGCACCACCAGGCAGCCGGCGTCCTGCCCGCCCCGTTCCGCCAGGATCACGCTGCCCTCCTTGAAACGGCGGGCCACCACGTCCTCGCCGCCTTCCAGGAACTGGCTCCACTGGGTGGAGCCGCGCTTCTTCAGGCCCAGGGCCACGTCCCGCAGCAGCGCCAGCACGCGCGGGGCGTCCTCCGCCTTGAGGTCGCGCACGGTCCAGGGGCCGTCGGAGGTGAAGATGAGGGTGTTCACGCGGCCTCGGCCCTGCGGCGGACGCACTTGAGGCCGGACCACTGTTCGCTGACGGCGCAGACCTTCACGTCCACCAGCCCGTGGGCCAGGGCCCAGGCCCGCACTTCGTGCTCGCCGAAATCGGTCTTCCCGCCCTTGAGCCAGCTGATCCACAGGCAGCCCTGGGGGTGCAGGGCCGCGGCCAGCCGCTCCAGGGCCGCTTCGTGGCCCTTGGCGCGTTCGATGAAGGCGTGGATGAAGCGCAGGTCCGAACCCAGGCGCGGGCTGAACAGCGCCCGCGCCGCGGGCAGCTCCAGCCAGTCAAAATAGTGGGCCGGCAGGGCGTGGCCATAGGCCCGCAGGCCCGGGGACAAATCCAGCTTTTGGTACAACGGCTTGCCCGAATAACCCGCGCGGGTGCTTTTCTTTTCTTTCATTCAAATCCTCTGTAAATCCACGGTACGCAGCCCCTTGGTCGGGCCGCTAGAGGACGGCAGCGGCTCCCTGCCAAATGGCATCTTCCATAGCCGCATACTCCCAGTTTCCCCATCGTCCGGTGCTGACGATGTTTTGTTCGCGCAGCCAGGCTTGGATGGTGCCCACGCTGGCCGTGCGGTGGGCGTCGTAGACCACGTAGGCGTTCTCAATGTCCGCCACCCACTGGGCCGCGATGGTGTCGCCCTTGCGGAGGATGCCCATCTTGCGCAGGCCGGCCTTCACGGCTTCCGGGGCCCTGGCCTTGTCGATGGGCCGGTCCTTGGAATAGCTCATCTCGGCGTAGACCGAGGAGCCCCCCCGGGGGGCCAGGGCCTTGGCGAAATTGTGGTAGAAGCCCACCCGGTAGAAGGGCAGCGCCGGTTCGGGCACATAGACCCACTGCTTGGAGCTGACGTCCCGGTTGGAGATGCCCAGGTTCACGTTCAGCACGCTGGAGGCGCGCAGCTTGGCGGCAGCCTTCTTCACCGCGGCGGGGACGCCGGCGATGCTGGCCACCAGGTGGGGCAGGGCCATGGTGCTCACCAGGCGCTGGTAGGCCACAGTCTGGCCGTCGCTCAGGGCCACGGTCCTGCGCCGCGGGTCCACGGACACGGCCCGCACCCGGCAACGCACCTCCACGCGCCGGGCCAGGGCCCGCGACAGCACTTCGATGCCGACCTTCTTGGGGTAGATGAAATTGGCGTTGTAGCCCTGGGGCTTGCCCACGTCGAAAAGGGCGCCCTCGAACATCTGGGCCAACGAGGGCTTGGGCACGAAGCGGCCCATGAACTCGGTGGACATCTGCGAGGGGTGCACGCCCCACAGCTTGGTGTTGTAGGGCTCCATGAAGTGCTTGTAGATGCCCTCGCCGAAATAGCCCAGGTTGAAGTCTTCAAAACTGGAAAAGCCGGGCCTGGAGCTGGGGCGGCGCTTGGTTTTGGGGGCGGGCAGGGCGCCCTGGGCGCGCAGGGCGCCTTCCAGGCATTCCCGCACCACGGCGGGGGGCAGGCCGAACAAATTGGATTGGAAGGGGCCGCGGGTGAAGCGGCCGTGGGAGTAGACCCAGGAATCCCTCTGCACCGGGACAAAGGCCTCCTTCAAGGCCAGTTCGTCCAGCACCAGGGCGCGGGTGCGCTCCTCGCGCATGTGCAGCAGGTGGCCGGTGTAGTCGAAGGAGAAGCCGTTGACCTGCTCGCTGCGCACCAGGCCGCCGGGGCGGTCCTGGGCCTCGAAACAGAGGTAGGGCTTGCCTTGCTTGCGGGCCTGGTAGGCGGCGCTCAGGCCGGCCAGCCCGGCGCCCAGGATCAACAGCGGCCGCGCCATGGCTCAGGCCTCGGGAAGCGGCTCGGCCTCGCCCTGCGACAGCAGCCGCAGCCGCAGGCCGACCACCGTGCCGGGATAGAAGGGGACCTTGCTGTTGCGCATCTCGCCGCCGCGCAGGGTCAGGGCGGCCTCGCCCGACATGCACACCATCTCGCCGCCGGTCTTGCGGGCCGTGGCCAGCAGGGTGTTGAGGAAGCCCGGGCGCACCGCGCCGTCGGCGCTGCGCACCTTCAGGGTCAGGGCGGTCAGGATGCCGTTGGCGTCCCCCTGCAGGCTCTCCATCAGGTTGGGGAAGCGCTTGAGGCTGGCCCACATGCCCTGGCCGGTGTCCGCGGCCGCGATCTCCACCACGCCGTTCTTGGGGAAGGCCTGGCCGCAGAGCATGGCCCCGGTGTGCACCTTGCCGTGGCGGAAGGCGTTGTCGCCCAGGCCCATCAGCATCTGGTTCACCCGCTTGAAGTCCCCGTCCGAGGCCGGCAGCACCGAGCGCAGGATGCTCACCAGGCGGGCGCAGGCGTTGTCCAGGTCCTGGGGGTTCTCCACCAGCCACAGCTCCTGCGGCCGCTCGCCCATCTTGTCGCCGGTGTAGATGTTCACCGACGCTTCCTGCAGCAGGTTGTACAGGCCCATGCGCATCAGGTCGTTGCTCACCCGCCCGTTCTCGGGCCGCCGTATCACCGAGCCCGAAGGCAGGCGCTTGGCCGCCACCAGCCAGGCCAGCCTGGCGCCCAACGCCGCCACGCCAAACGCCGACACCCGTTGGGTGTCGGTCAGGTCCACGGTCAGGGTCTCCCCGTAGGGCACTTCCATCACCTGCCCCAGGGCCTCGCTGAGCAGGCCCGGGTAGTCCATGGACAGGGTGGAGGGAAAGCGGATTTCCTTCATGCGCGGGTCTTCTTCCTTGAAGGAGGCATGGATCCGGACTTTTTGGGGCCGTGGGCGGGGGCGGCCTTCGGCGCGGGGGCGGGCATGGGGATGCCCATGAGCCAGGCCGCCAGCATCACCGCGGCGGCGGCCAGCCCGGCCCAGAGCAACAGGGCGTTGTTCAGGCCGGCGAAGCTGACCGCGTAGACCAGGGCGCCCAGCCCCAGGGTTCCCAGGCTCAGCGTCAGGGCCACCCGCGGCACCTGCCAGCCCAGCGCGCGCAGGCGCAGGGGCACGTGGTCCGGGCTTCCCTTCCACGGCGGGATGCCCTTGCGGGTGCGGATCACGATCATCAGGGCCAGGTCAAAGAGCGGCAGCGCCAGGATCACCAACGGCGAAAAGACCGCCAATTCATTCTGGTGGGAATAGCGCAGATTGAGGCTGATGGCCGACAGGGTGAATCCCAGGAAATGGGAGCCGGCGTCGCCCATGTAGACCCGGGCCGGCCTCCAATTGTAGGGCAGGAAGCCCAGGCAGGCCCCGGCCAATGCCGCCGCGGCCAGCGCGTCGTCCCAACGGGCGCCGTGGGCCGCGAAGGCCCAAAAGGCCAGGGCCGACGCGGCCGCCACGCTGGCGGCCAGGCCGTCCATGATGTCGACGAAATTGAGGGCGTTGGTCACCGTCACCACCCACAGCACGGTGAGGGCCGCGCCCAGCCAGTCCGAGCTGACGAAACGCACCCGCAGCCCGCAGGCCACCAGCACCAAGGCGCCCAGGATCTGGCCCAGGAACTTGGCGCCCGGGCCCAAGGCCTTGCGGTCGTCCAGCAGGCCCAGGCCCAGCGCGATGAGCCCGCCCAGGCCGATGGCGTAGACGCCCCGGCCGCGGTCCAGGCCGCCCGCCCAAGGCGCGTATCCCTGGGTCGGCAGCAGCCAGAATTTCACGGTGAGCAGGGCCAGGCCAAAAGCCGCGGCCACGGCCACCCCGCCCAGGTAAGCCACGGGCTGGCGGTGGGTCTTCAGGGCCGTGGTGGGGCGGTCCAAGAACCCAATGGCCCAAGCCAGACGGATGGCCAGAGGGGTGAACAAAGCGCCCAGGACGGCGGCCAGGAGTAGGACGAGCAGGGAGGCTAGCATGCCCAACAGAGATTGAGGTGTGGATCCATCAGCGCAAACGCGCCACGAACACGCCGCCTTGGTCCAGGTGGTCCGCGGGCGGAGAGGCTTTCAGCAGGTCCATCCAGGCGTTGAAGCGGGCTTGGGCCGCCGCGTCGCCCTGGGGCCAATAGACCGGGGCGGCGCCGACCTGGCCCAGGCGCTGCCACTCGGCCTGGTTTACGGCCACGAAATCATACCCTTTCCGGCGCAGCAACACAGCCAGGTCTTGGGGGCTTTGGCACTGGCCCACCCAGGCGGCCAGTGGATGGGGCTCGAAGGGGCTCGCCGCCAGGGTCCGGGCGGGCATCCAGGCGTCGCGGGCGTCGCCCAGCAGCAGCACGCCGCTCTGGGCGTTGCCGCCGTGGGCCAGGATCCAGCGTTCCACCTGCAGCTGGGGCACGCCGCGCCGGGCCAGCTGCACGGCCGGATCGACCAGGCCGAGGGCGCTGGCCAAGGGGTCAAAATCCATGGCCATGATCTCGAAGCCCTGCAGGGCCCCGGCCGCCAGGGCCGCCAGCACCAGCACCCGCCACAGCCAGGTCCAGGTCACGGACACGGCCCAGCCTTCGGCCTGCACGGCCGCCTGGGCGGCCAGCAGGCAGGCGCCGGGCAGCAGGGGCAGGGCGTAGCGCAGCACGTGCGGGCCCAGGCTCCAGAACAACAGCCCCAGCAGCACATAGGCCCCCAGCCAGCGCAACGGCCGCTCCAGCTGGAAGGCCAAGGCCGCTGGGGCCAGGGCCAGCAGCAGGAACCCGGGATGGCCGCCCCCGCCCAGGCTGGCGCTGTCAAAGAACGCCGCGTACGGCAGCCGCAGCCAGGCGCCCCAGCCCTGTCCGCCGAAGGCCTGCATGTGGTCAAAGTAGGCCGCGGGCCCGCCGCTCTCGAGGGTCCAGCCCAGGAAGCGCAAAGGGAACGGGTAGAACGGCTGGCCTTGCAGCAGGCTGCCTTGGATCAGCCAGGGCAGCAGCGGCAGCAGCAGCAGGCCCAGACCGCCGGCCAGCAGGCCGGGCCGGCGCCAGGAGGCGTCGCCGAGCGCCATCCAGGCCGCCAGGCAGAGCAGCGCCACGGCATGCACCAAGGCCACGGGCTTGCACGCGCAGGCGGCGCCGCACAGCAGCGCCGAGACCAGCAGCCAACGGTCGCGCGGCCGCGCGATACGCTCATCCAAGGCCAGCAGGAAGGCGTCGAGCGAGAGGAAGCTGAAGAAAGCCATCCAGCCGTCCGGGCTGAAGACCCCGAAGCTCAGCGCCAGCAGCGGCTGGGCCAGGGCCAGGGCCGGCGCCAGCCACAGGCGGCGTTCCCGCAGCAGCCGCGCCGAGGCGTCCATCAGGGCCAGGGCCAGGGCGCCGGCGATGGCCAGGTTGAGCAGCGAGGGCGCCAGGGCCTGCTCCAGGGGGGCGCCGTCCAGGGCCAGGGCCAGGGCCCACAGCGGGGTGGGCAGGCTGGGCAGCCAGGTGAACAGCACGGCCGGCTGGGGCGCCAGGCGGCCGCTCTGGGCCGCGCGCTGGGCCTGGGCCAGGTGGTAGACCATGGCGTCGTAGAAGCTCGGCGGGGCCAGGGCCAGCAGCAGCATGGTGGCGGCGCACAGGGCCAGCACCAGCAGAATGGCGATCTCGGTGCTGGAGCCTTCCCAGGGGTGCTTGTTCTTCAGGTTGCGTTGGAAGGCGCGCCCCAGGGCCTCCAGGTGCTCCCAGTTCAGGATCAGCAGGCCGGCCAGCAGCAGCCACGCGGACCAGGTGAACAGCGCGCCCACGGCGCCGAGCAGGGAGCCCAGCAGGCTCAGGCCGACCAGGCCCAGGCCCAGGCTGAAGACCGTCTCCTGCACCAGCGAGCCCTGGTACAGGTCGATGCGGACCAGCGCAGCCCGCCCCAACGCCAGGGCCGCGGCCAGCACGGCCAGGCAGCAGGCCGCCGACTGCAGCAGGCCCAGGCTGTTGTTGAACGGCACCGGGTAGCGCCACAGCGTGGCCGCCAGCAAGCCCAGGGTCCAGAGGAAGAGCAGGAGGAATTTTAACCGGCGCATGGCAGTCTCAAGCGGCTCCGTGTGGGCGGGCCATCAGCACCCGTGGGCCGAGCCGCCACCATTGGCCGGCCAGGTACAGGCACCACAGCAGGTTGGCCAAGGCCCACAGCAAGGTGGGGCCGGGGCCCAGCCGGGGCGGGGGCCAGGCCGCGGCGCCGGCCAGGACCGGCGGAAGGAACAGGGCATAGAAGCCCAGCAGCAGCGGCAGGCTGGCCAAGCCCAGCCGCCAGGCCAGGCCCGGGCTCACGGCCAGGGCCAGGGCCACCGGCCAGGCCAGGTATTGGGGCGAGAGGCCCGGGGCCAGCAGCACCAGCAGCAGCGCGGCCCAGGGCAGCCCTTCCAGCAGGCGCAACCGGCGGCATTGCCAGAGGCCGGCCCCAAAGGCCGCGGCCAGCGCGAGCACGGACAATCCGCGCCACAGGCCGTCCACACGGCGGTAGGCGTCCACGCCCACGCCCAGCGCGAAGCAGACCGCCCGCAACGCCCCGCTGAGGCCCAGCGCGGCCGCCCCGCTGTAGCCCAGGTGGCCGGCCACGGCGTCCGGCCCGTCCCAACCCAGCCAGGGCAGCAGCAGCAGCAGGGGCGGCATCAGCACCCAAGCGCTGAAGCGCAGGCGCTCCCGCGGGGTGGGGAAGATGCCGAGATAGAACGGCAGGAAGGCCAGGGGCCAGGATTTGAGCGCCACGGCCGCGGCCAGGCAGAGCGCGGCCCACAGTTCCGCCCGCGGCTGGCGCGCGTACTCCAGCAGCCAGGCCGCCAGCAGCAGCAGCGCCAGGGCCAGGCTGTCGAACTGGCCGTGGGCGGCGCTGATGAGGGCGGCCAGCGGGTTCAGGGCCCAACCCAACCCGGCCAGGAGGCCGGCCCGCTCGCTGCGCCAGTGGTCCGCGCCGGCGTTCAAGGCCGCGCCCCCGCGGCTGCGGCGCTCGGCCAGGCTGTAGAGCAGCAGGCTCACGGCCAGGTCCCCGGCCACGCCGGGGAGGCGCATCCAAATCCCCGCGTCCCCGCCCAGCCCTTGCCGCAGCGCGGCCAGGCCCCGCAGCAGCAGCCACCACAGCGGCAGGTAAGGGTAGCGCCCCACCGTGGCCGCGGCGCTGTAAAGCCCCGGGCCCGGAATGGCCGAGACCCTGGCGTAGCTATCCATGTCAAAGGCGGCGCCCGGGCTCAGCAACAGCAGGGGGCCGCGCAACGCCAGGCAGGCCAGGGCCAGCACGGCCCAGTGGCGCGCCCGCGGGCTCAAGAACGGCCCCCCAGGATCCATCCGGGCACCTGGGTCTTGCCCACAAAGTGGTCGTGCAGCTCGTCCAAGATCTGGGACTGCAGCGGCTGCTCAGGGTCCAGGGGCCGGGTCATGGCGGCGGCCCCGGTGCCCAGCGAACGGAGGCCCCCCAGGAGCTGCTCGTCCCCGCCGGGCCAGGGCGGCGCCTCGCCGGTGAAGGGATAGAGGAACAGGAAGCGCGTGGCGGGCTCGCGCCGGCTCAGGAAATACAGCTCGGCTTCGTCGCCCCAGATGAAGAGCCGCTGCTGGGGCGGGCACAGGCGCTGGACTTCGGCCGCCGCGTCCGGGGCCGTGGCGAAGGTCCTCACATGGTAGACGTAGAGGGTCGCATCGGCGGGGTTGGTCTTGAGCCACAGGCCCGCGTCCTCCACAAAGTAGCTGCCCACGGCCAGGGCCAGCAGCACGCCGCGCAGCGCCAACGCGGCGCCCGGCACGCGGCGCCCGGGCCAGGGCGACCAGAGATCCACCAGCCCGAAGCCCGCCAGCAACGCCAACGGGGCCAGCAGGAGCAGGGCGTAATGGGGGTAGTAGCGGCCCGAGGCGGCCAGGGCGGCCAGGCCCATGGCCAGCCAGGCCGCGACCATGCGGCGCGGCGCCCCGTCGCGGCCCAGCGCGCGCCAGCCCAGGACGGCCAGGCCCAGCACCCCGGCCAAGGAGGGCCCCAAGCCGCGGGCCAGCCCCAGCAGCCGCAACCAGGCCCCGGATTGGCCTTGGGCCACGTAACCCTGGTTGTAGGCCAGCGTGCAATTCAAAAAATCCCATTGCGCGCCCTGGACGGCGAAGCAGGCGGTGGCGAGGGCCCACGGCAAGGCCGCGCCCAGCGAGGTCCACAGCGTGGGTTTCCACAGGCCTTGGCGCGGATCGTAGGCCGCCCAAGGCAGGAACAGCACCCCCGCCAACAGCGGCTGCTTGAACAGGGAGCCCAGGCCCAGCAGGACGCCCCCCAACAACCAGCGCCTGGGCCCGGCCGAGTCCGGCGAAGGCAGGAAGAACACGGCCAGGGCGCCGAGCAGGGGCAGGGTCTGCCAGGTTTCAGTGTTGGCGGCCAGGGCCTGGGTGCGGACGTGGTTGGCCAGCACGGCGGCCACCAGGGCCCCCAAACCGGCGGCCACGGCCAGGCGCCGGGGCGCCAGCCGCAGGCGGCCTCCCAGGCGGCCCGCCCGGCCCAATGCCAGCACCAAGCCGAACAGGGCCACCACCGTGGCCACGGACCAAAGCAGGCTGATCCATCGCAGCCCCAGCACCGGGTCGCCGCTGAAGCAGGCCTGGGCCAGCGCATGGGGCAGCAGGGTCAGGGGCGGCTTCTGCTCCAGCCAATCCCGGTACGGCACGCCCCGGCCCGCGCGCCACAGCCAGGCCAGCGTGGCGAACTCGCCTTCGTCGCGGTCCAAGAGCAGGCGCAGGGCCGGCAGCCGCAGCAGCGCGGCCAACAGCCCCGCGGCCAGGCCCCAGCGCCAGGCCCGGACGGGTGGATTCATGTGCCTCCCATGGGCAGTCCGGCCACGCCCGCGGGCATGGGCAGGCCGGGTTCAAACGGTTGGGGCTCTTCCAAGCCCAGGTGCCGGGACTCGTCCAGGCGGCGGTCCCGGCCGGCCACGGCCCCCTTGTAGCGCAGGCGCCAGGCCCGGGCCCGGGCCTTCATGCCGCGCTTGGCCGCGACCCGCTCCAGCCCCCAGTAGCCCTCGGGCTTCCAGTCGGCCAAGGCGGTCATGGCCATGAAGTCGTTTTCGGCCGCGTCCAGGCCGTTGCGCCTGAGCGCCAGCTCGGCCCGCGCGTACAGCGCCTCGGCGAAGCCGGGGCGCAGCCGCAAGGCCGCGTCGTAGGCGTCGCGGGCGTCGTCCCAACGCCGGCCCCGCTCCATCAACTGCCCCAGGTTGAACCAGGCGCCGGGGTAGTCCGGCCGCAGGGACAGGGCCTGGCGGTAGCTGGCCTCGGCGTCGTCGCGGCGCCCGTTGTCCAACAGCAGGTTGCCGCGCAGGTTCCAGGCGCCCGCGTAGTCCGGCAGCAGCCGCACGGCGGCCTCGGCCGCGCCCAGGCCCTCGTTCACCTGGCCGCTCTCGCGCAGGGCCAGGGCCAGGGCGCAGTAGGCCTGGCCAAAATCCGGGGCGTGGGCCACGGCCAGGCGCTGGGCGTCCGCCGCCGCCCGGTAGTGGCCGCGGGCCGCCCGGGCCAGGCCCAGTTGGAACCACACGCCGGCCTGGTCCCCGTGCAGCCGGGCCTGCTCCCTCAGGCAGTCCTCGGCCCGGGCCAGATGGCCCTGTTGGAAGAGATCGGCGCAGTCGTCGGCGCGCAGCGGCGCCTGCAGCGCCGCCAGGCACAGTAGCCATAGGAACATGTCAGGGCTTCTTGGATTGTCCATACGCCTGCACGGCCAGGCGGCCGAGCAGGCCCAGGTTGAGGTCTTCACGGTCCAGTCCGGCG
>Ga0210388_10003009_pt1 | contig 13194 bp, 7 predicted proteins | sample IncBWC19OmetaG_FD_155485 | JGI IMG/M metagenome (GOLD analysis project Ga0210388, IMG submission 155485) | Forest soil microbial communities from Barre Woods Harvard Forest LTER site, Petersham, Massachusetts, United States - Inc-BW-C-19-O ... | reverse complement strand
GGCCGAGTGCTAAACTTTGGTTGGCTCAGACAGGTATTTGCCCATCTCAAGCCAGCGAGCGGGAGTAGTTCAGCGGTAGAACGCCAGCTTCCCAAGCTGGATGTCGCCGGTTCGATCCCGGTCTCCCGCTCCATTAATTCAGCAACTTACAAGGTCCGAAAATCCCGCGAAGCGGTCCCGGCGCTAAAGGTCGCAGCCTCGGCACACACTCGGTTAGAAGGCTATAATGGTGGCATCATGGCTGATCGCAATATTGAAACTCCCTCAATGTCGGAGGTCTGCGCGCGGGTTAGGCACCTGGGATATGCGGCGTCAAGACGGGTTCGTCTTTATGGCGAGGAGTTTGAAGTGGTTTCAGACCCGTTTCCCGAGGCGGATGGCATCGCGGTTCACGTTACAACAAAGAAGGATTCGAGAATCCGCGTGCTGCAGATTCCCGCAACCGTTCTTCAGAGTGTGAGAGGGCGAGTCGCTAACGCCGCCTGACTCAGGTCCGCCAAAACGGGCTCCCGAAGGCCGGCGCGAGGCATAGTCAAGATTTTGATTCCAACCATCGAAATTATTCATCCAAAGAAACGGGCGGTAACTTGACGGTGTTGTCAGGCGCGGCCTAGTATTCTGAATAGCATGATGAGTTTCAGCAATCTTCGCCAGATGTGTATGTGTGCATGTTGTTGTTGTGCATGCGTATGCTCTGGCGCAGGGAGGTTGCTGACTTAAGAGGTTCATAAACTTCAGCACTTATCGCCCACCGCCAGAGAGCATCTGGCGGTGGGTTTTTTTTGTGCCCAAATCAGCTACGAATCAGTTTATGGGAAATCGTCCTATGGCAAATCCGGCTATGGCAAATCCAGTCAAAGAAACGAAAGCGCAAAAGGTGGAGCGCCTGAAGCGCGCCATGAATCCCTGGGAGGGGCTGGCCGAAATTCGCCGCTTTGCGCGGGAGGGCTTTGCCTCGATTCCGCCAGAATGGATTGGAACCTACTTCCGCTGGTGGGGAGTCTACACGCAGGGCGATGGTGCAGGGGTTGTGGGCGGAAGGGACGGCCAGGGGCTGGCATTGCCGTTCTTCATGCTGCGGATCCGCATTCCGAACGGCCTGCTGCGCTCGGACCAGTTGCGAGCCATTGCCAGGCTAACCAGCCGCTACGCCCGCGGCATCGCCGATCTCACAGTACGGCAAAACATTCAGCTGCACTGGGTCACGATTGAGGCTCTTCCCGAGGTGCTTGAGGAGCTGTGGCACGTCGGGCTGAACACGATGGGCGCTTGCGGCGATGTCACAAGAAATATTACTGGCTGCCCGGTCTCAGGCGTAGACGCGGACGAGATCTGCGATGCGTCTTCCCTGGCGCTCGAAGCCGATCGAATGCTGGCGGCCAACGCCGAATTCTACAATCTGCCACGCAAGTTCAAGATTTCGATCACCGGATGCCGCGTGTGGTGCCCCTACCCGGAGATCAACGACGTCGGCCTGACTGCGACCCAGCGCGTGGTTCGTGGAACACCGGAGATTGGATTCGCTCTGCGCATTGGCGGCGGACTTTCTACCGAGCCCTACCTGGGTGCGCCGCTGAATGCTTTTGTGCGCTGGAACCAGGTTCTGCCTGTGATTAAAGGAGTCGCCGAGCTGTTTCGCGACTCCGATCAGTTGCGGGAACATCGCGAACGAGCGCGTCTGAAGTTTCTCTTCTTGCGCCATGGCTGGACGCCGCACGACTTCCAACAAGAGTTGGAGCGGCGCATCGGGTTTCAACTCGATCCCGCGGAACCTGAGCAGCCGCCAGCAGACGTCTACCGCGATCACATCGGGATTCATGCGCAGAAGCAGCCGGGGTTCTGCTATGTGGGAGCGACGGTCCTGCGCGGCCGGATCACTCCTGAACAGATGCACACGGCGGCCGATCTCGCCGACCGCTTCGCGAACGGCGAACTGCGCACCACAAACATGCAGAACCTGTTGATCGTCAACGTGCCGCGGCTGCGGGCGGACGACTTAGCAAGAGAGTTGGATGCGACTGGACTGCCGGTGAGCGGGTCGCCGTTCTCGCGCGGAGCCATCGCTTGCAGTGGGACTGAGTTTTGCAAGTTGGCGATAACCGAGACGAAGAGTTTTTCTCGCTGGCTGGTAGAGGAATTGGAAGACCGGCTTCCCGGATTTGATCAGCACCTGAAGCTGCACGTCACCGGTTGCCCCAACAGTTGTGGACAACACTGGATCGCCGACATTGGAATCGAAGGCAAAAAGATCAAAGTTAACGGCCATATGGTGGACGCCTACTACTTCTGCCTGGGAGGCGCCCTGGGCCTGAATCAGGCGATCGCGAGGCCGGTTGGCTTCCGCTGTGTGGCGACCGAGGTGCCGGAAGCCATCGAACGTCTGCTGCGGCGCTACCTCGCCGATGGTAGACCGGGCGAGAACTTGCGGCGATTCTTCGCCCGTCACAGCGACACAGACTTACGGAATTTTCTAGCCGGAGAGTTCGTAGAAGCAGTCGCCCGCGATCTGCCCGAGGGGCGCGTGCCTAGCAGCGTGGAAGGTTAACGCAGATTATGAGCAGCCTGTTTCCCATGTTCGTGAAACTCGAAGGTAAGCGGTGCCTCGTGGTTGGCGCCGGCAAGGTTGGCGAACCCAAGATCAGCGGTCTCATCGGGACTGGCGCGCGTGTTCACGTGATCGCGCTGGAGGCGTCCGAGGCCGTGCATCAGTGGGCAAGAGCCGGAGAGATCGCGTTGGAAATCCGCGGCTTTGCTCCGGCAGATCTTGACGGAACTTTCCTCGCGATAGTCGCCACAGCGTCGCGCGATTTGAATCGTTCGATTTATCACGAAGCGCAGCAGCGCAGGGTTCTGTGCAACGTGGTGGACGTTCCGGAGTATTGCGACTTTTATTATCCCGCGGTCGTGCGCCGCGGCGATCTGCAGATCGCGATTTCGACAAATGGGCAAAGCCCTTCGTTAGCGCAAAAGCTTCGCCAGCAACTGGAACGGCAATTTGGTCCAGGATATGCCCGATGGGTAGCGGAGCTGGGAGAGACGCGAAAGCTAGTGCTGGCGAGCGATCTTGATCCGCAACGGAAAAGTGATCTATTGCACTCGCTGGCGAGCCGCGAGGCTCTGAAGGTGGCGCTCGAGGAAGAGTCGGCGAAACGTGAGGAAGACAAGGGGGTAACAGCATGAACGGCAAGGTGTATCTGGTGGGTGCAGGCCCGGGCGATCCTGAGTTGCTCACGGTGAAGGCTCTGCGATTGCTGCGGACGGCCGACGTGGTATTTCACGACGACCTGGTTTCGCCCGAAATCCTGAAACTGATTTCACCCTCGGCTGAGGTTCAGAACGTGGGCAAACGCTGCGGCAGCAAAACCATCCGGCAGGAAGAGATTAACTTCTTGCTGGTCGCGCGTGCAGCTTCAGGATTGCAGGTCATTCGCTTGAAGAGCGGAGACCCGCTCATCTTCGGCCGTGCCGGAGAAGAAATCGAAGCGCTCCGCCGATTCAACATTGCGTACGAGATCGTTCCCGGAGTGACTTCAGCTCTTGGCGCTGCCGCTGCTGCCGGAATTCCCCTGACCCATCGGCGGGCATCTTCCACGATCGTGCTGACGGCTGGCCATCGAGCGTCTGTGGCTCGAGCGTCGGCGAACGAAGATGGGGATTGGACCAACTATGCCGCAGCGGAATCGACCCTTGTGGTCTACATGCCCGGCTCAGACTATGGCGAGATCTCCAGCCGGCTCGTTGACGCCGGATTCGCGGAAAGAACTCCGTGCGCAATTATTTCTCGCGCGACGACCCCTGACCAGCGGATATACCGCACCACGGTTTCGGATCTCCGTAGCGCGCCGCAGCTCGCCTCTCCAACCCTTCTCGTGGTCGGCGATGTGGTGAAGTTTGCCGATCGCAACTTGGTCGAGGAAGCAGCCAGCCTCGCGGACCACGGATTCGAAGCCGCAATTGCGGAGAGCGTCACTGCAAGCTTTAGACCGGATGAGGAGCCCGTGGCATGAAAGAAGAAGTCTTGAAAGAAGAAGTAGGGAAGTTGCAGATTGCCGCGGACTCCTGGAACCCCGAGCGCGTTCTCGGCTGGGCATTCGACGCTTTCGGAGACGGGGTGGCGATCTCCTCCGCTTTTGGCGCCGAGGGCATGGTCCTGATCGATGTTGCTTCCCGAGTGCGCCAGAACTTTCGCGTCTTCACCCTGGACACAGAATTCCTGTTTCCCGAAACCTACAACCTCATGGACCAGGTGGAGCAGAAATACGGGATCACGATTGAAAGAGTCTATCCGCTGAGTTCGCCCGAGGAACAGGAGCTGGAGCATGGTCCCGCGCTGTGGCGGCGAAACCCTGATCTATGCTGCAACCTACGAAAAGTTGAGCCGCTGCAGCGCAAGCTGGGCGAGCTCCAGGCGTGGATCACGAGCATCCGGCGCGACCAGACTGCGGCCCGCGCCCGCGCCGGCAAAATCGAATGGGACCACAGATTTGGTCTCGTGAAGATCAATCCCATCGTGGACTGGAGTTCCAAGCAGGTGTGGAATTACATTCGCGAGCACGATGTGCCTTATAACGAGCTGCATGAGCGCAATTATCCAAGCATCGGCTGCACGCACTGCACGCGTGCGGTGCGGCCAGGAGAAGATCCCAGGGCAGGGCGCTGGGCAGGATCGTCGAAGACCGAGTGCGGACTGCACGTCATTCAAGCCGCTGCCCAGTCTGCCGGAGGCGACGCGTAAAAGAGCGGGCGGTACGGCCAGGAGAAGATCCCAGGGCAGGGCGCTGGGCAGGATCGTCGAAGACCGAGTGCGGACTGCACGTCATTCAAGCCGCTGCCCAGTCTGCCGGAGGCGACGCGTAAAAGAAACACCACCCCCGCGCGGCTATGCTTCAGTTTTCTTCAGATAGTCCGAAAGCTGCCGCACCACGGCGATGAAAGTCTTGTTGGCGACCGAGAGGGTACGATCGCGACGATAAGCCAGGCCAAGTTCTCGCCATAATTCCGCGCCTTCCAACTCGATCAGCTTCACTCTGCCCGCCGCCACTTCGTCGCGTGCAAAAGACGCACTGATCAGCGAGATGCCAAGATCGGCGGCCACGAAGCTCTTGATCATCCCAATGCTCGGCAGTTCCATTCTCACTTTTAACTCTGCGTTGTATTCGCGGAACAGCTTATCCAGCAGGCGCCGCGTATGGCCGGTCTTCGGGAGCAGCAGAGGATATTTCACGACATCGCTGATGTGCGCTGACTTGAGCTTGGCCAAAGGATTCTTGGGGCTCACCATCAACATCAAGCGGTCGCGGTAGATCGCCTGAACCTTCAGGCTGGGAGACTGCACGGGCAGGCTGAGCACGCCCACGTCGAGAGAGCCATTCTCCAGCTTCTCCACTATCTTGTAAGTGAAATTGCGATAAATGCTGATCTGCACGTCGGGATACTTGCGGCAGTATTCCCCGAAAACTTCGGGCAGAACGTAAAGGCAAGTGGCTTCGTTCGCTCCGACTAGCAGCGTCCCGCGCGGCGTGTGGCCGTGGTCGGCCACGGCCACCAGCGATTCATCGCGCAGCTTCTTCATGCGCAGCGCGTAATCGTGGAAGACCTGCCCGGCCGGAGTGAGCTTGACGGTCTTGCCCGAGCGGTCGAGCAGGCGGTCGCCGTATTCCTGCTCCAGTTGGCGGATCTGCGCGCTCACAGCCGATTGTGAGCGAAAAACTTTCTCTCCGGCACGGGAGAAGCTGCCTTGCCGGGCGACCTCCAGAAATGTGATGAGTTGATCGAAATCCATGCAGTTTGGTCAGGAAATTATAGCGAACTTCGCATCGAAGTGGTTCGGCTAAGCGCCCGGCCGGCGAGCAGACTCATTGGACGACGGGTCTTTCGGAAGTGAGAAGTTTGTCACGGCCGTAACTCCGCGCTTCCGCGGCAGCGAGGCGGGCCAAAATCGAAGCCCAAGTTTCTTCGATCGAGCATGGGGGCGTCACGGGTTCTACCCGAAGCAGCGGCAGCGCGGAACAGGCGAGCAGGTCAGCAGCCCGAGGACTCCCCGTGAGTTGCAGGTGCCGGCGAAGAATGCGGCGGAGCCACCGCTCTTCCTGAGGTTCGAGAGTTGCGAACCGCACGGAGTCGAGGTTCATGGCATCGTCGTTGAAGTAGTCGTCAGCATCGGCGCGCAACAGGTAGGCCAGGCCTCCAGTCATGCCTGCTCCCATGTTGGCTCCAGCCGGGCCGAGAATCAAGACGACGCCCGCGGTCATGTATTCGCATCCGTGCCGACCCACGCCCTCGACCACGGCGAGCGCTCCGCTATTGCGCACTGCAAACCGTTCTCCCGCCCGGCCGGCCACAAATAGCTCACCTGACGTGGCCCCATAGAGCACGGTGTTACCCACCAGAACATCTCCGCGCGCCGACGCTTCGGCTTGGGCGCTGATGGCGATGCTGCCGCCGCACAAGCCCTTGCCCACATAATCGTTGGCTTCGCCAGTGAGCCGGAAGTTCGCGCCGGAAATCAGGAAGGCGCCGAAGCTCTGGCCCGCAGTACCGAAGAACTCGCAGTCGACGCCGGCCATCTCCAGAGTCGAACGTCCGAACGAAGATCCTAGGCGGCGCAGCACCTCGCCGCTGAAGTGCGCGCCCACAGCTCGATCTTCGCTCGTAATGTCAAAACGATAAGGACGGGTGGAGAGTGATTCCAGATCGTCGACCACACGATTCAGTTCAACATGGAGTGCGCTCGAGTCCTCATGCGGACAAGGAAATTGCAAGGGGGGATCGACAATAGGTTGCACCAGAGAGGCCACGCTTTGCTCGGCCTCGGCCGAACGCGGCCGCAGGCGGTCGACAGCTCCTAGAATTTCGTCGATGGAACCTGCACCCATGCCCGCCAATAGTTGGCGGACATCGGCAGCGAGGGCGCGGAAGAAGGTTTCGACCATCTCTGGATTCCCGGCAAAACGTGCGCGCAGGCTTTCATCCTGAGTCGCGATGCCGACGGGACATGTATTCAGGTGACATTGCCGGGCCATCACGCAGCCGATAGCCAGCAAGGCTGCAGTTCCGAAGCCAAATTCCTCAGCTCCGAGTAGGGCTGCGACGACAACATCGCGGGCGAATTTTAATCCGCCATCCACGCGCAATCTCACGCGGGCGCGCAGGCCTGCACGCACCAGCGCAGTATGGGCGTCGCGCAAACCAATTTCCCACGGCAATCCAGTGTTCTTGATGGAAGTAAGGGGCGATGCGCCGGTGCCGCCATCGTGACCGCTGATTGTGATCACGTCCGCGCCGGCTTTGGCTACGCCCGTAGCGATGACGCCAACTCCGGAACTGGAAACCAGCTTTACCCCAATACGCGCGTTCGGATTTACGGCGCGCAGATCGTAAATCAACTGTGCCAGGTCTTCGATGCTGTAAATGTCATGGTGTGGTGGCGGCGAGATGAGCGATGTTCCAGGCACGGCGTGTCGCAGGCGCGCGATGTAAGGAGTAACTTTCGCCGAAGGCAGTTGTCCGCCTTCACCCGGCTTCGAGCCCTGCGCCATCTTGATTTCGATTTCGTCGGCGTGCACCAGATATTCCGCAGTGACGCCAAAGCGCGCCGACGCCACCTGCTTGACGCGGTTATTCGCATCCGGGCGCTCGTAGTAAATGCTGGGGTCTTCCCCGCCTTCCCCGGTATTGCTGCGTCCTCCGAGGCGGTTCATGGCAATGGCCAGCGTCTGATGGGCTTCGGGCGAAATTGCGCCGAGTGACATGGCTTGCGTGCTGAAGCGGCTGAGCAGAGAAACTTCACTCTCCACTTCTTCCACGGACACAGCCTGCGCGGGACGGACCTCGAGCAAGTCCCGCACCGAAACATTTTTTCGTTCGTTCGAGAGTACAGCCAAAGATGCCTGATTTTCCGCGGTCGGCGACTTGATGTAGCGATGCATGCGCCGCACCAGTTCCGGCGAGCTAGAATGCAGCTCGCCGTTTCGCCGGAAGCGATACAACCCAGCATCGCGAAACTCCGCAGCGGCAGAGCCAAAGCCCGCGGCGTGGCAAGCAAGGCAGTCCTCGAGAAGACTGTCCAGTGATTTCCCGCTGAGCGTGTGTCCGGCATCTTCGAAGAACTCATCGCAAACTGCCGGATCGAGACCGATCGTTTCAAAGATCTGGCTGTTCCGGTAACTGCTCATGGTGGATATGCCCATGCGCGCCAGCACCTTGCGCAGACCTTTCTCAATGGCAGCGCGGTAGCGCGCGGGGCCCTCGATATCAGCGCGCGCGCTCAAGCTCATGGCGAGATAGGGATGCACTGCGCTCGCCCCTGCCGCGATCAAAAGGGCGACGTGATGCGTATCGATGACCTGCCCCGTTTCCACAATCAGCGGCAGTTTCCATGCGCCGGCAGCGGTCATGGCGCGCCACGCGCACGCAACTGCCAGCAGCGCAGGCAGTGCCGCCCGCCTATCGCTCACGGCGCGATCGCTTAGCAGAATTGCTCTGCCAGCTGCTGCCGCGGTCGAAGCGTCTTCGCGGATTTGATTCAACGCCCGATGCGCAGCCTCGACACCTCCCTCTGCGTCGAAACTGAAGTCGATGCAGCGGCTCGTCAGGAGCGATTCTTCAAGCGAATCCATCTGCCCTGCATCAAGCAGCGGAGATTCCAGCTTCGTGTTTCCGCCGAGATACACATCAAGTGACATCACGTGGCTCTCGCGCAGTGGATCGATCGGAGGATTCGTAACCTGCGCAAACCGTTGCTTGCAGTAATCCCAGAGCGGACGCGGCAGGCTAGACAGCAAGGCCGGGGGAGCGTCATCGCCCATGCTCCACAGCGGCTCTTGGCCATTTTCTACAAGCGGCTGAAAGAGCATACGGTACTGATCTTCCGTCCAGCCAAAAGCTGCCATCAAACGGTTGGCGTCGAGACTAGTCGGCGCGGCAGTCTTTTCCACTGGAAATAACGTCGCGGGATGCAGACCGTCACTCGCATGCACAAGGCGCGCCACCTCGCCCGGCCGGAAGAATGTCCCGCTCGCGGGATCGGCAATCAGCATCTCGCCGGGACCCAGCCGCTGGCGTTCGATCACCTGCTTATCAGACAGATCTGTGATGCCCACTTCCGAGCCCACGATCAACAATCCATCCGAAGTCAACGTATAGCGCAGCGGCCGCAGACCGTTGCGGTCAAGCTTGGCGCCTATGAGATGGCCGTCGGTGAAAAGCAGCGCAGCCGGGCCGTCCCAGGGTTCTTGCTCGGGAGCGCTGTTGGCGAGGAATTGGCGCAACCCAGGGTCGAGACGCTCGTCGTGCTCCCACGCTGGCGGCACCAGGCGCATTGCGGATTCGGCGATGCTGGAACCGCTCCGCACCATGGCTTCGAGTGCGTTATCAAAACTTGCGGAGTCGCTCATTCCTGGCTGCAGCAATCGCGAGTTGTCCGGCAGCCGGAGCTGGCGGCGCAACGCAGCCCTGCGCGCCTGAAACCAGCGGCGATTACTGCTGATGGTATTAATCTCGCCATTGTGCGCCACAAAGCGAAAAGGTTGGGCCAGCGACCAGCTCGGTTGCGTGTTCGTCGAATAGCGCTGGTGGAAAACCACAAACGCGCTTTCAAACTCAGGATCGTTCAGGTCAAGATAGAACGGAGCCAGTTGCTCCGGAGTGAGCAGTCCCTTGTAAACGATGGTTCGCGAAGAGAACGAGCAGTAGTAGCCGGCACCGCAAGCGGTTTCTAGCTCCTGACGCAAGCGGAAAAGCCGCAACTCAAGGTCGAAAGAATCGAGCCCCGTAGATTTTAAGTGCGAAGACCCAGCGCGAGGCGCCACAAAACATTGCCGCACCACAGGCAGGGAATCGCGCGAGCGTGGTCCGAGGATCGAAGAATCGGTCGGCACCGACCGCCAGCCCAAAAACGCGAGGTCGAATTGTTCCACGGCTGACCGAATCGCAGCCAATGCATCATTTTCCCGGCCGCGCTGAAGAAACACCATGCCGACGCCAAACTCTTCGGGCAGTTGAATCCCGTCAGCGCGAGCCACTCTGCGGAAGAACGCCTTCGGAAGCGCGACCAGCAGGCCCGCTCCGTCACCGCTGCGGCCATCGGCGTCCACGCCGCCGCGATGGGCCAAGCGCGCGAGAGCCTCGAGCCCGCGTTCCACCACGCCATGCGACGGGGGTCCGCCCAGTTGGGCGATGAAGCCCACACCGCATGCATCATGATCCGCCGAGAAGGTGAGGCGACTCTCCGCCATACTACTTGTCTAACTTGAAACACCCATCCAAGTACAATCGTCATTTTCGATGCGATGGATGGGTTTTCTGCATGGCCCGTGCAAGTGATTTTCAGAGGGTCCGCTTACGGTTCCTGTATCGTTAGGCTTCGATATTTCTTCAGGTAAAATGACGACTCTTGCCCCAGTCAGCGCCGCCATGGTCAATCTTTCTGATATCCAATCCGCCCTCGCACGGATTCGAAAATCGATCTATGTATCTCCCTGCACGCGGTCGGAAACGTTCTCCGAACTCACCGGCAACTCGATCTATCTGAAACTGGAGAACCGGCAGCGAACCGGCGCCTACAAAGAGCGGGGCGCCCTCAACAAGCTGCTAAGTCTCACCCCGGAGGAACGTTCTCAGGGCGTGATCGCGGCCTCGGCCGGCAACCATGCGCAGGCCGTCGCCTACCACGCCTCCAAGCTTGGCATCCGGGCAAGAATTGTCATGCCCCTGGCGACTCCGCTGATCAAGGTGTCGGCCACGCGCGGCTACGGCGGGGATGTTGTGCTTCACGGAGGGAATTACGACGAAGCGTACGAGGAAGCATTGCGAATCAGCGCGCGAGATCACCTAACCTTTGTCCATGCCTTCGACGATGATGTAGTCATTGCGGGGCAGGGAACTCTGGGGCTGGAGCTGCTTGAGCAGCATCCCGATCTTGAGGCGGTCGTCGTGCCGATCGGCGGCGGTGGACTGATCGGCGGAATCGGTTGCGCGCTGAAAGAAACGAATCCCCGCATCCAGGTCATTGGGGTTCAACCGGCGCGGCTGCCTTCGGTCAAGGTTGCACTTTCGGAGGGGAAGCCCGTCACCTTGCCCTCAGCTGTGACTATCGCGGATGGAATTGCGGTGCGCCGTGCGGGCGAGCGCACGCTACCGCTGATCCAAAAATATGTGGACGAGATCGTCACAGTAGAAGAAGAGGAGATTGCCAACGCCGTTCTGTTGCTGCTGGAGCGAGAAAAGGTTCTGGCCGAAGGAGCCGGAGCGTCGGCCGTAGCTGCGATCGTCAATCGCCGGATTCCGATGATTGGCGACAAGACCGGCAAGAAAGTTGCCGTGGTGGTGAGCGGCGGCAACATCGACGTAACTTTGCTGGCACGCATCATCGAGCGCGGCCTGGTCAAAGATGGAAGATTAGTTCGACTGCGAGTACATTTGCCGGATTATCCCGGAGCTTTGCACCGGGTCACCGGCATCCTCGCTCAACACCGCGCCAACATTGTCGAGACTTCCTACGACCGCGCCTACCACAACGTCAATTTGGGAGACACCGCCATCGACATCACCATGGAGACGCGCGGTCCCGACCACATCGCCGAACTGATTTCCGCCCTCGGCGCCAGCGGCTACACCCACGAACGGATCCTCTGATCGGAGTCGAGAACTCATCCGCGGACAGCCGCCATTCGAAGCCGAATGGTCCAGCGAGCGGAGCAAGCCGTCGGAGATAAACTTGACGGTTGAGAGTTAAGCTTCTCAATAAGCAAATTCGGTTGCTTACAAACCCAAGAGGCGTATCCTTTTTAGGGGCTCGGATCTACTCGCGGCTGATCCCGCGCCGCGTTTGGCCCCAAGAACCTATGGAGGTAGCAACATGACTTCTGGCATTCTGACCTCGTCCGGGATCAAAGCTCCGGTCGACTACATTGAAGACGTGATGATCAGTGTGAAAGCAAAGAATCCCGCCGAGCCTGAATTCCATCAGGCGGTGCGCGAGGTCTTCGATTCTCTGCGGTTAGTACTGGCCAAGCATCCCGAGTATCAGTCGAACCGCATTCTCGACCGCATCGTCGAACCCGAACGTGTGCTCATGTTCCGCGTTCCCTGGCTCGACGATCAAGGAGGTGTTCAGGTAAACCGCGGCTTCCGCATCGAGATGAACAGCGCCATCGGGCCGTACAAAGGCGGACTGCGCTTCCATCCCTCGGTCAACCTCGGCATTCTGAAGTTCCTGGCCTTTGAGCAGGTATACAAGAACTCGCTCACCACGCTGCCCATGGGCGGCGGAAAGGGTGGATCGGATTTCGATCCCAAAGGAAAGTCCGACAACGAAGTGATGCGCTTCTGCCAGAGCTTCATGACCGAACTGCAGCGCCACATCGGACCAAACACCGACGTTCCCGCCGGCGACATCGGCGTGGGCGGACGCGAGATCGGCTATCTATTCGGCCAGTACAAGCGCCTGCGCAACGAATTCACCGGAGTGCTCACCGGCAAGGGCCTGACCTGGGGCGGATCTTTAATTCGTCCGGAGGCGACCGGCTACGGCTGTGTGTATTTCGCTGAGGAAATGCTGAAGAGCCGCAAGGACTCACTCGAAGGCAAGCTCTGCCTAGTTTCAGGCAGCGGCAACGTCTCCCAATACACGATCGAGAAGCTGCTCGACTTCGGTGCGAAGCCGCTGACCGTTTCCGATTCAAACGGAGTGATCTACGATCCGGAGGGCATCGATCGCGAGAAGCTGGCTTATGTCCTCGAGTTGAAGAACGTGAAGCGTGGCCGTATCCGCGATTATGCGGATCGCTACAAGAAGGCGATCTTCATGCCCACCGACGTGAAGCTGGAGCACAGCCCACTGTGGAATATCAAAGCGGATTGCGCCTTCCCGAGCGCCACCCAGAATGAGATCACCGCGAAGGATGCGGCGAATCTTATTAAGAACGGCGTCAAGGTGGTGGCTGAGGGCGCAAACATGCCAAGCACACTTGAGGCGACCAAGCTCTTCCTGGATGCCAAGGTTCTCTACGGTCCGGCGAAGGCGGCGAATGCCGGCGGCGTTGCCACGTCAGGTCTCGAAATGTCGCAGAACAGCGCACGCATTTCCTGGACCCGTGAAGAAGTGGATGACAAGCTCCACAAAATCATGATCGCCATCCACCGCAACTGCTACGAGACGGCCGAAAAATACGGCACGCCCGGCAATCTGGTCAA
>Ga0210388_10003008_pt1 | contig 13201 bp, 9 predicted proteins | sample IncBWC19OmetaG_FD_155485 | JGI IMG/M metagenome (GOLD analysis project Ga0210388, IMG submission 155485) | Forest soil microbial communities from Barre Woods Harvard Forest LTER site, Petersham, Massachusetts, United States - Inc-BW-C-19-O ... | reverse complement strand
CACGTGGCTACCGCGCCCGAAAGTCCTGGACGACTTTCACCTGGTCGACAACCTCGGCAAGCCGTTCTCCTTGCACGATCTGCAAGGTAAACCGAGCCTGGTGTTCTTCGGTTTCACGCGTTGCCCGGATGTGTGCCCCACGACGCTGCTGAAGCTCGCCCAGATCAAGAAGACCGCGGCGATTCCGGGGCTGCGCGTGATATTTGTCACCGTCGACCCGGCGCGCGACACGCCGACGGCGGTAGGTCTTTATGTACACGCGTTCGATCCTGACTTCATCGGCCTCACCGGCGATGACAAGGCCATCAAACAGATGGCGTCGGATTTTGGCGTGGCGGTGAGTAAGGTCGAGCTGCCGGGCGGCGACTACACGATGGATCACTCGGCAGTCGTGTTTCTACTCAACGGCCAGGGACAGGTGGCCGGTATCTTCACACCCCCTTTCGACATTCCCAGGATGACGGCGGATCTAGGTCGTGCAGCCCCCTACCTACCCAAGTCCTGAGGTGCGTGACATGAGCGTCCCGCCCGCGCCGTCGCTGCGCGACCGGCTGTTCGTGGCGATGCAGCACGCCCTGCCGCAACATTTTCTGTCGCGGATCGTGCTGCGTCTGACACGCATCCGCCTGCGGCCGGTGAAGAACCTGCTGATCAGGAGCTTCCTGCGCGGCTTCACGCCCAACATGAGCGAGGCCTCGCAGCCGAACCCGCTGCAGTATCCGAGCTTCAACGCGTTTTTCACCCGGTCGCTGCGGGCGGGCGCGCGGCCGATCGACATCGATCCTGGCGTGCTGGTGTCACCCGTGGACGGCACTGTGAGCCAGATCGGTCGGCTCGACGGTTCGAAACTACTGCAGGCGAAAGGACACGACTACACACTCGAGGCGCTCCTGGATGGCGCCCCGGAAACGGCGGAAGGCTACAAGGGCGGCGCGTTTGCGACGCTCTACCTGGCACCCTACAACTATCACCGCATCCACATGCCGTTGGCCGGCACCTTGCGTGCTGCGTGGTTTGTTCCTGGCAAGCTCTTTAGCGTTAACGCCGTAACGGCAGCCGCCGTGCCGGGCTTGTTCGCGAAGAACGAGCGGGTCGTCTGTGTGTTCGACTGTGTGATAGACGGTCGTCCGCGCTCGTTCGCCATGGTGCTCGTCGGGGCGTTGTTCGTCGGTAGCATCGCGACGGTCTGGCACGGTGACGTTGCCCCACGCAGCCCGCATGAGAGAGTTGAATTACCGCTCGATGCGAGCCGCTCGCCCCTGAAGCTCAGCAAGGGCGCCGAAATGGGCCGATTCAACATGGGCTCGACGGTCATCCTGCTGCTGCCGCCTGACATGCTGGACTGGTTGCCGAAGTTTGCGAGCGGCACCCGGATCGAGGTCGGGCAGATGTTGGCGAGACTGCGGTGAGCGGCCGGAAGCGCTCCGACGCGCTGACGCCGACAAGCCCGTGGCGGCCGACCGCCACCCGCGCGATGCTCGAGCAACGCGCCATCCTCCTGGCACGCGCGCGGCGCTTCTTTGCCGACGGGGGCGTGCTCGAGGTCGATACGCCGATGGTTGTGAATGCGCCGGTGACGGATGTACACATTCACTCGGCGCGAGTGGATCTGGGGGCCTCGGCTACGCGCCCGTTCTTCCTCCACACCTCGCCCGAATACGCGATGAAGCGGCTGCTTGCGGCTGGCAGTGGGGACATCTACCAGATCTGCCACGTCGTGCGGGGATTCGAGCGCGGGCGGCTCCACAACGCTGAATTCACGCTGATTGAGTGGTATCGCCTGGGGTTCACCCTTGGCGATCTCATGAGTGAGGTCGACGCGTTGGTGCGGGCGTTGCTGGGGCCGGTTGCGACCGGCCATGGCAGCGAGCGGATTACCTATCGCGAGGCGTTTGTTCGGGAGTTGGGACTCGATCCTTTCACGGCGAGTCTGGGGGAATTGAGGCAGGCGGCGCGGAAGTTGGGGTTTGATGACGCCGGTGCGGGGGGCTCGGCTGACACTGCTGACTCGGTTGGCGCGGCTGCCTCGGGGGGCGCGACCGCCACGGCCGCCCCTCACCGCGACGAGCTACTCGACTTCCTCATGGGCGCTGTGGTCGGCCCTCGCCTCGGCGCCAACGCCCTCACCTTCGTACACGGCTACCCCGCGACGCAGGCCGCCCTCGCGCGGCTCGACCCACAGGACCCTCGCGCCGCCCTACGTTTCGAGCTCTACTGCGAAGGCGTCGAGCTGGCCAACGGCTTTAACGAGCTCGCCTCTCCCGCCGAGCAACGCGCTCGCTTCAACCAGGACATCGCCGAGCGTCACCGCATCGGCCTCCCGGCTTTTCCGCCTGATGAATTGTTGCTCGCCGCATTGGAGGCTGGCCTACCCGAGTGCTCCGGCGTCGCACTCGGCTTCGACCGCACCCTGATGCTCGCTACCGGCGCGAAAAACATCGACGAGGTTTTGCCCTTCCCCACCGAGCGCGCCTAGCGCCCGTCAGCCCGCAACACCACCTGCTCGGGCTCGTTGACGAAGTATCCCTGGATGTACTGCACGCCGACCTGCCACAACACCGCCATGGTGTTGGCATCCTCGACGCGCTCCCCGATGGTCTGAATGAGCCGCTTGGTGGCCCCCTCAACCAGCGCCCGCACCCGCATCTGCAGCTGCGGATCCCCGGTGAGCCCCTGCACCAACGCGCCGTCGATCTTCACAAAATCCAACGGCACGGTGTCGAGCAAACCCTGGCTGTCGCGCCCCGACCCGAACCCATCGAGCGCAAACCTGAAACCCTTCTGCCGCAAGGCCGTCGCCAGGGCCTTCACCTGGACGAGATAACTCGCGGCCACCTCCTCGGTGATCTGAAAGCACAGCCGCTGCGGCTCCGCCCGGCTCGAGCGGACGTGATTCTCGAGCCACTCGAGAAACGAACCGTCCTTGGCGGTGTCCTTCGACAACCGCACGAACAGGCACCCCGGCTTGCGTTGCGCGGCGAACGACAGCGATGCCCCCACCACCCAGCGATCGATGTTTTTCAACAGATCGTTGCGCTCGGCGGCGGCCATGAACTCCGCGGGCAACACCTCTTTGCCCTGGGCATCGACCATACGCACCAACACGTCGAACATCACCGGGTCGTCGCCCTGGAGGCTGGCGACCGGCTGTTGCACGAGCCGGAAGCGGTTCTCCATGAGAGCCGCCTTGATGTGTTTCACCCAGACCTTGTCGTACGACTGCACCCGGTTGTCGTTGTCAGCCCGATCCGACGTAACAGTCTGATTACCGCCGCGCCCGACACCCTTGCGGCATGCCTCGATCGCATCGGCAACCACCGCGTCGACCCCCGCGTTGGCCGGCACCACGGACAACCCCACAGTGCAGGTCAGAGAGACCGTCTTGTCCTTGATGCGCATGACGTGCTTCTGCACGCGCGCGATCAATTGCTCGCCCCAGGCCTCGATGTCGTGCTCGTTACCGCGCTCCAGCAGCACGACAAACCGCACGCCGCCGAACCGTCCCGCGAGTTCCTTGGGATTGAGCGACTCTTTCAACAACTTCGCGAATTCTGTGAGCACGTCGTCGCTCGAAGTCACGCCCACGTCGCGCTCGATGGTCGAAAATTTGTCGAGCTTGATGAAAGCGATACAGCGCATACCGCCCGCCGCGGCGCTGGCGAATCGCGCGGTCAGCGCCTCGATCAACTCGCGCCGACGCAGCAGCCCCGTCGTCGGGTCGGAGCGCACTACATCCGAGAGTTCCTCGACGAGCTTCGTGTCGTCCCGCGGTTTCGACGGCAGCACGAGCCGGATGGAGGGCTCGCCCTCATGCTCACCGAGCGCCAGCACGACCTCGACAGGAAGTTTCGAGCCGTCGCTGAGAAGCGCATTGACCTTGAGCGTGTGGTCGTTCCAGCGCCCTTGCAGACAAGCGGCCAGCGCGCCCCGCAGGGCCGGCTGCGTGGACTCGTCGAAGAGGTCCATGACGGGGTGACCCAGCAGGCCTTCCTCCACACCGAAGAGCTCGACCCAGGCCGGGTTGGCGTCGACGACAATGCCTTCCTGGATTTGCACGATCGCGTCATTCGAGCGCTCCAGAACGGTTTCGAGTTGACTGCGCGCGTCGTGCGCAGACTTCAGAGTGGTGTTGAGTGCGCGCTCGAGCCGGTGCGCGCGCAACTCCCGCACCATCACGGCCTGTAGCCGGACCGGGTTATGAAGGGTCACGACGTCGCGCGCGCCTACAATCATGGCCGCAGCGATGCGCGCCTCATCAATCGCGTCGGCCAATACCACGAGCGGCACTGTGGAAGACGTCTGGTCCCGGATAGTGACGACGGATTGCAGGTCTTCTTGCGTGCCTGAGACGTGGACGAGAAGCTCAGGATTGAACTTCGCGATGGCTTCCCCGAGATCGCGCAGGGACGCGATCCACGTGCAATGAACCGGATGACCCGCACGCCGCAGAATGCTGTTGATCGCCTCTACGGGATCACGCGCGGAGCTCACCACTATGAGGGGAACCGCGTTCTGCTCGGTCAAAACGCACTCCAAAACGACGCTAGCGTAAGGATGCAATTCTAGCACCCACCCCCGAGCCCCTACTTGCGCCGTCTCTCAATTGGCGACTTCGGGATCCCGAGCTCCCCCGCTAAACAACCGGTCAGCTATTCCGGAAATTGCGGGGCGAGGGTGACTTTGGCCGGGGCTCCGTAGATCTCCCGGACCAGCCGGGGCACGAGATAGCCGGGAAGTCGTGACGCCAGGTCACCGGCGATCACACGAGCCTGCGCTTCCGGGATCTCAAAGTGCGCTGCGCCACGCACGCGATCCAGGACGTGGAGGTAGTACGGCAGAACGCCTGTATCGAACAGCCGGCGTGACAGCTCGGCGAGCACCTCAACGTCATCGTTTACCCCTCGAAGGAGCACCGACTGGTTGAGCAGAGTGACGCCGCTGGCACGTAACTTTTCGCACGCGGCGCTCACGTCCGAATCGATCTCGTTCGGATGGTTTGCGTGAAGTACGAACACCGTAGGCAAACGCACGGAGCGCAACCAACTCACGAGACCATCGTCGACCCTCGAGGGCAAAACAATGGGTTGCCGGGTATGCACGCGCAATCGCCGCACGTGAGGAATAGTCGCTAACGCATCAGTCAGACTCTTCAGACGTGCATCGCTCAGCGACAGCGGATCGCCGCCGCTGAGAATCACTTCCTCCAGCGAACTATCACGCCCGATTTCCGACAGCGCAGCACTCCAACGGGGGGCATCGCTCGTTTGCTCGGAATAAGGGAATTCGCGGCGAAAACAGTAGCGGCAGTGCACGGCGCAGGCCGAGGTCGTGATGATCAGGGCTCGACCACGGTATTTCTGGAGCAGCCCAGGTGCGCGCAACGCCGCGTGCTCACCGAGGGGGTCCGATACGAAGCCAATGCCGGCCTCTAGCTCGTTCGCAACTGGAAGAACCTGACGCAAGAGGGGGTCGCTAGGGTCACCGGGCCGCATTCGGGAGACGTAGCTACGGGGAACACGCAGCCTGAATGCTGCGGAGGCCGCCTGGGCGGGCGGCAATAGCGCGGGGCTGAGACCGAGGGCGACTACGAGGTCCTCGGGGGTCGTGATCGCGTCTGCCAGGTCCGCCTGCCAGCGGGCCGGCTGCTGTGTGGCGTCGCGAGCAACGGCACGCTCATTAGCGCGCGCAGCCTCGTCCGCGGCGCGTGCGGCGGGGGTTTCTCGGTCGTGCTGGCGGGTGGGGGATGATGCCGTTATCATACGCGGCCCTTTTGTGGGCCGCGCATTCTGCAGCCCCAGCCGCGAGAAAGAAATGGCCAGTTACACCACCAGCGAGATTCGGTCGGGCATGAAGCTTCTGCTCGATTCCGAGCCTTATGCCGTGATCGACAACGAATTCGTCAAGCCCGGTAAGGGCCAGGCGTTCAACCGCATCAAGGTCCGCAATCTCAAAACCGGCCGCACCATCGAGCGCACCTTCCGCTCGGGTGAATCGATCGAAGCCGCCGACGTCGTCGACATGGAAATGCAGTACCTCTACCAGGAGGGCGACTTCTGGAATTTCATGGTGCCCGACAACTTCGAGCAGTACACCGCCGGAAAGGCCGCCGTTGGCGACCAGGCCCAGTGGCTGAAGGACGGTATCGTTTGCATCGTAACGCTGTGGAACGGTGAGCCGCTGCTGGTCATGCCGCCGGCCCACATCGATCTGAAGGTCATCGAGACGGACCCCGGCCTGCGCGGGGATACCGCGACGGGCGGCCAGAAGCCCGCCAAGTTGGAAACCGGTGCGGTCGTCCGCGTGCCGCTGTTCATCAACGAAGGCGAAATCCTCCGCATCGACACGCGCAGCGGCGAGTACGTCTCGCGCGCGAAGCAGTAACACACTGACGGTACGGTTAGGGGCGGCGGGTCACGCCGTCGCCCTCGCCCGATGGGCGCGCCATACTCCATCGCCGGCGTAGATCACCAACGCCAGCCAGGTGAGCGCGAAGCCGACCGCACGCGCCCCGGCGAACGACTCGTGATACAGGTAGATCCCGCAGAGGAGCTGCAGGCTCGGTGTGATGTACAAAAGCAGTCCGACCGTCGAGTAGGGAATCAGGCGCGTCCCGACGGCGAACAAAACGAGCGGAACAGCGGTTACCGCACCACATCCTACGAGTAAAGCGTTCACACCCGCGCTCGAGTGACCGAACGCACCGGTGCCATTCATTTCGCACCAGATCAGGTAACCCAACGCGAACGGCATCAACACGATCGTCTCGACAGCGAGCCCTTCCAGCGCTTCGACGTGGATGACTTTACGTACCAGGCCATAGAGCGAAAAGCTCGTCGCGACCGTGAGTGCGATCCAGGGCGTCGCGCCGGCAGCAACGCTGATATATAGCACTGCCGCCGCGGCGATTCCGACGGCCGTCCACTGGGCGACATTCAAGCGCTCGCGCAGAAACACCACTCCCAACAGTACGTTGGCGAGTGGATTGATGAAGTAGCCCAGGCTGGCTTCCAGCACACGCCCGTGTCCTACAGCCCAGACGTACCCGGTCCAGTTCACCGTGACCAGTATCGCCGAGAGCACCAGCCAGCCGAGGATCGTCGGGTTGCTGAAAAGCCTGCGCAAGCTTCCCAGGTTCCCACGCGCGGCGAGCCAGATCACCACCAGCACGCACGCCCAGGCGATGCGATGGGCGATGATCTGGAACGACGACAGCTCGTGGATCGGCTTCAGATAAAGCGGGAGCGCGCCCCAGATGACGAAGGAAGCGGCTGCCGCGAGCAGGCCCCGGGTCGAAAGGCCCTGGCTCGACGGAGCCGGCTGCGATGTCTCGGCCATCGCAACAGCGGGCGCCATGCTGTTGGTCATGGCCTAACCGATGTCCTCGAGGCGGACGTTGTCCAGAAAGACTGCGGCCAGACGTTCCAACCCGCGCCCATCACCGTCGTTGAAACGGCCAACGCTCGGGCTATCGAGATCCAATACGCCTAACAACTCACGCCCGGCGAGCAGCGGAATCACAATCTCCGACTGCGAGGCGGCGTCACATGCGATGTGACCGGGGAAGGCGTTGACGTCCGGCACGATGATCGTCCGTCTCTCGAGGGCGGCCGTGCCACAAACGCCTTTACCCAACGCAATCCGCACGCAGGCCGGCTTCCCCTGGAAGGGTCCAACGACCAGCTCGTCCTGCTTCAGGAAATAGAACCCCGCCCAGTTGAGGTCGGGCAAGGCGTCCATGATGAGGGCGGCGGTATTCGCGGCGTTGGCCACGAAGTCGCTTTCGCCGCTCAGCAGCCCGGCGAGCTCCTCGGCGAGCTGCTCGTAATCGCTCGCCTGATCGCGAAAGTCGTAACGTTTTCCCGTAAAGCTCATGGAGGCGCCCCGCTCTGGTTCGGTATTTTCACTGAACCGTCGTGTTGGCGCCTCTCTCTTTCGAAGGGCGCGGGCCCCGTCCTAAAGCCCGCCGGCGCTGGAAATTGAGTCCCAGGCCCAGATCGACACGGGTGAAGTCGCTATTGATCAGGTCACACGCTGGGGGAACTCGGGGCCTTGCGCCCGTGAAGATGCGATCTCTATATCCCACAAGATCACTTCTTGTGGGATACGCTCCTGAGGGCCTCCCAAGCACCCTCAGCCGATTCCGGCAGATGTCGCTCGAGTGCCGTCACAGCACGTTTAATCTGCCGCGCGGCGGTCTTCGGCACGGCCGCGAGAGCGTCTTCCACCGCACCGGGGAAACGCTCAACCAGCGCCTCGATCAGAGTTGCGGCCTGCCGGAGATCCTTTTCGGGCTTGCCACTCGTCTTCGCCCGCAATTGCGAGACGACTAACTTGTGTACGGCGTAACGCTCTGGCACTGGCACACGCACCATCACCGCGCCGTGCGGACTGAGAATCGGCACTTCCTGCGAAGCCCCCAGCAGATAAGCCAGGTAGGGCAATCCCTTGGCATGCGCCTGCAGCTCCGGGACCGGGATTGTCGGATAGGTGTCGTTGCTCGAAGGAACCAGCAAGTCGACCCTGAGCCTCGAGCCACCGGGCTCCGCGAACGACGTCGAGGGCATCCGGCAATCCAACTGCGGGACTTCGAAAAACTCGATGCCAGTCGCTCTTAACATCTCGATAAAGGGCGGTACGCCTGGCAGCGCCAACGCTCCGCGCCGCGCGATGTCGACATCCTCGGTCGAGTACGCCACAGCCTTCACACCGAGAGCGTTGAGCAGCGCGCCGTAGGCATGCGAGCCGATCACGAGAGCCCCCGCCCTGAACAAACCGTGATTGTGCAGGCTGGCCAACGTACCGTAGGCCTTCCGGTCCACCGTCACGAAGCCGGCGCGGGCGAGTAGCCGGACTTGCGCGATGACTGCGTTGGCGCCCTCGATCTGGGCCCGCAGCTCACTCACCTTCGCAAGCGTATCCGGCTCGCCGGCCTTGCCAAGATAAGTCTCCAGCCTGCGGCCCGCCGCATCGGAGTAACGGCGCACCCAGAACTGGGTGCCATTCTCGTTCGCACGCTCGTCGAGCGACCCCGGGGTCCCGAGGAAAGCCTCGCGCGGCCCCGAGACCGCGCTCTCGAGCTCCGAGAACAGCAGCGTAAGGGCGCGCTCATGGGGGGTAGTCAGAACAGCCATATCCCACAAGAATGCATCTTGTGGGATATAAAAGCCAACCCTTACGTCGGAATCTCAACCCCCAACCGCGTTACCTTGCGCGGCCACCCGCGCGGCAGCACTGACCCGCGCTGGGCACGCTCCCCGCGATACCCCTTGAGCTCGCTCCACTCGAGCGTCTTGGGCTTGTTCTCGCCGGAGTACAGCAGCAGGCTGGCTTTAGGCGGCACGACCGCGACGGCGGTCATCAGCTCCTCGCGGGCCGAGGCCTTCTTGCCAGGGATGTCGTACAGCTTGTTGCCTTTGCCGCGTGGCATCTCGGGCACTTCACTGACCGGGAAGGCCAACAACTTGCCCTCGCTGCTCACGACCACCACGAGTGAATCGGGGGACGGTACGAAGGCCGGCGGCAGCGCCAACGAGTTATCCGGCACGTTGAGCACAGTCTTACCCGCGCGCCGATCGGTGATGAGCTCTTTCAGGCGGACAGTGAAACCGTAACCGGCGTCACTCGCCAACAGCCACAGCTCCTCCGGCTCGCCCATGATCACGCCGGCGAACTTCGCGCCGTCCGGTGGGTTCAGGCGGGCAGACAGAGGCTCACCCTGACCACGCGCGCTCGGCAACGAGTGCGCCGGTAGCGTGTAGCTGCGACCGGTGCTGTCGAGAAACACCGCCGGCTGCAGGCTGCGGCCGCGCGCCATCGCCAGGTACTCGTCGCCGCTCTTGTAGGAGAGTGACAACGGATCGATCTCGTGCCCCTTCGCGGAGCGCACGAAACCACCGGTCGACAACACGACAGTCACCGGCTCATTCGGAATGAGCGTGGTCTCGTCGATCGCCTGCGCGGCCTCGCGCTCGACAATCTTCGTCCGGCGCGGGTCGCCGTACTTCTCGGCGTCCTCGCGAATCTCACTGGCAACGAGCTTCTTCAACTTCGCCTTGCTGCCGAGAATGCTCTCGAGCTTCTCGCGCTCCTCGGCGAGCGCCTTCTGCTCGTCGCGGATCTTCATCTCTTCGAGCTTGGCGAGGTGGCGCAGCCGGGTGTTGAGGATTTCCTCGGTCTGCTCCTCGGAGAGCTTGAAGCGCTTCATGAGGACCGGCTTCGGCTCGTCCTCACGACGGATGATGCGGATCACCTCGTCGAGGTTCAGGTATGCAATCAACATACCTTCGAGGATGTGCAGGCGCCGTGAGACCTTGTCGAGTCGGTGCTGCAGGCGGCGCGTGACCGTGGTGATCCGGAACTCGAGCCATTCCGTCAGCAGTTCCTTCAGACCGAATACGCGCGGCCGGCCATCGAGGGCGATGATGTTGAGATTGACGCGATAGTTGCGCTCGAGATCCGTGGTCGCGAACAGGTGGTTCATGACCTCCACCATGTCGACCTTGCTCGTGCGGGGCACGATGACGAGGCGCACGGCATTCTCGTGATCCGACTCGTCGCGAATGTCTTCGACCATCGGGAGCTTCTTCGCGCGCATCTGCTCCGCGATCTGCTCCTGCACCTTCGTCGGCGAGACCTGGTGAGGAAAGGCGGTGACGACGACGTTGCCGTCTTCGATCTCGTAAATCGCGCGCGCCTTGAAACTACCGACGCCCTTCTCGTAGAACTCCTTCAGATCCGCGCGCGGCGAAATGATTTCCGCGCCCGTCGGCAGGTCGGGCCCCTTGACGTGCTTCATCAACGAAGCGGTCGTCTGGTCCGGATCCTCCAGCAACGCGATGCAGGCGTTCGCGACTTCCCGCAGATTATGCGGAGGAATGTCGGTCGCCATGCCAACAGCGATACCCGTCGTACCGTTCAACAGCAGGTTCGGCAGACGCGCGGGCAGGATCTGCGGCTCTTCCATCGAGCCGTCGAAGTTAGGCTGCCAATCCACCGTCCCGTGCGCGAGCTCCGACAGCAACACATCCGCATAGCGGGTGAGCTTCGACTCGGTATAACGCATGGCCGCGAACGACTTCGGATCGTCCTGCGAGCCCCAGTTACCCTGTCCGTCGACGATCGGATAGCGATACGAGAACGACTGTGCCATCAGCACCATCGCCTCGTAACACGCCGAGTCCCCGTGCGGGTGGTACTTGCCGATGACGTCGCCAACCGTGCGCGCGGACTTCTTGTGCTTGTTGGCGGCTCCGAGGGCGAGCTCGCTCATCGCATACACGATGCGCCGCTGCACCGGCTTCAAGCCGTCGCCGAGCGCCGGCAGCGCGCGGTCGAGAATGACGTACATCGAGTAGTCGAGATAAGCCTTCTCGGTGAAGGTCCTCAAGGGTTGTTTCTCGACACCCTCGAAATTCAATTCCTGGTTATCCATTCTTAAACCTGGACTTCCGCGAGGTTGCCCTTCTGTTCGAGCCACTCGCGTCGGTCGGATGCGCGCTTCTTGGCCAGCAGCATGTCCATGAGCTGGTCCGTATCGTCCGCGGCCTCGATGGTGAGTTGCACCAGGCGGCGGGTCTTCGGATCGATGGTGGTCTCGCGCAACTGCGACGGATTCATCTCGCCCAGCCCTTTGAAGCGCGTGACGGAGGGCTTGGTGCGCGAGTTCTCTTTTTCGATCTTCTTCAGAATCTGCTCACGCTCCGCGTCATCGAGCGCGTAGTAGACCTGCTTACCCGCATCGATCCGATACAGCGGCGGCATGGCGACATACACGTGCCCGTTCGCAACCAACGGCCGGAAGTGCCGCAGGAACAACGCACATAACAAGGTCGCGATGTGCTGCCCGTCGGAATCCGCGTCCGCCAGAATACAGACCTTGTAGTAGCGCAACTGGCTCAGGTCGGCCGAGCCGGGATCGACACCGAGCGCGATACTGATGTTGTGTACTTCTTCGGAGGAGCCGATGGAGCCGGACTCCACTTCCCAGGTGTTCAGGATCTTGCCGCGCAAGGGCATGATGGCCTGGAAATCCTTCTCGCGCGCCTGCTTGGCGGAACCGCCTGCCGAGTCACCCTCGACCAGGAACAACTCCGAGCGCTTCGGCTCCTGGCTCGCGCAATCCGCCAGCTTGCCCGGCAGCGCCGGACCACCGGAAATACGCTTGCGCACCACGCGCGCCGCGGCCTTCGCCCGCTCCTGCGCGTTGCTGATCGCGAACTGCCCGATACGCTCGCCCGCATCCGGGTGCCGGTTGAGCCACAGCGCCATGGAGTCCTTCACGAACCCCTCGACCACGCCCGCGGCGTCGCGCGAGGACAAGCGCTCCTTCATCTGGCCCGCAAACTGCGGCTCGCTGATCTTCACCGACAGGACGTAGTTGACCTTGTCCCAGACGTCTTCCGGCGCGAGTTTCACACCGCGCGGGACGAGATTGCGGTGTTCGCAGAAATCACGCACCGCCCCCGCCAGCCCGGCACGCAACCCGTTGACGTGCGTGCCTCCCTCGGTGGTCGGAATGAGGTTCACGTAACTCTCGCCGATGGCGATTTCCGCATTCGGCGCCCACAGCAGCGCGTAGCTCACCAGGTCGGTCTCGCCTTCGTTCGCGCCGACGATCGGCTCCGCGGGCAACTTGTCTTTGTCGGTGACCTCTTCCATGAGATAGGCGCCGAGATCGCCCGTGTAAAACCACTCGTCCTTCTCGCCCGTCGCCTCGTTCGTGAATGTGATACGCAGGCCCGGACACAACACCGCCTTCGCTTTCAAGGTGTGCTTCAGCGGCGGGACGGAGAACTTGTCCGAATCGAAGAACTTCGGGTCCGGCCAGAAGCGCACCGTCGTGCCGGTATTACGGGCACCGACGCTGCCGACCACTGTCAGCTTCGAGTCGACTTTGCCGTCCTTGAAGGTGATCAGGTATTCCTTGCCGCCGCGCCTGATGTGGGTCTCGAGCTTTTTCGAGAGCGCGTTGACGACCGACACACCGACGCCATGGAGACCGCCGGAATGCTTGTAATTCTTGTCGGAGAACTTGCCGCCCGCATGGAGGCGCGTGAGGATCAGCTCGACGCCGCTCACTTTCTCCTTCGGATGGATGTCGACCGGCATGCCGCGGCCGTCGTCCGCCACCTCGAGCGAGCCATCCTTGTACAGGGTGACGTCGATCTGCTTGGCATGGCCGTTGGTCGCCTCGTCGACGCTG
>Ga0210388_10003006_pt1 | contig 13204 bp, 12 predicted proteins | sample IncBWC19OmetaG_FD_155485 | JGI IMG/M metagenome (GOLD analysis project Ga0210388, IMG submission 155485) | Forest soil microbial communities from Barre Woods Harvard Forest LTER site, Petersham, Massachusetts, United States - Inc-BW-C-19-O ... | reverse complement strand
TGATCAAAACGATTACGCGCGAGTGTTATCCAGTGGCGCAGGAACACTCGTCGATGGCCATCCTGGGACAGGAATCCTGGAACGTGTTTGACTTGCGCGCTCATCTGGGCATCGTTTCGAACGATCTGATGCTGTCGTGTACGGGAGACGCCAGCGGACGAGATGTTGTGTTGTCAGGATTTTTCAGCAGCACGGGCATTTTCCCCAACCAAGCTGTTGACCCCAGACACCGAGAACTGGCCGATGCTGCTCTTGCGCAGTTGAAAGTGTCGTATCTGGCGGAGCGGCCGGTTTGCGAAATGTCGTCGGGAGAAGCCCGGCGAGTGCTGATCGCGCGGGCCCTGGTGCACAATCCTCGCGCGTTGTTGTTCGATGAGCCCTGCAACTCGCTCGATCTCGCGGCCCAGCAAAGCCTTCGACAAACCATGCGCGCGCTGGCGAACTCGGGGATTGGAATTGTTCTTGTGACTCACGAACTGGGTGACATCGTTCCAGAAATCCAGCGCGTCGTGCTGATGAGCAGGGGAAGCATCGTCGCCGATGGTCCTAAAGATGAAATCCTGCAGGGTGAGCGACTGACGGCGCTGTTCGGGGTGCCGGTGGAAATGGCCCGGCGCGACGGTTATTACAATATGTGGTAAAGCATCGTGCTTCTTTTATCAGCGATTAGGGCTGGCGAGAGTTGGGATCTTCTCTGCGTTGCCGGCCGGTATCGTTTCACTTCTGAAGTCGCGCAGGGTTAGTTCCAGGCCGCCGAAGTCGGGGTGGTCGTTGTGGCCGATGGTGAAGGCGATGTCGATGGCGTCTCCGGCCAGAAGCGGGGACTGTTGCAGGCGTTCGGCCATGTGCCAGCCCAGGGCGTTGAAGACAGTTCTCAGTTTTCCAGCAGTTCCCGGTTCTCGGTTCTCAGTTCCCAGTTGAAAACCTTTGGCTTCGGCTTTTTCGGTGCGGCGGATGGCTGCGCCGTCGGGATGGCAGTTTGGCGTAGTTAGGATCGCTATCGCTGAGAGTTCCTCTTTCCCTCGATCTTTTTCGGCTGGATCTTCTTCAGTTGGGTCGGGGGAGAACTCGTGTTTGCTGTCTTCTCCCGCTTTCAGTTTTAGTTTGATGTGTTTGTTTTTCAGAATCTTAGGCGGGGCAATCAGATGCACGCCGCGGGCTGCGAATGCGGGCTCGTGGTTTCCTGCTCCGTGGGGTTCGAGCAGTTGCAATACTTGAAAGAGTGCGGGGGTAACTTCATCGAGATTGAGTTCCGCTTCGACCTCGAGCACGGGATCGAAATCGGCCGGTGTCAGGCGTGTGCGTGCGAAGGCATCGAGTTCCGTCCGGAGTTGGGGCACATTCGCGGACGGCATAACGAAGCCGCAGGCATGGGAGTGTCCGCCGAAGCGGGTGAAGAGATTGTGCGAGGACTCGACGGCCTCAAGGAGGTGAAACGGGCGAATGGATCGGCCGGAGCCGAAGGCTTCCTCGCCTTCGCGTGCGATGACGATGGCGGGCCGATGGTAGCGCTCGACCACGCGGGTGGCCGCAATGCCGATGACGCCGCGATGCCAGCCTTCGCCATCCACTACGATGCAGTACGCCTCGCATAGCGTCGGATCGCCGGCGATGCGCTCTTCGATCGAACGCAGAATGCGGCGCTCTTCTTCTTGGCGTTCGGCGTTGAGGCGGTCGAGCTTTCCGGCGAGCAATCGGGCTTGCGCGTCATCTTTTATGCTGAAGAGGTCGATTACGTCGCGGGCAATATCCATGCGGCCAGCGGCGTTGATGCGCGGAGCGATGCGGAACGCAACTTCGGTGGACGTGGGCGGGCGCTTGGTGGAAATCTGCGCTACTTCGAGCAAGGCCTTTAGGCCAGGGTTCACGGCGCGGCGCAGCGCATCGAGGCCAAGCCGGGCAAACACTCGGTTCTCGCCGGTGAGCGGCACGGAGTCAGCGATGGTGGCAATCGCTACGACTTTCATGAACGATCGCAACATGCGCAGCTGATCTTTTTCCTCGAGGCGCCGATGGATTAATCCCTGCGCGACCTTGAACGCTACGCCTGCTCCGCAGAGCTGTTTGTAGGGATATTCGCATCCCGCCTGATTGGGATTGACCACCGTCAGTGCGCTGGGCACGCCGTCGGGTCCGGGCAGGTGATGGTCGGTGACGATCAGGTCTACGCCCAGGCGACGAGCGGTCTCGGCCGGGGCGAAGGCGCGGATGCCCATGTCCACGCTGATGATGACCCGAATGCCTGCCGCCGCGGCGCGTTCGATCACGTCGTCGCGCAGATCGTAGCCCTCGCGGATGCGGTGGGGAACATGAAAATCGGCAGCGCCTCCGCAGAGTTCTATCGCCGTCTTGAGAATGATGACTGCCATGGTGCCATCGACGTCGTAGTCGCCGTAGATAAGGATGGGCTCTTTACGTTCGATGGCTGCGTCGATGCGGTCGACGGCGGCGCGCAGGCCAAGCATTTCTTCCGGTGCGTGCAGGTGATCGAGTGCGGGGAAGAGGAAGTGGGCAGCGGTGTCGGGCTCGGTAATGCCGCGACGGATAAGCAAGCGTGCCAGCGTTTGGAGTGGACTCCCGCGGCCTGAGTAATCCCGCGCTCGACTCGGAAGCGGTAGATCGGGCAAGTCGCGGAGAGCTGCAGCCAGGCTCTGCACTCGAACTGAATCCTCCGGCGGCCAGTTCCCAGCGCACGCTAGTTCTCGTCGTCCTGGTCCGGTTCGTCGATGGGGATTCCGCCAAAATCTTCGGAGACTTCGAGCAGGCGCTGGTAGCGCTCGTACCAGTCGGTGCTGACTTCGCACAGGAACATTGATCCCTGATAAGCCCAGCCTAACTGTAGAAATCCGACCTTGCCCAGGTGGGCGCGGAGCCAGCGCGCATCCTCCACGTCGTCGCCGTCGGAGAACTCGGAGTGGTTCAGCCGCTCCACCAGTTCGTCGAGTTCTTCGCGCTCCAGTTTCCAGGAATGCATGGTCAGGAACGGTGCGCCGGCGCTCTTGGCCAGCTCGACGAAGTCCTTCCAGCCGTCGGGATTCGTTCCCATTTCCCACATGATGCACTGCACTTCTTCGTAATCGACGGAGCCGTGGAAGCGGCTCATGCCGTGGCCTTCGATGAAGGCGATCATGTCATCTTTGATGATGGTCAAATCTTCTGGCGTGGGCGACATAGCGGTTCCGGCTACGAAAACATTGTATGCCGTTTGCCAGGGAACCTGCCAGCGCCAGGGGTCGGCGGCGGGCAAGGTCATCTCCCGAAGTCTTTTTGAAGGAGAGCTCTTTCCTGCCCCGGCGCTGGCCTCTTTTCTCCGCTCCATTTAGAATCTTGTGTCCCGCTTTCACCATGGTTGACAGGAGGCGCATCCGCCTTGATTCCGCGTTATACCCGCCCGGAGATGGGCCGCATCTGGAGCGATGAAAACCGCTTTCGCACCTGGCTGGCCGTCGAAGTTGCCGCCACCGAGACTTTGGCGGAAGGCGGCATGGTGCCGAAAGAAGCGGCGCGGGCGATCCGCGAGCGCTCTGATTTTCGCGTGGAGCGTATTCATGAAATCGAGGCCGAGGTGCGGCACGATGTGATTGCGTTCACGACGGCTGTGGCCGAGATCGTTGGTCCGCATGCGCGCTGGTTTCACTATGGGCTTACCTCCAATGATGTGGTGGATACAGCGCAGGCGCTGCTGATCAAGCAGGCGTCGGCGCTGATTGCGCAGGATCTGGAACGTCTGGCGGAGGTGTTGGAACGCCGCGCGTGGGAATTCAAAGACACGCCGATGGTGGGACGCACGCATGGCATTCACGCTGAGCCCATCACGTTTGGCTTCAAGATTGCCAACTGGTATTCGGAGACGCAGCGGAATATTGCACGCTTTGCAGCGGCCGCCGAAGACATGCGCGTGGGGAAGTTTTCCGGCGCAGTTGGGATATTTGCTCATCTGACGCCAGAGATCGAGGAGAAGATTTGCGCGCGCCTTGGTCTGAAGGCGGCGGCAGTCTCGTCGCAAGTGATCCAGCGCGACCGGCATGCGCAGTATTTGGCAACCTTGGCCGTGATTGCTTCGACGCTGGACAAGATCGCTACTGAGATTCGGCATTTGCAGCGGACCGAGGTACGCGAGGCTGAGGAGTTCTTCAGTGAAAAGCAGAAAGGGTCGTCGGCCATGCCGCACAAGCGGAATCCGGTGACCAGCGAGCAGATCAGCGGGCTGGCACGGGTTGTGCGCGGTAATGCTCAGGCGGGATTTGAAAACGTTACCCTGTGGCATGAGCGTGATATTTCGCACTCTTCTGCGGAGCGTGTGATTCTGCCCGATTCGACGACGCTGGTTGATTATCTATTGAACAAAACTTCCAACCTGGTCGAGACAATGTTCGTGTATCCCGAACGCATGCGGGCCAATCTGGAAAGCACTCATGGATTGATCTTCAGCGGGCAACTGCTGCTTGACCTGGTGGAGCACGGAGTTTCCCGCGAAGACGCCTATCGACTGGTGCAGGAGCACGCTATGCGGGCGTGGAAGGAAGGCTTGGACTTCCACCAGCTGGTGCTGGCCGACAAGGAGATCACGGGAAAAGTTCCGCGCAAACAGATCGAGCATGCGTTCGACTTGGCGCGCCAGTTGAAGAACGTGGACAAGATCTTTGCGCGCGTGTTCGGAGCCAGTCGGCCGGCCGGAAATGCGCGCCGATCGAATGCCGCCAAACCTGTCAGGCACCCCCGCAAGGCAAGAACACAGCACTGACTTCGCGCCGCAACTTTCCAAGACCCACCGGGTTTACCTTATTACGACTCAATTAACCACACGGTTAAATCGTAAAGATTTGTCAATTGGGGTCGGAGGTGGCCTTATGAAAAGAAGAAGTTTGCTGGAAGCGGCGGGTTCTCTGCTGGCAGTGGGGTTGTTGGGCGCGACGCTCGTCGCCCAGGCCACGCCTGCTGCCCGCTACGACAATCAAATTCAAACTGCGGTGGTGGAGAAGCTGGCGAAGAAGAGTCAGTTCAGTGACGTGAAATCCAGCGTCGAGGACGGCATCGTCACCCTGACGGGTGCGGTCGATCTCTACCAGCGCAAACTGGATGCGGCTAAGCTCGCTCGAAAAACTGCGAGCGCGCAGGGCGTGCGCAACCTTATCACGGTGGCGGGGCCGAATGTTCCCGATAAACAACTAGAGCAGAAACTGGCTCAGAAGCTGAATTATGTGCGCGTTGGCTACGACAACATGTTCGACTACTTCGCGCTGGGCGTGAAGGATGGAGTAGTCACGGTGGAAGGGGAGGATCGAACTGGTGTGGGCCGCGACGAGGCGCTCGCTGACATCTACTCCATGCCTGGAGTGAAGGATGTGGTTGCGAACATCTCGCTAGAGCCAGTCTCGCCGTTTGACGATGGGCTGCGCCTGCGCACGGCCCGGGCTCTCTACCGCGATCCGGTTCTGAGCAAGTATGCACTGGATCCGGCGCGGCCGATTCGCATTATAGTGGTGAACGGCCACGTAACGCTTTACGGCTCGGTGGATAGCACCATGGATAAAACCGTCGCGGGATTGCGCGCGGGACAGATTCCGGGCTCCTTCAGCGTGGAGAACAAGTTGGTGGTGGAGAAGGATTCGGGATCGTCTGGTATGTAGTGTGGTTGGGGGTGAGAGGGCGCGGCGCGGGCCGCGCCCTTTTTTTTGCTTACAGCCGATTGATCAGTGACGCGACGTAGCCCGCTCCGAATCCATTATCGATATTCACCACGCTTACGTTCGAGGCGCAGGAATTCAGCATGCCGAGCAGCGCGGTCAGCCCTTTGAACGACGCGCCATAGCCGACGCTGGTGGGGACGGCAATGACCGGAACACCCACGAGGCCTCCGACGACGCTGGGCAGGGCGCCTTCCATGCCGGCGCAGACGATCACGACGCGCGCCTTGGTCAGGGCCTCGCGATTAGCGAGGAGACGGTGGATTCCTGCGACTCCGACGTCGTAGAAGTGCTCGACTTTGTTGCCCATGAGTTCGGCCGTCACGACCGCTTCCTCTGCTACGGGAATGTCACTCGTTCCCGCCGAAACCACAGCGATCATGCCTTTGCCGTAGGTCTGCGGGTCGCGCTGCAGGACGATGGCCCGCGCGAGTTCGCGATATTCCGCGGTACGTACTTTCTTCTTTACCGCGGCAAACTGCTTTTTATCGGCATGCGTGGCCAGGATGTTGCCGCCATGCTTCGCAAGTCGCGCAAAAATCTCGGCGACCTGCGATGGAGTTTTGCGTTCGCCGAAGATGACTTCGGGCATACCTGCGCGGAGGCTGCGATGATGGTCGACCTTCGCGAATCCCAGGTCTTCGAAGGGCAAATGGCGAAGGCGTTCGACGGCTTCGTCGGGCGTGAGTTTGCCGCGGCGGACTTGCTCGAAGAGTTTGCGGATGGATTCGGCGTTCACGGCGGGTTCTAGATTAGCATTGGGCGTGACAGGGCGCTGGCGTCCCGCCGGACAGCCGCCGAGACGGCGGCGCTACTGTGCGCGTATTTTGGCAATTACGGCGGTGCAGACCTTGCGGGCCAGGCCCGGCTCGTCGAGATGAGCGAGGAACAGGCGGCGCAGACCGCTTGGCTTCACCTTGCCTGCGAGGTAGACGTCGTAGAGCTGGCTTCCCAGGCGGAATCCCCAGTCCTGTGCGATCGATTCGAACTTCTCGGCGTCGGCGCGGAGGGCGGTCTGCGCGGCCTTTTCGAGTGCGGCGCGCGACAACGCGGGCGCATCCTCGGCTCCTGAGGCCGGCCGTGAAGGATAAAGAACGCGCGAGCCGAAGTAGGCCACGGCATGTTCGATGACTTGCGTGTAGAACGCGTCTGCCGTGGCGGTCGGGTTTTCCTGCGCGCTGCTGTCGGTTTCGCATTGTCCGTTCAGGCGCTGGGGCAGACCCCGGCACGCGTGATGCAGGAAGCGCGTGGCATCTTCGGCGGCGTGCATCATTTGAAATTCGCGGATGTGAAACGCATTCACCTGAGGAAGATAGGCGCTGCCGCGCTCTTCCACGCTCGCCAGCATCGACTCCAATTGCTTTTCGCTGATGCCTTTGCGTGAGAGCAGGCGGCGCAGGGTTGCATCGGACGAGTTGCCGTGCACCTCAGGAAGCATGTCGACCAGAAACTTTGGTTGCGTGCCATTGTGCGGGGAATAACAGTTGATCTCTAGAAAAGTGGCCAGGCTGTCGATCAGGTTGTAGATAGTGGGCGCGAAGTCGGGAGCATTGTCAGAGCGGCTCCACTGATCGAGAAACAGGCGATAGCTTTCATACTTCTCGAGTGGGGTGGCATTGAAGACGCACAGCACGTCGTCGTTGACGCGCACGGCGTCGACCTTATCGACACGCTCGCCGGCGGCGCGCCAGTAGAGCGCATCTACATTCTGCAAGACGGTCAGGATTTTCGCGCCCGGCAGTTCCTTGTGGAGTACGCGCGGGAGGTGTCCCGGAGCAAGATGCGATTCGCCGAACAACGCGAAGATCACCGCATTAGGATGACGCTCGCGAATCTCGGAAACCTTGGCCGCGGCGTGACGGTCGCGGGCGCCGATCTTGCGCAAGTTTTCGCGGGGCATGCAATCGAGACCGTAGATCGCCTCGGCGTGATCGCGGGCCGTGACCAGCAGTTCGTGGAACGGCGTCCAGTCGTATCCCCAGTCGAGATCAAAGCGGATGCGCTGGCGCAGTTCGTTTTCATCGATTTCGCGGCGCCACCATTCTTCGAGAATGTGCTGATCGCGGGCGAAGATGGTTTCGACTCCGAGCACGACCGGGCGATCCCCAGCTAAGGCGCGCTGCTCGAGGAGCGATGCGGCATAGCGCTGGGCGCCGGGCAAGGCATGGTAGTCGCCGATCAAGACTACGTCGGCGGCGCGCAGAGCGTTCTGGAGCTGTTGCGAATCGAGGAGCGAATCGTAGTTGCGGAATGCCTGGCTGAACTCGCGAAGATACTTTCGGCGGTTGTGCGAATCCTGGGCGCGGATTTCGCGCTCTACTCCCGCCAGCGCGTGGAGTTGCGCTGCGCTGCGTCGTGATCGCAAGTTGACCGTGGAGGCCATGGCAGTTCTCAGTTCTCAGCTTTGCTCGCCTTGACTTCCTGTTCTGCGACTCCCTATGCTCCAGACTTCGGGGCGCTCTTTGCCCCGTTGGGGGCTGCTTGCCTGACCATCTGCCGCAGAATCTGACCATCGCTACTACCGGCGCCAGTGGGTCCGTGTTTCTGCGACAATTGCTGCTTGCGGTCGAGCGTGACGCCCGGGTTCAGACCGTAAACTTCATTGCTTCCGACTCCGGCATGCGCGTGCTGGCTGAAGAACTCGGCGTCAGGGGGCGCTCAAATCTTCTCCGCCAGATTCTCGCTGGCGAAAAGACGAAGAAACTAATTCGCGCCGCCGCGAACACTTCCTCCAAAATCAAGGAGCAATCGAACGCTGACATCGGAGCCAACGTGGCCAGCGGGTCTTATCCCGCCGACGCCATGATCGTGATTCCGTGCAGCGTGGGCACTTTGGCCCGCATCGCTAACGGCGTCGCCTCACACCTGATTGAGCGTGCTGCCGACGTCTGCCTGAAAGAGAAGCGTCCACTGGTGCTGTGCGTGCGCGAAACGCCGCTCAATAAAATCCACATTCGCAACATGTACCGGGCTGCCGATGCCGGAGCGACCGTTTTTCCGCTCATCCCGGCGTTCTATTACCGGCCCGCGAGTTTGGATGACATGGCTCGCGAGTTTGCCTATCGCGTGCTCACTCACCTGGGCCTGCCTCAGCCCAATGCCTTTCGCTGGAAGGGCTGATTTATCAGCGACATACGCACCTACATTCAAAAAGTCTTTGCCCTAGGGCAAGATCAGACCCAGGTTGAGGGGAGCCTCAAGTGTAGAGAGCCATGAGTGCAGCTCACAGATGCCCGGCGGACATGTACGTCGGGGAGAATCTCGCCCGACTCGTGAATCCGACCACGATTTCCAAAGACACGCTTTCCTCTGCTTGGCGTAGAATGCGGCAAATTCTGAAGGTGAGGCCATGTCCAGACGCTGGTGCGCAGGGGTGGTCGTATTGATGGCTGTGAGCGCCGTGAGCTCGGCGGACGATCGCAATCCGTTTGCCGGCGATGCCAAGGCGGCCAAGGCCGGAGAGTACGAATTCCGCATCAACTGCGCGCTCTGTCACGGACTGGGGGCGCATGGCGGCGGGCGCGGGCCGGACTTGACTCGGGCGCAGAATAAGCATGTTCATTCCGATGCAGAGATGTTTCAGGTGATCAGCAACGGCATTCCAGGTACCGTCATGCCGGCTAACGGAACCAACGGCCAAGGTGTTGGCATGACCGACGAAGAAATCTGGCAGATCATCACTTATATCCGCAGCGTGGAGGTGAAATCGTCGGCGCAATCCACCGGGAGCGCCTCGCATGGCAAGGAACTTTTCTATGGCGACGCGAATTGCTCGCTGTGCCACATGGTCGAGGGCAAGGGTGGGCGAGTAGGGCCGGAACTCACGTCTGTCGGCGGGTCGCGCACACGGGAATCGATTATCGATTCGGTGCGCAATCCCAGCCGGCGGCTGGCTTGGGGATTGACGGAAGCGACGAAGGAGTTTCCACAAGAATACGAGACCGTCACGGTGGTGACGGCGGAGGGACGGCAAATCAAGGGCGTCGCTCTGAACGAGGACAGTTTTAGCGTACAGATGATCGATTCGAACGAGCATATCTATCTGTTGGAAAAAGCCAAGCTGCGCTCCTTCAAGAAGAGCCGGGAGTCGCTGATGCCGGCGTACAAAACGGACGTTTTGAGCGATAAGGATCTCGAGGATATTTTGGCCTTCCTGGTCAGCGTGGGGGCGAAATGACCGGACAGAGAGCCTTCTCGATTCTGTGGATGAGCTGCCTGGCTTGCGGGCTGCTCACGTTGGAAACTCACGGGCAGGTTACGTTCGAGCGGCTAGTGAACTCGGAGAAAGAGCCGCAGAATTGGCTGACTTATTCCGGGGACTATTCGGGACGGCGCTTCAGTCGGCTCGATCAGATCAACGTCAAGAATGCGCGCACGTTGGTGGCGAAGTGGGTCTACCAGACCGGGGCGACGGGCAAGCTTGAGACTTCGCCGCTGGTGGTGGACGGAATTCTCTACGCAACCGCGCAGGACGACCGTGCGTTCGCCCTGGATGCGCGCACCGGGCGGCCCATCTGGATGTATCAGCACCAACTGCCGGGGGACATTCGCCCGTGCTGCGGGCGGGTGAATCGGGGGCTGGCCATTCTTGGCGATAAGGTTTTCCTGGGGACGCTCGATGCCCATGTGATTGCGCTCGATGCCAAGACGGGGAATGTGATTTTCGATGTGGTGGCGGCAGATTATCAGAAGGGATACAGCTTTACGGTCGCGCCGCTTGCGGTTAAGAATCTCGTGGTGATTGGCGTTTCCGGCGGCGAGTATGGAGTGCGGGGGTTCATCGATGCCTACGATGCCTCGACCGGCGCGCGGAAGTGGCGGTTCTACACGGTGCCGGGACCGGGCGAGCCCGGGCATGAAACCTGGGAGGGGGATTCGTGGAAGACGGGCGGCGCTCCGGCATGGAATACCGGAACTTACGACGCGGCGACCAATCAGATTTTCTGGCCGACGGGGAATCCTGCGCCATCGAATCGCGGGGAAGGGCGTGCCGGGGACAATCTGTACAGCAACACTTTGCTCGCACTCAACGCGGACACGGGGAAGATGAACTGGTATTTCCAGTTCACCAAGCACGACGAACATGATTGGGATGCGACGCAGGTGCCGGTGATTATTGACTCGGGAGGGGATCTCGCGGGCGGCTCTGGCAAGCATCTGATCGCACAGGCCGACCGGAATGGGTTCTTCTATGTGATCGACCGCACGAATGGCAAACTGATCTCGGCGAACGCCTACGGCAAGATTACCTGGAGCGACAGCAAGGATGCCGAGGGGCGTCCCGTGGCGAAGAAGGAAGCTTCGCCATCGCTCGAAGGGCACACGGTGTGTCCCGGGGCGCTGGGGACGACAAACTTCATGGCGCCGACGTTCGATCCGCAAACGGGGCTGTTCTACGTAACCGCACGCGACCAGTGCGACATCTTTTCTACTGCGCCGCAGCCTTATGAGGCAGGGCATGCGTATTACGGCAGCGCGTATTTTCCTTCGGATGAAGCCGAGCCGTACCGCGGATTTCTGAAGGCGATCGACCCCGCGACTGGACAGATCAAGTGGAAGTTTGAGCACACGTCGCCGACATGGTCGGGAGTGCTGTCAACCGCCGGAGGCCTGGTGTTCACAGGCGACGCCGAGGGAAATTTCATCGCTCTGGATGCGGCGACCGGCAAGGCCCTATGGCACTTCCAGATGGGGGGCGCGGTCTACGCCGCGCCCATGGCCTTCGCCGTGGACGGCAAGGAATACGTGGCAATCGCGGCGGGCAGCGCAGTGTATGCGTTCGGGTTGCCGTAAAGACCGCGCGTCAGAACCGCAGAACAATTCCGGCGGAGAATCGCAGGTTGACCTGAGTAGTTGGGTTGCCCTGGATCAAGACACCAAAGGCACTCTGGTAATACTTATCCAGATTGAGGCTGGAGTGATAGTAGTCCAACTGTCCCACCCGAACAGCAAAACGCCGCGATATGTTGTAGTCGACGCCGCCTCCCACTGCGACGGCGAAGTCGCTGTACGTTGTGGCCGCCACCGGCACCGGAGCGGAGGGTCCGGTAATGGTGCTTGAACCCTGGCTGGTTCGCTCCCAGCCGGCCAGCACATGCAGAAAAGGGGTGACTCTTGATTTCGTCCGGTAGGTGAGCACCGGTCCCGCCAGAAAGGAATACGTGCTGCCTGTGGGCATTCCTGAGATTCCGGGCGCGCCGGTGAGTAACGTGCCGCTGTGGCCGCCAACATCGGCGGCGAAACCGAGCCAGCGGTCGACGTTATACTGGCCTTCCACACTCCATCCATTGAAGGTGTTTGCCGTTCCGAAGGCGTCGGTAATCTGTTTCAAGTCCTCGTCCACATTGGCGATATTCGGTCCGCCGTGGATGAGTTGCACCAGGGAATACCCGGCAAAGGCCTGCACTTTGGGCGTTGCATCTTGAGCCAGGGCAAATGAACTAATCAGGACGGTTAGAGTAATCGTTGCGACGGCGAATCGAGTCATTCCACGTTCTCCCCTTTGAGAATAACGCATTCGGAGTCCCACCTCCCAACTTGTATCCATGAATCAGATTAAGAACACGGAGTCCCGCGGGCAGGTTGTATGTCGAACTGTAAATATTAAGGGAAGGCTGCCAAGTGGGACGTGCGCTAGGGTTGCCGTTCAGGGTCGATGGTCTGGTCGAGGTAGATCCAGAGGACGCGGGCAAAAAGGGTGATCGTGGGAGCGAACGGCAGGAACAACACAAGTGCCCAGATGGTATCTTTCGTGATCCACCAGCCGGTAATGGACCAGAGTAGCGCGGCGATGAGCGCTACGATCACAATTCCCAACCCGTAGCTGACATACATGGCGCCGAGGAAATAGCCCGGCTCGCGGTCAAACGCGAGATCGCAGACGGGACAACGGTCGTGCATCTTGGGGAATCCGCGGAAGATGGAGGCGCGAAAAATGTTTCCCGTGCGGCAGCGGGGACAGCGCTGGCGAAGAATGTCTCCCACGGTCGCAAACTTTGTGGCGGTTCCCATCGTCGCGCATCATTTCATCAGCCGAGACTTCTAAGCTAACAGATGGAGGGAGTGACCCTCTGGGCTACCCACTTTCGTGGCGGTTGACGCACAACCGGACTTCGTACTAATCTGCGATTACACCGGAAAGGAGGTGGTCGAATGACAAGTTCTGAATGTGGTAATTGTTGTGGGAGTCTAAGACCAGGTGAGGTGGCTGAGACTTAGAGCTGGTTGCTCTAAGCGGGGCTTTCGGACGCAGATCAGATCGCGACGAGAGCTACAGCCCGCACACTAGCCGGTGAGTAGGGATGGAGGCATCGCGTCGGTCGCGCGAAGGCTTTTGTTCTAGGGACTTCAGCCCTGAGCTTTAGTCCCAGACCCGGGAGTTGCCGTGAGAGGCCACGTAGAGTGACCACCTCTTGGTCAATCCCAAACAGTCCACCGGACGGCCCGCAGGCTCGTAAGAGCTGGCGGGCCGTTTGTTTTTTCCGAGTCATTTGCTCCAGCTGTTGACTCACTCATGA
>Ga0210388_10003005_pt1 | contig 13205 bp, 8 predicted proteins | sample IncBWC19OmetaG_FD_155485 | JGI IMG/M metagenome (GOLD analysis project Ga0210388, IMG submission 155485) | Forest soil microbial communities from Barre Woods Harvard Forest LTER site, Petersham, Massachusetts, United States - Inc-BW-C-19-O ... | reverse complement strand
CGCCTCAAGACCTGATAGTCGACGTGCACGTCCTTGATGTCGAAGGGGATGTGCTGCTCCGCCTCCCACTGGATCTGCTCATCGAGCTCGGCCTCGGTCATCATCGGCACGGTGATCTTGCGGATGATGACGCTCTGACCCGACACGCTGAGCGCGCATTCTTTCTGCCGGATCTTGGCATCGTGAAAGACTTTTTGCAGCGTCTCGGTCACCGCTCCCGAGTCCATGACCTGCCCGTCCACGATCACTTGCGGCCCGAGCGGGGCGTAGCCCAGGCGCACGAGCCCCAGCCCTTTGCGGGTCTCTTTTACCTGGCAGACCTTGATCGACGCGGTGCCGATATCGACGCCGACCAAGTTTCGTCCTTCGCCCATGATGCCTCTCGGAAAACCAACTCACACGAAAGCGTGCCGTAAAACTCTGGCATCCACGGACTCAGATAGCCAAAAAACCGGGGACTGCCCGGCGGTCGACGGACACATCGGGCAACAGAAAGCGAGACGAGGGAGACAAACGCAGACACTGGATCCAGTTGCGAAGGAGACTGCTATTTCTCTCATAACCATTGGTATTCAAAGGCATATATGGGATTGACCCAGCTCTGGGTCGCGTCGGACCCAGAGCCCCATTCGTCTCAAATAGGAGCGAATTCAGCGTCAAAAGCTTGGCCCTGCGAGTGCCACGCTCGAGACGGAGCGGGTCTCGGGGTCGAGGTTGACCCCCCTTAATCTGCTACGAAACGCGCGTTGCAGCCTAATTTGGCTGAATCTCGATCTGGCACGCGCACTGCAATGAAGCCGGTCACCCCAACGGAGACCGACCAATGCCCGCAACCACACAGAGCCGAGCCCAATCGAAATCGAAGAGCGGACGCGTCGTAGCTGCGAAGTCCGAGCCGACGGTCAGCCGCGAGACGCGGGCCTCGGTGGCGCCCCGCGCCATGAACGCTGCGGCGGTTCGCCCGTCGTTGGCACCGCGCCCGGCGCGTCGGCACGCGCCAGCCGCAACCCACGCGGTACATCGCCCCGCAAGCTCGCTTCCGGCCATCGTGGTCGCCCGCTCGGCGCGCGTGAAGAAGACGCGCGGCTTGGATGCTCGAGTCAGCGCCGAGCTCTTGGCTCGCTACGAGCCGCTGGTTCGCAAGATCGCCGGCGGCTTTCAGCGCAAATTGCCGCGCAACGTGCTGCGAGAGGATCTGATCGCGGCCGGCATGAGCGGTCTTTGGGACGCCATCCGCCGTCACCCCGACGGTCCCAGCGAAAGCTTCGAGTGGTACGTGCGCGTACGCATCCGCGGCGCCATCTTGGACGAGCTGCGCGCGCAAGACTGGTTGCCGCGCCGCGCTCGCGCGGCCGCGGAAGCCGCCAGTGGCACCGACGCCTACGTGCCCCCGCCTGCGGTCGTGCGCTTCGACGACGTGAGTGAGTGGGAGCAAAATCGTTGCCTCGCGGATGCCTCGAGCAGTGAAGCAGCGGTCGCGGCCAAGTTCGCCCAAGAGACACTGGCCAAGGCGGTCGAGCAATTGCCCGAGCGCGAGCGCCACATCGTGAGCCAGCACTACTTTCGCGGCGTCAAATTCAAGGACCTCGGCGTCGAGCTCGGCGTGAGCGAGCCGCGCATCTCGCAGCTCCACTCGCGCGCCATTCAGCGACTCAAGGGCATCATCAGCTCGGCGGCGTGACCGAGAAACAGCGCGAGAATCACGCATTCGAGTGCTCCCGTGTCACGCGACGCCGAAGGCAATGACGGCCTTTCGACGGCGAGCGTGACCACCAAACCCAACTTTTTTGGTGGTCACCGAGTAGCGCGTTTGGGGGCGTGGCCTTCGGCGTCAGGGGAAGATTTCTCGCTCACCGTAGACTTGAGCGATGCGCTGCAGTGCGACGCCGTAACACGCACGGCGGTAGTCACAGTTGTGGAGCTTGGCGAACTGCGCCATGCGGTCGTAAGCGCTGTGCATCGCTATCTCCAGACGCTCGTCCACTTCTTGAACCGTCCATTGTTCGCTGCGACGATTCTGAACCCACTCGTAGTAGCTGACGGTGACGCCACCCGCATTGGCGAGCACGTCCGGCAAAATCTCGATGCCGCGGCGTTTGAGGATCTCCTCACCTTCCGGTGAGCACGGACCGTTGGCGCCCTCGGCGACGAGCTGCACTTGCAACGCTTCGGCTTCGGCGGCGCCGACCTGATTCTCGAGCGCAGCGGGCACGAAGATGTCCGCTTGCACGCCGAAGAATTGTTCGCGCGAGATCTTCGTGCCGTTGGCGTAGCCGGCGATAGAGCCGTTTTGCTCGACGTATTGCTTGAGGCGATGCGCGTTGAAGCCTTCCGGATTGTACAGGTAGCCCGTGTGATCCCCGACCGCGACCAAGGACACGCCGAGGTGGCTGAGCAGCACCGCGGCATGCGAGCCGACGTTGCCGAAGCCCTGAACCATCAGCTTTTTGCCTTTGATATCGAAGCGCGCGCGGTCCGCCCACGAAAGCACGCAGTGCACCAAACCTTGACCGGTCGCTTTTTCGCGACCGAACGTGCCGCCACTGCTCACGGGTTTGCCAGTGACCACGCCCATCACACTTTGGCGCGAGACCATGCCGAACGAGTTCATGTACGTGTCGAGCGCCCAGGCCATGGTTTGCGCGTTGGTGCCCACGTCCGGCGCCGGGATGTCGTAGTCAGGACCGATGTTCGCGCCGAGGGAATGAAAAAACCGGCGCGTGATGCGGCCGACCTCGGTGCGCGAGACACCGCGCGGATCGAACTTGATGCCACCCTTGCCACCGCCAAACGGCAAATTCATGAGCGAGCATTTCCATGTCATCATCGCGGCCAAGGCCTTGAAGTCGTCGAGGGAGGCATGCTCGTGATAGCGCATGCCGCCTTTGTACGGCCCGAGGATGTTGGAGTGCTGGATGCGGTAGCCCTTGAACAGCCGGTACTCGCCGTTGTCCATGCGCACCGGGAAGTTGACGATGATCTCGTTCTTCGGCTGACTCAAGATGCTGCGGATGTGCTCGGGCAGCGAGATGATTTTCGCCGCGTCGTCCAGGTAGTTCTGAATGACCTTGAAGAATTCGTAACGCGGAGCTTGGGTAGATTGAGTGGAGCTGGGGGGAGCCGACTGCATGCGGGTATTGTTCCAGTTACGGTGCAGATCGGCAAAAAGTAAGGCTCTTTGTCGAGAACGGCGCGGTTCGAGGCGCGCCCCGCTCTAGGCGCCCACCCCAACCCACAGGATATACAAGTACACGATCGGCGCGACGATGATCAGCGCGTCGATGCGGTCGAGCATGCCACCGTGACCCGGCACGATGCTGCCCGAGTCTTTGATGCCGGTCGAACGCTTCAACAGCGACTCGACCAGATCGCCGAACTGCCCAAGCGCCCCGGCGACCAACCCGAGCAGAAGAGCGTGCTCGAGCGGGATACTGCGCAAGTACAAGAAATGCGCGAGCGCGGCGCCGACCTCAGCGCCGACCAGAGCGCCCACGAAGCCAGCTCGTGTTTTCTTGGGGCTAACCGCTTCGTACAGCTTTCGCTTGCCCAGAAAACGACCGAAGAAGTAGCCGCCAGTGTCGGCGAGCCACGCAAAGGTCAGACACATGAACACGTAGTGCGGACCGACCGCTCCCGCGTCGCGACGCACCAGCGCGAGCGCGCACAACAAGCCGCCGATGTAGAGGGGGCCTGCCACGCCAGCAAACGTGCGCGAGGCGGCGCTCGAAATTTCCCCGAGCCGCCACAGCGGGACCAGCAAGCCCAGGAGCGGCACCACGAAGAGCAGCGTGAGCAACACGCGCGGATCGCTGCCCCACAAATAGAGACAGAGCGACGCGCCGAGCGTCGTGAGCACGCCGATGCCACGGGCCACGCCGTCGGCTGGGTGCGTCATGCGAAACAGCTCGTCAGCGGCGATCGCCGTGGCGACGAGAACCAAGACGAAGAAGCCCCACGCCGGCCCGCGGAACAACAGCCACAAAAGCGGCGGTACGACGACGGCAGCAGTCAGAAGTCGAACTTTGAGGTTACTCGCGGCCAAGAGAACCCTCGGTTATCAGCGCAATCGACGCATCACAAGGGGAACCGCGCAGCTTTTGGCTTCGCGCTCGCCACCCCGGCGACTTGCGGCGAGGGCCGACTGCCGTTAGACCGGCTGGCGCCTTTTGCCATGAAGTTTTCGTCGGCCTTTTTCCTGCGGCGCCGGCTGCTCATCGGGTTCGTGGCGCTCGTCGCGGCGGCGTCCCGCGTGGGTTCGCCCAAGCCGCCGCAGCGTTCAGTGGAGGGGTTGGCAGAGCTGCTCGGTGGCACGATTGGCGGCGTGGTCAAGCCGGACGAGATGATCTGGGAGCAGAGCCCGGGCGCCTTGGAAGAAATGCTCCTCGGCCGCTGGGTGCTCTTTCTGGGCAGAGGCCACGCCGGAGACGCGCGCGACCTGTATCGCGCACGCGTGCGCGTCACGTTCGACGGGCAACCATTGTCGGTCGCGGCTGTGCGCAACGTCACCGACACTCCGGTGGGTGATGACGCGGCGCTCGAGGCGCGCGGCGACCGCGCGACGTTCGCGACATTGGCGTTCGGCCGGATTCAAGGTTTGAGCGTGCTCGACCTGAACGGCATCCGCGGCACGGATCGACCAGCGGGTTTCCTCGACCGCGTGCTCCTAGCGATCAATTCCTACCAAGACACGGGCAGCTTCGCCGGTTTGGGGCGCACGAACATCGTGCTCGACGTGCCGGCACAGAGCGCCAAGTTGACCCTCAATCCGCCGAGCTTGGACATCGATTTCGGCGAAAATGGGCGCGGGCTGCACTACGAAACCGAGCAGCGCTCGCTGCGAGCCTTGGATGGCGGAGAGCCATATGCGGCGCGCGTGGTCCCGGAAGTGCACGTACCGAAGCCGCTGCTGCTCTGGCTCGTCGATACCGTGCGCGCGGAGGTCGGCCCGGAGCCGATTGCCTGGTTGGAGAACAAGGTCTTCGGCGCGAAGGACAGCATAAAACGCGCTAGTTTCGAGCTCTTTGCGACCAAGCAAGAGACCGCGTTGAAAGCCACGCCGACCGAGCAAGTCGTGGCCAAGGTGCTCGACGCGAGTGACTTCGAGCATGCCGCGGACTCCTGGCCGCCCCCGACCGTGCCTTCCATTTGGAACGACCCCAAGCCCGGCGAGGGCGAGTGGACTCCGGTCACGTACGGCTTCCTGAAGCCCATGCGCGGCTTGGCGGACGGAGCCAAGCCGCCGGCGTATTTCTACCGCACGGTGATCCGACCAGACCCCGAGCGTCCCTATTCGGAGCTCGTGCTCGTCGCGATGGACATGCGCCAGCTCGAGCTTGGCATGCAAGCGGGCTACGAAGATCCGAAACCCACCACGGGCTCACCCGGCGAGGGGCATTTGCCGCAGGACCCGGCCGTCTATAGCCGAGTCGTCGGGACGTTCAACGGCGCGTTCAAGACGCAACATGGCGCGTACGGCATGATGGTCAATCGCCGTGTGCTCTTGCCACCGGTCAAGGGTGGCGCGACGGTGATCGTCAACGACGCCTCGGAGGTGGGCCTCGGTAGTTGGCCTCCGAGCGACGAAATCCCGCCGGATATCCTATCTTTTCGCCAAAACCTCGACCCATTGGTGGAGGACGGCGTGGCCAACCCGACCGGTCGCCGGTTGTGGGGTTGGCAGATCGAGGGCACCAGCGTGATGACGCAACGCACGGCCTTGTGTGTCACACCCGCAGGCCATTTGTACTACGCCTGGGGCGAGGAGATCGACGGACCGACCCTCGGCAAGGCGCTCCGCCAAGCGGGTTGCTCGTACGCGATGCACCTCGACATGAACCCGGCGCACAGCGGCTTCGTGTACACCGACGTGGTCAACCCGAAGAAGGCCGAGTACCACCTCAAGCTCGCCGACGAACGCATGACTATCCCACCCGAGAAGTTCGTGCGCTGGTCAGCCAAAGATTTCTTCTACGTGATGGTGCGCGACTCGACGCCGCATGACCCGTCCGATGCGACGTGGACGGCGGACGGCGGCGCGCAGCCGACACCCACTTGGCTCCCTGGCGTGTACTCGAGCAAGCTCACCATGGGCAGCGTCGACGTCGATTTGACCAGCTTCGAGCCAGGCCACGTCGAATTCCAGTTTCGCGCGGGCACGCGTGAGCCCGCATCGTCCAGCGCGCCGGGGCTGAAAACCAGCTTGGACGACGCTGCCGAACATCGCGTGGTCGCGGCTATCGGGCTCGGCCACACGACGGACTCGACGCGCTACGGGTTCGCGTTCGGCGCGGCGGCAACCATCCCACTGCGCCCGGGCTATGCGACGCTCGTGCTCGCTCCAGGCAAGGCGGCACGCCTCGAAGCCCCTGGCAAAGCCCCGACGATCGGCCCTGACGAGGAGGCCGTGCAGCTCCCGCTGTTGGTCGAGAACGGCAAGCTCGAGCCGCGCGCGCGTGAGCGCGGAGACATGCGCCGACGAGCAGCGCTGTGCGTGACTCCCACCGACCGTCTGATCGTCGCAGCTGCGACGAACGACACGAGCGACACGCTGGCTGCCGCGCTGCTACGCGTCGGCTGCACGCGAGTCGTCGAGCTGGACCGCGGCTCGCATCACCCCGCGTTCTTGCATCGAGCAGGCACGGCGACACCGCCCGTCGCAAGCTACGAGACGAGCGTGCTGTACGCGCTCGGACGCCCGATGCAGCCGCGAGCCTTCCGCTGGAAGCCGGACAACGCGGCTCCGTCCAGGAAAGTGACGAGCTACGACTACCCGGCGCCGGACGTGAAGCCGCGCAAGAAGAAGCACAAAAAGGACGCGGCGACCGAGGACGCCGCGCAAACCGCGCCCGAAAATTGAGCGCCTCGAGCTACTGACAATCGGCGATTTGTACCTGATAGGCGATCGCCGGGGTCACGCCACTGACCGACACGGAGTACGTCATGCCGGCTTGCGTCTTCCAACCCTGTGGGATGAAGTCGATCGCGTATTTGGTGCCGTAGTTGGGCAAGAGCTGCGTCACGGTGACGGGCTGCGAAACGCCGTTGAGTGTGACGGTCACCATAGCGGCGCTCAGATCGATGTTCTCGCTTTGTATCGACCAGCCCGTGGTATCGATGGACACACCACGCGCGGCGGTCAGTGCTTGCAGTGGGATCATACCGGGCGCAGGCCACGCCATCCACGCTTTGCCCGCTTTGCCGGTACCACCCAGCGTGTGCATGCACGAGGCCTTGTCGGTGCCGCCAATGCCAATCGGACCGAGCGAATTGGACAGCATCCAACGGCGATGACCGAGCGTCGTCGGGTTACCGTCGTCGATCATGTAAGCGTCGACCGAGCTCACGGCTTGACCGCCGGAGATGTTCGATGCGCCGGCAGCATCTGAGCCCGCTTGCGTCCAGCACAGCCAGGTGTTGGGCGGCGTATGCGAGAGCATATTGTTGGCGCGCATCATCAACGCGCACGCTTGGTCACCCGCGTCGAGCGTGGGGTCGTCCGTGACGGCGGGCAGGGCCGCCAGGAAGCGGTACAGGTTCACCACGCGCAATGCGTTGGTTCTCGCGTCGGCCGAGAGATCACCGGCCATGCACGACGCCACGTCGCCACTCCAGGTGCCTTCGCTCAAATCAGCGCGATCGGCCTTCCAGCGGGTGCAGACATCGGTGCTGCTCATGCCAGCGCCGCCGCCCGAGCTCGCGCCGCCGCTCGAGCTGGCGCCACCGTTCGAGCTCGCGCCGCCGCTCGCGACCCCAGGGCTACCCGCTACTCCTGACGCCGCGCCTGAGGTTGCGCCAGCGCCGGCTGAGCCGACCGTAGAGCTCATGCCGGCTTGCGACGAGGCTCCGGCGGCTGGAGAAGCGCCCGCAGAGCTCGACTCACCCGAGGCACCCACGGCGTTGCCGCCATCGCTGCTGCTCTGGCACGCGGAAGCGCCCAGCGCGCTGACGAAGATGAGACAGCCAATTTTTCCCGTCATGACACGACCCTTTGCTGCTCTCGACCGTTGCCCGATGCGCCGTTCGACCTGTAACTATTGCGCGTCGTGCACTGGGAGAGGAAACAAGGGCTCGAACCGGCTCACGCGCTGCACAACGGATGGAGAAACCTGCCGGATCTGGCGGAAATGCCGGCTTCAGCGGGTAAGCAAAGGTGCGCCGGTCACTGCCGGGTGACTGAGCTCAAGGTCCGGTGCGCACCAAGCTGAAGTCATCCAACGTGACGGTCTGAGTCGCGCTGCCCGTCGTCGTCACGTCGATCTGACATTGGCCATTGCTCACCGCGACCCCGCTGATCGTTTGCTGGGTCCAAGTAGTGAGCGCACTCGACACCGAGACCGTCTTGGTCGTGCCACCGAAATTCGACACGCCTATCTGCGCGAGTGACTGCCCCCCAGTGCTCTTCGCCCAAACCGAGAGCGTATAAGTACCATTCGGCAAGGTCGCGACTTTTTGCTCCAGGTTGGCTTGACCCGAGAGCTGCCAGCTCCAGCGGCCCGTGTGTCCGCCGGTCACGTTGCTATTCGTGCCGGTCGTGGTCCAACCCGCTGGCTGCGTCATCGCTACGCGGTCCGCCTCGAAGCTCGGGTTCAAGGCGTAGTTGTTGTCTGGACCCACGCTCCAAGCCCCGGTGGCCGCGTTCAAGGACCATTCAGTAACGGATTGAAAGAGCGGCGTCGTGCCGCTGAAGGTGAGCGGCATCCATTGGTTGAAACCGAGACCGTTGCCCGCAAAATCTGCCCAGCGGTCACCAGCGAAGATGACCGTGGACTGTGCGGACCCCTGCACCGTGATGAAGAAGCCCGTTTGGGTGACGTGACTGAAGTCGGCGTCCGTATTCGTCATCACGAATTCAGCGCCGTAGGGGCCCATGATGTTCGTCGCCGAGATGCAGTACGTGTGCGAAGCATTCCAGCCGTGCAGGTCCGAGGAACAGAAATAGTAGTGGCCCGCGTATTTGAACATCGCGTTGCCCTCGCGACCGGGACCGCCGAAGATGCGAGTGGCAGGGTCCACGGACAAGTAGTCAGCGGGGTGGAGCGGCGCCACGTACAGGTTGCTCCGCCCGCTGCTGCTGGAGCAGATCAAGTAGGCAGTGCCGTCATCGTCGATGAACACGGTCTGATCGCCCGTCGTGCTGTTGGCGACATTCGTCACCACGGTCTGAATGTGATCGAAGGCAAACGGACCAGTGGGCGTGCTGCTCGTGGCAAAGAGCTCGCCAGTGCCGGCTGTGCCACTGTACTGCGACACGAGCACGTACTTCTTCGTGGTCGCGTTGTAGGCCACGCCGAGGCGACCGAACCAGGAGGCTCCTGCGACCTCGGTGCCGCTGCCCGCTTGTGTCATGACGTTGGCTTCGAATTTCCAACTCACGAGATCCTTCGAGGAATAACAGGTCACCGCGTTGAAGCTCGTGTCACTGTTCAGACCGGTCGGCTTTGCGGCGTACGTGACCGCGCCGTTGTATTTGACGCCGTACCAATAGTAAGTGTCGCCGACCTTCAGCACGCCGCCGCCTTGTGAGTAGATCGGCGTACCGGACGTGTCCTTCCAGAAAGTGTCGTTGTGGATCAATGCACCTGACGAGACGCCCGCGCTGCCCGCGCTCCCCACACCGCTGCCGCCGCCACTTTCAGCACCACCAGCGATAGACGAGCCGGCGGCGGCGGCGCCACCCACTCCGCCAGCGCTGCCGCCTGCGGCGGCGGAAGCGCCACCACTGGTTGTCACACCGATACCGGACGCGCCTGACCCGCCGCCTGTTTGCGCAGCGGGACCACCGCCGCTCGCAGTTTGCCCACCCGCATTGTCCGCACCAGCCGCGCTCATGGGCCCCGATTGCGCGCCGCCAGCGGCTCCCCCCGCCTCAGCTCCTGCCTTGGCCTCGCTCGCGGAGGCGCAGCCGAGCAAGCTGTGACATGCCGCCAACAGGGTGAGCCAACCTAGCGAGTGAAGAGCGAAAACGCGCACGGACACCTCCGTAGCGATCAGGGGCAACGTGAGGCACACCTTTTCGGAACTTGCGGCCTCGGAAATCTGGGGCCCACGGCTCGCGGTGCGGCGCGCCGATCGAGAAATTGCGGCACAAAACGCAGCGCGTGGTCGGAGTTTCGACTCCGCGGCATGCTCGCGCCGTGCCCCCCGAAGCCACCGAGAGCGTCGCGCTCCTCGGTCCGACCAACACCGGCAAGACCCATCAAGCCGTCGAGCGCATGCTGGAGCACGAGAGCGGCATGATCGGACTGCCGCTGCGCTTGCTGGCGCGCGAGATCTACGACCGAGTCAGCGCGCGCGTCGGAGAGGATCGAGTTGCGTTGGTCACTGGCGAAGAGAAGCGCGTCCCGCGCCGCGCGGATTATTGGATTTGCACGACCGAAGCCATGCCCGTCACTCACGAGGTCGACTTCGTGGCCATCGACGAGATCCAACTCGCTGCCCACGACGAACGCGGCCACGTCTTCAGCGAACGCCTGCTCCACGCTCGCGGACGACGCGAGAGCTGGTTCATGGGTGCTCAAACGATGCGACCACTGCTCGAGCGTTTGGTGCCCGCGGCGCGACACAAGGAGTATCCGAGGCTGTCGCGCCTATCCTTCGCTGGCAGCAGCAAACTGCAACGCCTTCCAGCGCGCAGCGCACTCGTCGCGTTCTCCGTGCCCGAGCTGTACGAGCTCGCGCACCGCCTGCGCGTGCTCAGAGGCGGAGCGGCGGTCGTGCTGGGCGCGCTCTCTCCGCGCGCTCGAAATGCACAAGTTGCGCTATTTCAAGCGGGCGAAGTGGACTACTTGGTGGCGACTGACGCCATCGGCATGGGGCTCAACCTCGACGTGGGACACGTCGCCTTCGCCTCGTTGCGAAAATTCGACGGCCGAAGCGCGCGCAATTTGGACGACGCGGAGCTGGCGCAAATCGCCGGGCGCGCGGGGCGCTACTTGCGCGACGGTACCTTCGGCACGCTCAGTCCCTGTGAGTTGCCACTGCAAAACGCGAGGCGCATCGAGCTCCATCGCTTCGACAGCGTGCGACGCTTGCGCTACCGAAACGCCACGCTCGATTTCTCGTCACCCAAAGCGCTGCTCGCTACACTGGAGAGTCCGCCACCGGCTTCGTACTTTGCCGCCGTTCCGGACGCGGTAGACCTATCCGTATTGCGCGCGCTACTCGGAGATCCGGGCATCTTGCGTGAGGTCAGCACTGGCGAAGGGCTCGAGTTGCTCTGGGCCACCTGTCAGATCCCGGACTTTCGACACATCCTATTCGAGGTCCATCTCGAGCTCGTCCGCGAGCTGTTCGCGGCACTTCGAAAAGGTCCGCTCTCGAACGACTTTCTCGCCGCACGCACCCAAGAATTCGTACGCGAAGAAGGCGGCGTCGACACACTGGTAGCTCGCATCTCGCGCCTGCGGACCTGGGCATTCGTCGTAAATCATGCGGATTGGTGCGAGGATCCTGGGTTGTGGACCAGTCGGCTGAGTGATCTCGAGGACCAGCTCAGCGACGCATTGCATCGCGGTCTCGTCTCGACCTTCGTCGAGCGGCGCACGAAGACGCGCTCCGCCGCGCGGCGCAGCGACCGAAAGTCCACCCTAGTCGAGGCAGAGCCGTCGCTCGATCGCCATCACCCGTTCGCGGCGTTGAAAAAGCTCCGCGCTCATACCCCAGACACGCCACGTGCAGCGACTCCGCAAGCCGCATTGGCGGCTCTGGTCGACGCGCCGCACTCCGCGTTCGAGCTCGACTCACTCGGGCGCGTGCACGCGCAGGGCAGCGTGCTCGGCAAGCTCGTGCGCGGCGCCAACTTGCTCGAGCCCAACGTGCAGCTTGCCGCGCTCGCAGAGGTCGGTGCGGGGTTGCAACTTCGACTCGAGCGACGCTTGCTCGCGTTTGCGCGCGATTGTGTCGGCCGTCTGCTGGAAGCACTCCACGACTTGCGGCGTTCCGAACAGCCAGCGTTGCGCGCGATCGCCTACCAGCTCGAACGCGGGCTCGGCAGCGCGAGCAGCCGCGATTTACGCGACTCACTGGAGCAACTCGACGACGCAGGGCGCGCTCGGCTCCTGGCGGCAGGCGTGCAACTCGGTAGCGTCTCGGTATTTCTGCCGAAATTACTGCAACGTGGCGCGCTCGAGCGGCGAGCCACGCTGCTCGTCGCATTCGAGCCGGAGCTGCGCTTGCCCGCGCTGGGCCGCAGTCAGTACGAGGTTCGAGCGGTGCCCGCGAGCACTTGGCGCTGTCTCGGCTACGTCGCGGCAGGTCCGCGAGCATGCCGCGTCGACCTAGCGGAGCGCGCCCTTCACGCGCTCCGGGCGGGCGCCTCGGAGATGGATGCGTTGCGAGGCTTAGCCGTCCCGCGACGCGACGTGCCGCCGGTCGCGCGCGCCCTCGAGCAAGCGGCTCTGCCCAGCCGGGAAAATCCGCCCCTCGCCCGCGCGCAGTCGACGCCGGAGTGAGCCGCTCGACACTGCGCTCAGGGCCGAACACGCCGGCGTTTCACCGGCTGGTCGGGCTCGACGTCTTCAATCGCGTTCGACGCCGCATTGCGATAACGCACTTGGCGGACCAAGCGACCCTGCGCCAAGACGCCCGCTCCTTCTTCGAAGAACAGGCGCTCCTCACGCTTGCGACCCGCGACGAGCGCTGCTTTGCCTTCAGCGGAGCTTTCGTCGAGCCTCCATTTCCCCACATCTTCTGGCAAGGCTTCGAGCACGCCGAGGCGTTCCTCTCGAACACCCGGAACCAAATTGAAAACGAAAAGCAGATACACGCCTACACCCAGAGCCGCGACGAGCAGGAGGAATACATAAAACACGACGAACGACCTCGAAGGAGACGGGCGCAAAGGGGCGCCGAGCGCCGCAGAATGTTACACTGTTCTTTGCTTTGTCTACTGGGAGGCCTCTGATGCGCACTTCGAAGCTCTGGTCGGCTCTGGTTCTATCCTGTGTGGCTTGCGGCAGCAGCTTTCACTCGAGCGACACGTCGAGTGCCGGTGATGGCAGCGGCGGTGATGGCACTGGCGGCGAGCCAGTTGCAGGCAGCAGCTCGAGCAGCGGCGGCAGCACAAGTAGTGCGGGTGCGAGCAGTGGCGGTACAATCGGAGTCGGCGGTGACGTCAGCATCGGGGGTGTCATTGGTGTCGGAGGTGTCATCGGTGTCGGAGGTGTCGTCGGCAGCGGCGGCGTCATTGGTGTCGGAGGTGTCGGAGG
>Ga0210388_10003004_pt1 | contig 13206 bp, 12 predicted proteins | sample IncBWC19OmetaG_FD_155485 | JGI IMG/M metagenome (GOLD analysis project Ga0210388, IMG submission 155485) | Forest soil microbial communities from Barre Woods Harvard Forest LTER site, Petersham, Massachusetts, United States - Inc-BW-C-19-O ... | reverse complement strand
AATTCACCGAGAAGTTAGCCGCCAGCAATCAGGAATTGGAACTACGTAATCGCGAGGTCGAACGCGCAACCACGCTGAAGAGCAAATTTCTAGCCAGTATGAGTCATGAATTGCGGACCCCATTGAATGCCATTGTTGGATTTTCAGACTTGCTGGCAGAGGGAACGCCGGGGCAGCTCAATCAAAAACAGAAACGCTTCGTTAATCACATAAAACAAGGCTCAACGCATCTACTTCAGTTGATCAATGACATCCTGGACCTATCCAAGATCGAGGCTGGACAGCTGGAACTGCGCTTCGAAGATTTTCTAGTAAAAGATGCCTTACCGGAAGTTCTTTCCACCATTCATCCGCTCGCTATGGCTAAGAACATCCGGGTTGAGCAGAGAGTAGAGTGCGAGTCTATCGTTAAGGCAGATCGCGTCCGCTTTAAGCAGATCCTGTACAACCTGCTCAGCAACGCTGTGAAGTTCACACCCAACGGCGGCATTGTCACTATCGAGTGCGTAGACTACTGGGACTTTGTAAGCGTGTCCGTGACAGATACGGGGATAGGTGTCAGACCTGAAGACCAGAAGGTCATTTTCGACGAGTTCCGGCAGATTGAAGGTAGTGCTGATACCGCCCATGAAGGTACAGGCTTAGGGCTTGCCATCACGAAACGGCTGGTTGAGCAACAGGGAGGCCAAATCTCAGTGGAAAGCGAATTGGGAAAAGGCAGCCGGTTCACCTTTACTCTTCTTGCGGCCGAGCCCGCTTCCAGGGTTCACCCAGCTGAAGAACCAGCAACAGCCTCCGTTGGTTCAGGTCGTCTCACTCCCCTGGTGCTCATAGTGGATGACGAAAGCTCGGCCCGGGAACTTCTGGCCAGCTACCTGGAGCCTCAATACCGAGTTGCAATGGCGGAGTCAGGAATCGAAGCTCTTAAGAAAGCCGAACAACTGCGTCCGGACGCCATCACCCTGGATGTACTGATGCCTGGCAGCACTGGCTTCGAAACCTTGGCAGCGCTTCGGAAAAACCCCGAAACTGCTGCCATTCCCGTCATCATCCTATCCATCGTGGATCAAAGGCAGGTCGGCTTGGCCTTAGGTGCTGCCGACTATCTCATCAAGCCGGTTCGCAAGCCCGCCCTGCTGGAGGCGATTCGAAGGCATGTCCCCTCGCCTGCCGACGACGATTCGTCCATCCTTCTGGTAGACGATGACCCCAAAGCTCTGGAGTTGCTAGAAGAGGCCTTGCGCTCTGCCGGATACGAAACTCAGGCTGTCCGCAGTGGTGCACGAGCTCTGGAGGTTCTTGCTAACAAGGTTGTAGGGGCAATTTTGCTTGATCTGCTGATGCCCGGCATGGACGGGTTTCAACTCATTCGCCATGTTCGACAAGAGCCAGCCCTAAAGGAACTCCCCATTCTAGTCATGACAGCGAAAAATCTCAGCCCGGATGAGATTGCTCTTCTGACCCGGGAAACACAGGGTCTCCTGAAAAAGAGCGGGTCGTGGAAGCAGGAACTCATTGCCGAAGTTGGCAGAGTGGTTCGGGGCTACAAGCGCGCAAAATCTGCGGGGCATGCATGATTACGGTTCTCGTTGCCGAAGACAATGCTGTCAATCGAGAATTGATCCGCGAGTTGCTGGAATTGCGCGGATATACGGTTCTTGAAGCATGCGACGGCCAGGAAGCGCTTGGCATAATAGAAAGGGCTCAACCAGATCTGCTGCTGCTGGATATCGGCATGCCGGTATTGGATGGATTTGCAGTCGTACGTCGAATCCGCGAGAGTCCTCGAATCGCACGATTGCCGATTGTCGCGGTCACAGCCTATGCCATGCAAGGAGATCGGGAGCGGATCCTTGATTCAGGATTTGATGGCTATTTGTCGAAGCCGATCAACCCATCCTCTCTCACCGAGGAACTCAATCGCCTGCTTACTAAACAAGCCATTCAGCCCGCACATTCGGATCGGCCCGATGAGAAACAAGGTGAAGGAAAAGCTTCCAACGCAGTCGGCAGTGGAACCTAGACCAACCAGATGGACTCAACCTAGCGGTCCATTTTTTCGACTTCAGCGATAAATTGCCGAATCGATTCCTGACATTGCGCACTTACTTTGGTGAATTGGATCCCTTGCCGCTGCTCATTTGCCCACACGACGATACCAGCCCCATCGACGGTCACTGCCGAGACTGGTAATTGGAATGACAATCGGACGGTGTCTTTAGCTTGTAGGCCGCTCACTTCAACCTGCATTCCTCCATGACTGAGATTCCAACTCACTCCGCGCAATGTTCGCGAGCCCACCGTGCAGGTGACATCGGCATGGAGTGGGGCGCGCGTATACTTGCGTCGATTCTCAACCATTCCCGCGCTCACCATGCGGAACAGAGCACCAAGCTTGTGCTTGTCCACAGGCTTCTGAAGATAAAAGGTGGCTCCGATCGCGAAGGCAGCTTGCATGGTTTGTCTCTCCTCACGGCCAGTAACGATGACGATGGGAGTGGATTTATTCCATGGCGACTTGCGGATAAGGCGTGCAAGGTCGAAACCATTCAGGTTCGGCATTTCCAAGTCCAGGAAAATTCCATCAAATTTTTCCTGATTGACCACTCCAACAGCTTTTTCGCTATCACTAATAGACCGCACTTCGGCCTTTAAAGATGTAAAGACCTCGGTCATTAGCTCCAGGTTCGCGAGGTCATCCTCTACCACGAGCACTTTTAGTGGTTGCATGCGATTCCCTTCATGTGTGGCGGATCCTCATACCATAGATCGCCGATGCCATTTGCGAAACGTGACGCTTTTCCTTCTCCATTACACATACTCAACCATACATCTGATTGTCCGAGAATGAACGAGCGGCACGATCGCTGTCTGATCTAAAGTGCACTGCGATGGCAGGTACACACGGCGCCGTCCATAAGTGTCCAGAGATCGGCGTAATCTTACTTGAGTGTTGGGCGCGCTTTCTTCCAACACACACATCGTACAATGAATAGCCCCGGATGTCCGATCGTTGCTCTCACATATCCGCGGTCTCATTTCTCCGCAGTCATCCGATTGGGCGGTGCTGTGGTGAACTGGTACACCGCGCTCGTTGCCGGATCGGAAGCGCCGTCAGCCTGCCGTGATCCCACCTTATAGTAATACGTAGTCCCCGGCTGCAGATCGTACATGCGTACCCGAAAGACCATCTCTCTGTGACCTGGGTTGATTCTGGTCGGAGACTCTGCCGTCATGTCAAGGTGATTGGGATCTTTGCCGTAGTGCACAACGGCGTAGTGCAGGATCGTGCCCCCCGGATTTTGTGTAGTCCAACTTATGAAGGCTAACGTGTCACGAATGGATTCGACTGTCGGGCTGGCGTTGACTTGGCCAAGGCTCGAATCCCCACCCGCGCATGCCCATCGCGGTTGTACAAACAATAAGCCCACGGTTATAGCGCTGATCGCGATCGCGCGGTGTGATCCATTTAGTCCATTCATAATTAACCCTCCATGAAATTTCGCGAGAATGGGTTGTGCTCATTGAACAAACGGCGGAAGTGGGGGCGAACGTGAGTCCACCCCCCACGTGGTATTAGCGAACCTCAGCTACGGCCTGAGCTCACGGCTTGAAACCATCCACCAGAGTGTTCAAGTAGGCGACAATGTCGTCTTCTTCCTCAGGCGTCAAACCTAGCTTACCGATCGTTGTATTTTCATTGTTAGGATCTTCCGGCATCGGCCAACAAGTCACCTTCTCGACGGTTCCTGACGGACAATTACCAGACAGCACGGGAAACGGGTATACATCTCGTGTGTTGTAGAAGTGGACGACCTCCTTCAAGCTCGTGAGATAGCCGTTGTGCATGTAAGCTTTCACGAAGCCAGGGTATGGCAACATTGCCGCGTTACGCGCGGTCGAGGTTTGGAATTTGCCCTCGAATTGCGGCAGCAAAGTTCCCCAGCTCAAGTTAGGAGGAGCGCCATAGTAGCCGTCCAGGAATAGCCCCATTCCCTCGTCGGTGAAACCGAAGCCGAGTGGATTGCCTGTAAATCCCCATTGGTCCGGAGTGTCCTCCGAATACCACGGAAGCTCTACATTCTTGGGGAGACCAAGGTTGTTGTAGGTGGTGTCGGTGAACAAAGGCTGAAGGCTTGCCGCCTGGCCGGTATCGCTTCCGCCCAATTGAGTACTCGACCTTCCATCTAAATGGCAAGTGTTGCAGCTGCCTTTGCCGCGGAACAGGTCATAACCGTTCTGCTCCTGTGCCGTGAGGGTTGCCTTCCCCGCCAGGAAGTAATCAAACTTTGAGGTAAAGGGACTGACGCTGTCGGAAGACTCATACGCGGCAATGGACTGTCCGAATTCATCGAACTCTTTGTTGGCGAGAGTGCGATCCGATGTGCTGAGCTGAAGCGGAGTGGCGTTTCCACCTAACACAGCAGCGCCTTTCGGCGTACTGCATACGGTTTCGACGTTTGAAGGCCAAGTAATCTGAAACGAGCCGGCGCCAAAAACTACCTCAAAAAAGAACCTGTACTTGCTGGTTGAGATTTTCCATACCACGCAAGCGGGGTCTGGATTGGCCATCTCTTCGGGATCGGAGGGCGGGTCCTGGGCCTGCTCGGCTGCGGAATTCTGCAGCTTGTACCCCGTCGCCCGGCCATCCCAGAAGTTGCCGCCGTAGAAATCAGCTTGACTCTGGTTGTAATGGAGAGGCGGGAAGTAACTTGCGTAAACGTAACTCTGGGGGTTCCGCTTCGCAATTCGGTTGTTAGGATAGGCTCCGTGTACTGTGATGGGAACCGATCCCGGATTCGATCCGCCAGTGAATACGCTCAAGATCGATATGCCGTTTCCATAACCGGCCGCCGGGTCATGGCAATAGCTGCAGGCTATGTTCCTGTTTACGGAAAGGTTGGGGTCGAAGATCTCAAGCTTGCCCAGAGTCTCGACTTGATGGTAAGGATCCAGTTTCCCTGACTTCGCCGCGACCAGAGCCTGGGCCTCGAGAGCGGCTTCTTCAGCCCGAACTCTCTTCGCGTCTGGATCGTTCGCAATGATGCATTGAAGGTTAAGTCTTTCACCTGGCAGTATGCATTGCTGATCAGCCGGCGGAATCTGAAATCCCTGTGGAAGTTGAAAGTTAAGCGGGGGTGGCGCATTGCCCTGTGCTGACGCATCAGGGATCGCCATTAGAATAGCGAGCGCGGTTAGGCCCGCTGTCGAGAGCAACGAGAATGTTTCTGAACACTTCATGCGGCTCACGGTTCCCTCCTTACTGCTACTTCATGTTCGCGATGACTCGCGTGCTCAGCTCATTGCAAACCAAGTACCAGAGGTTTCAAGGAGTTCCGTGCCGCTTTCCTCGTAACAACATGGATCGCGACGAGACGGCAATGCAGGATGAAAAACAACAACGTACACAGGGCGTACCGGCTGCGGGAACAGTCGCATTCTCACTTTGAATTCGATAAGCGATTCAGCGCGCAATCCTAAGCGATGTGTAAATGCTCTCCCCTATGACAGTTGAGATTAGCCCCATAACGATGATAATTGCCATCCAGCGAATGACTTGGATCGCGACCATGGCGCGGTCCGCGATTTTTGTATCCATTGCTGCATCTCCTGTTTGGAGGGAAAGCATTTTTGTCGCCACGAAGATAGATCAGGTATTCACCCTATGAGCCCCTGAGTCGAATAGGATGCGCGAGTCGATGAAGTGACTACCAGCGGACAGATCTGTCGAGATAGTGACGTTCGTTGACGCAACGATGCCGCCAGAGGCGATGGATGCTGAGGGGATTGCACCGGGGTTCATCTTGTCTTCGTGCGCCAGCAGTAGATTGCAATCGCATGACTCGACGCCCCCATCCACGGATAGACGACCCGCACTTCACGCTGCTCGTTATTTGTTTCTCCGCGATGCTCGAATTCGGCGGTGACTACTCGCTTGCAGAGCACGCTGCACACTTCAATCAGGTAGTAATTCTCCTCTCGACGAACGAAGAGCAACTTTGCGTTCTCCTTCTTCACCGGATCCGCATACAAGACGAGTGAAATGGCTACGCTTAACTTTGCCCCTTTGCCACGGATTGAGATCGAACCTGGGAACTCGGAATCGAACAGATATTCTCCGGCTGGAAGCTTTGCCCTTCCGGTCAAAAGTCGAAGAAAAGACTGGCGCTGGACCTCACGACGGTTTGGGCGGAGTCTGAACCTGAAAGCAACAGCAGAATGCATGCCAGTGAAGCTGCTAGCCATGTTCTCGCGACCGAATTGAGGACACCTGTCAACTTCGATAAACTCCCCCGCCGCGGGAGATCTGGGTTAAGTTTGCAATAAGACGCATTTCAATTTTCCTTCCAATCTGTGCGCGGATGAGTACCTTTTTGGCTCGAGAGGAATTTCCGCATATATGGTTTGCCCCAAGAAGCTCAACCTTCGAACCTTGATATCGCGTTTCACTCGCGACTTTCCCAGCGCGTTCTCCTCGTAGGGCAACCCCTATTGCTTGCAAAACTTCTCGAGAGCCACTCCCGCGATGCAAGCCGAGGACAGCACCGGGATCTGACTGTCACCATGTTCTCCGACGATGTAGGCGTGTCCCGTCAGAATTCCGGCGCCGTCCGGCTGTTGGGCGGTGCCGGCAAGCGGGCGCGCTCGATGACCGAATCCAGCCGCCGAATCTCTCCATATCGAAAACAGTCGACGAGGTGATCGTTCACCATGCCGACCGCCTGCATGTGCGCATAGACGACAGTCGAACCAACGAAGCTGAATCCCCGGCGTTTGAGATCCTTGCTAAACGCGTCCGATTCACTTGAGGTAGCCGGAATCTCCCGCATTGCCTTCCAACGGTTGAGCTTGGGTCGTCCATCGACGAACCGCCAGCAATAGGCATCAAAACTTCCCAGCTCTTCCTGAATTGCGAGAAACGCCTGCGCGTTGCGTACCGCGGCTCTGATTTTCATTCGGTTCCGAATGATTGCCGGATTCAATGTGAGCTTCTCGACGCGGTTCTCGGTATATCGTGCCACTTTCTCGGGATCGAACTCGCTAAATGCACGACGGTACCCCTCCCGCTTTTTGAGCACGATCGACCAACTGAGCCCGGCCTGTGCTGCTTCGAGCACAAGAAACTCAAAGTGTTTTCGGTCATTGTGGACTGGCACACCCCATTCGCGATCGTGATACTGGAGCACAAGCGGATTGTCTGTGCGGACCCATGAACATCGCTTCATAGCCATAAAGAGTAGACCTCGGGATTCGGAATCAAACGCATAGCTGCTCTTTCCTACCTTGCCAGACGTGAATGGACTTGGCCTTAGAAGCCAAGATGGCTCAGTCCCGGATGATCATCCGGACGGCGCCCTGGTGCCCAGTAATACTTGCGCTCCGTCTCCTTGATGGGCAGATCGTTGATCGAAGCAAGCCTCAACCGCATCAGCCCGTTCTCATCGAACTCCCAATTCTCATTGCCATACGAGCGAAACCAAGTTCCGGAGGAATCGTGCCATTCATAGGCAAAGCGCACGGCGATACGGTTCCCCTCGAACGCCCAAAGCTCTTTGATCAGCCGGTAGTCCAGCTCCCTCGTCCATTTGCGTCTGAGAAACGCGATGATTTCCTGCCTTCCGTTCACAAATTCCGAGCGGTTTCTCCAGCGTGAGTCAACTGTGTACGCCAGGGCCACTCGTTCCGGATCACGAGAGTTCCAGGCATCTTCTGCCAGTCGAACCTTATTAATAGCCGTTTCGCGTGTAAATGGCGGCATTGGAGGACGTTGGGTTGTACCTTGGGAGGCAGCGGACATTGCATTTCTCCTTTCATATCTTATTCTTGTAAGAGGCTCTTTCCTGAGACTCTGTGGCGTTATCTCACAATCCGCAAGGGTGAAGCACAATACAAGCCAGGCAAATCGAGAAAATGGCTATTAAACAGCGGTTACAGCGAGGTTACTCGCCTTAGCGTTTGTGTCTGGATCGAGATAACGAATAGTCGACCAGATTTCCTGGTCCGAAACGTTCTCTTCATCGTAATTTTTCTTCTATCGCACACTCACTCCCCGAGATCTATCGGTCTGCTGCGGTGCCAATAATGCGGGCCGCTTACGCATGATCGAATTCACGAATCGGGATCACCAGAAATAACTCAAGGTGACCGGAAGATGGTTGACCTGAGGCTCACCATTCGATTCGTTCTGGTTCAATGTCTGCATCGTCTTTTGATCCAGCCCGATAATCACGAAATCATGATGTGTGGCCCAACGTGGAATTCACCGCCGCTTCCCATGGCATGGGACTTGTTCGGTATCCATTTTGCCATCGCACATATTAGGAAATTCCAACACTCTTCACGTTGGGCGTCCGACCGGCCATGCTGTCCTTGAAAGAACTGCAGGAAGACTTGCTCAAAGCAGCCGGGTTCATCGTGGGTGATTCCAGGAAAACCTGGAAGACAGGTCCATCCTTTGGTGCCAGCCCGGAGAACCCGGAACTCGCTACTCGGCGAAGTTGGATAGTCGAGCACGGCTGCGTTTGCGCAACGGAAATAAGAGCCCAGGCTGTGATCAAGGCTTTCGAGAGAGATCGGCCAATCATTCGGACTTTTGGCCGATCACTTCCCAGCTCACCGCCGCTACACCTGGTGGCGCTCGCGCGAAAATGGATTCGAGTGAATCCTGAATCAACTAAAACTCTAAGCTGCGCTTGGTTGCCGAGGTGATTAGGGGTTTGGCCTGCCATACAGCCGCGAGACAAATGGCCAGTAGGCTCGGTTGCGCTACGCAGGTGCATAGCGCACAAGCGCAGTTCAAGATGGCCATGAACCATGTATCTCTCAACATCAGGATCCCCTTCTGCATTTTCACTCTCCTTGAACCCACCCCACTCGCTCGCGCGCCGATTGCATTGCGCTCAAAGCTCCCTTTTAGCATTCGGCCGGTTCGAAGGCAGAACTCACGTGTCGCATTTGGTGTGATGGTGCCGGCCAAAGCTCGGAAGGGAGCGACTTCAGTTGCCCTGTTGGCGAGTGCCGCTCCAAGTATGATTTCCCTGTCCTCCTCCCCGTCCCCCGCGACCGCCACCTCCGCCACTTCCGCCCTGGGGCTGAAAGGTGCCGCTCATTTTGTCGCCGTCGATGGTGCCCGTGAAAGCCAGGGTCATGGGACGCCCCTGTACCTGCACACTAAAAAACACGTTGTTTCCAGCAATGTTTCCAGTCACTGGAGAGGATCCGCCCGAGTCCTGAAACTTGCCGCTCAGCTTGGTCCCGTCCTGCTCGATCTGCATTGTGGCTTGCTGGGAACCGCCCCGGCCCTGCCACGAAATCTGCCAAGCCCCACCAATGCTAGCGGGTTGAGAATTATTCGAATTCGAACTTTGTGCGAGCAGAAGCGGTGCGGCAAGAAGAAAGGTAAAAGCAATGGGGTACAGTCGTCTGATCAAGTCAGCCTCCCGTGTTTCTTATATGCGAACACGCCAGGAGACTTGTGGGGGTAAAGAGTTGGTAAAGCAGAGTAAACTTTTGTTCTGCGGAATTAACCCTCTTGGCTTTTCAAGATTAATACCATCGCAATGTGCTTCCTGAGAATAGGTCACCGGCCAGTGATTGAACTGTCGGCAGTTCTTGAAAGCTGACACTATCTGCGATACGTTCTGTGGATCGTAAGTGTCGGGGCAAACACATGGTTGACAGATTGAATCCGCAGCCAGCGTGACTTGGCCACTCGATCAGCAAATTCTCTGGCGGCCAGTCTTTGTCCCTTCGTTCCGGGGATCACTGCCGTTTGGCCCGGTACCCGACAATTGAAATCGCCAGCGCAGCTTTCGTGTTGAACCCGCCGACGGGCTGTCCAATCGAAGTCAGTTGAGAAACAAGTGGACGTTCTCCGAGGCCCACTGTCGCAGAGCAATAGGTTTTCTACCCAAGATCCGCTCGACACGGTCGGTGGTGGCGGCTAGCCTTCCGTCACGTATCGCCCGCCACAACGCCACGTGTGCTTCAGTTTCTTCCTCCGAGCCACTGATCCTGGAGTATCGCTCCCGCGCCTCCTCATCGGAGATCGCCTGATACGACAGTGGCCTTCCGGTCGCTTCACTGATGATAGCGGTCACCTCTCCGAAGGTGAGTGACTCGGGGCCGGTGATTGGAACTGCCTCGCTCGCGTACTCGTGGTTGAGAATGGCGGATAAACACACTGAAGCAATATCTTCGGAGTGAATGAAAGGCCGGCGACCATCCGCCGTCGACGACCGCAGAATACTCTCAGTCCTGATGGAGTGTGCCCACGCCAGCAGGTTCGACATGAAACCTGTCGGACGGACAAAAGTGAACGGAATTCCCGTGGCGCGAATCGCCGCCTCACCCTTCTCGTGCCAGACCCCGATCGCAAGCCCGTGCTCCACGTCCAGGGATGACAACTTAATGATCTTCCGGACCCCAAACTCTTTGGATATCATTGCAGCCGCTTTGTCGCGTTCCGGAATCGCCGGGCCAACGTTGACGAGAAAAACGGTGTCCGCTCCCTGAATGGCTTTCCGCATGGAGTCTGGCGCTGCGAGATCGCCCACGCAGACGTCGACACGATCTCCAAACAGTGAGCGCGCCTTCTCTTCGCTGCGCACCAGAACACGCGGGCGAATATTGCGCTCCAACAACTGCCTCACCACTCGCGATCCCACTTCTCCCGTCGCTCCCGTAATCAAATACGTCATTTCTCTTCTCCCGGGTGAGCGCGTTTGTCGCGTGAACTCACCTCTTGGAAATAAGGCTAAAGGCAAAGAGCGCTTTGTCTACTCGCATCGAGCGCAACGGCTAACTCATGAGAAATCGGGAGGTTGTCGAAGAAATATTAACGAAAGCTCACATTTGCGTTTACACTCTCGCTGTGAAACAGAACGCAAGGAGATCCTCGATTCGCAGGCGCAAGCCGAGCCAGGAGCGGGCTAAAGTGACCGTCGATGCCATGCTCGATGCAGTGGTAAAGCTTCTCAAGCGTGACGGAGCTTCCTCAATTACAACCAACCGGATTGCTGAGACTGCCGGCGTCAGCGTCGGATCGGTGTACCAGTATTTTCCCAACAAAAGCGCTCTCTTTGTTGCCCTGCATGCAAGGCACATAGGCCTGGTTGCCGGGGTCATACGGCGGAGAATGACCGAGTATCCCGATTCATCGCTCGAACACCTTGTCGAGTCTCTGGTCGAGGGCATGGTCGAGGTGCACACAGCGGATCCGGAATTGTCAGAGCTGCTGGGGTCAGAAGTACCGCATCGTGCTGACGGCACGGTCGATTTTTCGATCAGGTTTCACGAGGCCTTTCGTACCGCCCTCGCTCCCCACACGGCAAGCTTTGGCAGGAAAATCGATCTCGACACCCGGGCTTTTGTTATGGCCAACTTGGTCGACGCCCTTGGTCATGCAGCTGCGCTTCGACGGCCGCGCGGCCTCTCGCTGGCAAGGGCAAAAGCAGAATCCTGCAAGGCGATTCTTGCGTATCTTGCCTCCTGATACGCCATTGTGGGTGTCCGCACATGAACAAAGATCACGAGTCGCCTTATTCGAGGCCCTGGGAAACCCTGGTCTGTCCATCGATGCGGTTGTCACTCCTGGATGGTTGTCGCCGACTCGGAAATTATCCGCGTGGCACTCGGGCCAGATAGGTACCGAGACGTCAGCTCCTTGACCCTAACTTCCGGAGCATTTGCCAGTTATGTATTACTTCAATACCGACATGTGTTCTCGAGGTGGGCGGTCGAATGCTTACCTCCAGCGGTCCCAACAAAAGTCGGTCTTGAGCACATTTCAAGTGGGATGACCATAAAGAATAAGTTGTCAGCACCCAAGCAATGCACACAAGTCGAAGGCGAGCGGTTAGTGGAGGAGTTTGTGAGCAGCAGTATGCCGCGGGGTGAGTTCTGCCGCAGTCGGGGTTGAGCTTCGGCACGCTGGATCGCCATCTAGAAGCGGCGAAGCAAGAGGATTTCCCGTAGAGCCGGGGCAGTCTCTGACTCCACTTAGAATGTTACCCGCACGCCGAGCTGAGCGGCGAAGGGAATTCCAACCGTCGTGCCTGGACCGAAGAAATCTCCCAAGGCACCTTCGGGTATCTCGAGCTGCTTCAGGCTGGTGAGCGGCACGCAGTTCGGATTACAAATTCCGTTGACGGCGCCGTTCGCATTGAATTGCGCCCCCGGAACCTGGACGATGTTCACGGCATAATTCGCTCCGGGATTGTTGCGATTGAAGAGGTTGAAGAATTCGATGAATGGATCCACTCGCCAGCGCTCATTGATGTTGATCGGCCGCGTCACGCGCAGGTCCGACTGGATGTAAGGCGTGCCGCGGAATTCGTCAAGGCTGGTATACATGTCCGGGCCGTTGTTCAACGAAATTGAAATTCGTCCGCTGTTGTCCGCCGTGGTGATTGTGATGGGGCGCGCGCTCTCGACCTGGTTCACCGTGCTCAATTCGAAGCCGCCGGGGACGTGGACGATTCCTGCCAGCACCAGACGGTTGCGAACGTCTTCGCCGGAGGGACCGTAGTCGCCCGGCCCGAAAGCATTAAGCTGTCCAGCATTTGGATAGTTAAATCCGGTCGGAACCTGGCAAACGCCATCCACGTAGTCAAACAGTTCGCCGAGTACGCACCCCCATGTCTGCGCCTTGGAGAGTTGGTAGTTCGCGACCAGACTGAAGCGGCGCATATTGCCCTGCAAATGCACCATTAGAGTGTTGTAACTGGAGCGGTTGTCGGATTCGAACACATTGACGTTCGGCACAAAAGTTGCCTGATCCGTCGTGTCAGAAGCCGGAATCAGCGGCGAGGTTATGGTAGAGGCGCTGGCGTAGGGGAAGGCGCGGTATCCGTGATTGCCCTGCTCGTGCACGTAATCGGCGCTGACCATCCAGTGTTCATTGAAAGCATGCTGCACCCCACCCGTGATGTGGATGGCATAAGGCGTCTTGTAATTTGAGCCAACCAGATTTCCGGTCGCGCCTGCGCCGCCAATCAGGCAGCCTGGTCCATTGAGCGCGTAAGTGCCTGGGGACGATCCGCTGAACGTGCAGGTCCCCGTTACCGCATTCGTGTTGTTGACCCCCTGAAATGCCGTCGCCCAGCCGTTCTGCGCGAGATCCTCATAGTACGTGCCAAAGCCGGCGCGAATTACAGTCTTCTCGCTGTTGCCCGGTGAGAAAGCGATACCGAGACGCGGCGCAAT
>Ga0210388_10003002_pt1 | contig 13207 bp, 8 predicted proteins | sample IncBWC19OmetaG_FD_155485 | JGI IMG/M metagenome (GOLD analysis project Ga0210388, IMG submission 155485) | Forest soil microbial communities from Barre Woods Harvard Forest LTER site, Petersham, Massachusetts, United States - Inc-BW-C-19-O ... | reverse complement strand
CCGCGGTGCTTCCCCTGGACGATGCGGTTCCATACGACGTAGCGGCGATCATGGGCTGTGCGGTGATGACCGGATTCGGCTCAGCAGTGAACGTAGCCAAGGTGCAGGAGGGCAGCGCTGTCGTTGTGCTGGGTTGCGGCGGCGTGGGCCTCAGCACGATGTTGGGTGCGCTCCATTGCAAAGCTGCGCGCGTCATCGCCGTCGACGTAAATCCCATGCGACTTGATCTAGCGGTGCAGTTTGGCGCGACTGAAACGTTGCTCGCCAGCCGAGACGACAGAGGCCTGATCAATGCAGCGGCCGAGGTACGGCGCCGCAACGGCGGCAGGGGCGCCGATTACGCGTTCGAATGCACGGCCGTGCCGGAGCTTGGTTCTGCGCCGCTATCGATGGTGCGGAGCGCGGGTACAGCTGTCGGCGTCAGTGGCATCGAGCAAGTAGTGCCCGTTGACATGGAGCTTTTTGAGTGGGACAAGATCTATATCAACCCTCTCTACGGTGGGTGCCGTCCGCAGCGCGATTTTCCGTTGCTGATGAAGCTTTATCGCGACGGAACGCTGCCGCTCGACAAGATGGTGACGCGCCGCTATCCGCTGAACAACCTTGCTCAGGCCTTTGAAGATATGCACGCGGGAATCAACGCCAAGGGAGTGCTGCACTTTGATTGACATCACTACAGAGATCGCGTTCCGCACGGTGGAGCTTTCCGAACCGGAATTCGAGCGAGAAGGCCTGAGGTTCGCGACTGTGCAGAGTCGAGCTCTCGATCGCCGCGGCGACGTTTCGGTGTGGATACCCGAAGCAAGGGAAATCGGAACACTGCTAATCCTGATGCACGGCGTCTATGGCAGCCATTGGGTATGGCCCTTGAAGGCAGGAGTCCACCGCACCGCGCAGGCTCTGACGGTTGCCGGTGGCATCTCACCGATGGTGATCGCGATGCCCAGTGACGGCATGGCCCGGGACGGCAGCGGCTACCTGCCATTGGGCATTGAGGACGCTGAGCGCTGGATCGTCGAAGAGATTCCCGCCATTGCCCGGCTGGCCGCTCCTGCCTTGCGCGCTAACGCACGGATCGCCATAGCCGGTTTGTCAATGGGCGGCTACGGGGCGCTGCGGCTAGGCGCGAAATACCCAGATCGTTTCTGCGCCGTCTCCGCGCACTCCGCGATCACCAACATAGCCGAATTTGGCCCTTTCGTTGAAGGGCCGCTTGACGCCTACCTGGACTCCGCTCCCAGCGAAGAACTGGACCCGCTCTATTGGCTAAGGCTTCATCGCGATCGTCTGCCAAAGCTGCGCTTCGATTGCGGCTTCGACGACCACCTTCTTCCAGGCAACCGGGCGCTCCACAAGGCGTTACAAGAGGAAGGAATCGCGCATCGATTTCAGGAATTCGCTGGCGGCCACGACTGGTCCTACTGGCGAGAGAACGTTATACACACACTCCGTTTCGTAAGCGAGGAAATCAAGGATGCATGACGAACGCAACCCACCCCTTCCCGATGCGGTGAGCATGTGTACATCGCGGAGGCCGTCGTTTGCCTCTTCGTTTCGTTGCCGCCTTGGGCGCCTTTTTGCGGAGGAGCTTCGATGAGACCAGGCATAGCTGCGGCGATGAGCCTGATCGCGATCGGGTCATCACTCTCCGGGCAGACCGCAGAACCGCAGGCTTCGGTTCGCATCGACGCAACCCGGATAGAAAACCATGTCAGTCCACGAATGTATGCCTCCTTCGTGGAAATGATGGCCCAGGATGTCAAGTGGGGTCTCACCGCGGAGATGATCCACGATCGCTCTTTTGAGGAGGCTACCGATTATCTCGGGCTGCCCGCGCATTGGCGCCTCGAGCCGGATGAGCGCAACGATAATGTCGGCGCTATCACCTTTGCGCAGACTGACGCAGAGGCGTACCCGGCGACGAACCGCGCCACCAGCGGGCCTGAGCATTCACTGCGGGTTACTCTCGCTCCCGCAGATATCACCGATACCCGCCGGGGCTTTTCACAGGGCAGCCTCTCCGTGGTAGCCGGCCGAAGCTACCATGGATACTTCTGGGCTAAAGTTCCGGCACAGCAGGGATACAGTGGCCGCATCGAGACTGCGCTCGAAGAGGACCAAACCGATGGCCGGCGCTACGCGTCAGCTTTTGTGGACGGCATTTCGGGAGGTTGGCGGCTGTACCGATTTACGCTCACACCTGACCGCACAGATCGCTTCGCCAAGCTGAGTTTTATCTTTGACGGCAGAGGCACACTGTTCATGGACCAGGTCTCGCTCGAGCCCGCCGACGCACGGGATCAAGTGCGTCCCGACTCCGAGGAGATGATCCGTGTGCTACACCCGTCCTTCATGCGCTGGCCAGGCGGCAACGTAGCGCAGGAGTATCACTGGCAATGGGGCATAGGACCTCGGGATGACCGCCCCACTTGGAGCAACAAGTCCTGGAGCAATGCGCCGGAGCCAGGTGATTTCGGAACCGATGAATACCTCTCGCTTTGTCAACGGATTGGCATCGAACCCTCGATCACGGTCAACGTAGACGGTGCCGGCGCGACACCCGAAGAAGCCGCGGCCTGGGTAGAGTACGTTAACGGTCCGGTCACCTCGAAATATGGCGCGATGCGCGCCGCCAACGGCCATCCGGCGCCTTATGGTGTGCGCCAATGGGAGCTCGGAAACGAGATTTTCGGAAATTGGGTGCGCGGCCATGTCACTGCCGAGCAATATGCCGAGGCCGCCGTGCGCTACGCACGGGCCATGCGCGCTGTCGATCCCAGGTTGCGCCTTATCGCGGTGGGAGAGGGCATCTTCCCCAATAGCGACGCCTGGAACATGGCTGTGCTGCGCATCGCGGGTGCGGACATTCAATACCTCGCCATTCACGACTACATTTCAGCATCGCAGAACGCCGGTGCAGCCAATCCGCGCGCCACTATGATGAGCCGGGCGGGTGAGTTTGAGACCAACTACCGCCGCATCGGAGACCTGATCGATCGGACTGCGCCGGACAGAGGTATTAAGCTCATCGTCAACGAGTGGAATCTTTTTTATGGGGCAGATGTAATCCAGTCGATGGAGGGTGCGGTCTACGCCTCCCGCATGATGAATGGCTTCGAACGCGATGGCGCCATCGTCGACGCCAACTGCATCTCGGACCTGCTCAACGGCTGGGTAGGCGGTGTTATTCAGGTGGGTCGGGATCGTATTTATGGCACGCCACAGTACTACGCGGTAAAGCTCTACAGTGAGCATCTTGGCACAGATACACTGCGCACGGAAATCGCGTCACCGAAGCTCCAGGACGGTACCCCAGCGGTGGACGCGGTAGCCACTCGCTCGACGGATGGTTCACAGTTGTTCGTCAAGATCTCGAATGCCGATACGAACCGCACCGTTTCCACGCGCATCGACCTAAACGGCTTCACGCATTCCCGGAAAGCTACGCTCGATATTCTGCATGCCAGCGATCCAATACAGCGCAATACGTTTGCTGATCCTGTCGCGGTCGTGCCCCATGAAAAGGTGGTCGAATGTTCTGCGGTGTGCGTAATAGAGCTGCCGCCCGATTCTGTGGCCGTGCTCACGCTTCACCGGCCTTAATGACAGACGGAGGCGATGGCGGTGATGAAGGACTCGGCACGCCTGTTGGCGTACCGTCAAATTCTCCTTATACCACCGCGCGTAGTAGAAGCCGGCCGCGGATAATTTCGTCGTCGACGCAGGATCTGCGTGTTCGCGGACCTTACTGATTTCCTCTCTTGTCGGACTCACTCTGCTGCCAGGGTGCGTCTAGCATTGATCGCGAGTTTCCTTGTGTAGTTTCCAGATTAAGTGACGGAGCAAGGTGACGATTGCCAACCATCGTTAGGTTTTGGCCTGTGTGTTCTCCAGAGGAACGATGCGGCCTGCGGCGCGAAGATAGCGGAAGAGGTGGTCCAGGGGCGGCTTAGGAAGGAAATCGTCAAGGGTCAGGAGATCGCCGCTGGAGGACTCCCGCAAGAGACCTTCCGGCAGGCTGCCGAGCGCGGCCACCAACGATTCCTTGCTCATGGGAGCGACAAAGATTGTCACATCGGTGTAGAGCAATCGGCCGAAGCCCTCCAACACGGCGCCGGGCAAGGACAGATACACCCTGTCTTCCATGTTCTGAAGAAACATAGAGAGCCAGAGAATCACACGGATGGGCGCGGGGGTGTAGCGGCGAAGGTAATTAATGGTCTGATAGCCCTCCAGGTAGTCCGTGAGGACGACAGTGCCTAAAGGGGCAAGCTGCTCGATCAGGCCTAGCAGTTCCGCGTTGTCAGAGGCAGCCGAGCCTTCGAGATTGTGAGTGATGACCTCGAGGATGGTTAAAGGTTCGTGGTCGCAGGGAATCCCTTCAGCCAGGAACATCTGTCGTGCGGCCTGAATGGCTTCGGCGGCAGATGGGCCAGGATGGCCGTGTAAAGTGCGTTGCGCGATGAGGGGACGCTTATGAAGAGGAGTGGACGGCTCGACCAGTTGAGCGTTGGAGTCAAAGACTAAACCATGGGACATGCCGGCGCGGAGCATCTCCATGCACCAGAGGCGGGAGTCTTCACCAACGAAAACGGGGCCAGATAGTTCGAGAACGTCGATTTCGAGCCGTTCACGGGATAAATCGTCGAACAGGCCGGCAAGAAAGGTCGCGGCGGAAGACCGCTGGTGGTGGCAGGCATAGATCAGATTTACGCCGAGCGTGCCGATGGCCTGCTGCTGGAGCTGCGCGGTGGAATCGCAGAGATTGATGTGGAGAAGAATCTGATTGGGTTGGCCATCGGGTTCAGCCTGGAAGCGGAAACCGAGCCAACCGTGTTGCTCATTGGTCCCCTGGTAATTCCGGGTGGCGACAGTGTCCGCAAAAACGAAAAATCGGGTATGGGCGCCACGAGCTTCGGCGAGCCTGTCGAGGAGCACCTGATATTCGTGATCGAGCATGGCAAGGAGGCGCTCTTTTGAAACGTAACGCGTGCCAGCGCCGTAAGTGTCGTCGCTAACGGTCTTGTCGTAGGCCGAGATGGCTTGCGCAACCGTTCCCGAAGCTGCGCCAACGCTGAGAAACCAGCGGGCCACTTCCTGACCGGCTCCAATCTCGGCAAACGTCCCGTAGAAGGAAGCCTCCAGATTGATGGCCAGGGCTTTGGCGTGAATGTCGGTGGATTGCTGGGGGGCGGGAGTGGACATGAGCGGCTCCGTTTTGCGGGATTCAGATGGGCGGAGTATAGCGCAGAATCGCGCGGGCGATTGCCCTTGCGACGGCACCGGCAGGGAGCAGGACAAAACCCTCACTCGAATGCCGTCCCATGGGCCAGCCGTGCACAGCCTGCCGACCAAGTGCGGGACGATACGAGTGCGTTCTCTAGGGCGGGCGTTGTCGCAACCCTGGCTCGGCGAGCTCCCGGGGAGCCGGGGTTGAGTGATTAGGGTCATCTTCCTCAAAACACCAAACCGCTTTCTGAATGCTCATGCGTCTGTCCGCTTCTGAACGGCTCTTTCCGGAAGTGGACACTCTCACGCTCTATCTTTATGTAGTCAATCAACATAAGTCTCTTGTTTATGTGGACAACCAACATGGAAGCAAAAGTGCTGCTCTTCTATGCGGTTGTTCAAGGAGGATTCTTATGAGGGTTGCCCAGATCGATTGGTGGAGACTGCTGAGGAACTTGAAGAAAGCGTCGTACTCAATAGTCCTGATCGCTTGCTTCGCAAAATTTTGTGGAACCGGTTTGCAATTGAGCGCGCAGATTCTGACGAAGGAAGACCTGCAGAAGGAAACCGCAGTCTACGAAGCGGCCTCGCTTCATGCGGAGACATCCGAGATGCCGGCAGTTCAGGCAGGACTGATATGGTCGCACCTCGGCACCCTGTATCAGGATGCAGGGATGTATGGGCAATCCGAACGCGCCTTTGAGCATGCGATGCGATTGTTAACCATAGTCCCTGTCTCCAAACCAGACCTCGCAACCACAATCGATAATCTGGGAACCCTCTACACGGAGATGGGGGATGTAAAAGAGGCAGAGCAAGCTGAATCGAAAGCGCTGAAGATTCGCGAGGAAGCAGATCTGAAATCGGAGCTTCCCAGGAGCTGGTATCATCTCGCTAATCTTTACCTTCGTGAACACCGTTCTCGAAAGGCGAGAGATTTTGCGCAGCGCGCGGTTGACGCTTTCTTCGCTGATGCGAACGCCGTCCCTGAGGACCGAACAGGCAGCCTCATCGTCCTGGCATCCTCTCTTTGTCAGTCCCATCAATACCCTGAAGCCATCGCAAAACTGGAGAGTGCGCTTCGGATCGCGACACAAACATACGGCCCCAATCTATTCCCGACGGGGTTCAGCACATTCTTGCTGGGATATGCCCACTGGAAGAACGGCGATCTGGCATCGGCCGGTGAATACATGCAGCGCGGTTCAGACGTCATCGGCAAGGAGCTTGGATCGGAGCACCCTGCCTATCTCACAGTCATGACGCAGTACGCGCATTTCCTTCGCGATGAACACAGGCAGGACGTTGCCAAAGCCATTGAATTACAAGTGAAGGAGAAGCGCGCTCAGCTCAACGCGAATCCTGCATACAGTCACACGATGCAGACCATGGACATCGCTGCTCTCTTTTGACTCCGAAAATCATTCGCTCTTAAGCGCCTGCATGGGATCGATGGACACAGCACGCCGCGCAGGAAGAAGGGCAGCAAACAGCCCGATGAATGCGAGCAGCAATGCTGAAAACATGAATATGGAGGGATCGCCAGGTTGAATCTCGAACAGGTAGCTGCGGACAGCGCGGGCGGCGAAAAGGCCGCCAAGCCCTCCAGCCAGTAGGCCGATTGCCAGCAAGCCTGTCACCTGGCGCATTACCAGATTGAAAACCTTCATTCGCGTCGCGCCGAGGGCCATCCGCAGGCCGATTTCTGTAGTTCGCCGCATCACATTCCATGCAACCAGGCCATAGATGCCGATGCCGCTCAGCAGCAGGCCTAGCAGGGCGAAAAATCCGGAGAGGACCGACAACAGCCGCTCGCGTGCGACCGAATCAAAGAACGCATGATTGAACTCCACCGGCGCAATTTCCGGACTGGCAGGCGCCATCTCATGCAGCGTGGCCAGATAGGCCGACTTTGCCGCCGCGATGGTGCGCGCGTGAATGATGAAGAAGAGGTTAGCCCCTGCATTCGTGAGTCCTCCCTCCCCGGCGGTGATTGGAATATACACAATCGGTGGAGGCGGCTCACGCAGGGAGTCGTATTTCGCGTCCTGCACGATGCCGACGATCTGATAATCGCGGAAAGTAACGGTTCCGGTCCTTCGATTATGGACGACGTTTCGCAGCGTTTTGCCCAGCGCCGAAGTCCCAGGGAAGTACAGGTGCGCCGCTGCCTGGCTAACAATGCAGGAATTGCCGTCAGAGCTGTTATTTTGCAGGTCGTGTCCGGAAAGCATGGGTATGCCTACGGCGGAGAAATAATGAGCGCCGATCACGTTCTCCATCGCTTCAAGGGGCTCGGCGTGTCCACCATTCTCCACGGCCATAAAGTCATCCGTCCAGCGGTCACCCAGAAGGGGAGAAACCCCAGCGACGCTGGCCTGCTCTACTCCAGGCAGCTCCTCCATCCGTTCCGCCATGCGATGGTAGAGAGAGACCAGCGCCTCTCCTTTTTCCTGGATGCGAAGAAAATCGGTCAGGACGAAAATCACATTATCGGTGCGATAGCCGGAATTCTCTGTAAGCAGACGGGCGATTGTTGTGCCGAGCAGACTCGCGATCACCACCAGCGTGAGCGACAGAGCCAGTTGAAAGGGCACAAAAAAGTTTCGCAGGGCCGCGCCACCTGTATAGACGCGTGACTGCGAATTCCGCAGGTCCCCCTCGGCGCTGGTGCGGCCTGCCGTCCATGCCGGGGCCATGCCGAACAAGAGCGCGCACAATACTGCGCAGGCGATGGTCACGCCGAGCACGGTGAGGTTGGGTCGCATGGAGATCGCCTGCTCAGCTTCCGAGTTGCCGAGCATGTGCAGAATCCATGGCCCTGCGAGCCATGCAAGCCAGACGCCCAGAGCAGCTCCGGGGAGGGCCAGCATCAGGCACTCGACAAAGAGCTGCCGCATCAAGCGCAGCCGGCTCGCCCCCAGCGCTCCACGGATCGCAAACTCCTGTCGCCTTGCCGAGGCACGCGCAAGAAAGAGTCCGGAGAGATTGGCGCAGCATATGAGTAGAACGGCCGCTACCATCAGTTGCAGCAGCAGCAACGGTTCTGTGTATTGTGAGCGAAGCTTGCTCCAGCCGGTGCGCGCCGGCTTCACTTCAAGGCGCGCCTTTTCCACATCCGGCAGATGCCGTATGCCCGGCGGTAAAGTCGCGTCCAGGATCGACGAGAAAAGAGTGTTCATCTCCGCCGCTGCCCGCGCGCGGCTGACGCCTGGGTTGAGGCGGGCAAAGGTGTCGAGCCACAGGCGACCGCCGTCATGTTTAGCTGGCTGGCCGTACAGCACGGCCTGGAACTCAAGCGGCAGATAGATGTCAGGATGCTCGGCGACAATCACGCCTTCAAATCCGGCTGGCGCCACGCCGACGATCGTCGCCCGATGGTCGGTCACGGTAATATGCCGCCCAACGACTGAAGGATCGGCATGATAACGCTCCACCCAGATGCGATGACTGATAACCGCGGCCAGTCCATCAGGACCGCCGCCGGACTGGTCATCGGCCGGCGTCAATAGACGCCCCGCGGCTGGGCGCAGACCCAAAGACTCAAAGGCATTGCCGCTCACGATCGCGCCATGTATCCCGCTGTTGATGCTTCCGTCTTTGAAAGGGAAGTCATACACGCACCAGGCAAAGATTCCGTGGAAAGAGCGCGACTGCTTCTCGATGGCCTCAATGATCGGCAGACTTAGCGGTGCATTTCGCCCGTTGATCTCGCCGCTTCTCAGATCGATCGCCAGCCGTACCAGCTCACCCGGATCGCGCACAGGCAGAGTGCTCAGCAACAGAGCATGAGTCAGCGTAAAGACTGCGGTGTTCGCGCCAATTCCCAGTGCCAGCGTCAGGACGGCAATCAATGCAAAACCAGGAGCGTGCCGAAGCTGCCGCGTTCCATAACGGACATCCTGGGCAAGAGCATCAAAGAATGGCAATCCTCGCCGCAGGCGATACGTTTCCTTAATTTGAGCCAAGCCTCCAAATTTGAGCAGAGCCACTCGCCTCGCGTCTTGCTGTGACATGCCGCTGCGAAGATTTTCTTCTACGGCAAGCTCAATGTGCCCGAACAGTTCCTCGTCAAGCTCATCATCGAGCCTCTTCACGCCGAAGAACGCAGTACAGCGGCTCAGCAAAATTCGCAGCCAGTCCATAGACGGACTCCTAATCGGAAGTCGTAAGAAAGCGCGCCATTGTCGCAGCTATCCTTTCCCAGCTCTCGGTCTCTTTTTCGATCTGTTTCTTTCCCAGGCGGCTCAGCGAATAGTATTTGGCGCGGCGGTTGTTCTCGGAGGTTCCCCATTCAGATTTAATCCACCCCCGCTGCTGCAACCGGAGAAGCGCCGGATAGATCGTCCCTTGATTCAGGCTTAAGGTGTCATTGCTCACCTGCTCAATCCGGCGGGCAATGCCGTAACCATGCAATGGCCCCATCGATTCCAATGTCTTCAAGACCATCAGGTCGAGAGTGCCCTGCAGAACGTCGGATTTGTTCTCGCCCATGTATATCCCTATTGCCTTTCAACAGATACTGTGCGCCTGACTCTAGTTGAATGTCAACAGAGCGCCTTCGAATGCCCGTAATGCCATTCCTTTTGGCCGAAGAGATATGGGGTCAGAGTGGTTACGTTCCAGGTGACGTTGAGCGGATCATTGGTTACCTTTGAAGCTGATACTGCCGAGCGCGTGCAAACTAATGTCAGTTACCTTCCTGTCGATTTGCTCATACCAAAACTGCCTGTCTGAACTACTTGAATCGGGGCATATAAGGTCTACCGTCTAACGTCTGCTTGCTTACAATAAGCGCAAAGAATGGCGTGCAGACCAAGCGTGGGATGCCGGTCATTGCGCTAACACAAATTGCCGATCCGATCATTGTGCACAGATGGAACTCCTATGAGCTTGCCACCAAATGCTCGTCCGGCTGCATCGAGACTTGATCACTGGAATATTTCTCCGCGGTCGAGTTCCAGTGCTTCTCCAAAGATGAGCCTGGAGACACGTGTGGATGAATTGTCAGGGGCTCGCAGGGATTCTGAACCTGCTCCAGCAAATGACGTCAGCAGCCGCTTCGGAAGACGACTGAGGGAACTGCGACGTCAGAATGAACTCACGCAATCGGACATGGCGAGGAAGTTCGGGATCGACCGTAGCTACATCAGCGATGTTGAACGCGGCCGCAAATCAATCTCTCTTTCACTTCTGGAAGTGATTGCGCTCGGTTTGCAAATAAGCCTTTCCGACCTGTTCCGCGATATTTAGCAACTCGCGACATGATGCTCGACCCACATCCCGGATTTACCGTCATCTTCCCGAGGATGAAGTAGACCTAGCCGCCCGCTCCGCGGCGAACGACGGTCATAGATAACTGCCGATCCGGAGTGATCGAGTTGACCCCAGCTAAGAATCTATGAGGAGCAAGAATGAACCCAAGATCTCGGGAAACAGAAGACAATCCTCTCCACGCTCCTGAGGAATCTTTGCGCATTGCTGCTGACAAAGCGCCTGAGGAAGTCGCCACACCAGATTACGAAAGGCCACGTCTCAATCTTCTCGTTGAGTGCCGCCGGACGATCATCAGGCACCGGCGGTTGATCCTGGTTATGGTTGGAGCGGGGGTAATAGCCGGCCTTCTTGTGCAGCTTCCTATCCAGCCTGTCTTTCGGGCCAGCACATCCATTGACGTACACAGCGCGAACGGAAGCTCTTCGAGCGAGCCACCAATCAGTCCCGGAAAGACCACGGGCAATATCATTCTCGAGACCCAGATGAAGCTCATCAAGAGCGATCAGACGATGACGCGAGCGCAGCAACGGCTGATCGACGAACCGTATCCCGCTTCGCCGTCGCGCGGCGATTGGCTTTCCCGGCTGCAACGAGTTCTGCACCTTGGAGGAAAGGAAGGGATCTCATTTTCCGATCTCCTCAGTGAGACAGCCAAGGGGGTACACGTAAAACCGCTGGGCAGCACGCCGCTGATCGAAGTGAGCTGCGACTCCTGGGATCCTGCATTCGCCGCACGGTATTGCAACGCGCTGACCGCGGAGTTTCAGAGCGAAGACCTCGAGAATCGGGGCACGCAGGCCAAGCTAACAAGCGACTGGTTGATGCGCCAGGCGGCAGAGGTTCAAGCGAAGTCAGCGATCACTGAGCGCAGGCTTGAGGCGATATTGGGCAGCAGTCGTTCGGCTCCGGGCCAGGACGGCACGAACGTAGATCAGGAGCGCCTTCGCCAGTTGCAGATGGAAGTGGCAATGGCGCGAGCTGACCTGATGGCAAAGCAGGCGCAGATAGAAGTTGCACAAAGCGGTGATCCGGATTCTGCGGCCGGTCCGCTGGACCGTGCAGCCTACACCGCATCGCAGACTAAGCTGACTGGTCTTCAACAGCGCCTGAAAGTGATGACTACTCGGTTTGGCGAGTCGGACTCCAAGGCTTTTCACCTGCGCAAGGAGATCGAACAGGTTGAGATCGACATGTCGAATGTACGTGTGGCCAACATGCAACGCCTTCAGAAAGAGTTTGAAGCGGCGAAGCATCGGGAGGAGTTGCTCGCGCTCTCCTGTCAGCATCTGGAGGCTAGCCAGCCTTCGGTGTTCCAGAACGGCTCGGAAGCAGACCGGATGCGTCGCGAAATTGCAATCGAGAGACAGCTTTACCAGGCGTTGGTGCAACGGGCCAGGGAAGCGGGGTTTAACTCAGCAACACAGACCTCCGTCGTCAACGTGGTGGAAGAAGCGAAGGAGCCGGGGTCGGCGACTTATCCTCGACGCGTGCCCATTGTTGCCGCTGGGCTGGTGATTGGCTCGCTGGCTGGCCTTGGTCTGGCGCTCTTCAAGGACCGCAATCGAGCCGTGCTGCGCATGCCGGGCGAGAGCAAACAGCTTCTCGGTCTGGAAGAACTAGGGGTGATCCCATCGCCGATAAAAGACGCGCTACTTCCGCTGCGGAAACACCCGGAAACGCTTTCCCATTCGGGGGTCAAAGGTCAACCTGCTGCACTGCAGATGGCGCGCTGGGATGACGATCTCTCGCTGGTGGCTGAGGCTTATCGGAATGCGATGTTATCGATCATGCTTGCGAGCCCGAAAAAGCAGGGGCGTGTCTATGTGGTCTCTTCGCCCGGTGCGGGGGATGGCAAGAGCACGGTCATATCGAATCTCGGGGTAGCTCTGAGCAAATCCAGGCTGCGGGTACTTTTGATCGATGGCGACCTGCGTAAACCAAGTCTGCATCGGACGTTGTCCGTTCCAAACGGTCTGGGACTTAGAAATATTCTGCGCGGTGAGGTGAATCTCGCGGATCTTGCGACCTCTGCTTACTGTAAGTCCACGATATTCCCAAATCTCTGCGTGATTCCGGCTGGCCGTGGAAGGGAGCAGGTGCCGGAGCTTTTACACACTTCGAGGTTCAGCGACCTGATGCGACATTTATCGGGTGAATTCGACGTAATTCTGGTAGACACGCCCCCTATGTTGCACATCGCGGACGCCCGCATCCTTGCACGCCAGGCAGATGGCGCGATCCTAGTTTTGCGCTGCGGGACTACGACTCGCGAAGATGCGATGGGCGCGCGCGACGTGCTTATTCAAGACCACGTGTCGATTCTCGGCACCATTCTGAACGATTTCGACCCTGCGAAAGTGGGCAAGTACGGATACTACAAGTCCTACTACGCTTACCAGCAGGAGAGTAAGACGCAGGGCAAGCTGTTGGCGAATTCCTGAATGCACGATGTGTTTTCAGGTCTCGCAATTGAACGACAGTTACTCGGACGCAGCGGAGAGTAGATGCGCGTGGACGATAAAGCGGCGCGGCGCGGCTCCAATGTAATTAAAGGGATAGCAGGTAACGAGCGTGAGCATGGGCCGCGATCCGATGTTGAGGACCTCTACCCCTTCCGGATTGACGATCTCGGTGGAGTCGACCTGATAACGGTAAGTGCCGCTGGCGCCAATTACCTTTATCTGCATACCCAGGCGAATCC
>Ga0210388_10003001_pt1 | contig 13210 bp, 9 predicted proteins | sample IncBWC19OmetaG_FD_155485 | JGI IMG/M metagenome (GOLD analysis project Ga0210388, IMG submission 155485) | Forest soil microbial communities from Barre Woods Harvard Forest LTER site, Petersham, Massachusetts, United States - Inc-BW-C-19-O ... | reverse complement strand
GTTTAGCGGTGCCACCTTCATATCGGTCGGCAAGCCAGGCTCCGCACGCACCTATGCGTGAGGAAAATATCCCGGCGCCCCGCAAGCCCTGGTCCGCCGACACCGCAGAGACTGCCGGCAGGCCAGCTTGGCTCACGCCCGAGCGAACAGAGTCGTCGAGTCCGACTAGTCTTCCGCCAGCGCCCGAGGATACTTTGCAGGGATCGCGCGAGCGCCTGGCCACGCGTTGGTTCGCGCTGCGCGGCATTCTTGAGGGCAGCGCACCACCCGCGCAAGCCGCTCCCGCTCCTGTTCCCGCGCGTCCTCCGGTGACGGCCATCTTCTCGCTTGCCGGTGGCGTTGGAAAAACCAGCCTTGTAGCCACGCTCGGTCGCGCGCTCTCGGCCCGCGGCGAGCGCGTTTTGCTCGTGGACACCGCGGCTTATGGTCTGCTTCCATTTTTCTTCGGCGCCGGCGATCAGCGTCCCGGAATGTTGCGCACCTTCACCCCGCCTTCTGCCAGCGGCGACGCGCCAGTTCAAATGATTACGCTCGACCCAGAGAACTTCGGGCCGGAGACGGCGCCGCAGGAAGCTTTGACAACAGAAATCTCCAAGCATGCGCGCGGCGTAGGCCGCGTCATCATCGATCTGGCCACCGCATCGGGCTCCACTACGCGCCGCATCATGCGTCTTTCTCCGCAGATTCTCGTTCCGCTCATCCCCGACATGAACTCCGTGGTCAGCGTCACTTCGATCGACGCTTTCTTCGATCACAATGGGGGCACGGCCGCCGTGCACTCTCTGCCTCATTATGTCCTCAACCAGTTTGACTCTTCGCTTCCGCTGCATCTGGATGTGCGCGAGGTTCTCCGCGAGCAGCTCGGTGACCGGCTGCTTCCGTTTGTGCTGCGCCGCGCTCCGGCTGTCAGTGAGGCGCTCGCCGAGGGCATGACCATCATTGATTATGCTCCCAACTCCACCGTGGCCGAGGATTTCGCCAGCCTCGCGAGTTGGGTCAAGAGCCTCTCTGCCGCCGCGACGACTACTTTCCGAGGGGTACGCTGGAGCGAACGATGACACCCTCCGCGATCTGGCAGGAAGTTGGTGCCGGCGAAAATCTGTTTACCCGAATTCTCCGCTTTCTATTTCTCATCGTCGCCGCGGTAATTCTCATCTTTCTGGCAACAGCGCCTCTCAACTGGCAGCAGCAGGCGATTCTCGGTTGCGTAAGTCTGGTTGCCGCGCTGGTCCTGGCGCGCAGCTCTGACTCCTACCTCGTCACTCTCGCCCTCATGATGCTGTCCATGTTCTGTACCTTTCGCTACGGATATTGGCGCGTCGCGCAGGTCATTGGTTTCTTTCAATATCCCGTCAATCATTGGGCCGTACTGGACGCATTTTTCATCCTCTGTCTCCTTCTCGCCGAGACTTACGCCTTCGTCATTCTCTTTCTTGGCTACTTCCAGACCATCTGGCCTCTGCGCCGCGCTCCAGTGTCGCTGCCTGAGAATCTTGAGGATTGGCCCGATATCGACGTCCTCATCACCACCATCAATGAGCCGCTCGACGTCGTCCGCTTCACCGCCCTCGGCGCGCTCAACATGGATTGGCCCGCCGACAAACTTCACGTCTACATCCTCGACGACGGCCGCCGAAAAGAGTTCGAGCAATTCGCCTTCGAGGCCGGCATCGGCTACCGGACGCGGCCCGACAATCAATTCGCCAAAGCCGGCAACATCAACGCCGCGCTCAAAACCATGTCGTCGCCGCTGGTCGCCGTCTTCGATTCCGACCACGTCCCCACGCGAAGTTTTCTGCAGATGACCATCGGCTGGTTCTTGCGCGACCCCAGGCTGGCCGTGATGCAAACGCCGCATCACTTCTATTCTCCCGATCCCTTCGAGCGCAATCTCAGGCAGTTCCGCATCATTCCCAATGAAGGCGAGTTGTTCTACGGCGTGGTTCAGGATGGCAACGACTTCTGGAACTCGTCTTTCTTTTGCGGCTCTTGCGCGGTGCTGCGCCGCGCCGCTCTCGACGAGATTGGCGGCATCGCCGGCGAAACCGTCACCGAAGACGCACACACCTCACTGCGCATGCAGATGGCCGGCTGGAACACGGCCTACATCAACATCCCTCAAGCTGCAGGCCTCGCCGCCGAGCGCCTTTCTGCACACGTAGGCCAGCGTATCCGCTGGGCGCGCGGCATGATCCAGGTCCTGCGCACCGAAAATCCGCTCTTTGCTCCCGGCCTCACATTCCCGCAGCGCCTCTGCTACTTCAACGCCGTTGGGCATTTCCTCTATGCCGTGCCGCGTCTCATCTTTCTTACCGCGCCGCTCATCTTTCTGCTCTTCGGCCGCATCAACATTCCCGGCTTCTGGGCCGCCATTCTCGCCTACGCACTACCGCATCTCATCCTCTCCAGCGTCACCAACTCGCGCATTCAGGGCGAGCACCGCAACTCTTTCTGGAACGATATCTACGAGACGGTACTGGCGCCGTACATTCTGCTTCCAACTTTGATGGCGCTCATTAATCCAAAGCTGGGCAAGTTCAACGTCACCACGAAAGGCGGCGTAGTCAAGCGCACCTTCTTTGATTCGCGCATCGCACATCCGTTCCTCATCATGCTCGCCCTCAACCTCGCCGGGCTGGCGATTGCCATTCCGCGCTTCTTCCTCTGGGACACTTCGCGCCGCGGCACGGTGCTCATGAACGTCCTGTGGTGTTGCTTCAATGTCGTCATTCTCGGCGTTTGTATCTCGGTGGCGCGCGAGCTCATGCAGCGCCGCACCACGGTTCGCATCAACCTTGCTATGCCGCTCATTGTCAGGCTACCCGGCGGAAGAACGATTGCTACTGAGACTATCGACATGTCCAACGGCGGCGCCGGCATTCGCCTCGCTGGGCAAATCAATCTCGCGCCGGATGCAGTCGTCCATTTGGCTTTTCCGCAATCTCCAGAACCGAACTCCCTGCATGCCACCGTGGTCTCGCTGGAGAATTCAGAGTTGCGCGTTCGTTTTGACAATCTGTCGATAGCCGAACAGGAAGTTCTCACTCTTCAGATCTACTCCCGCGCCGATTCCTGGCTCGGGTGGGGCGAATCGCGCGAAAACGACAAAGTGCTGCGCTCGCTCGGCCGCATCTTCCAGATCTCGATGCGCGGCCTCATGGCAACGGTTCTCAGCCTCTTTGGCCGCGATGACCTCTCTGCCCACCGTAAGTTGAATCCGCTTTCCATCGCTCCGTCGGGAATGATCCTGCTTCTCGCCGGGCTGTTCAGTTTTGGTTCGTTCGGTTCACCAAATGCCCGTGCGCAATCGCCACTCCCGGCGTCGAGTTCTGCCAGCCCGGCCAACTCCGCGGGCGCAGCTAGCACCGCCAACCCCGCTAGTTCCGCCAACCCCGCTGTTTTACCCGGCCAGTATCGCGACTCATTCACCCTCGCCGACGCCGGTTCGCCGCAGATCGAGATGCACTCCATCGATCGCCGGCACAACATCTACTTCACGCTATCGCAGACGCACGTTGCCCGCACCGCAATCATCCACGTCCATTACGCATTTTCTCCGTCGCTGATTCCGCAATTAAGCCATCTCAAGCTCATCCTGAACGGAACGCTCTTCGCTACCATCCAGCCCGCCGCGGGAAAATTCGGCGGCTCCGACGGCAGTGACACCGAGGCCGACTTCAACATCCCTCCTGAGCTGCTCGTTCACTCAAACGCGCTCACCATTGAGTTCATCGGCCACTACACCACGGGCTGCGAAGATCCCACCAGCACTTCGCTGTGGGCACGCGTCGATCCCGATACCTCTCTCGACATTCGCGGCGATCTGCTTCCGCTCGCTGACGATCTCAAACAACTGCCCATCCCATTCGTCGATCCGGCCGCCATTCAGCCCCCCAGCATTCCCATCGTTTTTCCTAAGGAGCCGTCATTCAAAGCCATTCAGGCCGCCGGCATCATCGCCAGTTACTTCGGCCTCGTCTCTGTCGACCGCCCGGTGCGTTTTCCCGTGAGCATCGGAACCATCCCGCCGGGCAACGCCATCGTTATTGCAGAAAGCGCCGCCAGCCTTGACGCCAGTCTGAAGCTTTCTGCCATCACAGGCCCCACCGTGGCCATGCGCACCAACCCTAACGATCCTTACAGCAAGATTCTTATTATCACCGGCGCGAGCACAGACGACGCCGTTATTGCAGCTCAGGCCTTTGCGCTGCACAGCGGGCTGCTCAACGGCGCGCAGACCTCCATCAGCAATTTTGTCCTTCCCGCAAAACAAGCGCCTGACACAGCGCCGCGCTGGGCGCGCACTGACCAGACGATTCCGCTCGTTGCCACCGCCGACCGTCTCCAGGGCGCCCAATTGCAAGGCGACGGCGCAGCAACGCTCAATGCCTACTTCCGCATTCCTCCCGACCTCTACTACGACGCAGGAGACGACAACGCGCGACTGCATCTCGCCTATCGCTACAACTCAATCCCTATCGGCCCCGACTCCAGCTTGCAGATGCGCCTTAACAGCGCGTTCATCGGCTCCGCTCCGCTCGCTCCAGGCCAGGACACGTCGCGCACCACGCAGACAGACGTTGCTGTTCCCGTCGCCAGCCTGCGCCCGTTCTCGTATACTCTTTCGTTTGATTACGCTTTCCGACTTGCCCACAAACAGAATTGCGACGACGGCGCGCCGATCAATCTTCAGGGCGCAATTCTTCCGGATTCCTATCTCGATCTGCGCGGCTACCCACATTGGACGCCGCTGCCCAATCTCGAAATCTTTTCGAACGCCGGATTTCCGTTCACGCGCTTCGCTGACCTGAGCGAAACCACCGTCGTTCTGCCGCCCGCGCCAACGCCGCAGGAGATCGAGGCCTTCGTCACGCTCATGGGCCACTTCGGTCGCCAGACCGGCTCTCCCGGCCTGCGTGTAGCCGTAGCCGGACCTGACGCTCTGCAAAACGGCGCTGCGACGGACTTCCTTATCATCGGCGCGGGAGACGACCAGCCCGCATTCTCGAAGCTCGGCACTCATCTTCCCGTCTCGCTCGGTGGCGATCAGGTTCACGTCGCGGCCCCGGCCCCTGTCCCGGATCCTGTCCCGAACCCGGTCCACGACATTCGGGGATTCTTCGTCGCGCTCCTCCATAAAGCGTGGGCGAGACTTCACCCGACAAATCAGGCTGACCCCGGCGACCTCACCGCAGCCGGCACGCCCGACGCTGTCATCGAAGGTATTGAGTCTCCTTACGATGTCGGCGGCAGCCGCAGCATCGTTGCCATACACCTCAAAGATGGCTCAACCTTCGAGCCATTCATGAACACGTTCCTTGATGTTCAGCAGTCCAGCGACATCTCCAGCTCCGTCGCGGTTCTCCATGGAACCGAATTCCGATCGTCTCGCGTCGGTGCGCAGGTTTATTACGTGGGCCACCTGCCCTGGTGGATTCAGTTGCGTCTCCTGGTCGCGGCGTATCCATGGCTGATTGCGATCGTCGTAGTGGTCCTCGCGCTTCTACTCGCCATCTGGACCCGCCAATGGCTACGCGCGAAAGCCAGAGCGCGCCTCACCCAGATCGAAGACTAGCCCTGGCGCTAACGCATCGAGCTCCTGGCCAAATCCGCGTATGAGTAAAAAGAGATGGACGACCCAAAGCCTAAAAGAACGCCGCGAGCCGTATGGATATTCTGGACCCTCTTCTTTTTGTCCCTGTTCTTTAACTTGTGGCTTTGGCAATTCTTCGGGCAAACGCGACCTACTTCTCCTGATCCGTTGCACGGGAGAATCTACCGCATCGATGATCACGGCAGAGTCGTATATCTGAATCTGGCGGAATACTGCGCGGCCTTTGCTCATTGGATTTTGATCATCCTTGCACTACCCGCAGTGATCGTATGGAAAGCCATGGGCGCGTTTGCCGCCCTGTTCGCCAAGAAACCAGGGAAAAAGGCGGACGTTCAACCTCCTCTCTGATCGAACCCGATCCAGAAGCTTCGCCAATCCAGAAACACCGTTATCGGGAGATCTACCGAGAACTCAATTATGTTAATTTGCCTTGTTGACAATCTTAATAATATTTACTATTGTCGACCAGTAGGTTAATAAACAAGACCCAAAAACGTGCCCACCGACCCCAAATCCGCCTCCGACTGGCAAGACCTGCTCCGCATCGCGCAGGGCAGTGAGCTCACCATTGAGCGAGTCCGGATCCCCGGGAAGCAGATCACGGTTGAAGGCCAATTCACCCTGCCCGAGCTCGCCCGTCTCAGCCTAGAAGACCAGGTCTTCGTCGTTGCCTTCATCCGCTCCCACGGCACTATCAAAGTGATGGAGCAGACCTTCGGCGTCAGCTATCCCACCATCAAAGCGCGCCTCAATCGCATCGCGGGCCAGCTTGAATTCGTCGAAATCAATCCTTCCTCATCACCTAGTGACGTGCTGCAACAACTGAACACCGGCGAAATCTCCCCCGCCGACGCCATCCGCGCACTGGAGGCACTCAAATGATTCCCAACGTCGCCGTTCTCGAAATCGAAAGCCGCCACTTCCACATGCCGCGGCTGTGGATTCCGCTCATCCTTCTCTGGATTCCGCTGATTCTTGTCTTCTTGCTCATCTCGCCAGTCCTTTTCATCGTCATCTGTGCCATGAGCATGGCGACCGGCGTTGGCCCGTTTCGCGTCGTGCGAATCTTCTGGGACATCCTGTCCAGCCTTCGCGGCACGGACGTGCGAGTCACTTCGAACGGCAACAAAGTACTGGTTCGCCTTCTTTAGCCTGTCGGCATTTTGTAATTCGAGAATTCGCAGTTCGCATCGCAAGAATTCGCCAATAGATTGGAGAAACCCATGAATGAAAATCGCCGTCAGATCCTGGAAATGTTAGCCGCGGGCAAGATCACCGCGAACGAAGCAGAGCAACTTATCGCCGCTCTCGAACCCAACTCCACTGCGCCAGCGGGCGAGTTCGCCGGCCGCACCGCCGGCTCCAACGGCTGGCCGAATAGTGAAAAAGATGCGCCCGTCAAGACGCGGCTGAAGTATCTCCGCGTCCTGGTCGAGTCCACAGAAAAGGGCGGCCCCACAACCGTCAACGTCCGCGTGCCCATGCAGCTTCTTCGCGCCGGCGTGCGCCTGGCCAGTCTCATTCCTCAGCAGGCCCACGATGAATTGGACGCAACACTAAGCAAGCACGGCGTTCCGCTGACGTTGTCGCAGATCAAGCCCGAAAATCTCGAAGAACTGATCGATCATCTCGAGGATCTCAGCGTTGACGTCGATGCCAAAGACGAAAAAGCCAAAGTCCGCGTCTTCTGTGAATAAGCTGACGACGATCCTAGCGCTACCCGCGACGCAGCGGCTTCTGCATCGGTACCACCTGCACTGTCACGTCACGCACCTCTGACAGAAATCGGTTCAGCACTGAGCCGCGCAGCAGAATGTCGAAGCGCGATCGCGCCGGCTGCCCGAAGACCACGTGCGAGATATTCTCCTGCTGCGCGAATCTGATCAGCGCGTCGGCGACTTTGCGGTCGGTGAGCTGAACCACCTTCGCGCCCAGGTCCCGTGCCATGCGCATGTATTCTTCCAGCCGCTGGTGCGCTTCCGGGTCGCTATGGCCCTTGTCGTCTGGCGGCGCCACGTAGACCGCGTACCAGTTTGTCGCCAGCCTGCCGGCGATACGCGCGCCAATGCGCAGCAGCCTCTCCGTTCCAGGCCGGGTGCTCAGACACACCATCACTTTTTCCGGCACCGGCGCCTGTTCCAGGCCCTGCGTGCGCCGGTACTCCGACGCGCGGTTGCTCACCTGTTCCGCTGTTGTGCGCAGCGAAAGCTCGCGCAGCATGTTCAGGTTGCCCTTGCGGAAAAAGTTAGCCAGCGACTGCTCCACTTTTTCGGGAGCATAGATTTTGCCCGCCCGGAGCCGGTTGCGCAGCTCTTCCACGGTGATGTCGATGTTCACCACTTCGTCGGCGCGTTTGACGAAGCTGTCTGGAACCGTCTCGCGGATAGTCGTATTGGCTGAACGATTGACGGCGTCGTTCAGTGTTTCAAGGTGCTGGATGTTCACCGCCGTCATCACGTTGATGCCGGCGTCCAGCAGTTCCTGCACATCTTCGTATCGTTTTCGATTCTTGCTGCCGGGAACGTTGGTGTGCGCGAGCTCGTCAACTACCACCGTCTGCGGATGCCGCGCAATGATCGCGTCCACATCCATCTCTTTCAAGTTCACGCCGCGATAGGGAATCACCTTCAGCGGCACTACCTCAAGGTCTCGAATCTGTTCTTCAGTCTCCTTGCGCCCGTGAGTTTCAACCAGCCCGATCACGATATCCACCCCGCCCTTGCGCATGAGGTTGGCATCGTTGAGCATCAGGTAGGTTTTGCCCACGCCAGGCGCCGCGCCAATGTAAATGCGTAGTTTGGCCGGCTCTGGCTTTTTTTCGAGAACGATCTCAGCCATGCTCAGCCCACCTCGACAGGATGTTGAACTTCTTTGGCGACCGCAATCGGAAGCGTAAACCGGAACGTCGCTCCGTGGCCGAAGCGGCTCTCCACGGCAATCTGGCCGCCGAGCGATTCCACCAATCGCCGAACCAGCGCCAGTCCGAGCCCAGTCCCATGTTCCGAGAAAGTATTGAAGCGATCGAAGATCGTGCTCAGCCGCTCCGCTTCAATGCCGCGGCCCGTATCGCGCACGCTGAACTGCACAAAGCTCTTGATCTCTTCGGCGGCCAGAAGAATCTCGCCGTCCTCTGGCGTGTATCTCAATGCATTCGACAGCAGGTTATCCAGAATCGAGCGCAACGCACGCCGGTCAGCCTGCACCACAGCGAGATCGGCATAAGCGCTCACGTCGACGCGAATGTGCTTCCTCGCCGCTTCGTCGCAGTTGCGGTCCCGCGCCTCATTCAAGGCCTGCAGCGGGCGAATCCGCTCGAGTTTCAGCGCGCGCTTGCCCGTGTCCAGCTCTGCAACTTCAATCAGGTCGGCCATCAAATCGTCCAGCGTTTCGGCTTCCTTACTGGTTGAGGCCACCAACTCCGTTTGCAGAGGAGTCATCTCGCCACTGAATCCCTGCGCCAGCGCATACAAGCCGCGCCGCAGTTGCAGCAGAGGGTCGCGCAGCTTGCGGCTGGCCACCGCGATAAACACCGTCTTGAAACGGTCGGTATCCTGCAGGCTGGTCACGTCTTCAAGCGTCGTCACAGCGCCCAGCAGCCTGCCCTCCGAATCGCGCATGGGCATCGTGCGCAGGCGATAGCTTCGCTCCTGATTGCCAATCCTCATCGGCAACATCGATGCTTCGCCCTCGGTCGCCACTGCCTTTTGCATCGATACCGCGTCCCGGATGGCGCTCAGAATCTTCTCGCCTCCCGGCGTATTGGCCAGTGCCATGCGATCGCTCGCTGCCTCACCCAGCAATTCTGCCGCCGCCGGATTTACTTTGAGCACGTGGCCCTTGCCATCCGTCACGATGATGGGTTCAAAGATGGATTGCAGCACCGCATCCGAAAGTTGAAACTCCATCTGTCTTCGGCCGGCCTCTGTATCGCGCACCTCGCGCAGCCGCACCGCAATCCGGCTTAGCTCGCTGGCAATCACGCCAAAGCTGTCGCGGCTGCTCCACTCCACCTGGTGTTCCAGGTTCCCTTGTCCAATGCGTTCCGCATCGCGCGCCAGCGTTTCAATGGGCCTCAGCACAAAATAAATAGTTGCCGCCGCGATCAGAGAAACGGCCACTGCCACTGCATAGCCCAGATGAAGCTGTCCGGCCGCCGCCAGCGCTTTATGCGCAACCGCGACCAGCCCTGCCGTCAGGCAGGCGATGAGGACACAGCCGAGAATCAATCGCTGGGTAATGTTAAGCATGTTCGGTGTCCGCGGCGGAGAATGGTGACAACTCCATTCTCGCGGATGTAGCCGTAACCTGCAACGCCCGCGGTTGGCGCCGCTTCATTTTTTCTCACGGAATCCGGCAGACTGCCAGCTGATTGTTGTGCCACTGGCAGTCAAGGCCAACGGGCTGCGGGTAGTTCACCAGCACCCAGTCAACGCCGACTTCCGCCTTCAGCCGCTCGAAGTCCGCTAGCTTGAAGTCCCGCCAGCCAGCCGCAGCCTCCACCTGGCGCGCCCAAACTGGACCCAACTCCGGCACCATTGTCGCGACCGCCGCATCCTTCACGGCATCGGCCAGTTGGCTGCGCTCGGCCAGCGCCAGAAAGCTGTGATAGTCCTCGCCGCGCGCTTCAGTGTAATTCGGATCGAGCGCGAAATACGCATTCTCCGGCGTATTCGTTCGGACCCATGCGAAGGCCTGCAACCACGAATTGTTCGACTGGCGGCCCGGCAGCTCAAGGTGCGGGCTGGCGGCGAACTCCGCCCGCTGCCATGCAAACATGCTCCCATTGGCCACCAACAGGAAGATCGCCCAGCGCCACGCACTCCGCTTCAATGCAAATTTCCCCAGCAGGCATCCAGCCATCATCACCATCACGAAATAGAGCAAGTGAAGGAAGCGCATTGGCTGCAGCGGCGTCAACCGCACCAGTGAGGCCGGCCAGATCATGGCGATCGCTAAAACTTGCTGGAACACGCCATAGATGAGCGCGGCCGCGGCAAATCGAGCCAGCAGAGTCTCTCCGCGCCTGCTTGCAATGCGCCACAGCAACCAGAAAAGCAACAAAGGAGCCAGTGCGCCGAGCCACTCGTACCAGGTCCACTTGTGCAGGTCAAAGTACGGTCGCGTTTCCAAGGCCTTGCGCCAGCTGGAGCCGCCGGCTTCGAAGATCCACCCAAGCGGCACGACCGCGGCCATAGAAGTTCGCAGCGCAAACACGCGCTCGCGCACTTGGTCCATCAGAACCAGGCTGAGAATCACGCAAAATGAAATTCCCATCGCTGCCATCAGCGGATGCAGCAGAAGTGCGATCAGCAGTAGAGCCGTTGCCTGCCATCGTTTTCCATCCAGAATTCGCCAGATCGCCAGCAGAATCATCGCCGTCGCAAGCGCACGCGGATGCAAATACTGGTCCACCATGTACAGCGCGGTTCCGGTTACCGGCAGCGTAAACATGGCTGCCACAAATGCCACTCCGCCCCATCTCGCGTGTTCTTCTTGAAACAGCCTGTTGGCAATCTCCTTAAGTGCCCAAAGAATCAGAAACAGCGCAGCCCATTGCCAAAGCAGTTCCGCCCACGCCAGCGGCATCCGGGTCCAGCGGACAAAATGCGCCATCCAGCCGTCGAAGACCGTCGCTTCCATTTGCAGCCGGAAGAAATTCGAATTGTAATGGTACAGAGCGGGATTCAGGTCGGCTTTGACCGCGGCTAAATAGACTCCGTCGTCCTCAAGACCGGGGTGGTAGCCCATCACCAGAAAGCCGAGCGCCGTAAACAGCAGCACTCCTAGAAGCTCAAATGGAATGCGTGTACGCGCTCGCCGCGATCTTTCGACATCTTCCAGAACGGGTGCAACGCAATACGCCACATCGCATAGCATATCCTGCGAAAGCGGCTCGGCAATTGCAGTACCTTAATGCGGCAACGGTCAGACTAAGCTGCTCTCAGTAAAATGCGCCCGGGAAAATGCGACCCGCTCAGAGACTGGGCACGGCGCGCGCTTCGTGGCATCGCGCTACATGTGCGGCAGCAGCGAACGCAGCAACAGAAATCCGCCCACTCCGGCGAAGAACACCAGCGCCATGCGGATGCCCGGCTCGCGATTCACTTCTGGCACCAGGTCTGTCGCGGCCACGTAAATCGCAACGCCTGCCGAAACCGGCAGCCCATAAGGAACCCAGCGCGGCACCAGCTGAATCACCAGCACGCCCACCAGCGTGGCGGCGGCCAGGCCCACCGCGGACCAGAACGCTGTCGCGCGGCTGCGCCCGCTCGCCATCATCACGCTGGCCATGGTGAACCCTTCCGGCGCTTTGTGCAGCAAGATCGCAAGAAAGATCAGCCAGCCAAGCCAATTCGAAAGCGCGAATCCCGATCCGATGGCCACTCCATCAAAAAGGGCATGCACGCTCAGGCCGCCCAGTACCGAGTAGCCCGTCCGGGCAGAGACAAATTCGTGGCCGTGAATCTCCTCGCCGAAGTGAAAATGCGCGTTGATGGTATGCTCCAGCAGGTGCACCGCGCAATAGCCGGCCATGATCAGCGCCGGGCCCAGCCGCGCATTCAAGAGCAGGCTCTCGGGTGTCATCTCCAGCAGCGCCGTGGCCATCAGGAACCCAGCTCCCAGCGCGACAAAGTAACGCAGGTAGCGCTCCACCCCGCGCGCGCGCACCAGCACCAGCCCGCCGGCCACGTCGGCCAGCGCCGCAATCGTCCCGAGAATAATTGAAGTCGTGAGCATCGGTTTTATCCGCTATGCCGGATGTGCATCACGTCGCCGTCCTGCACCACGTACTCCTTGCCTTCCAGTCGAAGCGTGCCCTTGGAGCGCGCCGCAGCCTCTGATCCTGCTTCCAGTAGGGCATCCCAGCGAATGGTTTCCGCGCGAATGAAATGATGCTCCAAGTCGGAATGAATCGCGCCCGCAGCCTGCGGCGCTTTAGATCCCGCCGGCACCGTCCAAGCACGGCACTCGTCCTCGCCCGCTGTAAAGAAACTGATCAGTCCCAGCAACTCATAGCTCTTCCGGATCAGCCGCACAAGTCCGCTTTCATGCAGCCCGTAGCTCTCCAGGAAATCCGCAGCCTCGGCGTCGTCCATGTCCGCCAATTCCGCTTCGACCTTGCCGCAGATTGCCATCGCGCCAGCATTTGCCCTATTTGCAATCTGATCCAGCTTGTAGCGGCTCACTGCCTGCTCCAGATCGGCGCCGAGTGTCGAGCTTTCGCCGATATTAAGTACATACAAAATAGGCTTTTGCGATAAAAACATAAAGCCGCGAATGAGCTTCTTCTCGTCCGCCGTCATCTCCATCGCGCGCAAAGGAATTTCCTTTTCCAGCGATTCTTTTGACCGCACCAGCAGCGCCTGTTCCCGCTCCAGTTCGCCGGTACGCCCCTTCTTCAAATCTTTTTCCACGCGCTCCATGCGCTTCTCAACCTGCCCCAGGTCGCTCAACATCAAATCGAACTCAACATTTTTTGCGTCGCGCAGCGGATCGATCGGGCCGACCTGGGCGACTGCGTCGTTCTCGAATGCTCGCAGCACATGGATCAGTGCATCCACATTGCGCAGGCTGGTCAGATACGCCGTCTCTTTC
>Ga0210388_10002998_pt1 | contig 13218 bp, 12 predicted proteins | sample IncBWC19OmetaG_FD_155485 | JGI IMG/M metagenome (GOLD analysis project Ga0210388, IMG submission 155485) | Forest soil microbial communities from Barre Woods Harvard Forest LTER site, Petersham, Massachusetts, United States - Inc-BW-C-19-O ... | reverse complement strand
GGAATGGGCAGAGTTAGACCTTCAGTTGTGACGGCGGGAGCGACGGAGGCGGTTAACACGGAAGACATTCGATGAGACATCCTATGTGAGTGGCAGCACGCCCACTCTAGTTCCCATTGTATAGGACATAGTGCGTAAGACCGCCATTGCACGAGGGTGTTATTGGTTGAGCGGAATCTTTTCCGGGAATAAGTGTGCAATATTGCTCAATTCTCTGGACAACTTGAAAAAAGCGGGATTCATTTATTCTCTGCTCTCCGTGGCGAATTGCCCACTCCCGGTGACGAATAGCTGCTCGGCCTGTCCGCGCAGCACGCGGTAGAGAGCGAACTGGCGCTGGGTTGCGCCGCGCAGTTCGAAGAGAAGTTCGCCGCGATTATCGGCCAGCGCATCCACCGCGTCGACGAGCCTCATGCGCGGTGCTTCGTCTAGATGCGCGCCATCGGTCACGCTCTTCTTGAGCACCAGGAGATTGCCGTAGAGATCGGGCTGCGCGATCAGGGTGACGTACTTCTGCTGGGCGGCGGGGCCGCTGGTGTGCGCGCTCAGCACCAGCGTGGCGCCGGAGCCGTATGCGAGTTCGAAGACTCGGAACTGCTCTCCATCGAGCGGCGCAGGAGGCGGTGGTGGAGGAGCCGGCTTGGTGCTCTTCCTTACCGTTGAGGTCCGCTTCGGCGCGGGCTTGGGCGGCGGATTCAGGCCCAGGGCATTCCGCGCCATGTCTTCGAGAGACGACTTCATCTTCGTCTCGTCGTCGGGATTGGTCCACGCGTAGTCCCAGGGATGCGCCAGATGCTTTTTGGCGTCGGAAACGGCGACCGTCTGCTGCAGATCGGGGGGAACGCCCATCAGGCTGGGAGCGACTACGAGGGCATCGGCGCTCGCTTTACCACGCTTGAGGAGTGGACGGTCGGGATCGGTTTCACCGGGCGCGGAATCAGCATCGGATGTGACGGGGGCTGGGGGCTGTTTGGGTTTCTTCAAGACTGGCCGGTCGGGATCGCCGGTCGATGCGGTGCTGGCGCCTGAGTTAGCCGTAGAAGCGTCGCTGCCCGAATCCTTCTTGTGGAGGACGGGCCGGTCGGGATCGCTGGTCTGCGCCTGGCTGCTCGAATCGACGCCGCTGCCGGAGCTGCCACCTGAGCTGGCCGCCGGCTCGTCGTCCGCGTGCCGCTTGCGGTGCAGCACCGGCGTATCATCGCCTCCCGCGTCGTCGTCGGTATCGACTTTCGCGAGCTGTGCCGCTGTCAGCTTGGGATGCTCAACGGGGATGGGCTTCCACGAGCCGAAACCCACCCACGTGCCCAGTTGCTGGCCAGAGGTGTCGATGTCGAACAGTCCCAGTGGCTTGCCGTCCTGCTCCAGCTCGTATTCCACCTGCGGAGCGAGAGCGAGTGGCTCGGGACGGGCCAGGTAAATGCCTCCATCCTGAAGCTGGCCGCCATCGAGCACGGCCACGGGAACCAGCCGGCTGGCCTTGGGATTCCCCTCATCGCCGGTCCACTCGAGGACGGCGATGGAGCGCAGTTCGGGCGTGTCCTTCTCGCCGCTGGTCACTTTGCCGACGTATTGCGCGGTTGCCGGAAGAGCAGCCAGAACGACAACCGCGGCCAGAAGCAGGATTCGTGGTCTCCCACCCGCGAGGTTCTTCGGTATCCCACCCTCAAGGTTCTGAGGTCTCCCACCCTTGGCACAAAAACAAAGACGTGCCAAGGATGGGGCACCCAGCTTGGTTGCTGCGCCCAAAATCGTTCGTTCCATCGACAACCTATCTGTCTTGCACAATGACATCTGCCGCCCACCTCGGGAATAATCGAACCTGACGGCCATTTCCGGCCTTATCTTGAACATGCGAGGAGTTTCCATGGAACCCAACCAGAAAGTCGCCGACTTTACCCTCAAAACCGACGAGAACAAGTCGGCCAGCCTTTCAGATTATGCCGGCAAACCTGTCGTACTCTTCTTTTACCCTAGAGCGGATACTCCTGGCTGCACCGTTGAGGCTTGCGGCTTCCGCGATACCTTCAAAAAGCTGCAGGCAGCCGGCGCCGTGGTGCTGGGCATCTCCCGCGATACACCCAAAGACCAGGCCAAGTTCCGCGCCAAATACGACCTGCCTTACACGCTCCTTGCTGATGTAGACGAGAAAGTCTGCAATCAGTTTGGCGTGATGAAGGAAAAGAACATGTATGGGAAGAAAGTATGGGGGATCGAGCGGACCACCTTTGTGATTGGCCCGGACCAGAAGCTGCTGCATGTTTTCCCAAAAGTTACGCCCGAAGGCCACGCGGAAGAGGTGCTGGCGCTGCTCAAGGAATGGAAGAAAACGCACAAATAGCAATCGGCGGATTCCGCGAACAACGCAGGTTGAGATTCGTGGTTTCCCGTCCATTCGCCAGAAAGACGGCGAATGGACGGGGCACGGAACAATTGTGGCTGGTTGGCGGTCGACATTGCCCGGTTTTGGACGGGTTCTTGGGGACAGGAGGTTTGATGATTGCAAGGCGCAAGCCCGGCCGCCTGCTCTCCCGCGCGTTCTTTGAAGACCCTCCGGAGCGGGTTGCGCCGCGGCTGCTGGGCAAGATTCTGGCGCATCGCACGCGTTCCGGCATTCTGGCGGGGCGCATCGTCGAAGTCGAAGCCTACCTGGGCCCGCACAACAACCCACCCGATCCGGCCGCTCACACTCATCGCGGGCCAACGCCTCGGAACCAGGTGCTCTTCGGCCCCGCGGGCTTCGCCTATATCTACTCAATCTACGGCCGTTATTTCTGCGCCAATGTCTCCTGCGAGGCGGAAGGCCAAGGCGGGGGCATACTGCTGCGCGCTCTGGAGCCCCTTTCGGGGATGGAGCAAATGGCGCGCAATCGAGGGCTGAAACCGGGTGCTCCGGCCCGGATGCTGACCTCCGGCCCGGGCCGCCTGTGCGAGGCTCTCGGACTCACGCGGCCTACCCACAACGGGCTCGATCTTCTCGATTCCGCTTCCCCGCTCCAGGTCCGCGACGACGGCTTCATGACCACCGAGGCTCTGGTCACCGTACGCATCGGCATCACGCATGCCGCCGACTGGCCGCTCCGCTTCACGCTCGAGGGAAATCATTGCGTCTCCGGACCCAGAAGCCTGACCGGGCAGCGCATCCTTCTCAGGTAGAATTTCGTCCATCAGCTGTAACCAATCCCAATTGCGAGGAAACCCGCCGCTTGAAGATCTCTTCCCTGCTGCCGCCCGCCGCTGCTTTTGCCCTGCTCGCCTCCGCCGTCCTGGCCATGACCCCTGCCGCCCCGGCTCCGCAAGCCGCTCCGGCGCAGCAGCCGCAGGCAGGCGGGCCGCCGCCTCCGCCGCCGCGCAACTGGCCCGCGCCCACAAATCTCAAAGTGCTGCCCAAGAACCTGACCGGGCAGCAGGTGCGCGACATCATGGAGCAATGGGAGGGCTATCTGGGCGTGCATTGCAGCACCTGCCACACACCGGACCCGACTCGAAAGGGCCCCAACGGGCGTCCCGAGCTCAACTTTGCCGATGACTCCAAGGAAGAAAAGCAGACGGCCCGGATCATGTACACCATGACTGAGGACATCAACGTGAATTATGTGTCCAAGGTGCCGAGTTCCGACGAGCCAGTCACCTGCGGCACCTGCCATCGCGGGCATCTGGGGCCGGAGCCGTTCGAGCTTCCGAAGGAAGATCATGATCGGCCGCGCCGGCCGGAGGGGCAGGCGCCGGCTGGCGCAAAGCCACCTCAGTGAGCCTTGCCAGGCCTGACTCATTTTCCGGTTAAGGCTTCCAGATGAACGTGGCTACGCTCCCGGCGGGCAGCGTTGTGGCGGCTGTCTTACCCTGGAAGCCGATGCGGAGATCCTGACTGGCGTCTCCTGCGTTCAGCGTGTAGAGCACTACGGTTCCGTTGGGATTGCGAAAAGCCACGTCCTTCAAACTGGTACCCGCCGGCTCATCGGAAGCGATACGGACTGCCCCCGGCAGCAGGAACTTGGTGGCATGGCCAAGGACGTAGTAGTCGAGCTCGGGCTTTACAACGGCGCGATCGGGATTGGTGAGATCGATCGTCACCAGGCCGCGGCAGGTATCGCAGCCGCCCACGTAGGGTTTGTGATTCTGATCGGTGGCCAGCGCCCAGAGCACGTAGCCTCTGGACCAGTTGCGCGTGACGGCGATCAGTTCGGCAGCCTCTTCGGCAAAGATGTTGCCATTTCTTCCGATGCCGTGTTGCCAGGTCCCGCCGCTCGATTCGGTGACCCATTGGTCTTTCTGCGGAAACTGCTCATGAAATTTTGTCATCACAGAAGGATCGCCGCCGTAGTGGTGCCATGCGGTTCCGGCGGCAAGCGCGCCGGCCTTGGGATCCTTGAGCACGGTTTCCGGATAGTCGGGGCGGTCCCAGTTGTGGTCGTAGGCCATGACTTTCGGAGCCAGATGCGCGGCGGTCAGGGCGGGCGCGAGAGCGTCGCCGAAGAACGCCGCTTGCTCCGCGGCCAGCATCTGCATGCCGCTGTAGGTGGGTGGTGCGTAGAGCGGCTCATTCTGCACGCTCAGGGCCCAGATGGGCACGCCGGCGGCCTGGTAGCCCTGGATGGTCTTGACGAGGTAGGCCGCAAAGGCGGCGTAGAACTCCGGCCGCAGCCTCGATTTCTCCTTGGTTTCAGCGTTCGATCCGAGCATCGATCCCGAGGTCTTCATCCATCCCGGCGGGCTCCACGGGGTGAGCATCACGTGCAGATTGGGATTGAGGATCAGCGCTTTTTTGAGCTGCGGAAGAATGTACTCCTGGTCGTGCGCCAGCGAGAAGTGGTTGAGGTTGGGGTCGGATACGCCGGGCGGCGTGGTGCATGCTTTGGCCGTCTGCTGGCATAGATCGTCGAAGGAGTAGAACGTGACAGCGAGATCGGAGTTGCCGATTGGCTCGCGCAGGATGCTGAGGGCGATGCCGTCTTTGCGGCTGAAGAGAGACTTGAAGGCTGCATCGGTCTGCGCCGGGGTCAGTCTCTTGGCGAAAAGCCAGGCCGCGGAGTCGGTGAGCGAAGCGCCGAAGCCGTCGATCTCCTGGGAGCGTTGCGCGTCGTCGACAGTGATCAGAGGAGCTTTTGCGTCCGAGCCGGCATCGGCAGAGAAGTGCAACGTGGCTCGCTCGGAGAGAGCTTCAAGCAGGTCGGGCGTGGTCTGGTAGACGGAGATGGACTGAGCGCCGGCGCTGGCGGCAATAAAGGTAAACGTCAGCAAGGATGTGAACAAGGCAGAGCGGGTCATGATGCCTCCTTCGATGCGGAAGGAGAATCGTAGTGCATTTGCATGGATTGGGGAAAGCGCGAGCATTTTCGGTATTGGTGTAGCCCTTGAGTTTTGTTGGTATCCCACCCATTCCGCAGAAAAAGCGGAATGGATGGGGCACGGAGGGCCGCAGTAACAGCAAAAATGCTCCAGATCAGTTTTCTGCCGGTGAAGGGGCCCAGAGCCTTTCGCCTCTGCTACATTCCCCAGTCCGACCGGAGGTCATGCTCGTTGCTGGGAGGATCACTGAACTGCAGCACGGAATCGGCTGGTTCACCTTCTGTGGCGGCGTCGCGGGCGCGCATCAGCTCAATGAACATGGCCTCGATGGCGGCGCAATCGGCGCTGCTTATAGGGAAATCGAGATTGGTGAAGTTCGTCATTTTGCACCCCCTGTACTACTGATACCGGTTTGAACACCAAACTGATGTAGCAAGTTGCTCTTATTTCGCGTCCGAACCAATTGGGTGTCTCAAATTGCTCAATCCATCAGCTGTTGCCGCGGCTGAAATCTCCGCTTTTGCCGCCTGATTTGGATTCAAGCTGGATGTTGCGGATGATGATTCCCTTGTCGAGTGCCTTGGTCATGTCGTAGACCGTGAGGGCGGCGATGGAAGCTGCGGTGAGAGCTTCCATCTCGACGCCGGTGGGGCCGACGGTGGCAGCGGTGGCTGTGATGCGGACACCGCCGGCGACGATGTCGGCCTGCACGTCCACATGGGTGAGCGGCAGCGGATGGCACATGGGAATCAGGTCGGCGGTGCGCTTGGCGGCCTGAATACCGGCGAAGCGAGCTACCTGCAGCGGGTTTCCCTTGGGGTTGGCGGGCAGGGCGGCGAGCACGGCTGCCGATAGCTCGACAAATGCCGAGGCGGTTGCGGTGCGGCTGGTGGACTGCTTGGCGCTGACGTCGACCATGGAGGCTTGGCCGGAGGCGTCGAAATGCGAGAGGTGCTTGGATTCGGACATTGGTTCCTCGTGAGCGGGCGGGTTGGGGTTCGAGGTTTCCCACCCTAGCCGCAAAAACAAGAACGCGGTGCCCAGTGGGCTCCCAGATGGGGCACCCGGCGTCGAAATGCAGTGTTGCTGGGATTCGGACATGGGTTACTCGTGGACGGGCGGGTTGGGGTTCCAGTTTTCCCACCCAAGCCGCAAAAACAAGAACGCGGCTTGGATGGGGCACCCAGCATTTTTACCAGTCGGGCCGCTCATCAAGGCAAGAGGATGCGGGCGAATTCGCCGGCCGGGATGCTTGAGACTTCTTCAGGGATAACCAGAAAGCAGTTGGAGCGGGCCAGCGCGGCCAGGTCGCCCGAGCCCTGCCATGGGACCAGCGCTACCTCAGGCAGCTGGCCGGCAGGCGGATTGAAGTTGCAATACGCGGGCAAAAAGCGCGTCAGGCCTGGCTTAGCGCGCTTGTCGGTCTCCGCGGACAGGCGCGTGAGGACGAGGCGCGGGCCGCGTTCCCGGCTGCCTGAGAGCGCAGCCAGCAGCGGCGCGGCAAAGAGCAGAAATGTCACGGCGGAAGAGACGGGATTGCCGGGGAGGCCGAAGAAGCATTTCGTGCCGTTGTCGATTTGCTTGGCGCCGTTCTTGTCCTGGATGACGCGCGCGTTCCCGGCGGGCAATTCTCCGAAGACGAGTGGCTTGCCTGGCTGGATGCGGACGCCGGTGAAGTGGAAGCGCGCGCCCGCGCGGGCCAGCGCCGGTTCTACCAGGTCGAATTTGCCTGCCGAGACGCCTCCGGAAATGAGGAGCATGTCGGCCTGCGCAGCCTCGGCCAAGGCGGCGTCAAGCGATTCAGCGCGATCTGCGGCCGTGGGCAGCACCCAGGGCTCTCCACCTGCGGCGGCAACCATGGCCGCCAGCATGGGCGCGTTGGAGTTGCGGATCTGGCCGGAAGCGGGTGAGGAATCGACGGGAACCAGCTCATTGCCTGTGGAGAGAATGGCTACGCACGGCCGCTGAAAAACGTCGAGTGCCGCGCATCCACATGAGGCGGCGAGGGCGATCTGCGCGTAGGTGATCGCGGTGCCAGCGGGGAGCAGTTCCTCGCCTGCGCGTGCCTGTGCGCCTTGCCGAACAATGTTTTCGCCTGCGTTGATTTGGCGGGATGACAGGAGCCTGATCCGTCGCTCGGATACTTCGATGTGTTCGATCATTACCACCGCATCGGCACCTGCGGGAACAGGCGCGCCAGTCATGATTTCCCATGCGGCGCCTGGTGGCAAAGGGCCTGCTGGTGCTTCGCCTGCGCGGGTGGCGCCGGCGACAAGAAGATATTCGTGCGTGGAAGCTTCGGCAGCACGGCAGGCGAAGCCGTCGCGCGTTGAGCGGGTGAAGGGAGGCTGGTCGCTGTCAGCGAAAATGGGTTTTGCGAGCACCCGGCCCGAGGCTGCCGCGAGTCCAACTCGCTCTACGGAATGTTGCCGCTCAACCAGCCGGGCTGCGCAGGCGGACACCACGGCTGCGGCTTGCTCGTAGCTGGGAAGTGCGGAACTCATGCAATGGATTGTAGAGGGTTGCGGCTGCGCGACGAGTGATTGAGAAGAGAGACAGCAAAGGGCGTCCACGGTTGCGGACGCCCTTTGTGTTGCCGGAAAAATTCTTGTTTAGCTCTTCTTCTTGGGGGCCTTGTAGGAGTTGTCGATGGTCTGGTTGAAGCTGGCGATGATGCTTTTTACGTCGGCGGCGTAGGTGCCGTCGGGCGCAAGTTGCAGATACTTCTGGTAGGCTTCCAGGCATCCTGGAGGGGCGATCAGCTTGTTGGTCTTGGGGTCCTGGGTGGATTTGCCCACCAGGCCGCTGGCCTTGAGGTAGTAAAGGATCGCTGCATTTGGATCGAGGGCGATGGCCTTGTCTGCGGCCACTACCGAGGCGTCCGTCTGGTTGGTCGAATAGAATATCTTGGTTTCATTGGTCAGGTAGAGAGCTCCCTGCGACGGGTTGATCTTGACGGCGGCGTCATAGGCGTCGGTCGCTTCCTGCACCTTGCCGGTGCGGGCATAGATCTCGCCAATGCCGCTTTGGGCCGTGCCCTGGATCGAGGGATCCGCCTTCTTGCCGGCAGCCTCGATAGCCGCCTCCAGGTCAATCGCCTTCTTGTAGCTTGCGAGGGCCGGGTCATACTCCTTCAATCCGGTCTGGGCCTGGCCCAGCTCAGCCCACAGAACGGCGGCATCGGGCTTGAGCGGGGTGTCCTTGGTCATCAGGGACTCGACCTCTGTGTATTTGGCGGTTTTGATCTCCGCTGCTTTGGCATCGATATCTGCCTTGGCTGCCGCCGCTCCCAGGGTTGATTTTGCCGTTGCAGCGGCCGCATCGGCGTCCTTGAAGTCCTGGACCACGGTCTTTATGTCGGCGTTGACCTGCTTGATTATCTCGTTGGTCTTCAAAGCCTCGGAGTTGTGCTTCTTCATCTCCGCCAGCTTGTCCTGCTGTTCCTTGGGCAGCTTGTCGATGAATGCCTTGCGCGACATGTCGACGTCCTGGGCGACATCCTGGCCGGCCACGATCTTGACATTGTCGAACGAGTCGACCATCTTGTCGGGCGGCGTATCGGGCTGGCGGAAGACGACAGTGTACGTGCCGGGATTCGCATCCCCCTTATATCCGCCGTTGGCGTCGACCGGGAAGGTGTACTTGGAAGTGCGGCCTCCATCGGTCGACAGGCTTACCGAGCCCACCGACTGCGGCGCTCCAGACGGGTTGGTTACTGTACCATGGATTTTACCCGTGGTGGGTGCGGGAGTCTGCGCAAGGGCGGGCAAAAGACCGATTGCAAGCAGGCCCATCCAAAGTGAAAGGTTGCGTTTCATTTTTCTTCTCCTTGGGAGCCGCGCAGAAACGGGCTCACCGTCGATTCATCTCAGCAGCAAACAAGGTAAATCCTATGCGCTACTCAACACAAGGGCGCACGGCAGTATGTGCGACTGCCGATAGGTCGCGCAGCTCTCGCTGAGTGCAAGCAGCATGCAACCCCTCCATGTTAGCGGGATGGATTGCCTCTGAGTGGGTTACCGATCACAATCTAGAATAAAGCCATGGCAACCACGATTCGCGCTGCAACCGCCGCGGATGTTCCGCAGATTCTGGCCTTCATTCGCGCCCTGGCCGACTACGAGCGCGCGCCAGACGCGGCGATTGCAACGGAGGCCGATTTATTGCGCGACGGATTTGGCCCCAACCCATTCTATTTCTGCCTGATAGCCGAGCATGAAGGGCGGCCGGCGGGGTTTGCTCTCTACTTCTTCAGTTATTCCACCTGGGTGGGAAGGGCGGGGATCTACCTGGAGGACCTGTTCGTTGAGCCGGAGTTCCGCGGGCTGGGAATCGGAAAGGCGCTGTTGGAGAGTGTCGCTGCGATCGCGGTCGAGAAAGACTGCGGGCGCATCGAATGGGCGGTTCTGGACTGGAATACGCCGGCCATCGATTTTTATCGCGCCAAGGGTGGCGAGTTTCTGGATGAATGGCGCAAGGTGCGCGTGAGCGGAGAGGCGCTGAAGCGGCTGGCCGGCGTGAAGGACTTGCAGGAAGAGGCAACGCAGTGAGGGTGCGCGTGATTGGCGGCGGACTGGCCGGCCCGGAGGCCGCGCTGACCGCCTCGCGCCTGGGCTGCCCCGTCGACCTCTACGAGATGCGCGCCATGGTCGACGGAAAGCCGCGCTTGACGCCGGCGCACCAGACCACCGAGTTTGGCGAGCTGGTCTGCTCCAACTCGCTCAAGAGCGAATCGCCCAACACCGCACCGTGGCTACTGAAGCAGGAGATGCGGCGGGGAGGGTCGGCATTGCTGCGCATTGCGGATGAATCGGCTGTGCCGGCGGGGCACGCGCTGGCCGTAGATCGGGTGGAGTTTTCGAGGCGCATTGCCGAAGCGATTGCCGCCGAGCCGCTGATTCGCGTGATTCGCGAAGAGGTGACGACTCTCATCCAGGACGAGAACGACACGAAGTGCACCATCCTCGCAACCGGCCCGCTCACGTCCGACGCGCTGAGCCATGAGATTGAGCGCATCACCGGCGCAGGCCACCTGGCTTTTTACGACTCCATCTCGCCCATCGTCGATGCCGAGACCATCGACATGAACCGCGTATACATGGCCGCACGCTGGGACAAAGGAACAGCCGACTACATCAACTGTCCCATGGATCGCGTGGAGTTCGACCGCTTTCTCGACGCGCTGCTGGCCGCAGAGGCCGCCGAAGCCAAAGAGTGGGAAAAGCTGGATTACTTTGAAGGCTGCCTGCCCATTGAAGTGCTGGCCCGGCGCGGCCGCGACACGCTGCGCTTTGGCCCCATGAAGCCTGTCGGGCTACGCGATCCGCGCACTGGCAAAACGCCCTGGGCGGTGGTGCAACTGCGCAAGGAAAACCTGCGCGCCGACAGCTACAACCTGGTGGGCTTTCAGAATCACCTGAAGTTTGGCGAACAGGCACGCGTGCTGCGCCTGATTCCGGGCCTCGAGAACGCCCGCTTCCTGCGCTACGGACAGATTCATCGCAATACGTACATCCAGGCGCCGCTGCTGCTGGATGAAACATTGCGGCTGAAGAAGGCTCCGTGGCTGTTTTTTGCCGGGCAACTTTCCGGAGTGGAGGGCTATACCGAATCCATTGCTACCGGGCTGCTGGCGGGACTGTATGCTGCTGCTGTGGCGCGCGGCGAGGAACCCACGCCGGCTCCGCGCGCAAGCGCTCTTGGCTCGCTGGTGCACTACATCACACATGCGGATCCGAAAGATTTTCAGCCGGCCAATATTACTTTCGACTTGCTGGAGCCGCTGGAAGAAGAGCTGCGTAAGAAGATTCGCGACAAGAAGGAGCGGCATCGCATCGTGTGCGAGCGTGCGCTGGCCGCCTTCGATGACTGGTGGAAGCCGATGCCGCTTCCGGCCGCGAAACTTCGCTCATAGAATTTCCGTATTCTGTGGTACGGTGTTGCTTTCAGGAAAGGACTCCCATGCGCACCATCTCTGCCGCCGATGCCATCTCCCCCGCCATTCAACGCACCAGGGAGTTCCTCTTCAGGCCATTCAACTGGGGAACCTTTTTGAAGCTCGGTCTGGTGGCGATCGTCACGGAGGGTGCGGGAAACAATTTCCGGTTGCACGACCGGTCATCGCAGAGTCACGGACCCATGCCCCATTCGCCGATTGATATTCCGCCGGTGTTGATCGCGGAAAGCGTGGCGGCGTTGTTGCTGGCGCTTGTTCTGTTGATGTTTGTGTTCTATCTGATCACGCGGCTGCGCTTTGCTTTCTTCAATTGCCTGATCCACAACACGAAGATGATTCGGCCCGGCTGGTGGCTCTATCGCGAGCAGGCGTCGCGGTTTTTCTGGATGAACGTGGCGGTGGGATTCTGCTTTCTGCTGCTGGTAGTGCTGATCGCGATTCCCTTCATTGGCGGCTTTGCGCGCCTTTTTCATGAGACGCAACTGGGCGGCCCATTCGACGTCAAATTGCTTTTGTCCCTGATTTTGCCTTTGCTTCCGATCATCCTGTCGCTGGTGCTGGCTGGATTCCTGACCGACCTGATCTTGCGCGATTGCATGCTGCCGCATTACGCGCTGGAAAATGCAACAGCCGGCGAGGCGTGGAGCCAGGTATGGGCTCGCATCATGGCGGAGAAGCGGCAGTTTATTGCGTATGCGCTGCTGCGGATTGTGTTGCCGGCGATTGCGATGATCTGCGTGTTCATCGTGCTGCTGCTGCCTGCGCTGGCCCTGGCCGGTTCGCTTGCTTTCGTTGAATTCGGCCTTCACTCCGCCTTCGCGGATTCAACCGGCGCATCTGCATTGGTGGGCGTGCTTCTTGAGGCCTTCTTCGGTGTACTCGCGTTCGGCTTCGCGCTGCTGGCCACAATTTGCGTGGGAGGGCCCATTAGCACCGGCATCCGGGAATACGCGCTGATCTTCTACGGCGGCCGGTACCAGGCGTTGGGAGACATACTCTATCCGCCGGCTCCCCGCCACGCTTGACGGAGATAAGCTGCGGTCGCCGCATCGAAACAGAGGGTCGTTTTTCATCGTTCGAACTCAGATTTGCCCTGGGTCGAGCTGCGTTCGGCCTCTGTGCTACGCTGGGCAAACCCGGAGCAAGCACAATGAAAATTTATTCGGCCTCGGAAGCGGTTTGGCCCGCGCTGGAGCGGACCTACAGCTTTCTCTTCCGGCCATTCAAAGGCGAGACTTTCCTCAAGCTGGCGGCGGTGGCCGCCGTCAGCGAGGGATTCATCGTCAGCTACCGGGTTGCTGTTCCGAATGCGTTTCCCGTTTACCTCGACCCCGGCGCGCTGGCATCTTTTCTTTTCGATCCGGAGTTCCCGCCGGTTGCGATTCTCTGGGCGGCTGCAATTTTTCTCATCGCCATCTATGGCTACTACCTGGTCACGCTGCTCCGCTTCGCCTTCGTCCATTGCCTCATTCACCAGACCGGGGAGATTCGCGCGGCCGCGAAGCTCTATCGGGAAGAGGCGGAGCGCTACTTCACGGCGAGCATGATCGTCTGGCTCGCCTTTCTTGTCGTCGCCGTGCTGGCGTTCGTGCTCTACTTCATGGCAGCTTACGGCAGCGTCGGCGCTAACGCGCAGGGAAAGCCGGGGTCCCTCTATTTCGCGTTTCCATCCTTCCTCAGCTCTCCCATCGCCGTGGTCCTGATGCTGACGGCGTGCGTCGCGCACATTTTTCTCAACGACCTGATTCTGCCGCATATGGCCATTGAAGCGTCCTCCTTCGCCAAGGCCTGGGCCGCCGTCTGGGCTCACATCGCTGCGAACAAGGTGGATTTTCTGAAATTCTTTATTCTGCGACTGGCCATGCCGATGGCGGCAGGTGTGTTGTTGTGGTTTGCCGGCTGGGTTGTGGGGCATATCGTCTTCGGTCTTCTGGGCATCTCCGCGGCGGGTTTTAATGCCATGCTCGAGGGCTTCT
>Ga0210388_10002997_pt1 | contig 13218 bp, 13 predicted proteins | sample IncBWC19OmetaG_FD_155485 | JGI IMG/M metagenome (GOLD analysis project Ga0210388, IMG submission 155485) | Forest soil microbial communities from Barre Woods Harvard Forest LTER site, Petersham, Massachusetts, United States - Inc-BW-C-19-O ... | reverse complement strand
TACGGCGAACGCATAGCACTGATCTGCTCGCAGTACGGAATTGCCCACGAGCGCGTCGTCGGCGACTGGATGCGGGCACCCGACTATGCTGCAATCGGCGCGCAACTGGCATCACGGCCGAAGAGTTCGGCATTTACTCACGTTGCCATCGTTCATCACGAAACGACGACGGGCCGGCTCAACGATCTGCGCGCCTTGGCCGCGGTGTGCCGCGAACACGGGGCGGCTTTGTTGGTCGATGCGGTGAGCAGTTTCGGGGCCGAAGCGATCGATTTCGGCGATCCGGCGTTGTCCGCGCTCGCCGCGACCGCCAATAAGTGCCTGCACGGAGTGCCCGGCGCCGCCTTTGTCATCGCGCGCCGTACGGAGTTGCAAAACGCGGCCAGTCGCACGTACTACTTGGATCTGGGCAGATTGGCGCGCTTGCAGGATGAGCGCAACACGCCCTTCACACCCGCCGTTCATGCTTACTACGCCTTGGTCGAGGCCTTGCGCGAGTACGAGGAGCAGGGCGGCAGATCCGCTCGATACGCGCGCTACGCGGCGCTGGCCGAGCGCGTTCGCGCCGGGCTTGCCGCACTCGGCATCGATGCGGCCATTCCGGCGGGAGAATCCTCGGTGGTATTGCGCGCCTATAAACTGCCCGCGGGACTGTCGTACGCTCTATTGCACGATGCATTGAAAGCCGATGGCTTCGTCATTTATGCCGGACAGGGTAACTTGTCGAAGAGTCTGTTTAGAATTTCGACCATGGGCGATTTGACCTCCGTCGACATCGATCGGTTGGTGCTATGTTTCGCGCGGCTGCAGCGGTGAAGGGCGCGCTGTTCATCGGTGCCGCCGTCGCGATTGCCTGGGCCGCACCGTGTTGGCCGCAGACCCCACCGGGAGATGCCGGCGCCGAAGTCCCCGCCGGCCCACTGCCGGTGCCGCCACCGCCGAGTCCGGCGAAGCCCGCCTGGACGAAGTGGTTTAATCCCGAGACGGCGCCGTTTATTCCTGTGCCGGAGATCGCGCAGGATCCGAACAGCGGCTTGACAGTCGGCTTGATTCCTACCTGGGTGACCACCGATGAGAATCACAACGTCAGCCGGATTGTCGCACCCGATATCATCTACAACCCGAACTTCGGCGTCGGCGTGCACGGCCGCATTTATTCGTATTCGTCGGGCGACGAACAATATTCGGTGGTGGCTGGAATCAAGGAAAGGGTCGAGCGCGAGTTTGACGCGGAGTACCAAATCGGTCGATTGCGCGAAGGTCGCTGGTCGATCAACTACAGTTTGGTGTACGACCGCGACGGCACGACTCGCTTCTACGGCATCGGCAATGAAACCCATGCCAGGGATCAAACCAACTACACTGATCAGCAGGAATTCGGTCAGGTGGACATCGGGCTGAACTTCAATCACACCTGGCAGCTGCTCTACACCATGCGCTTGCAATCGGTGGATGTGTTGCCCGGTACGTTAAACGGCGTGACCTCGATCAGCGATCGATTTCCGCAACTGCTGGGCACCAACAAGGAATATCTCAATCGACTTTCCCTGGTCTACGATACCCGCGACGACTTGACCGTACCTACCCGCGGTATGAAGTGGGTGTTGTACGTGGGGGCCTCCGCCAAGGATGGCCTGGTGAATGACTCATCGTACAGCGAGGCGGGAATCGACGGGCGGGGGGTCTGGCCGGTCGCACCCGATACCGTGCTCGCGGCTCATATGTCGCTGCGCTATTTGCCGACCGTCAACGAAATACCATTCTGGGCGCTCAGCAGTCTTGGCGGCGGCGAGAGTGTGATCGGCGGGGAACAGCCTCTGCGCGGCTATGGCGCCGGGCGATTCTACGATCGGGACTCTTTCTCGACGACCGTTGAACTGCGTCACAAGGTGTTTTCCTTTGACGCGGTCACGACGCTTCTCGATATCGAGGTTGCACCGTTCGCGGACTTCGGCCGCGTGTTTTCGCAGACGGGCACCAACCCGCTCGAGCATATACATGAGGTGATCGGCGTCGGATTTCGCGGCATTGCGCGCCCCTACGTCGTGGGCTATGTGGATGTCGGCTATGGCACCGAAGGTGCCGCCGTGTTCACCGGTCTCAATTATCCTTTTTAGGGAAATGACCTTTGTAGTGCATAATCAATGGCATGAGTGAAAATCGCACCTCGCGCCTTCGACCGACAGGTTCCATTCTCGTTACCCGGGTTCGTCCGCCGCCGCCGATACGCACGGCGAGCGTCACCGTCTTGTTCGCCGATCTTCGCGGCTACACCGGCATGGTGGAGCGCTTGCCCGCCGCGCGGGTTGTCCCGCTGCTGGATGAATTCGTGCGCGTTCTCGGCGGCGCTGCCGCTCAATTCGACGGCGAGGTCTACCACATGGCGGGGGATGGGATCATGGCGGGCTTCGGCGTGAATGACGAGAGCAACAGCGGCGCCTCTCAAGCCCTCGCGGCGGGGCATGCGATGCTGGAGGGATTCGCGTCGGTCGCCAATCGTTGGCGCAGCGAGCTGTCGATCGATGCGGGAATCGGCATCGGACTGCACTTGGGCGAGGTGGCATTTGGAGTCCTCGGTCCGCCGAAGCGCAAGGTCACGACCATGGTGGGCGATACCGTGAATGTCGCCGCCAGGCTGTGCAGCCGTGCCCGCGCCGGCGAGGTATTGTTTTCCTGCACGGTTGCGGCGGCCTTGAGCGTCTCCCCGGTGACCCACGGCAGTCCCGCAGCCACCTCGTTCCTGCAGCTGCCCCAGTTCGAATTGCGCGGCCGCCGCGGTCCAATCGATATCTGGTGCGTGCCGGCGCCTGAACGGCTGGCGCTGTAGCGAAGAATTAAGGTTGGTGCCCCGAGCCGGGGTCGAACCGGCATGACCTTTCGGTCAACGGATTTTCGTACCTGCTACGGCTTTCGCCGCCGCGCCAAAGCGCGTTTGGGGTCTGGAGTGCGCCACGACCATGAGAGTCCATCCGAACTGCCTTTAGGTCCCCGCCGTCCACTCTCTACACCTGCCGGCTGCTTACAGGGCAGTCCGGATTGGCTCGGTGTTACCTCGGGACCGCCCGGGGATTCGCCGACTTTGACGGGATTCAAGCAGAGCGTTTCCGCGGCTGCCGCTCAATATTTATAAGTCCGTTGCGTCTACCAATTTCGCCATCGGGGCAAGCGCGTCAGTGTACCTGGGAACGGCTGCTCGCGGCGAGATGCCGAAAAGCGGCTCTAGGGCCGTGTGAGGTCCTAGAGCCGCCAATTTCCACCTAACGAGCGATCTTCTACTTATCGAGCTTGGTCACCTTCGAACCTTCGAGAGAAACATCGCCGATCAGACCCTTTTCGCCGAACACGAAGCCGAGGATCGGCCGTTGCAGAGTCTGGGTGTCATAGTCGCCACCGGCACCCTTTGACAGCACGGCAACATTGGTGTCCGCGCCGACCGTCCAACCATGGCCATTCATGAATTTGTCGAGCCCTTCCTGCGTCATGAACAGAATGACTTCATTGTGCTTGGCAAAGCCGAGCGTCAGGCCGACCGAGGCCGACGAGATGCTGTAGTAGGCAACATTTTTGCCGTCGATGCGCAGCGCTCCCTCACCGAATTCACCGGCAACGCCGGCGCCGCCCTTGGCGACATGCGGAAATACCAGAACGCCCTTGGCTCGTGCGACCAGGTCTTTGTGCTGTGGATTGAGTTCATAAAACTGATGCATCGCGGTGTGGACACGTTGATCGATCTCGGCCTTGGTGGCGCCGAACGATACCGCGCTCAAGAGCAACGCAGCGACCGCTAAACCCGATGCCGCGAATATTTTTCGAGGTTTCATAAATCTTTCCTGTTTGTTGAATTATTAACGCAACCTAGTCTACGGAAACGGCCAAGCAGCGATACGCTACGGGGCCGCGTAGTGAAGTAGGCGATTACTTACGCTTCGGGTCCGTTAAGGCCGACACGTCGAACGTTCAGCGGGCGCGTGAAGAATAGAAGGATGCATTCTGCTGTCCACGCAAGGCTTCGCGCGAAAACTCGATCAAGTGATAGCCAATGAAACCGACCCCAAACAGCGCTTCAATCTGTCCCCGCTTGATCGCCTGCCACGCCATACGCCAGAAGGGCCGCCGATAGTCGGCGAGCAAGCCGACGCGCACCAGCAAATTGGCGACGAGCGTCAAGCCGCGCTTCAAGTTGGATCGCGTGAGCCGCGCGGCCCCGGGTGTGGCCAGACGATTGGCATAGGTCGCTTCGATTTGATGGGTGAAGCGGGCATACAGACGCTCCGGGTCGTAGGCGTATTCGATACAGCGGCGCCAGGTCGCGACCACTTCATCGTAGGGCCGCAGAAAATGGACATTGCTCTCGCGCTCGCCGTCCTCGATCAATCGTCCATCCTTGGCAAGCCGATCCCAGAGCGCAGTTTTCGGCAATGCCTGCAACAAGTTCATCGTCAGCATCGGGATTTGCGAGCGGTTCACAAAATCCGTCAGGCGAGCCTCAGTCTCAGGCGTATCCGAGTCCAGACCGAGAATGATTCCGGAGACGACTTCCAAGCCATAACTGTTCAGAGTTTTTATCGCTTCGATCATGGGCAGCGAGGCGTTGTGTTCCTTGCGCATCGCTTTGAGCGCGTCGAGTTCCGGCGTTTCGATGCCGACGAATACGGCATCGAATCGAGCCTCGCGCATCATCTCGAGGATCTCGGTTTGTTTGGCGATATTGAGCGTCGCCTCGCACGCGAAGGAAACCGGGTAGCCATGTTTTTTCTGCCACGCCACCAAATGCGGCAGCATTTCCCGCGTTGCCTTACGATTGCCGATGAAATTGTCGTCGACGAAGTAGAGACTCGCCGGCCGGCTCTTTTGCGACAAGATAAAATCCAGCTCGCCGATCAGTTGCCGCGGCGATTTCATCCGGGGCTGGCGCCCGTACAGGTTGGGTATATCGCAAAATTCGCACTGGTAAGGGCACCCGGACGAGAATTGCAGTGTGCCGAGCAGGTATTTGTCGAGCCGGACCAGGTTATACGCGGGAAATGGAAAATCGCTCAGTGCCAGGCGCTTCGCAGCGGCATAGCGTATTTGCTCGAGGGGCGCTTCGATCGTGGCGTCGATTTGCGCGATGAGTGCATCGGTCGCTTCGCCGAGTTCTCCAATGTGCAAGTAATCGTAATCCGGATATTGCTCCGGCGCGGCCGACACGGAAGGGCCGCCAAGCGCAGCCACTTTGCCGCAGGCTTTCGCGCGACGGCCTACATCGTGGATTTCTGCGGCTTGAATGTGCATGCCGGTAACAAACACGACGTCGGCCCACTCGAAGTCCGATTGCTGCGCGCGCTGCATGTTCTCGTCTATGAAGCGGACCGCCCAACCCGGCGGCAGATAGTTGGCGATCAACAAGAGGCCCTGCGGAGGCATGAATGCCTTTGCGCCGACCAGGCGGAAGGCGTGAGAAAATGTGCCAAAGGCCGGTGCGTACGCCGGGAATATGCACAAAACGCGTCGACAACTGCTGGTTGGAATCGGGGTGCGCATTCACATCGATGTTGATGCGGATATCCCTGTTCAACAATGTCCTGGAATTGGCGCCGCAAGACAGCGCCGCGCGGATGAGCGCGTCGGAAGAATCTTACCGCCACCGGCGCAGCGCTACGCGGCCGAAGCCACGATTATTCAGTGCGGCTTGCGACCGAAGTGATAGGTGATCGACGCCTTAGCCAAGCTGTCGGCCTCGATGGCCGCGAGCATCATCGGCGAGGTGGCATCGGTCGGCACTTCCAGGGTAGACACTTTCAGCGCATAGACAGTCATCACGTAGCCATGCGGTTCGTCAGTGGGGGGCGGGCAGGAGCCGCTGTATCCCACAACTCGAAAGCCGTTCTTGATTTGCGCGGCTCCGCTCGGCAATTTCGAGCCGTCGTTTTTGCCCGCATCTCGGGCCAACGAGGTGGTGCCGGCAGGAATGTTTACCATGAGCCAATGCCAGAAGCCTCGACCCTGCATCGCGTCGGGATCGAATAGGGCGACCGCGTAGCTCTTTGTGCCCTGCGGCGCGCCGCTCCAGCTGAGCGCGGGTGATTGGTTCCCGCCGGTGCAACCAAAACCGCTGAAGACGAAATCTTGCGCCAACGGTTTATCCGGCGCGATGTCGCTGCTGGTCAGTTGAAAATCAGCGGCAAATGCCGGGACGAGCGCTGCGGCAGCCAATACCGTAACCAGTATCATCGCGTGTCGATTTGCCATTGCTGTTTTCCCCCTGGCCCGACCATAGCAGAGCCACGGATAAACTGCATGTCGTGAGCGCTTGGCGTACTATATCTCGACCAGTGAATAGAGGAACTTTTGTCGCGTTGCTGCCGCTCAGGTGGCTCAACCGCTTCTCGCTCTCCCCGACCGATCTGCTGCGCGATCGGACCTACCGCAGACTTTGGACCTCGATCCTGATCTCCTCATTTGGCGGCCAGGTGTCATTGCTCGCCATTCCGCTGACCGCAGCCGTGCTGATGCACGCAGCGCCCACGCAAATGGGACTGTTGACGGCCATGGAGTTGATTCCCTTCGCCCTGTTTTCGCTGCCCACCGGCGTGGTGCTCGACCGGATCAGAAAGCTGCCGGTGTATGTTTTTGGGGAGTTGTCGATCGCCCTGGGGGTCGCCACGGTTCCCATCGCTTGGTGGCTGGGTTGGCTTTCCATGCCGTGGTTGTACGTCGTGGCGTTTTTAATCGGTGCGGTGAATACGACCGCGGGCAGCGCGGCTCAGATCGTGTTGACACAAATCGTGCCGCGCTCGCGCTTGGTGGAGGCGCACGCCAAGAACGCGCTGGCCTCCGCGACGGCTGAAGTAACCGGGCCGGCCGCCGCGGGTGCGTTGATCAAGTTAACGGGCGCGCCGCTTGCGCTCCTGGCGAATGCCTGCCTCTTGTTCACTTCGGCGTCCATTCTTCGCGGTGTACCGGTCAGAGAAACGCCCAGCAAAGTCAATCCGCCATTTTGGGCCGCGATGCGTGAAGGACTGGATTTCGTCCGGGGCCACAAGCTCCTGGTCACCATGGCGTCTTGCGTTGGAATTTGGCAAATGTGCAGTCAGTGCGCCACCGTGGTGCAAATCCTTTTCGCAGTCCACCAACTTGGCCTCTCAGAGCGCGGGGTCGGATTCAGCTACGTTGCCCTTGGCGTAGGCACCGTGTTCGCGAGCGCCAATGGGCATCGGGTTGTCAAACGATTGGGGCCCGGCCCAACATTTGTTTTGGGGTTTGCAGTCTCGGGGACTGGTTGGCTGCTTTTGTCGATCGCGCCGGCCAACACCCTCGGCGTCTTGGCTTACGCAACGATGCTGTTGATGTACGGTGTCGGCGCCATATTTATTTTCATCAATTTCCTATCCCTGCGTCAGTCGGTCACGCCGGCACCCATGCTCGGCCGCATGACCAGCACGATGCGCTGGCTCATTTTGTTGCCTGCCGGACCCGGCGCGCTTCTCGGCGGCTGGCTGGGCGAGCATGTCGGGCTGCGCGCCGCATTGGGCTTTTCGGGCGTCACGGCGTTGCTGCTGGCGTGCGTTGCCTGGCAGTTGCCGGTGATTCGCAGCGTGAAAACATTACCAACTCTTAAGGCGGAAGCGGTTACTCCGTATTCTTCCGATTCTCAATGACTTATCGATTGAAGCGGCGGGCGCGAATGCGGTACCGTCCTACATACGCGCCCGGGTGGTCAACGGACTATATACCGGTGCCGTTTAGGCAATAAGTTCGGTTGCCGGGTGGCCGAACGACATCAAAGAAGGAGTTATCGAATGAAAGCTTCTCGCAAGGCTTTATTTCTGGGTTTGTGCATGGCTGCAAGTGCCGTGGGGCTGCCGACAATTGCATCCGCGGGCGTAGCGATTGATATCGATATTGCGCCGCCGCCTGTCCGTGTCGAGACGGTCCCGCCACCGCGCGTGGGCTTCGTTTGGGCGCCGGGGTATTGGGATTACCGCGGTCACGACCACGTTTGGGTCGCGGGCCGCTGGATTCATGAGCGCCACGGATACCATTGGGTTCCGGATCGTTGGGATCAACGCGGGCCGCATTGGCATCACGAGCCGGGGCATTGGGAGCGCTAGGTTTCCAATTGCAGGGCTAGAGAATTGCGGCGCGGACTCTCACGAGACGCGCCGCAATTTTTTTAATAGTTATAGAGTGCATTCCGATGAGCGCCAAGAACGCACTGCGAGTCGGCCTGATCTCGGACACGCACGGCCTGTTAAGACCCGAAGCGCGGGCATTCGCGGCGGACTGTGATTATATAATCCATGGCGGCGACATCGGGTCAGCCGCGATTCTCGACGAGCTGTCCGCGATGGCGCCGCTGATTGCCGTCAAGGGCAACAATGACCGGCAAACGTGGGCCGCTCATTTGCCGCAAACCGAAATGATCCGCGTCGGCGGCGTGTTCATTTACGTCATCCATGACATTTCTCAGCTTGATATCGAACCTCATGCGGCAGGTGCGCAGGTGATCGTATCGGGTCACTCTCACAAGCCGTCAATTGAGCTCCGGGAGGGTATTTTGTACGTCAACCCCGGGAGCTGCGGACCACGGCGATTCAATCTGCCTCTCTCTGTCGGCGAGATCCATGTCGAGGGGACCAAAGTGCGAGCGCGAACCGTTGAACTGGTCGAACAATGCCGTCCCCGTCGGCCGGATACACCTCAGTAGCCGGGCTCCGTCACACCTTTCCCCGGCGTGATGAAGCGGTACACCAATGCGCCGATCGCACCGCCGAGCAGCGGCGCCAGCCAAAACAGCCAAAGTTGCGACAGCGCCCAGCCCTGGACAAATACCGCCGGGCCCGTGCTGCGCGCGGGATTTACCGACGTATTCGTGACCGGAATGCTGATCAAGTGAATCAAGGTGAGCGTGAGGCCGATCGCCAACGGCGCAAAGCCGGTGGGCGCCTTTTTATCCGTGGCTCCCATGATGACGAACAGGAATATCGCCGTCATGATGACCTCGCACACCAAACCCGCAGCCAGGCTGTAATGACCGGGCGAATGATCGGCATAGCCGTTGGCAGCTAGACCGCCGGCGAGAGGGTCTGAGCCATTCCCGCCGGCGATGAACACCAAAATGCCGGCTGCCACGACGCCGCCCAGAACCTGGACCGCCCAGTAGGGCAGCATTTCCTTGGCTGGATGGCGCCCGCCCAGGACCAGTCCGAAAGTTACGGCGGGGTTCAGATGACAGCCCGATACGTCTCCGATGGTGTAGGCCATGGCCACGATGGTGAGGCCAAAAGCGAGTGAGACACCCACCAAGCCTATGCCGACGTGTGGAAACGCGGCGGCGAGTACCGCACTTCCGCAGCCCCCGAGCACCAGCCAGAAAGTCCCAATGAACTCTGCCGCAAGCTTCCTGGTCAATGGCATGGTTGACTCCTGTCTTTTGTTTGCGTTTTTCGGATTGTCCCGCCTCGAAAAGGCGCTGCTTTACGAAAATAACAGAAATGGACCCCGTGTTAAACCTTAACGCAGGTGCCCGGCACTCACTCGCTATAGCCGTGCTTTATCGGTATGCCGCCCTCTTGGGGTATGCACCGTAGACCGAGCACGGCCCGTCGCATGACTCGTGCCAGCCTTCGGAGACGTGATGCTCTCGATCTTGGTTTGCCACTCTTATTTTTTGCGGTTGGACCAGAAGCAGATCGCGCGGGCCAAACCGTATCCGCCGCTGGCGACTTTGCAAGTCGTGTCTCTGTTGCGAGAGGTGGGTCACCGGGTTTCGTTTTTCGATGCCATGTTGGCGGACGGTATCGAGGAATACCACCAGTTGCTCGCGTCGGAAGCGCCGCAGCTGGTGCTTTTCTACGAAGATAATTTCAATTTTCTGAGCAAAATGTGCCTCGCGACGATGCGCCGGGCCGCTTGCGACATGATTGGATCGGCACGGCGCGCCGACGCGAGAGTGATCGCGGCCGGGCCCGATGTCAGCGATGCCCCGGGACCATATCTACGCGCGGGTGCCGACTTGGCGTTGGTCGGCGAGGGTCTCTCCACTCTTCTCGAGCTGTTGCCGAGAATTGATGCGCAGCTGCATATCGAGAACGAAGAGCTGGTCCGCGGGCTGTCGGGTATTTCGTCTCTGAGTGCCGGCAAGGTCGTCAAGGCGAGCGGCACCAAGGGCTTGGCGCTTGCCCGGGATGCGGGCCTCGCGGCCTGGGACCTGGTGGACATCGATCGCTACCGCTCGGTCTGGATGAAGGCTCACGGCTATTTCAGCCTCAATATGGCGGCCTCCCGCGGATGCTCCTTCCGATGCACTTGGTGTTCGAAGCCGATTTGGGGAAATCAGTATCTGCAACGCAGTCCGCTCGAAGTCGCCGCCGAAATGGCGCACCTCAAGCGCACCTTCAATCCGGATCACATTTGGTTTGCCGACGACATCTTCGGGTTTCGCGTGGACTGGGTCACCGACTTTGCTGCCGCGACACGCGCCGCCGCTGCGCAGATCCCGTTCAACATTCAAACCAGAGCGGACCTGATCAGCGAGCGCATGGCCCTTGCGCTGTCCGAGGCCGGCTGCAAGGAAGCCTGGATCGGCGCGGAGAGCGGCAGCCAGAAAATTTTGAACGCCATGAACAAAGGCACGACCGTAAGCGAAATCCTCACGGCGCGCGCGCGTCTGAAGGCCGTTGGAATTCGCGTCGGCTTTTTCATCCAGCTCGGATACATCGATGAGCAACTCGAGGATATCCTGGCCACTCGAGATCTGTTGACGAGCGCGCAGCCGGACGAGATCGGCGTCAGCGTTTCATATCCTTTGCCCGGCACGAAATTCTATGATCTGGTCAAGGCGCAAATGCGCGCCAAGACGCACTGGCACGAGAGCAACGATTTGGACATGATGTTCCAGGGAACCTATACCTCAGATTTCTATCGCGCGGTGCGCAACTTGCTGCACGATCAGATCGCATTGCAAACGGCCGATGCGCCGCATCTACCGGAGCACGAGAGGGCCGCCGATGCAATTGCACAGCGCTGGCAGGAATTAACGCGCAACGAGCTTAAGTACCGCTCGTCCGCGCAAAATTCGGCGGCGATCGCCTGATCGATCGTGCGCGTCATGCCTTCCAGCCCTGCGGTCCCTTCACCCTCTGAACTGCATCCAACGCTGTGCAAGGTCACGGAAAGGCTGGCGCGCGAACTCGCCAGTCCCAGTGCGACCGCGCCCGATTGGTCTGACTACGAGTGGACGGTGGCCCGGGCTGTGGCCGCCATGCACGGGATCTCTCCCTTGCTGTCGCGCTCGTTGCTGTGGCGGGGCCCGGGCAAATGGATGACGTTTCTGCACGAACAAAGAACTCATACGCGGGCCAGGCACGGGCGAATTCGCGAGCTTTTGCTCTCGATAGATCAGAAGGCGCGCGAGGTCGGCGTCGCCGCGACCGCATTGAAGGGTGCGGCGCTTCATCAGTTGGGTTTGTACGAAGCGGGCGATAGACCGATGGCGGATGTCGATTTGCTCGTGCGGCCGGCGGACATAGAGCGGACCGCCGTGCTATTGGCGTCGTTGGGATTTCGCCAGTCCGCTCAATCCTGGAAGGAGCGGGTATTCACGCCCGTCGAGGATTCTGCGGCGGCTGAATTTGGCGAACACACCGCCAACAGCTTGAAAATCGAGTTGCACGAGCGCATCTGCGAGAAGCTGCCTTTTTACCTGACCGATATCTCGGAATGCATATTTGCCTCGAGGCCAACCGCGGGTCTGAACGACTATCCCTCGAAGGCCTCGCTCATGCGTCATTTGCTGCTGCACGCGGCCGGCTCGATGGCGTTTCAAGGCTTGCGCATACTACAGCTGCACGACATCGCACTTCTCGCCGGGTCGATGAGCAATGCCGACTGGAGCGAAATCCACGGATCCAGGGCGCCACATGGGCGGATGTGGTGGGCGTATCCGCCGCTCGAGATGACGTCGCGCTACTACGAAGCCGTGCCGAAGCATGTCCTGGCGGCGTTGAAGGACGAGTGCCGTCTTGTCTTGCGAGCTCTGGGAACAAAAAAAATGCTGGTGGATGTTTCCTATTCGTATCTTTGGGTGAAGGCATTTCCCGGTATCGAATGGTCGAAATCTATCGGCGAATTGTTGGGTTTTGCGGCAAGCCGAGTGCGACCAAATGCACTGCATCTCGCCCATCGCAAACAGACCGCGGCTAATGAAACTTGGGCCAAGCAGGATGAATGGTCCAGGATGTCTCAGGGCCGCCGTATGCTGCGCTGGCTGACTTCACGACAGACGCGCCCCGTAACCATGCACTCCATCGCCGCGGCGTTTGCCGATTCAAAATGAGCGACCTTCAAGAGCACGTGTCAAAGCGCTACCAGGGCTTGTTGGGCGACACCACGGCGCGCGATTATTCGGACAAGTTGTCGAAGTTCAATGCGTTTGCGCAGCCGGAACTGCGCGGCTTAATAAGAGGTTTGCGTCTTAAACCAGGAATGCATGTTCTCGACGCGGGGTGCGGCACCGGCGAAGCCTTGAACTGGCTACTCGATGAGGTCTCGTTTTCGGGGCAGGTGGTGGGAGTCGATATGTCCGCCGCACACGTCGCCGCGGCCAGGCTTCATGCATCGCCGGAAATACAGCTGCATTCGGCCAATCTATTCGACGATCTGTTCGAACCTGCGAGCTTTGATCTCGTCTGGTGCGTCAACACAATCAACCATCTGACCGATCCGCTGGCCGGAGCGATGCATCTTGCGTCGCTGCTACGCGATGGAGGGCGCCTGGCGATCGGGCAAAGTTCATTTCTTCCAGATATGTACTTCGCCTGGGACGCGAAGCTCGAGCGTGTCGTCAACGACGCCGTGCGCCGGTACTACCAGGATCGATACGACCTCGATGAGCACGACCTGAAGGCGGTGAGGGCGGTGGTTGGCATCCTGCGGCAGACCGCCCTCCAAAATATTAGCGTGCGTACCGTCATGATCGAACGCATGTCACCACTGGACGCCGCGAGCGAATCCTATCTAAAGGAGGCCGTATTTCGCGGCACATGGGGTGAACGGCTCAGGCCCTACCTATCGCCTGCTGATTACGCTGAACTTGCCCGACTATGCGATTCCGACCAATCGACTTACGCGTTGCGAAGGCCGGATTTTCACTTCCTCCAGGCCTTCACGCTGGTGACCGGGCAGATCTAGCGATTCCATGCCGCAGCACTGACCGCAGCACCTCGACGGTGGTGG
>Ga0210388_10002996_pt1 | contig 13221 bp, 13 predicted proteins | sample IncBWC19OmetaG_FD_155485 | JGI IMG/M metagenome (GOLD analysis project Ga0210388, IMG submission 155485) | Forest soil microbial communities from Barre Woods Harvard Forest LTER site, Petersham, Massachusetts, United States - Inc-BW-C-19-O ... | reverse complement strand
CAGCTCTTCCGCCGAAATCATCATGCCTTGCGACGCGACGCCGCGCATCGTGCGCGCCTCGATCGTCAGCGCGGGAAGACGTGCGCCAATGGTAGCGACGGCAATCGTTTGACCCTCGGCGACGTTGGTTGCGGCGGTGGCAATCGTTAGCGGCGCATCGCGGGCGACGTCGACTTGCGCTACCAACAACCGATCGGCGTTGGGATGCTTGCCAAGTGCGGCTATCTTGCCGGTGACGACCCCCGAGATCTTCGGCCGCCGCTCCACTCCTGCCACTGGAAAACCAAGCATCGCCAAACGATCGGCGATCGCTTCAACGTCGTCGGGCAGCGCGACGAACTCGCGAAGCCAGCTTATTGGGACGAGCACGTCAGCTCAATTGCGCTAAGAAGTCGGGATCGCTCTCGATGAAGCGGCGAATGTCGTCAACCTCATAGCGAGCAAGACCAATCCGCTCCACGCCAAAGCCGAATGCCCAGCCGGAGTAGCGTTCGGGATCGTAGCCCACTTCGCGCAGCACGTTGGGGTGCACCATTCCGGCTCCGCCAAGCTCGATCCAGCCAGATCCGCCGCACATGTTGCAGCGAACGCCTTTGCCTTTACATTTTGGGCAGGTGGTGTCGACTTCGGCGCTGGGCTCGGTGAACGGAAAATACGACGGACGAAAACGCACGCTCTGGTCGGCGCCGAAGAGCTCGCGGCAGAGGCCGGTAAGCATGCCCTTCAAGTGACCGAAGTTAATGCCCTCGGCGACGAGCAATCCTTCAATCTGATGAAACTGAAAGAGATGGCGCGCGTCAACGGCGTCGCGACGAAAACACTTCCCAGGTGCGATGATCGCGATCGGCGGTTGATGGCGCTCCATCGTTCGAATCTGCATCGGCGACGTGTGAGGCCGAAGCAGCAGCGAGTCGCTCAGCCAAAAGGAATCGAAGTTTTCGCGAGCCGGATGATCGCTCGGAATGTTTAGTGCGTCGAAGTTATAGTAATCGGGTTCGGCTTCCGGGCCGACCACGACGGCAAAGCCGTGGCGCGTGAAATACGCGCAGCTCTCGGCGATGATCCGTCGCACGGGATGGATCGAGCCCACATCGGGTGCAATCGATGGAAACGTCACGTCGATCGAGGCCGCGAGCTCCGATGCGAAGGTGCGCGAGGCGAGTTCGGCTTGCCGCTCCTCCAGACGCGTCTCCATGATTGTTACAGCGTCGTTGATTGCCTTGCCGGCGTCGGGGCGCGCCGGGGCTGGAAGCCTCCCAATCGTGCGCCGTACTCTCGTTACCTCGCCCTGGCGTCCTAAATAGGCAACGCGCACGCTCTCGAGCGCCTGCTCGTCATTCGCGCGTTCGATCTCGCTTGCAAACTGTTCTTGCAACTCGCGAAGCTGCTCGGCTAGTTCCGTCATCGCTCTTCCAAAGCAAAGCGCCCGGTTCGTTCTACGTTACCGGGCGCCTCCAAAACCGGCGCTAACTTCGCCGGGCAGCCTGAAAAAATCCGATGTTTAGCTCGAAGCCGGCGCTGCGTGCAGCCTTCGATACACTAGATATGCATCAATCGAACCCGTTTGGGCAAAAAGCTTCCAGAAGAGATAGGACGTTGCCATGCGCTTGCAGTCTCCTTCTGACCGTCGGCTCCGAGGCGGCCCGCGTCGCCTGAGTATACCATGCGACTTTTAACACCGGTAGTCTTGACTTTTTAGCCTCAGACCACTCTCTTGACAAGGCCCGAACGCATCGCCTCGTAGAGCGCGATCGAGCCGGCGACACCGGCGCTGAGGCTCTCCGCTTCGCCCGCCATCGGGATAGCTAGCATGCGCTCGCAGAGGTCTTCCCAGGCTCCCAAGCCACGGCGTTCGTTGCCCACAACCAGTGCGACCGGCTCTTCCCATCGCTCGTCGGCTAACGAAGTACCCGCGGCCGTTAGTCCGAGGAAGTGGAGGCGCTGCGACGAGGCCGCTAGGGTAAGTTCATCGGGGCTCGCGACGCTCAGTGAGAGTCGAAATACGGCTCCCATCGAGCCTCTCACCACCTTCGGATGATATGGGTCGATCCCGAGACGGCCGAAAACGACGTCGCCGCAGCCGAAAGCCTCGGCGGAGCGCAACAGCGTCCCGGCATTTGCCGGATCGTTGACGTCGGCGAGTATCAAGATTGTGCCTCGCCGCCCGACGATTTCTTCAACGTCGGTCAGCCGAATCGGCGCCACCGCGACCATGCCGCTGGGGGTGGTGAGATCGGAAATCCGCGCCGCGACGGCTTCCTCGATGATAAACGTGGGGATACCTTCTGCGTCGAGCTGGCGCACCAGCGGCGTCGCATCGTAGACCGCTTGCGTCGCGTAGAGCTCGTCGATCGGAAAATTTGCTGCGCGCGCCTCGCGAAGCAGGGTCGTACCTTCAAATGCAAAGCTCCGCCTTTCACGACGTCCTTTGACCGATCGCAGCGACCGTACGGCGGTCAGCCGTTCCGCGCGACTTCCTAGCGGCGTTGCCATTTACGTGTAACCCATGCGCGCACGCCGATCATGATCAATCCTGCAAAGATGGCCGCCAGTGCAATCGCGATCTTGTCGTTGAAGTGATGCGGAACGAGCGTCCGGACGAGCAGGTAGACGGCGGCTGCGAAGACGACCAGAAAGAACGCCAGCCAGCCGATCTCGGTGGAGATGGACGATGGTGGTTGAGCCACCCATCAATGCTACGAGGCTCGACGCAATCGTTCCGCCAAACTCGCAGCATGGAGCTGCCGCCCCAGGTTCTCGCTTCAAGCCGTCGCTTCGAGGGACGCGTTTTCCAGGTTCGCGTCGACGACGTGCGCCACGCTGACGGAAGCGAACAGCGCATCGACGTGGTCGAGCATGGCGCCTCGGTCGCGATCGTGGCGACGCCGGCGCGCGACGAGGTCGTTCTGGTGCGCCAATACCGGCATCCCGCCCGCTCCTGGCTTTGGGAGATCCCGGCGGGAGCCGCCGAGCCGGGCGAAGCTCCGATCGATGGCGCAAAGCGCGAGCTTCGCGAAGAGACCGGTTACGTTGCCGGGCTGATCCGCCCGATCGGTTCGGTCTGGACTACGCCGGGTTTCTGCTCCGAGGTCATGCACTTTTATCACGCCGACGAGCTTGTTGCGGGTGAGACGGCGTTTGACGACGACGAACAAATTGAAGTCGCAACCTTTACTTTCCAGGCGGCGTGGCGCCTGGTCGCTGACGGAGTTGCCGATGCGAAAACCGTGCTTGCCCTGTACTGGCTGCAGGGCGGAAAAGATGAAATTGGAAGTGACTTTGGTCGATATGTACTATAGGTAGGCCCTGAGCTTGCCGAAGTGTGGTGCCACAGGGTTCCCGTTGCTTACCCAGGCGTGGCGGTTTCGGTCTTGGAGGTTCAAGTGGAAATACCCAGCGACATTGATGCCGTTCTCAAACGATTGCTGGAGCGCAATCGCGATGGCGGAGAACAGACGGTTCTCGCACCCGAAGATGAGGCGTATTTGAGCTCGCTGATCGCTTCGGTTCGATTGGGACGCCGAGCCGTCTTGATTGTCGAAGACGCGGACGAGCATCTTCGCTACATGTTCAGCAACGCGACCCGCGCAGAGGCGGTGACGATGCTGGGCAAAGTGGTTGAAGCGACGGGCCGTCGTCTCGCCGACGGCGACGATTAGGCGACCAGCATGATGCCGTCGATCTTCCCATCCGGCGCGACTTGGAATTTGTAGTGGTACGACGCGTGCGGGTAACCGACGAGGAACTCGTAAAGAATATCGCCGCCTGACAGCGCCCTGCTGGAAAGCGGCACGATCGTTTGAAGCTGTCCTAGCGACGCGAAGTTTTCGTGCGCAACCAACGCGTCGGTGAGATACGAACTGAATGCCGGCGTGAGCTCCGAACGATCAACCTCACGGGAGGCTAGCCTCCCAAGCCATTCTTTCGCTCGCGTAACGACCGCATTGTCTAACTGCGCGCTGGCCGGCGGTACCAAGACGTCGAGAACGCGGCCGCCAACCGTCTCGGGAGTCGTCGTGCCGCCGTGGAGCGAATCCGCATTGGAAAAGACGATCACGGCCACATGGTCGTCGGGAAGCAGCGCATTCATTGCGCGGTAGCCGGAGATCTCGCCATTCGACCAGACGAAGTCTTTGCCGCCGCGGCGGTCGACGACCCATCCCATGCCGTAGTGCGTCGCGCCTTCGCTGCCGCTTGGCGTAAAGATCGTTCGCACGGCGTCGACGCGCAGTAAGACCGGCATCTCTACGTCCCATTTTGCGAGATCGTCGATGGTCGTGACAAGGCCGGCGTCACCGGCTAGCCACGCGGGATCCCAGGTCGAGGCGGTTCTGAAGCTATTATTCGCTCGCGTGTATCCGGTCGCATGCGACGGCGAGATGCCGTTGTCGCCGGCGAGGAACGTGTGATTCATTACTAGCGGAATGAAGATGTGTTGCTCGAGATAATCGGAGAGCGGCACGCCGCTCGCGCGCTCCACGATGACGCCGGCCAGCAGATAGTTGAGCGGGTTTTCCGCGAAGGCCGTTCCCGGTGGCGCGAGCGGCTTCAATTTATCGACCGCCGCGAAAACGTCGGCAAGCTTGACCGAACGGGTCGGGTCGGTCGAGAGCCCAGGCGCTGCCGTAGAGTTGGGGAGACCGGACGTCTGCGTTAGGAGTTGAGCGACGGTAACGTTTGCGGCCAGCTTAAACTCCGGAACGTACTTGGAAACGGGATCGTCGAGCTTCAGCTTCCCGTCCTGCACCAGCAGGAGGATCGCGGCGGCGGTAAACTCTTTGGTGAGACCGCCGACGTAAAACTCCGTTCCGGGCGTCATTGACGAATGGCGCGGGCCGGTCGTGGCGAAGCCGAATCCCCTCGCGTAGACGAGCCGGCCGTCCTGGACGATTCCGATTGCCAGGCCGGGAGTTCGCCCATCGTGGACCTGTTCGCGTGCGATCTGATCGACCCGATCGGCCAGCTCCGGGCTCAGGGACGGCGCCACCTGGCCCCATGCCGCCAAAGGCGGAATGAGCGCAAATAGACCGGCGACTAGAGCCGTCGCAAAGACAGCACCCGGGGGTCTCATGACGCGACGATTATATACCCTGCGGTCGCCGGCCGCTAGCCGGGGAGTAGCGCTCCGCCCAAGATTGAATTATTTCTGAGCGGCTTGTCTCGCTAGGTTAAGCAACGTCCCGAACGCCTTTTGGTCGGAGACCGCCAGATCCGCGAGCGCCTTGCGGTTGAGGCTCACCCCGGACTTCTTAAGGCCATGCATGAAGACGGAGTAGGAAATCCCTTCCCGCCGGACGGCGGCGTTGATGCGGCTGATCCAGAGCGAACGAAAATCGCGCTTGCGGACGCGCCGGTCGCGAAAGGCATACGCCAACGACTTCAAGAGTGCTTCGTTTGCTACGCGATAGTTGCGGCGGCGAGCAGCTCGGAAGCCCTTGACGAGCTTCATGACTTTGCGCCGATGCTTTAGACCGTGTACGCCACGTTTGATGCGTGCCATTTCGGAGCTCCTTTACACCAGGTAGGGAATCGTCGGCGCCAGCCGCTTGAGATCGCCCTTGAACGTCGGCTGATCTTTGCGGAACTTGCGCTTGCGTTTACGCGACTTCTTGCTGAGGATGTGACCGCAGCCGTCGAATTGATGGCGGTGCGTCACTTTACCGGTCGCGGTCACTTTCACGCGCTTAGCGGTTCCCCGATGGGTTCGAATTTTAGGCACTGGTTGGCTCCTTCACTGGCACTGAAAACTTCGGCGGACCGGTCGGCACCGCACGCGGCGCCAAAATCATGAACATGTTCTTGCCTTCGAGACGCGCTTCACGTTCGACAATCGCAAGCGGCGCCATATCCTCGGCCATCCGGTCGAGCAACCGACGGCCAAATGACGTGTACGTGATCTCTCGCCCGCGAAACATGATCGTTACCTTGATCTTGCTGCCGTCGAGCAGGAGCCGTTCGGCCATGCGTGCTTTGGTCTCGTAGTCATGGGTCTCGATCTTCGGCCGCAGCTTCACTTCCTTTAATTCGAAGTGGCGCTGCTTCTTGCGCGCATCCTTGTCCTTTTTCGACTGCTCGTACTTCAATCGTCCGTAATCGGCGATCTTGCAGACCGGAGGTTGAGCGTTGGGTGATACTTCAATCAAGTCGAGTCCGGCAGTTCGCGCACGCGCGAGCGCGTCTTCGGTTTGCAGTATCCCGAGTTGATGACCGTTTTCGTCGATCACCCGGACCGTCCGAATGCGAATCTGGTCGTTAACGCGCAGGAGTTTTGCTATGTGTTCTTCTCCAAATAAAAAAAGGCGTTGCCGGGGCAACCCCACCATGGAACCCGCCGAGGGTCCTTCAAGTGAAGACCGGATCGCCCGAGGGCATCCGGTGAGCGGAACGAGCCGCTGCTTCGGCTCGCCCACCATATCACGCCCCGCCGGGGGAGTGTCAAGGCCACTAGGACACTAGGGCGAGCGCGTCCCCGAACCGCTCGAGGAAGTGGCCGATTGCGTCGTCGTCGATGACGAGCGGCGGTGCAATGCGCAGGACGTCGTGGTGCGTGTCCTTTGCGGCGACCCCCCGCTCGAGCAGCGCCTCCGACAGCCGCCGCGCCGGTATCGTTAACACGACGCCGATCAGCAGGCCGCGCCCTCGAACTTCGGCGATCAACGGCGAAGCGAGCGCCCGCAACTCGCGAACGATGGTAGCGCCGGCGCGGCGTGCGCGAGCCGGAAGGTCCTCGGAAACGATCGCGTCGAGGGCCGCCTCGCCGACGGCGCAAGCCAGCGGGTTGCCGCCGAAGGTGCTGCCGTGATCGCCGGGTTGAAAGAGCGCCATGAGCTCGTCGTTTGCAAGCGCAGCGGAAACGGGATAGAAGCCGCCGCCGAGCGCCTTTCCCACGACCAAAATGTCTGGTTTGACATGCTCGTGCTCGCACGCAAACATGTCGCCGGTGCGCCCAAAGCCGGTCTGTACTTCATCCGCGATAAAGAGCACGCGGCGCTCGTCGCAGAGGGCGCGCACACGCCGCAGGTAGCCGTCTGGAGGAACGTTGACGCCGCCCTCACCCTGAATCGGCTCGATCAGCACGGCGCAGGTGTTTGCCGAGATGGCGCGTTCGAGCGCGGCTGCTTCGCCGAACGGGACCGCAACGAATCCAGGCAGGAACGGACCGAAAAGCGCGCGGTACTCCGGCGTCGTGCTGGCACTCACCGCCGCAAGCGTACGTCCGTGGAAGTTATTCGAGAAGACGACGATCTCGGCGCGATCTTCCGGAATGCCTTTTACCGCATAGCCCCACCGCCGCGCGAGTTTGATTGCCGTTTCAACCGCCTCGACGCCGGTGTTCATCGGTACGGCTTTATCGAAACCGCCGACGCGCGTCAACTTCTCCAGAAAGCCCGGCAAGCGATCGTTGCGCAAGGCGCGTGACGTCAACGTCACGCGTGCGGCCTGCTCGACCAGCGCAGCGTAGACACGCGGGTGGCAATGCCCGAGATTTAGCGCGGAGTATGCGCTGATGCAGTCCAGGTAACGCTTGCCGTTTACGTCCCACAGCCAAACGCCCTCGGCGCGTTCGACCACGAGGTCGAGCGGCGCATAGTTACGAGCACCGTAGCGCTCCTCGGCAGCGACGAGCTGCCGCTCCCGGTCAGAGAGGAGATACACCTGCTCGCTCTTAAGGACTTTTTCTTGGCTACCTCTTTTGCCCGTCTCGGGCGGCTTATCGCCCGCGATCATCCTGGCGTCGGCGAACGCGGACGAACGCTAGCATTCGTTCATCCCACCCGCCCGGCGCGGGCGTTCGTTTTGATCCACGGCATGAGTGCGAGCCCGGCGCAGTTCGAGCGCGTTGCGCAAGATCTCTTCGCGCGCGGGCACAACGTATTGGTGCCCCGCCTACCGCGGCACGGCCACGCCGATCCACTTTCGACGGCGCTCGCGCGATTACGCTCCGACGACTTGTACGAAGCCGTCGCCGACTATGTCGCAATCGCGGGGGAGTTGGGAGATCGGGTTACGGTTGCCGGGTTTTCGCTTGGAGGGCTGCTGACGGCGTGGATTGCGCAGCATTATCCGATCGAGCGCGCCGTGCCCATTGCGCCGTTTTTCGGCGTCTCTTTGATACCGAATCGTCTGATGGGAACGCTCGCAGAGTGGTTGCTGCGCGTGCCGAATCGCTTTCATTGGTGGAATCCGATTCTGCGCGAGCGGGGCGCGTCGGTTACCGGCTATCCGCGCTATGCAACCCACGCAATCGCCTACTCATATCGCATCGCGCGTTCGCTGCTCGAGGAAGCACAAACAAACCCCCCGCTCGCAGAGCGCGTCACGATCGTTGCCAACGCCGCCGAAGTCGCCGTCAACAATTACGCGATTCGCAAGCTCTACAAGAGCTGGCGTCGTCTGCGTCCCGGCTTGATAGAGATGACGCGAATCACCGGGTTGCCGCTCTCGCACGATATCGTCTCACCGCTACGGCCGTGGGGGCTCGCCGACCGCGCGCATCCTCACCTGCTGCGCGCGATCGATCCGATGGTCGACGTTCCTTAAATCTGATTGTACGTCCGGAGTTTCGGCCAGACCGTTGCCAGCGGCGTGGTGATTCCCTCGCAGATCGAAATCGGGAAGCCGTTCTCAAACGGGCGTCCCCATGGATTGGAGAACCTCGCGACCACGTGGTGAACCCGGAAAAGGCGCGCGTCGCGATCGCAGTCGCCATGCACGTCGATCAGCACGTTGCCGCTGTATCCGCGCGTTCCCCAGAGCCAGTACTGGTTGTGGCCGGAAAGTACCGGCGGCAGTCCGTACTCGCTGCCGAAGAAATCGATCGCCGCGGCTTCGCCGTAATTACTAGCGAGAATCGCGGCCTGCGCGCGCTGCGCCGGCGGTAGCGCGCGATAGATCCCGGCGACGACCGTAGCTAGCTCGCGCCAGCCGTGCATGTCGGCCCAATCCGGCGGCAAGTTCCCGATATCCCTCCGGTCGGTGCGTGCGAGGTTGACTTCGCGGTCCAACTTACTCTCTGCGATCCGATCGTACGCCGACATCGTGCGCTCGGGGAGCACCGGCATCAGCAGGGGGACCAGGAGAATCCCGGCGACCAGTGCGTACGCGGCGAGTGCAGGGCGCCAGAAGAAGCGGCGCCCGCGCGTCCATGCTTCGATCGTTACCGCGCCGGCCGCGATCGGTATCGGGTAGACGTTGCCGGGATAGTAATCCTTGCCGTGCAGCGCAATCATGAGACCGATCAACAACAGATACGCGATGCCCAAGAAACGCGCGTCGCGACGCCGCAGCAGAGTGATAAGCCCGATCAGCCAAACCGGCGCGAGCAGCGGGTGCGTTACCAACAGTTGCATCACGACGTATTGCGGTGGTGAAAGGAAGCCATTCTTAAGCCCGTCGATATCGCGCAGCAGCGTCCACATCGGAAAGCCGTGCACCGCCTGCCAAACGAAGTTCGGCAACGCAATAACCGTCGCGATCATTACACCGCCGGCGAACCAAGGCGTCGCGAGCGCGCGCCGTTGGGGTGCGAGGAGCAATCCCGCGACGATCGCGACAGCAAAAAAGAGCGCGCTGTACTTACTCTCTAGCGCCATGCCGGCGATCGCTCCGACGGCGAGCCACCACCGTGGATCGGCGCCCTTCACAATGCGCAGGACGTAGAGCGCGGTAAGCGGCCAGAGCCAGAGCCCCACGGTGTCGGTGGTGATCTTACCGCCGAAGTCCATCAGCGCCGGCGTCACCGCCGCGACGAGGCCGGCGAAGATCTCGGCGAAGGCCCCGCCGCCGAGTTCGGCCGCCAACGCACAGGTCGTATAGACGGAGGCGGCGGCGAAGAACGCGGGAATCGCGCGGAGTAGGAAGAGCGAGTGTCCGAAGAGCTGCGATCCGGCCGCCAGGAGTGGCACGACCGGGGGCTGGTCGACATATCCCCACGCCGGCCGGAAACCGCAGATGACAAAGTAGAGCTCGTCTCGAGAGAAGCCGTAGTGAGGGTTGGCAATGAGATGAACGACGAACGTCACCAGCGCGGCCGCCGCCGGGATAGCGCGGAACCATGGCGTAGTCTGCGGGCGCGCACGACGGCTTTGATGCAGCATCATAAGAAAGAGTGGGGTGTGCCGCTCCACGATGATTCTTCCCTTTTCGAGCTGCTTACACTCCAAGGAGCGCAAGCCGGCTTCGTCCCGCGCGCTAAGATCGGCTCGTTGGTTGAGAACGACCACGACTAGCTCACCGGCGCGTTCTTACGCCGAAGCCATCGATCGAGCCAAAGCGTTCATGGCGTGCGACGGAGCGAACATTCTGCCGCAGGCGCGCACGATATTGCTCGAGCACGCAGCGGCGACGCCGCTCGCCGTGGTGCTCTTTCACGGCCTTACGAATAGCCCGGCGCAGTACGCGCAGCTCGCGCCCGAGCTCTACAATCGCGGCGTCAACGTGCTCGTGCCGCGCCTGCCGGACCATGGCTTTCGGGACCGATTGACGACCGCGCTTGCCGCGCTTACTGCGGAAACCCTGATTGCCTCGGCGACGGAAGCGGTCGACCTCGCCTGCGGTCTCGGGGAGCGAGTCGGAGTTTTAGGAATCTCGATGGGAGGACTGTTGGCGGCGTACGCGGCGCAGTTTCGCGACGTTGCCGTTGCGGTGCCCGTTGCGCCCATCTTCGCACTTTTGCATCTGCCGTATCCGATCAGCCGCGCCGTCGCCGCCATCGGCCGACGCCTGCCGAACCGCTTTCTCTGGTGGGACCCGCGCGAGGGCGCGAGTAAGCCTCCCATTACCGCCTATCCGCGCTTCCCGACGCATGCCCTGACGCAAACGCTGCGCATCGGCGACGCCGTCTATGCCGCGGCGCGCAAGCAGCCTCCGCTCGCCGATCGGATCGTAGTCGTCGTCAACCCAAGGGATCCGGCGGTGAACAATGCCGTCGCGCGGAACGTTGTGAGCGCGTGGTCGGCGCGGAAGGAGAACGTCGCCGAGTACGTCGAGTTAGCGGATCTTCCGCTCAATCACGATATCATCGACGCGCAGCAGCCGTTAGCGCGCACCGATCTGGTCTATCCAAAGCTTTTCGACGCGCTGGGCATTAAGGGCTAAGCGATGCAGCTTCGTTTTCTTGCGATTGCACTGCCGGCGTTGCTGCTTGGGACGGCGGCCACCTCGCCCAGCGTCACGATTCTTCCCGACGGCACCTACCGGTACGTGACGACGATCGGCGGCCGAAACATCGGGAGCAGTACCGTCGTCGTTCGTCGCGAGGGCGCGGCGGTCGTGATTGAGGAAAGTGCGTCACTAGCCGCGATTACGTTGATCTCTGAGCGCAAGCTTGAAGAATCGACCTTCGCGACGCTATCGTACACGGTCGATACCGGCGGTAAACACGCCGTCGTTACGGTGCTTGGAAACGACGCAACGGTAACGCAAGATACGAATCGCGCGAAGATCACGGCTTCGCCCGGCGCGCCGTTCGTGGTGAGCGACAACCTGGTGGCGGGCTGGGCGCAGGTGCCGGCGACCCTCCATGCCAGCGGGGAAAAGATGCTCACGCTCGCATGCCTCTGCGGCGGCTTCATTGCCGTGCCGATCAGCGTCATCGAAAGCCGAGCTGGATTCGTGAGCCTCCGCGATGCAAACGGGCTCGATGTGAGGCTGACGTTCGATCCACAGACCTACGTGCTGGAGCGTCTGGACGTACCATCGCAGCAAGCCGAGGTCGTGCTGCAATCGCACGATGTGAGCGTTTCAGCCTTGCCGCAACCCGTGGCGGCGACGCCGATGCCGTTGCCTCCGGCGCACTATGACGCGCGCGACGTGTCGATTCGCGCGAGCGACGGCGTAATGCTGGCCGGCACGCTTACCGTCCCGAAGAGTGCGGCAGGGCCGCTGCCCGGCTTTGTCTTCGTCCACGGCAGCGGCTGCATCGATCGCGACGAAACGATCGGCCCGAACAAGATTTTTGGACAGCTCGCCAACGTACTCTCCAACGCCGGCTACGCCGTCTTGCGCTACGACAAACGGTCGTGCGGTAAGAGCGGTGGCAGCTTCGCAACGCGCGACCGGTTGATCGCCGACGCGCGCGACGTCATCGCGTACCTGCGCGCGCAACCGGGCATCGATCCCAATGCCATCTTCGTGCTGGGCCATAGCGAAGGCGGCGAGCTGGCGCCGAGCATCGCGATCGCCGACGGCCGCCTCCGCGGCATCGTTTTGCTCGCCCCGCCCGCGCTTCCGCTCGAGCAGATTCTCGCGCAGCAACTGCTTCGCAATACGCCGGCCGCCGATCGCACGGTCCAAGCGCAAAAAGTTCAGAGCGATTTGGCCGGGATCGCCGCAGGGAAGAAGCAGGGGGCGTACAACGCCTGGCTGCGCAGTTCGTTTGGCATCGATCCGGCCAAGCTGATCGCGCAGGTTCCCTGCCCGATCCTCATCGTTCAAGGAACGAAGGACATCCAGGTGCTGGCCGCCGACACGCCACGGCTCGTCGAGGCGGCGCGCGCCGCGAATCGTAAGCTGACGGTCGTCATGCTGCCCGATGACGACCACCTCTTTATCAAACTCGACGCGAGCGAGTCGTCGACGGGCGGCGAGTACTTCACGCCGTCATACCTCGATCCCGCGCTCTTGCGCGCGATCGAGAGCTGGCTAAAGGTAAAGACGTAGCTTCGGCCAGAGCCGCGCAATCGGCGTTCGGATCCCGGTGCAGACCATAATTGGAATGTTCTGCTCGTACGAGATCACCCACGGCGGATCGGAGCGTGCGGCTTGACGCGAGGTGCGAAAGAGGTGGCCGGCGGCACCGCAATCGCCGTTGACGTCGATGATGACGTTGCCGCTGTAACCGTGCGTACCCCAGAGCCAGTAGTTGTTGTGGCCGGAGAGCGCCGGCGGTAAGTGATATTGCGGCCCGAAGAAATCGATCGCAGCGGCTTCGCCGTAGTTGCTTGCGACGACCGCGGCTTGCGCGCGCTCCTCGGGCGGCAGCGCGTCGTAGATCTGCGCGACGGTTGCGGCCAGCTCGGGCCAACCGTGCATGTCGGCCCAATCTTCTGGGAGCAGCGACGTTCGATGACGCTCCGTCTGCATCGCCGATCGCTTGATGTGCAGTGCGTTGCCGACGAACGCGCCGTAACTGACCATCGCCGGTTCGGAGAGCACCGGCAACGAGAACGGGGCGAAGAAGAGCCCGGCTGCAACGACTGCCGCCGCGATCGCGCCCCGAAG
>Ga0210388_10002995_pt1 | contig 13233 bp, 11 predicted proteins | sample IncBWC19OmetaG_FD_155485 | JGI IMG/M metagenome (GOLD analysis project Ga0210388, IMG submission 155485) | Forest soil microbial communities from Barre Woods Harvard Forest LTER site, Petersham, Massachusetts, United States - Inc-BW-C-19-O ... | reverse complement strand
GACTTCTGTGCCCGGCATTTAGCCTGTTTCGCGACGGCCATGTGTGCGAGGAGTGCCCCACGAGCGGATTGTGGCGTTCCGTTTGGCATGGCTGTTATCGCAATTCCCGCGCCATGACCGCGAACGTCGCACTGATGATTCAGGTTCACCGTGTGTCGCAGACCTGGAACAACTCAGTCGACACCTATGTAGCGCTTAGCGAATTCGCGCGCCAAAAGTTCGTGGATAACGGACTGCCTTCTAGCAAGCTCTGCGTGAAACCCAATTTTGTCTGCCCGGACCCAGGTGAACGAGACCGACCGGGCGACTATGCCATCTTCGTAGGAAGACTATCTCCGGAAAAGGGCGTGACGACACTGCTGGCGGCATGGGAACGTCTCAAACTGTCTATACCTCTCGTGATTGTCGGAGACGGGCCCTTGCGGCCTTCGCTCGAAGAGCAGAGCCGAAAAGGGAACCTATCAACAGTCAAATTTACCGGCAGACTGACAATGGACCAGACTCGCAATGCAATCGGGCAGGCTGCGTTCCTGGTTGCGCCCAGTCTTTGGTACGAAGGTTTCCCGATGATCATTTGCGAAGCGTTCGCGTGCGGTACGCCAGTGATTTGCTCTCGCCTTGGAACATTGCAGGAGATTGTTACCGATCAGGGTACTGGAATGCATTTTATGGCCGGTAACGCGGACGACCTGGCAGAGAAGGTTGAATGGGCCTGGAATAATCGCAGCCCAATGGCTGCCATGGGAAAATCCGCGCGTCACACCTTTGAAACTCACTACACGGCCGAGAAGAACTACGACATGCTCCTCGAGATTTATGACCAGACCATGAGCAGTTACTCTCGTAATTAAAGTCTTCCGATCGCGCCTGGAACAAGCTGGTAATCCCTGTAAGGTAACGTGTACTGGAGAAATAACGATGACCGTGGCGATCATTACCGGTTCGGCTGGACTTGTGGGTTCTGAGGCCGTCGCTTATTTCGCCTCGCTGGGAATGGATGTCGTCGGAATCGATAATGGCATGCGGGCAAGCTTCTTCGGCGAGGAGGCTTCCACGCGCTGGGTGCGGGACCGCTTGTGCGCCGAGATCCCTAGTTACCGTCATCACGAGGTTGACATCCGCAACGTGGAAGCAATCTCGAAGATATTCGCCCAGTACGGGACCAACGTCCGTCTGGTCATCCACACGGCGGCTCAACCTTCCCACGACTGGGCTGCGAGTGACCCCAGCACGGATTTTACGGTCAATGCCAATGGCACGTCGGTTGTGCTCGAGGCGACGAGGGCTTTTGCAAAGGACGCGGCTTTCATCTTCACCTCGACGAACAAAGTGTACGGGGATCGTCCCAATTACCTGCCTCTCATCGAACTCGAATCGCGGTGGGAGCTTGAACCAACCCATGGGTACGCGGCAAAGGGCATCCCGGAAACTATGTCCATCGACGGCACCATGCACAGCCTGTTTGGCGTCTCCAAGGTCGCTGCTGACGTCCTGGTGCAGGAATATGGGCGATACTTCGGAATGAAGACGGCATGCTTTCGGGGAGGCTGCCTGACGGGCCCGAACCACTCGGGAACGCAGTTGCACGGATTTCTTGCCTATCTGATGAAATGCGCGGTCACGGGAGATCGCTACACAATCTTCGGATATAAGAGAAAGCAGGTTCGGGACAACATCCACAGCAACGATCTCATTCGCGCCTTTCACGAATTCTTTAAGAAGCCGCGCAGTGGCGAGGTCTATAACATGGGCGGCGGAAGATACAGCAACTGTTCCATGATGGAAGCGATCGCTCTGTGCGAAGAGATCACGGGAAAATCATTCAACTTGAAGTACGTCGACGAGAACCGCCGCGGCGACCACATCTGGTGGATTAGCGATCTTTCCAAATTCCAGGAGCACTACCCAGCCTGGAAGCCTGAGTTCGACGTGCCTCAGATCTTGCATCAGATCTACCAATTGAACGTCGAAAGGTGGAGCCAGGAATGCTCAATGCAGGCAAAAGAAATGTTGTCGGGATCCTCGTAAGCGCGGTGGATTACGAGGGATCGCTCGAGTTTATCTTTCAGGCTGCTCAGAAGAGGCGAGGTGCGGCGGTCTCCGCGCTTGCAGTCCACGGCGTCATGACTGGCGTTCTGGATCGCGAACACAAGTTTCGTTTGAACCATTTTGACCTTCTGGTTCCCGACGGCCAGCCAGTGCGGTGGGTGTTGAACTGGCTCCACGGTGCGAACCTGCCCGACCGTGTCTACGGTCCGAACCTTACCCTCAAGGTATGCGCGCGAGCCACGGCCGAAGGCCAATCCATCTATCTATACGGCGGTAGTCCCGAAATTCTGTCGGCGTTCACTAAGTCTCTCGAGCGGAGATTTCCTGGGATCAGAATCGCAGGCGCGGAACCTTCAAAGTTCCGCAGGCTAACACCGCAGGAAAAGACCGCATTGGCTCACCGGATTATCTCTTCAGGTGCTTCGATTACCTTAGTCGGGCTGGGCTGTCCGCGGCAAGAGACCTTCGCCTATGAATTTCGCGACGCCCTTTCGATGCCTATTCTGGCGGTTGGTGCCGCGTTTCCCTTCTTGGCCGGGCTGGTCCCGCAGGCACCCGTGTGGATGCAGAATCGCGGCCTCGAGTGGCTGTTCCGTTTGAACAGCGAACCTCGGAGGCTATGGCGCCGGTACCTATACCTGAATCCTGCATATTTGTTTCTCGTTGCGATGCAGGCTTGTCGTTTGTTGCGGTTTCCGACGGACGGAGTGTCGCCCATCGGTGAACAGTTGTTTGGATAACGGACCGGCAACTTGCGAAGACTCCCCATACTGAAATTGCCTGGCGGGATCGCTCGTAATGCGCGATCGGCACCGCTGGGACAAGGGACCAGGATCCCTCAGAGGTGTCATCGGGGAAACTCGATCTGTTGCATGAGCGAACACTTATGAGGATTCGACGCAAGTTTCTCGACGATGGGTTCTCCCTGCTAGTTCTATTCCTGGCAACCGGGGCATTCCAGTCTTCGATCGTAGATCTCAGCAACCCGCGACTTGGCACCGAGGGTTCTACTTTTCTGCAGATGGTCTGGCTCGCCGTAGACGTCGTGGTGGTGTTTCGCTTACTTCCGCGATACCGCCAGGTATTCACGTTGGCTCGCGCCAATAAGTGCCTTCTGCTGCTCGTTCTGCTAGCCATATCATCAGTCATGTGGTCCAACGATCCCGGCCTTACCATCCGTAGGGGTATTGCCCTCCTGGCGACAACCTTGGTTGGTATCGATTTCGCGGTTCGTTATTCAGTGCGAGACCAGCTACGTCTGCTTTACATTGTCCTGGGCTCAATCGTATTGCTCGGAATTGTAGCGCAAGTGTTCTTTCCCACACTGATTCCAAGCCCGGCCTTAGACACAGGAGACGCAGGCACCTGGCACGGAGTCTCGGGTCACAAGAACGAATTTGGGCGGAGTGTGGTTCTGGTGACGGTGGCACTTCTCAGCCGGTCACGCCGCTCCTTGCGAGACTTCATGCTTATTGCCTTGGTGACTGTGGGGGCGTTCGGCTTGATAGTCTTGGCTCACTCTATGGGTGCGCTGGTCATCTTAATTGCTCTGCTGTTTCTCTTTAGGATATTTGCCGCACTGCGATGGAAACCGAAGATTCTGGCCACAGCTTGTTTGGCGAGCGCGCTGATACTATTGCCGATATCCTATCTTGCTTTTCAGAATTTCGACAAGGTGACTGCGATTTTGGGCCGTGACGCGACCCTGACTGGGCGTGTAGATATATGGAAATTAGCATTCACAAGTATAGCGAATAATCCAATCCATGGTTACGGGTACAGTGCTTTCTGGGACGCGGATTCCCAAGCAGCCACAAGAATACGAGAGGAATTGAATTGGGGTGTTCCCCACGCCCACAACGGCTATGTCGATATGACGTTGGAACTAGGTTTGGTGGGGCTCTTTTTATTCTTTGCCGGTTACGTCATCGCAGCGCGGCGGGCCATCAATTACTTCCGACAGGGCGTTGAACGCGAAGCTATATGGCCGCTGATCTTTTTGAGCTTTTTTTTCCTGTACCAACTCAGCGAGGGTTCCATCGTCACAGGTAACACGATCTACTGGATTCTGTACGTCGCTGTGTGCTTCTCAATTACAAAGGTCACCGTCGATCAACCAGCGCTTGAGAGCGATAGCGAGTTTGCTGCACCGGTACAAATGTTTCCCTTAGGTCAAGAACAATCGTGACAGCAATTAGGCCGCCCGACGACCCCAGCCAATTTCAAGGCGGCCTCACAAACCCTTGCGTCTCTTTGTGACTCTATCTGGGCAACATGAAGCGCAAACCACAGTGACAACGTAGCGGTTCTCTTCTAACCATGCAATCATCCGATTTATTCGAGCGCATGCATATCGCGCTCCTAAGGCAGGACGTAAAATTCGCGCGAATTCACGTAAGGTGGCTGGCGCACAGGAATGAGACAGTCAAGAAGCCGATTGTTGCGCCGCAGGGCCCGATTGTTTCTCTAACTACCTATGGGAGGCGAATAGACACCGTCTATTTAACTCTTGAGTCAATCGCCAATGGTTCTCTCCTGCCATCGCGTCTTATCTTGTGGTTAGACGACGAGGAGGCACTTGCGAATTGTCCACGATCACTTCGCCGGCTAGAAGAAAGAGGCTTGGAAATAAAACTGACGCCGAACTATCGCTCCCATAAGAAATACTATCCTTTTCTTCAGTCTGCCGACACGTTCGATAGACCCCTAGTGACCGCTGACGACGATGTTATATACCCAAGAAGCTGGCTAAGCGGTTTAGTGGCGAGCTTCGATCTCGATACGACAGCGATTAACTGTTACCGTGCTCACGAAATTGGGATTGCCAATGGAGTGATTGCGCCTTATCGCACATGGAAACCATGTCGGTCTGCAAAGCCTAGCTTCCTCACTTTTGCGGTAGGTAGCTCGGGCTGCATCTATCCACCGTCGTTCTTGCGAGCGCTAAAGGCAGCTGGAAGGGGATTTGAGCAACAATGCCCGACGGCAGATGACGTGTGGTTGCATGTGAACGCAGTTCGGGCGCGTTTTATGATCAGACAAGTGCGAAGACATCAAACCGATTTCCCAATGTTGCCAGAGACACAAGACGTCGGATTGTGCCGTGCCAACATTGATCTTGGGCAGAATGACGTTCAGATCAAGAATACTTACCACCCGACTGATATCGACGTTCTTACAAAAAGCGTCGCATACAACGACAAAATACGAAGGCCTTACCTGAGCCTTTCGTCTTGACAAATTAAATTCACGTTCGCTTCGAAGTCAACTGATTACGGAACTGGCTTCCTCCTACTTCCACTCACAGAACTTGCTTGCAGTGCCTGAGCAGAAAGCACCCCAGGCCTCAGTTTTCACAACACTAACATGCCCAAGGTTCTAATCATCCAGGCAGTGGTGAAGCACTATCGTAAACCATTCTTCACTCAGTTGCACTCTGCACTGAAGAATGAGGGTATCGATCTAGTCGTTGCGTACAGTGACCCGAATTCAGTGCATGCTGCACGCCACGACGAGGCAGAACTGCCGGATACGTGGGGGCACAAGGTCAGGGGCTACTGGTTCGCGAATCGCTTCCTCTATCAACCATTGTGGAGGCAGATCGCAGCCGCGGACATGGTGATTGTCGGACCGGAAGTCAAATATTTGATCAATCCGATTCTTCTGCTGATGTCAGCATTGCATATTAAGACGGTGGCGTTCTGGGGACTGGGCCCCAACATGCATCCAGACCGTTCCACTATTGCAGAATGGATTAAAGAGCGCTTCTTCACCAATGTCGATTGGTGGTTTGCCTATACCGCGACAATCGCCGAATATCTGCGAAAGAAAGGAATGGCGGCAGATAGGATCACGAACGTGCAGAATGCTAGTGACACGGCGGAGCTGCGAAGGGTCATGAAGGAGATTCCGGATGAGGAGGCCGCGACGGCGAAAGAAACGCTAACCGGTAGCCGTGATAGTCCGGTCGGCCTGTATTGCGGGTTGATGGGAGAGATCAAAGCGCTCCCGCTATTGCTCGACGCATCTAGACTGGTGAAACAGAAGTGCCCGGGGTTTCATCTAGTTCTAATTGGAAATGGCCCCGACCGACCGTGGCTAGAGAGCGCGGTTGCTAACGAACCGTGGATCCATTATCTGGGTTCGAGATACGGCCGGGAGAGCGCTCTCTATTATAAGATGTCTGACGTTTTTCTCCTTGCGGGCACCGCGGGCCTGGCCGTCACTGACAGCTTCGCCGCCGGGCTTCCCCTGCTGGCCACTCATCTGGCGACTCATCCTCCCGAAATCAGCTACGTAGTCGACGGCGAGAACGGTCGCGTGGCTCAGCACGATTCACGCGCATTTGCCGACGCTATTCTCGAATCTCTCTCGAATCCCACTTTGATGGCAAAGCTTCGCAGCGGCGCGCTAGCGTCCGGTTCTCTTTACAAAATGGAAACTATGGTGGAAAACTTCAGGTTGGGGATCAAGAAGTGTTTGGAGCGTCATGGCACCGCTCGTCGTGTAAACGCCGCTAATCTGGCCGGTACTGAGACAGAGAGTTAAGGGACTACTAGGGTGCACACAGAAGTTACGGCGTGTGCAGCGGCCAATAGATCCTTCGATTCTTACTGAGTGTATTTTAGCAGCGCCCGGAGGACCAATGGCAGTAATAGGGCTAACAGCAGGGTTGCCCCCTCGAATAGCGGCGCAAACTGCACCGACCGCGGTACCGAAGGTGGCGACCTTCTACCGTCCGGAGCTGGACGTCCTTCGGTTCATTGCCTTCCTGAGCGTCTTTGTTTGCCATGGTCTGCCGTTTAATGAACCGCAGCAGGTTCAAGCGAGTACCAAATTTCTCTGGCGTTCTCTACAAGGCATTAGGGAGGCGGGTAACTTTGGAGTGTGCCTGTTTTTCGTCCTCAGCTCGTACTTGATTACTGAGTTGCTTCGCCGAGAGTACGTTCAAACGAAGACGGTCCACCTCAAAGCGTTTTACGTGCGGAGAAGTTTGCGAATCTGGCCTCTCTATTTCAGTGTCTTATTAATCTCGGTAATCGCCGGCCCCTTCGTCCCATTCTTTCACTTGGAGTGGCGACAGCTGATCGCGTACATCTTGTTTGTCGGCAACTGGTATATTCTCGCAAATGTCGGTGTCGCAAGTGCGCTCAGTTGGCTGTGGAGTATTTCTGTAGAAGAGCAATTCTACATCGTGTGGCCGACGATGGCTAAGATTGGAGGGACACGAAGCATCGCAATCGGCTCCCTAATCTGCTTTCCACTGTCACTAATTGCGATCGCAATCGCAGTTAAGTATCAGCAGCACCTCGAGGTAACAATCTGGTTCAATAGCATTGTGCAATTTCAATTCTTCGCCGTGGGGGCGCTTCTCGCAATCTGTCTTGCAGGCAGAGTTCCGCGTTTGTCGATGATTCTTCGCATCATCAGCTTCGCCGCAGGTTTTGTATGCTGGGTAACAGCCAGCACAGCTTTCCTTATAAAGGACCCACGCCCGGCCCATAGTCTAGCCAGCATGATCATCGGCTATGAACTTGTCGCCGCAGGATGCCTTTGTATTTTTCTTTCTTTGCTGGGCGCTTCCGTCAAACACGTGCCCGGGTACGTTATTTATCTAGGTAAGATCTCCTACGGTTTGTATGTATTTCATGCGATAGCATTGGCTTCCACTACGTTTGTGAGAAAACTCTTGGAGCACGGAGATTCACTCCATTCGGCGAACGCCTTGTCGTTGTTTCTTGCCGATCGGGTCGTCGGCCTGGCGATTACGATAGCGCTCGCGGCCGTTTCCTATAAGTATCTGGAGACCCCATGGCTGCGCCTTAAGAGGAGGTTTACATTTATCGAGTCGCGTGCTGTTTAGCGAATGGTCGCGCAGAAGGCCCGGCCTCTTGGCATGGGTCGCCGGCATTTATCAGGTACATAAAAGGGTCCTTATTGGTTAGGCCTGGCATGCTTGAGGACGCCCGGGTGGAGGTTCGTTTGCAGATCCAATACCGCGAGTACAATAGCGATAGGCCCGTCATATCAAATATGCTGTTCAGCCCGATGCGCTGAAACCCGTGCGATCTAGCCCGCCTGTTCGGTTTGAGCGACGTGAGCAGCGCTGCCCATTCAAGGGAAGCTCGAGTCCTGCACCTTCCACGCTGCCAGGAACGGTCCGTGGGTGGTAACCGCCGCAGCACGCAACGAAGACAGCAAATAGCAGGCGTGTTCAAGGACGCCCTGCGTACGACGGGTGTGTCGCTCGTCGTCCTCTGTTTGATTGAGCTATCTCTCCATCTATGCGGCGCTCGCTTTGAGTCATCCCTGTTTCAAATGGACCCCATACGCAATTTCAGCTTTCGTCCGGGCGCAAGTGGATGGCGCACGGAGGAAAACGACGTATTCGTGCATATCAACAGATTCGGAAATCGAGATCGGGAGCGATCTGTTGTCGCGGAGCCGGGCACCTTACGCATCGCCGTGCTCGGCTCGTCATACACCGCCGCGCTGGAAGTCGAGCAGCAAGAGACTTATACCGCGATGCTTGAACGGGACCTCAGCCGCCCGGGAGCACCCGTGGAAGTGCTAAACTTTGGAGTTGCTGGGTATGGCCCGGCGCAGGTCTTTTATACTCTACACGATCAGGTGTGGAGCTTTCACCCTCAGATTGTCATGGATGAGGTTTCTCTCAAGCAAAGCTTAATAACTAGCGTTCGCAAATTACATCCGTCGGCGATGCCCTATCCGTACTTTAGGCTGTCGGGAGATTCTGTTATACCCGACGAGGCCAGCCAGAGGGTCCGCCGGCCAACCAACAAGCAAATTTCGACCGATAATCAAATTCGAACGATGGTGAACGCGATCGATCTCATATTGCTTGCGACTTCAGCCAAGACGGAACTCGGGCCCAAATTGAAGAGTCTCGCCAGACCCAGAACGAGAGAAGAAACGGTGCTTGCGGACGCGCGCATGGATCCGTGGAACTGGGCACTTATTCCGCCTTCATCTCCTGAGATCGAACAGGGCTGGGAGATTCTCTATGGCCTGATACGGATGATGCGGGATGAATCCGCGGCGCATGGATCCGAGTTCTGGGTGATTGCCTCTGACGACCCATTCCAAGTCAATCCGGATCCGGCAGTGGGAGGGACCATGAAACGCGCGATGGGGGCACAGGACCTGACATACGGTGACGATCGCTTGGATCACTTCCTGTCCAGTGAGCACATAGAGCATATTCATCTCGAACCGGCGCTCCTTGCCTATGTGCAACGGACGGGTAGCTACCTCCATGGGGGCCCTAAGATGCTCCCCGGGGAAGGCCACTGGAATCCTCTCGGACACCGGGTTGTAGCTCAAATCATGGAGGAGGATCTGCTTCGACACAGTCACGTACTGCAAAATTGGGAAAGAACGGTATCAAGTCAGGCCTCTAAGTCAGAACAAGCAACTGACGAGCGGCCGTAGAGTCTACATGCTCTCACCTAATACTCTCGATCTGTCGTATCGCCGACTGGCAGCGAAAGGCCGCTTTGTCAAACAGGAAAGCGGCTGGCCTCAACGCCGAATAGCCATCCTGTCGGATGCCGCCTCGCAACAGTTCGTGCCCGTGCTGCGAGCTCTTTTCTATGAGAACGGCGTAAATGTCGAAATGTTCGAAGGCGCCTTTGACGCAATCGAGTTGGAGGTGTTCGACGCGGAATCCGAGTTGTATAAATTTGAACCTGACACGATTCTACTCGCGGTATGCACCCAGGCTTTGCGATCTCGTTATTTTCACAATCCGGAAGATAATTTCCTGATGCGCAGTATGGCGAGAGTCCAGCAGGTATGGACTAACCTGCGAGCTCATACAACTGCCCAAATAATTCAATTCAACTATGCGATGCCCTACGAGCGCTTCTTCGGGAATTATGACGTGCAGGTTCCCGAGTCACTTTACGCAGTCACAATGCAGCTCAATGGAAAAATGGCCGACGCTGCTCTGCATAACACCAACGTTGCGATTTGTGATGTCGACGCGATCTCCGCGAATGTCGGGCGTTCGCAGTGGTTTGATGATCGCCTATGGAACATGACAAAGGCATTCTGCAAACTGGACCACCTGCCTCTTATCTGTCAAAACGTCGTAGAGATAGTTCTGACCCTGATCGGCCGCCTAACGAAATGCCTGGTTCTGGACCTCGATAACACGCTTTGGGGAGGAATAGTGGGTGATCAGGGTCATCTTGGAATTGAGATAGGGGCGCACGGAGATGGAGAGGCATTCTTCCATTTTCAGCACTACCTTCTATCGCTGAAGAAGCGAGGCATTATTCTGACGGTCTGCAGCAAGAACGAATTAGCCAATGCCCTTCAGCCCTTCACCGATAATCCTGATATGGTCCTCAGGCGCGACGACATCGCGGTATTCATCGCCAACTGGGAGAACAAGGCAGACAACATCCGAAAGATAAGCAGCCGACTCAACATAGGGTTGGACTCCATGGTCTTTCTTGACGACAACCCCTTTGAGCGAAACTTGGTTAGGCAACTCGTGCCGGAGGTGCTTGTACCCGAGCTTCCCGATGATCCCGCAGACTATGTTCGCTTTCTTTCAGCACTCAATCTCTTTGAAACGACGAGTTACTCTTCAACCGATGCGAGGCGAGCTGAGCAGTACAAGGAAGAGGCTGACCGGTTGGAGCTACGCGAAAGCGCCTCTGATATTGGCGAGTACCTGCGGTCGCTGGACATGCAGATTCGAATCGCCCGCTTTGATTCTGATAATCTTGCCCGAATCGCGCAACTTATGCAGCGAAGCAATCAGTTCAATTTGACAACGAGGCGACTAAACGAGGAAGCGTGTAGGCAGATGATGCTGGATTGCCACAATTGCGTGCCTCTTTACGCAAGTCTTGCAGATCGTTTTGGAGATCACGGTTTGATATCGGTTGTGATTTTACAAATCGCCGAGAACAGGCTCGACATCACAGATTGGCTGATGAGTTGTCGCGTACTTGCCCGTGGTGTCGAGGAGTGCTTGATGAACCACGTGGTCTGTACTGCCCGACAGAAGGGGATTCCGACGATCTGCGCAGAGTATATACCGACACCCAAGAATGGGATGGTGAAGAGTTTTTTTGGGCGATTTGGATTTGAGCAAGTTTCGGACAATGATGGCCATACCCGTTGGACAATCGATCCCACAAATTATCAGCCCTCTACTACTTTCATCCGGGAGATTCGAACAGCATGGACAAGCCACTCGTTGAATCCCGATTGACGACCATCCTGCGTGAGACGTTCAATGATCCGGAGCTGCAACTACGGGAGGACCTCACGGCCGCCGAAGTCGACGGATGGGATTCTCTCACACACATCAATTTGATCGTCGCTGTCGAGTCGGACTTCGGAATTAGACTGACAACGGCCGATGTTCGCGGCCTTCGAAATGTAGGAGATTTTGTCAACATCATTGCCCTAAAGGCCAAGTAATCAAGGCCAGTAGCAAAAGACCGCGCAGTATCGATGCTTTACACACAACACTTTTATAGTCCGCCGCCTTGCCATCAAACGGCGGATGCGCCGAGTATTAGAGATCAGAAGAATTCTTGCTCACCTAAGTCTCGCGCTGGCCTTGAAAACCTCGGGGGAACTATGCGGCTATGAAGGTTAGTGATTGGGGATTGTGGATTTTACAACCGTAGAGTTCCTCGGATACCTGGTGATCACGGCGGCCGCCTACCGTTGGGCGCCCCGCCGGGTTAGCGCGCTCATTATCCTGGGAAGTTCTTACCTGTTCTACTACCTGAACAGTCACAGTCTGCTTTTGCTCCTAGCGGGGAATTCCGCCGTGGTTTTCTGTGCGGCCCTGGTCATCTCGAGGTATCGCGATCCCCGTCTCCGGTTCACAGTAACCTGCACGGCAGTCGTAACGCTCATAGGCGCCCTGATTCTGTTCAAAGGCGCCTATTTACTTCCTGGTTCGTGGGCGCATCGGTTGCTTATGCCTTTGGGAGTTTCCTACTACACTTTTAAGTTGGTCGGCTATTTGATTGACGTGTACTGGAGGGCGACAGAACCTGAGAGGAATTTCATTAATTTCGCAGCTTACGCCTCATTTTTTCCTCAGATCGTCGCGGGGCCCATCCAGCGTAGTGAGCAGTTCTTGCCGCAGATTCGTCATCCCCAGGCCGCGACCCGCCGAACTGTGCTTCTGGGCTGCCAGAGGATTTTGCTAGGCTTTTTCAAGAAGTTTGTCGTGGCGGATAACCTGGCGCCGCTCGTCGACTTCATCTACCAACATCTACATACGACACGGATGCCGCTACTTCTGGCGTACTATGGGTATCCACTCCAAATGTACGCCGATTTCTCTGCTCTGACCGACATTTCGATCGGCGCGGCACTTTTATTCGGCATCACCGCGCCAGAAAATTTTGAAGCCCCGTTTTCTGCTGCCAGCCCCAGTGAGTACTGGCGGCGCTGGCACATTACTCTCACGTTATGGCTGACCGACTATGTTTTCACGCCGCTTCGCATGGCTACGCGGAGGCTTGGAAAGGTCGGGCTTGTTCTTAGTTTGACCACCAATATGGTATTGATCGGTCTGTGGCACGGCTTCCGGTGGTGCTTTGTGGTATTCGGCTTGGTCCATGCCCTATACCTTTCCGTTGACGCTCTCACTGCTGGAAATCGGCGCCAATATTACAAGCAACATCCCTGGGCTAGCGAACTTACCTCAAGGATTGGCCCTGTGACTACTTTTCACCTTGTCGCTGTCGGGTTCATCTGCTTTCGTGCGCAGACAGTGAATGACATCCTTTTCATCGGTCGCCACCTGGTTGGGAATCTCACGGCGTGGTCTCCGGAGTTTGCCGACTTCATGGCAGCCAATAGCCGAGGTATTCTGGTTGGCTTGTGCGGCTACGGGGTCGCCGAGATTTTTGACTGGTTCAGGAGGCGCGACGCCAACCGTGCGATTGTCGAAGCGTTGCCCCGGTGGGGGCGATGGTCGGTTTGTTCATGCACTGTAATCGCGATGTGCATCCTGGTAATGCTGCTTATGGTCCACGGTGTAAAGAGGAATCCCTTTCTGTATGCCAATTTCTAGTGGAATTAGAAGCTCTGTTGATGTGTAACCTGAACGCAGCTCAATTCTATGCGGGGGCACACGGGCAGATTTCCAGGCTTTAAGGTCATCTCTGATAGCGAGCC